>JACCDO011728545.1_pt1 | contig 22980 bp, 16 predicted proteins | sample 7446101 | NCBI WGS metagenome assembly JACCDO01 (sample SAMN15323440, study PRJNA562643) | freshwater metagenome | isolation source: river surface water | place: USA:Blue River Watershed | collected 2017-08-16
TATTTACATTTCATCATCTGAACTGTCGTATGGATAGGCTCTTTGCTTCTCTTCTTCGTCACCATTGTTGTTATAATTACTATCTTCAGTTTCAATAATCATAGGCGCTGTATTTGCTCTTGCTTTAATGACGATAGTATTTTTAACAATCGGTCTTGCAGCTCTAAATGTACTAGCTCTTGCAGGCGGTGCGATGCTTACTGGTCTATTATCGCAGTTATCTGGAACGCCAAAACGAACACTAGTACCTAAATTTCTATGAGTGACACCACCAGTTTCTTGCGCTTCTGCTATTGAATCAAATAGATCGTTGGGTAGTACTGTACTTTTATTACCTTCTGCTCTAGTGTAAAACGGTTTCTCTAATTGTTTTATGAATAATGGTTTTCTTGTGTAAGCAATTTCACGGAATTGTTTTTGAGATTCTGGAATACCGCGCATCAACATTGGATTAGCGTAAGGATCAAAATAGGTATCACCTGTAGACATTGGGACATATTTATCCTCCAACACTTTTGTTTTACCACCTGCTTGCCAAATTTCTTTACCTCGTGTCAATATTTTATGTAACATGGTTGCACGACGTTTTTCTTGTTGCACCGCATCATAAGGTGCTGATGCTTGCATACTTAGTTTATGTTTTAATCCTTTAAGTGGAACTACTAATGTGCCATTTAAATCTGGAATACAATCTTTGATTGATTTAGTTATACCTCTAGTTTTTAATAAATCTTTGACAGCTCCACGTATGTGGTCTTCAACTGGAATATTATCCACGGTTGGTACATCCATATATTGAGTTAAAGGATTAAACACACCCCTTATTTGTTTGGTACTGACTAAATGATGTAAATTCTTTGCATACAACTTAAATTCTTCATCGCGTTTATTTAAATTACTCATATTTTCATAATGTTTTTGTTCTATCACATAAGCATCCATCTGTGCTCTTACAGTCTCCGCTGTAGTCAGTATATGCTTGATAAACGCTTTTCTATTCTTATGATTTGCTTTAAATTTACGGCTATAATAACCACGAAATACTCTTTGTAGTTGCAATATAAAATATTCTCTTAATCGAATACTACGCCGCATAAATTTATTATACTTCAATTGATTAGCACGTAATCTAGACGCATGACCTCTGTATACACGTTGTATTTCATTCGCTTTATTACTTTTAAATGTAATAATAGCTCGAGCCTTTGATCCGCGATACAATCGTTGAAATTCAATAGCACCATGAGAACGCGTTGGTAGTGATAGTATTGCCTCATTGATTTTACGCCCATATGCTTCCATGAAGCTAGACTTGCTGTCACGGATCGCCAGGTAATCCATGATTAATTATGTATGAATAACCAGGCTGGGACACGCTCTTGTATTCGTCTCTCTCACTGGAAACCGCCAAGTTCCAGCGAAAAGTGCGGCCCTAAATGGATTCAACAAATTTATTATAATTTAGAAGTAGTAATAGTAATTACCAGATAATAAGTAGTGATTTTTACTGTCTTGTAACGTACTCGATATTCTTTGCTGATCCTTGCTTACGTATTATAAACAGCATAACTAATTATTACAGCAGCAATACAAGAAGAAGATCAAATATATGTTTATAATAACTGTAAAGTAATTTTCCTCCAAACACAATATGTAAATCTAGTTATATTGCTAGTTTTCTTTTTCTATCCGGTAGAACCAAGACTAAAAAAATACCTCCTTGTTTTTGAATACCTACCTTTAAATAGGTATAAAAAAATGTTTTACGTGTTCATTCTTTGCTTGGTAGTAGTGTTAGTTGCCGTGTTAGGAGACGACTATGCTCTTGTAATAGATGCTGGCTCCACTGGCTCACGAAGTTTTGTATTTAAATATGAATTAGATGAATCAAATGTACGTATCATCTCATCAACGAAGGGAGTGAAGGTGACTCCTGGATTGTCTTCTTTCGTTGATGGAACTCAAGAGAGCATTGAAGATTACTTGTTGCCAATGTTTTACGCTGCAGTAAAAATTATACCAGAAGATAAGCATAATACAACAGTTGTGTATATAAAAGGAACTGCTGGAATGAGATTATTAAGTCGATCTGATCAAAGTAAACTGTGGAAGATGACATATAACAGTCTTTATAATCACGATAATATTCCATTTATTATAAATTCTAATAACTTTGGTACTATTGACGGATATGATGAAGCTTATTATGCTGTGTTAGCATCTAATTATATTGCAGGTAGTATCGATGGAAATTTACATGTTGTCGAGAATACTAGAATGGTAGGTGCATTAGATATGGGTGGATCCTCATCACAAATGATATTTCATACTTATACGAAACCAGGTAAAAAAGTTACTGCTAAAGATTTTTGGATGCATTCATGGTTGAATTACGGTGTTGAACTCGTTCGCGAGAAAGTATTTGCTCACTTAATCAAAGAATTTAAGCACACAAATAAGGACATTGACGCTGCTAGTCCATTAGTAGTGCCAAATCCATGCGGCTTTATAAATAATGAAGTTGAATTCGATAAGGTAACACTTCGAGGTTCGGGTAACGGCAGCGAATGCAGTCGAGTAATACAAACTATTGTATGGCCTAAAGGCAACTGTGCATCCAGCAGTCCATGTCCTATCGATGGGGTTCGCCACCCACCTATTGATGGAGATTTCTACGGGATGAGTGTATATTTCTATGCTTTTGATTGCATCCGACACATTGGTAATGCTAGATTAGCATCATGGCCAACACCAACTATAGCTGAGTTGGAGTCAGCTGTAAACTCCTTCTGCTCCTTAAGAAACCATGAAGCAAATAGAGCAATGCAAATCAAGAAGCACAAGTATACTAGGTCTGACCAACTGCAATATCGTTGTTTAGAAGGTGTTTATTTATTAAATTTATTGGAAAATGGATTTGGTTTTAACAGGAACTCCAGGAATATCACGCTGGCACTGGACGTCAAAGGCCACGAGGCTGAATGGACTCTGGGATTTGCATTAGCCGAGATATCGTTGCCAATCGAGCAGTTTATTCGTGAGAACAATCCATCGTTGGATGTACTCGACATGGAGCATCAGTTCCACCAGGTAGTCGCATCTGTTGGTGCATCACTTCTTCGCGGTCTGACTAGTATCGCAACAACTCTATACCGAGTGCATACGTCACCTGTGCGATTTACTCATGCATTATTTCAAAATAAATACAAATCCAAATATGCAGAGTTGCAAGAAATAATAAAGAATAACCAAGTGAAGTTAGATCGTTTGGCAGACCTTGAAGAGGCGCATACGGAGTTGAATAGTCAAGTCGCAGCACTTACCGACGAGAAAAAAGAATTGCAGCGAAAGTCAGAAGATAGTGAATCCACCAAGCATCAATTGCAGATCGCACTTCAAGCAATAGAGGACGAAAAAGCTAGAAGTAAAACGGCTATTGCCGCAGCGCAAGCAGAGATGAAGAATCAAGTAGAGAAATTAGAAAATAATATTAAGATATGCAGCGACTCGAAGAGTTCCGCCGATGCCACCATCAGTGAGTTGACCAACAAGCTGGCGGTGTGTGAGCAAGGGGCTGTAGACAGCAAAGGAGTTCAAGATGCATTAGATAGATGCAATAATGATGCCGCAGCAAGCCAAACCTTACTAAAAACTTGTGAAGAAAGTCAAATTAGTAACGGAAATCTAAAGAATTCACTTGATAAGTGCACGAAAGATACGTTAGCATCCCAATCTTCTCATGCTGCGGCAATAATAGATGTAGAAAGAAAATTATTGAAGTTGAAGGACGCACACAAGGAAGAGATCAAAAAGCTCGAGTCAGAGCTGAAGGTATGCAACGAGAAGTAAGGTTTATTCCCATGTAATTACAATATATTCATCTTTTTCCGCGGCTCGCGTGGGTCTTAACAGGAGCGATCTCTTCGCCCTCAGGAATCGTCTGGAAGTCATTGCGCGGAATATGCCATATGGTTTCCGGTCTTCCACCATAAGCTAAAAACGTGTCAAAATTAGGAAATAAATGTTTTCTTCCATCTTTGATGTAGTACACACGGTTGTCGTCTTTGACTTTGATAAACAATCCGTTACTAACAGGAAAGAATTTATGACCAAATGGAAATCTTATTAGTTCTTCTTCTTGCAGCGGTATGGCCACTTCTGAATCAAGATGCATCACATTAAGGGTAACCACAGGTATTTCCCGCAGGGTATCACAGTCGATCACATAGTACACTTTAACCACTTGCTTGGTTACTATGTCACTACTGTTGCTCTTGACTTCTCGCTCCTCCATGCGGTACCGTAACCGCTCATTGACGAGTCGATATGGATCGTCACTATACGTATGCTCGTCATCCGCCAGAATAATATCCAGGTAATCTAGTAAATGATATCGTGATTCAAACGAAAATTTTCTTGCAATGAAATGACAAATCTCATATCCGCTACAGGTGGACCCAAAATTATTGATATGTCCACTTCCTGTGGAAGGAACTTGTAACCTTTTAGTAAATAGATCAGTTGTGATTTCATCAGCACTGTATGTATATGGGTGTGATGCAATTGACGAAGGCCAAAATACATGAGCATATCCATCGTTGCATGTGGTCTCATTGTCTAATCCATTATACGCGATGACAGATGCTGGGTAGTGTTCGTCAACACATGGAACATTATGAAAGCCTTGAGTGAAATTATATTCTTTAACTATAACTTCTGCATGTTTCCTCCTGATAGCGAACCATTCTGAACTTTTCCGCCACGCTTCAGGAGGAAATAAACCATCTAATGACTTATGCCATCTAGCTTTTATTTCAGTTACATCTGGATCCATAGGGCAAGCATTAATTATACTTTTTTCTCCTTTTAATAATGCTTTTGAAAATTTTGAAAATGATGCTAATGGAATACAAGCTTCTGAAAGTAAACAAAACCATTCATTTTCTGGGTCATCAGCTAAAGCAGACTTTAATAAGGCTATTGTTGCCTCAATTATTCCCCATGAAGCCCATTTTACAGGTTTACGATTCTTAACTTCTTTTCCATAAAAGACGGATGTATTAGGATACACATAGCCTGGTGCGGGATGAATATATATGTTATACATTGAAGGATCAGCATTCCATCGAAAGAATTCATGCCAAATATCCTCCATAGGCATAGGACCACGACTGAGAAACATGAAGGAAATTTTACTCTTTTTACCCTCAATGTGAAGTATAAACAACACAAACAATAGAGTATACTGTAACAAACACTTCATTTCTTCAATTAGTAGTCATTCAAATTAAGCGAGACAGTAAAATCCTTATCTCTTCTCATTTCCTACTTTTAAAATTCCTTTTTCTCAAACAAATGAAAATGGTGTGGAAAAAGTGATGTTGAATGGAGAAAGTTTCTAGATAAATGTATTTCTATAGCTATCGAGAAATTTGTCTAAAGAATCGTTAAAAAAAGGTAAGTGTAGTAATAAAAGTACTTAATTATCAACCGGACTTTGCATGGAGCTGGAAAATCCAGGTGTAAAATAGCAGTGGATACTAATATCGAGGAATTTGTTTACTATGACAGTTTATCACAGCCGCGGCATCTTGCATATGATAACCCCATCGAAGACAATCAACTTTCTCTTCTTTTCAAATGTTCAGAAACCGGACCGCGATCGGTCGTTATTACAAAGTAGAATAAAAATCCAAAAGAATGACGACCTTGGCGCAGGCACTGAAGAATTGGGAGGCAGCAAACCCCGAGACCCCAGTGGCGGATGCAGAATACATCAAGCTATACTGTCAACAACCGCCAATTAATAAACTTGATAATTCTATAAGTGTTTGTGGTAATTGTGAAAGAATAGCCTTGTCTACGAACAATATTGATCGTATGGTACCATTGACTGGCATGAATAAGTTGAAAATACTTTCATTGGGACGTAATCTTATTAAAAAAGTCGAATTTTTAGAAAGTGGTAAGTTAAGAATATTATATTATTAAGTGCTTTGATACGACACGAAACATTTACATTAAATCAATCTATTTAAATATTATTGTGCAGCAATAACTTACTTAAATACTTCTCTTTATAGTTGCAGGAACATTAGAAGAGCTTTGGATTTCATATAATCAATTGAGTACTCTTGATGGTATTAATTGTTGCTCAAATTTAACAACATTATATGTTTCTAACAATCAAATCAAACAATGGTCAGAGCTAGATAAATTACAGGGATTGGCAAATCTAAGAGACGTTTTATTCACAGGTAATCCAATATACGACGAAGTTCCTAAAGAACAAATAAGAATTGAAGTTTTGAAACGATTACCACAAATAACTAAAATTGATGGAGATTTAGTTAAACCAGCTGAACGTGAGCTTGCAACTGGTGTAAAAATGGAGTAAATGAAGCCAACAATTATATTATATTTGTATATTAAGTCAAATCAAACACAAGTTTTTTCTCTATAAAAATCTACATCTTGGCTGATTTTTGTGAATTCATCGACTTTAATACCATGAGAATCGAAGAATTCAATATAATAGTGCCATTGAAAGGCATCATTCGCTTCAATCTCTGCTTCTACCGCTGTTAATAGGTACTTGGAGGACATCATTTTTATGCATGTCGACGTTTGGAATACGGTACACTTCTAGGTACCGGTAAATAAAAGTCCCAAAAAAATCGCGTCGCCAATCATCGATCATCCAATCATCGATTCCAAACCAATTGCACATCAAAGGTTCGTTGGAGAGCTCTTAGAACATGGAGAAGGAGAGGAAAGAGAAGAAGGAGAAGAAAGAGAAGAAGGAGAAGAAGGAGAAGAAGGAGAAGAAGGAGAAACATCGCGATTCAAGTGGTGACAATGAGCATATAGGCTGCATAAACAGTGACATAGTTCAAGCTGATAATGTTTTTATTATTCGTGTACCAAAGAATGTTCCGATACAAGAGTTGGACGGAATAGAGATAGATCGCACAGTTATAGATGATAAAGGAAAAGTAGAAACATTACAAGTTAACCGCGCAAATTATGAATTGTATCAAGAAGAGGTTAATGATATCTATCATAACTTCCGACCATTAGTGAAGCGGAATGTGTCTGATTCTATTGGTATTGGACCCAAGTTTCACAAAGCATTTACATTAGTTCGTAAAGTTAAAGTAGATACTAATATCAATATTGATGAAGTTATCGCTGATTTACCTATAACGAGGGCATATCGCAAGGTACATCAAGTTGAGAACTTGCTAGTAAGCTCTATGCCATACGGCAGTGTCACGAGTATAAGCGATTTACATACTCGTTTAGAAAAGTATAAAGATAATAATAGTATTGTATCATCCAGTAGTAAAAGAGGAAATGACAGTGTTTCAACATCGACAAAAAGTAAAAAACATAAGAAATAAAAGAATTTTCTTGTACGATTTGTATATTTATGTGCATTAGATGTGTTTATTATCATATTCCGTTGACTAGCTGTTTGCTACCTTCACCATTTCTTCAATTGACGTGATTTTTTCTCTTATTTTAGGTGTTGGTGTTGTATTTTCCCCACGTTTAACCTCTTCACTATCAATTTTTTCATATTTATCTAAAGTTATGGCGTTGAGCAGCGGCACCTCATTCACGGCAACTTCCTTTATGAGCCCCGCTTCAATGTCATCAATTATTGCTTTCACAGTGTCTTTCGCATCCGTTATATTTGTCCCGATTATACCTGTGGGTCCTCGCTTCACCCATCCAACTGTGTATAATCCTTCCACAACTTGCTTGCTATTGATATCCACAACACGGCCATTTATGTGATTAATCGTGTTGCTTCGACTATTGAATATGCTACTCTCTATGGGTAACGACTTGTATCCGATAGACTTGAGTACTAGCTGGCATTGAATAACCTCGTGTGTCCCGGTACCAACGGCTTTTTGGTGGAAAGGATCACCAACAAGCTTATTTCGCTCACATTTTATACCACTAACGGATCTCGAACCACTATTGTTTTCAGATAAAAATGATGTGGGAGTCATTAGAAATTTAAAAAAAATATTTTTAAAAGTTTCAGTGGGTGCATCTCCTGCTGCTGCAACTGTGTTGATTAACTCCACAATCCTTGTTTTCGGCCGATTGTTTTCTACCTCCTTGGCACTGGCATCAGTGAGCCCACGCACCAGCTCATCTTTGTCAATGTGCACTTTAGTCATAGATAATTTAGTTAATTCACGAAATTCTTTTATAGTAAACGAGGCTTGCACGTGACCTCTACGTCCTATGATGTATATATTTTCAACGTTGCTTTTCTTTAACATTGAAATTGCCGACGAAGTTATATCCGTTGGGTGCAACTCGTCTATATTCTTTGACAATATTCTAGCACAATCAATTGCTACATTACCATTACCTACAATAACTACATTTTTTACTTGATCTAAATTGATTTCATTTCCAACATTTACACAATCAGGGTCCCCGTTATACCAACCGACAAATCTTCTAGCTGGTAATATATTCTTGATATTATGCTCATCTGGGATATTTAAATCAACATCTGATGAAGCTCCATACGCCAATACTACACCAGAATAACTATTTCTAAGTTGTTCTAAACTAACGCCTTTGCCACCCACTTCTACTCCACCGAGATAACGCACTCGCTCATGTGAAAGTATCTGTTTAAACGTATCAACAACTCCTTTAACATCTTGATGATCTGGTGCCACACCAAATCGAACCAAGCCATAAGGAACAGGTAATTTCTCGACTATATCAATCAATAACGAGGAATTTTTCTCCAACAGATACTTGGCAGTGTAGAAACCACTAGGACCTGCACCCACAATTGCGATACGACGCATTATTGATGCCTAACTACTATTTTAAAAAAATTTCTTCGCGATGAGTACCGGGGTGTGGACTTTCGCTGGCCGAAAGGGATTAAGAACAAGTTTTCTTTGATAACCTAATTATTTTCTACAACTTTTTTCATAATTTGTTTTTTATATGAAGCAAAATCACCGTCATAACGTGTTAATTTATTACTAGCCAATACCCACAACTCCCCTCCCGGTCCGTCCTCGGTGCTGTCGTTGGACTGAATAACTTTATTCACAAATGACTCATCGTGTGAAACAGCGATAATTGCGCCGTCAAAGTCGTGTAATGCATTGCATAAGGCTTTGATAAAGTAGCTGTCACAGTGGTTCGTGGGTTCATCTAGAATCAGCACATCTGGTCGTCGGAACAGGGCTATAGCTAACGCCACACGCATGCGCTGACCACCGGAAAGATATTTCACAGCTAGTAAGGCGAAATTACCGACTATACCAAAATTAGATAAATATGCCCGTTGGGTGGTCTCTTCTTGCCGGGATCCCGGATCCAACAACCCTGTTGCTGACGTAGTATCTTGATGCAACCGCTTGATGTGTTCTAATGCATTCAAATTAGGATCTAACTGCTCTCCTTTATAGTGATGTTGTTGGAGCATTTGTATCCTGCAACCAATGTGCTTGCTTACGGTACCGGTGGTAGGTGGACACTCACCTGTGAGTATGTTCAATAAAGAGGTTTTACCACATCCATTTTTTCCCATTATTGCAATTCTTGCTCTTGGTTTTACCACGAAGTCCACACCCTCAAATAACGGCTCTTTATCCGCGTCATTCCACTTGAACGACACATCCGCAATTCCCAACATTTTTTCATTTTTATCAAACACTCCAAAAGGTGTTGGAAGTGTGATTTGCACCTCAACTTCGTCCTCGATCGGTTCCACCTCCAGCAGACTCTCCAACTGCTTTATCTTCATCTTGCGCTGTGATTGATGCGCGGGATTATCATATTTCTTACCTTCACGACTTATAAATTCTTTTAATTTCTCTTTTTCTCTTTCATATGCTTCTTTTGCTCGTTGTTGAACTAGTTTGTTTTCTGCTACAGTGCTTTCATATGTTGCATAGTCACCGTAATAATGTTCTAACGATGCTTTCGAGTGACCGGCTAACTTGGAACGTAGCTCTAACACATCAGTGCATATAGCATCCAGGAAGTACCGATCGTGCGAGACCACTACTGCAATCCCTTCAAACTGAGTGGTTAAGTAGTGCTCCAACCACAATAAAGCATAGATATCTGCAGTGAAATAGCGGGGAAAAAGTGAGTTAACATGAGTGAATAAAGGGAGAGAAGAGTACCTAAGTGATTGGTTGGTTCATCGAGAAGTAACAAGTTTGGATTCACAAAAATTGCACTAGCTAATGCAGCGCGCATACACCAACCACCTGATAACTGTGATGTTGGTGTTGTCATTGCATCGGGGCTAAATCCTAATCCCTGTAGAATCTTTCTTGATCTGTTCTCAGCTGTGCTTACACCGATTGCTTCCATACGTTCGTAGCATTCGAGCAAGGCAACTTCAATATTCACGTTTTTCAATTCTTCTGGCAATTCTTCTTTGCTCACAGCATGCATGTACTTGGTTAGTTTCTCTTCATCTTCTAGTAGTGAGGTGCGTTCTACATCGGCTCTTAAACACCATTCTAACGGCGATTCATTATCACCTTCGACGTGTTGGTCTACTAATAATATCCGCAAGTGATTCAAATTTGGCAGCTTGTAATGAGCAAGTGCTCTCATTAAAGTAGATTTACCAGCACCATTTCTACCGACTAGTGCATACCGTCTTGTTGGTGCTAATGTCAACGAAACATCACTCAATAACTCACCAGTTCCAGAGGGATGTGGAATGGAGAATGAGTCAATATTAACGCCTTTGTTGGCTTGTCTACTGGCTGTTCTACTAGCAATTATAGCAGCCATTCGAGCAGCTCGAAGTTCATCTTCTTGTTGTTTCCTTATCATGGCTTCATGTCGTAACATTTTTTGTAATGCTTCATTTTCTTTGCGTTGCTTTCTTATTTGTTTTTGTGTTATTGGTATATTAGCTGCTTGATATTGTGAGTTTGAAGTAACTGAAACATTGCCATCTATATTATCACCAACTCCTTCCCCACCTAAATGACTGCCGCCATAAGTATGCTTTGGTTTAATGACATCCACTACACTATCAATGATTTTTATAGGTGCTGATAGCAATAAAGGTGCATCGTCCTTGGAAGCTGTATTCTCCATTTTATTTCCAACTTTAAAGCCACTACCACCATATGACTGCGCGATCTGTTGGCATATACGCAATGCTTCTTCTTCCGTTTTAACATAGTCTCCCTCTACTAAGAATGGTCCAACTATCTCCATTACAGCTGATGCATTCTTCTTTTCCTCAATCGTCAATGATTCAACAGAGCTCATCAAGTAGTCGACAATATCTGGATCGCCAATAATCGGCGTCAACAGACTAGTAAATGCACTCATCACTTCGCAATATTACCTGCTTACCAATTTATTGAATGAGTCGTTAGTGTGTCTTAGATAGAGTCTAGACTCTAACGGTGTGAATAACCGTGTGATCTTTGCAACAAGAACTCAGTCGATGATGCCTTGGCCAAGATGGCATGGTGATGGGGTGTGTATTTTAGGCGTACCGGTGGTTACAAAAGAACATTTTAATTACATAGTTATTTAAACTTATTCATTGCTTGGCTCAGCATTTGTTCGTATTTCAGCTGCTTCATTTTCTGCTCATTTACTTGCTTCGCAAGTTGTTCTTTTTGGAATTTTTCAACGTACACTTTATAAGCATGTTTTTCAGCGTATGATTTACCAGTCATGTCTACTGGCGCGATTGTCTTGGGTGGTTCACTCGAAGGAAGCCGGAAAAATGGGTCATATCGTGAGTTGCGACCACTACTTGATGGTGTCACTGCGACACTTACAGAACCGATGGCATCAACACTGCAGCTGGCGGATGATACCAATTCGGAGACTTCTTCACTATCCACAGTGGTAGTTGTGATGCTATTGCGTGCGCTACTAGTGCTACCGCAAGGTTGAATTGTTGAGCTACTGGCAATAGTATTCTGGTGAACTGGGATAACTTTCCTCATACTTTCTAACCGTTTTCTTGCGCTTGTTTCATCTCCTTTTTCTAGATTATTTGTAACTTCTTTCCAGCTATTCAAGTGTGCTTCAGGAGTAAGTAGCCCACTACTCACATTTGATGACTCAACTGCACGGGAACTAATTGCCGACATATTTAATATGGAGAATCTAGAGTCGGTGTACTCCGTCGGTCTAATACCTAACTGCTTCTCGATGTACGCAGTTGGACGCATTGTCTTGAACAATCCTTCAGCTTCAGGTACCTTGTCTGCATCAACCTTGGACAGCACCGCTTGTAATACATTGCGCATACCTTTTGTTGAATCCTTATCAATTTTCAACGCATGCGCGAGCATGGTGTCTGCCTTGTTGCTACAGTTCCTTCGATAAATATCTCTTATACGCGGCATGTGCTTCATGATTATGCTTTTTAATTTCCATTTACTAATATTTTCTGGTTGCTTTACAATTGTAACTTCTGGAAGATATTTAGGGATTGCAACCGCGTACTCTTGCTGATACCGCGAGTACGTTTTTGGTAATATTGTGCGAACCTCGCTAGAGGAAATCACAGCTAAGTCTACCAAGCTATGAATATTTTTGTTGGCGAGCCTCTCCTCATTATAGGCGGCATCAGCAGCAGCTATAGATCGCGCTACTTTCATCCATCTAGTGAATAGTCGACTAACCAGGTATAGTAACAACAGCATGAACAGAATAAACAAAACCAGGTGGATACGATAGCACAGTAAAGACAATACCATGATGAATGTGGCGATGCTCACTGTGAAATTGTGCATAAGATAATCCTGCAGCACCGTTGGCAAGGATGCAAACAAGGTCATCGTTCGACTGCTAGGACTATAGTCGGTGGCTACCTCATTGAAGTTTAGAGAAAAGTATTTGCAATTCAAAGTCTTATAGTGTAAAACTACACCAGAACTCATCAAATTGGGATATTTCTTCGCTATTTGATGGGCTACAAACGCGTACGGTGCTATATTGAGACTGCTGCTAGGACCTGCGGGTAGTGAGTAAGTTAGTCATGAAGTGAGTGTGTGTGTGAGTGATGAACAACCATGTGATTGTGTGAGCGCGTTTGAAGTCTCATCGCTATAGTATTTGCTGTAGCGGTTTCTCTCTTGGACCACCTTGCTATTGACTGTCTCGTTACATGCTGCCGTTGCTGCATTGACTTTATCAGCAATAAAAAGTGGCTGGATAACATGCACAAGTAACACAAATAATGGTTGCAATATGACATTGTCCACTGCGAAGTACCACCCGAAGACGGTAACCAAAAGAAGTTGCTTGTCGTTGTATTCTTGCGGACCAACTAGGATTCGATTCCAGTAGTAGCCGACATAAACAACCGAAACCGCGGTAATGACTATACACACGACAGAGTACAATATCTTGATGTAAATACTGCTCCTAGCTGCATTGTATCCATTTTCTCGCTCATATTTTCCTCTAAAGATATTCGCTGCATACACAGGGAGCAAGTCAAGTAGAAATAGGTAAATCAGATGTCTATTCTTGCCGCAGTTACTGCGCTGTTCCAGCTTGATACTCTCGCTATTGGCATGTTTCTGCACATTTTTCAGACATTCTGCAATGCCATACTTTATTGCGTCAATATTCAACGACGCGGTATCACTAACACTCATCCTCTCATCGAATTTAGATTCTTCATATGCTGATTCACTGTGTCCAACTTCAACATCCACGACATAAGCTTCAGGTAGTATCTTCGATTGCTTCCCACGGCGCACACGACCATCAAATCGCGAGAAATATTCTTGCTTCAAGACAGCTTGACGCTCATAACTAGTAAGTGATGACATGACTGTGCCGAGTAACACACTGGATGGAGCAGTTTCAGTGTCGCCTTTAGCTGGTAATTGATCTCGAAGTGCTTCTACTGCATTGGTTTCGGTGCGTTTGTCAGAAATGGGCGCAACTTTACAGTTATTCAATTTGCGAGAACGTTTTGCATCCATCGCTTTGGTATCGAATGCTGTTGTCTGTTGCGACGTTTGATAATTATCAGAGTTATGAACGAATAACACCTTGTTAGACCAATCCAACAGTGTCAGCACCGGATTGCTAAGAACTGTCACAATAAATAACAACGAGACGATGCTAAGAGGACTGCTAGAGTGCGTTGGAAAGAGTGCTTTGCACGTGCCCGAGTACTGATCCCAATAGCAATTATTACTGTAGGAATCGTGTAAAGTGGTGTCAGTTTCGCATGATTGAACATCACTATAAACATCACAATTTAATTTGTGGGGGTAAGAAAAATCAATAACTAAGCATGTGCTTAGTAGTGCAATGCTTAGTCGAGTGACCCAAAGGAGATACCTAGCCAGACGGGGATGGTCGGGGTTGTATTTCAGCAACAAACTTAGTAACGGATGGTGATCGATGAACTCACGAAGAAATCGCAGTACCAAGGACTTACGCGAGTAAATCGGTGGTAAAACTGAATACAAAATTTCCATAAAGCTCAAATCCCTGGAAGTTTCACCACCTAATTCAACATTTCCATAACTATTCGCGTGGGCTCTAATCGGTTTATTGTGGCGACTGGTCCATGCTTCCTTGTACTTCTTGACTTCAACTTTCAATGAAGAGGATATTGAAAATTGAAACGTATCTGAAAACGAAACAAATAAAAGCAATAACACGAACACGGAGACTGTTGATAGCACAGTATTAGTTACTATTTTCACTTTTGGTTCAACAGTTGGAGTTGATGAAGGTGCTCCAGTGGGTTGAGATGATGGTTGACTTGATGGACTACTTGTAGGTTGACAAGTTGGAGCCATACTTGGCTGGCTTGAAGGTTGACTTGAAGGGTAACTTGTTGGTTGAGACGTAGGCAAAGTTGTAGGCTGGGATGATGGCTGCAGCGTAGGGATTGATGTAGGCTGACTCGTTGGAATAGATGGTTTACTGGTAGGTAGACCTGTTGGTTGAGATGACGGCTGTCTCGATGGTTGCCCAGATGGCTGTCTACTTGGTTGTCCAGTTGGTTGTCTTGTTGGTTGTCTAGTAGGTTGACCAGAAGGTTGTCTACTAGGTTGACCAGTGGGTTGGCGAGTTGGTTGACGAGTTGGCTGTCTACTTGGTTGACCTGTTGGTTGACGAGTTGGCTGTCTACTTGGTTGCGATGACGGTTGCGACGAGGGTTGACAAGATGGACTTGTAGTAGGTTGAACTGATGGAAAAGAGGAAGGTCGACTTGAAGGTTGATTTGTAGGCAATGAAGTAGGTTGAGAAGATGGAGATTTAGTCGGCTTACTACTTGGCTGTTTTGAAGGCTGAGAAGTGGGCTGTCTTGTAGGTTGTCCAGTTGGTTGCCTTGTTGGTTGGCGACTAGGTTGTCCACTAGGTTGACGACTAGGTTGTCCACTAGGTTGAGCACTAGGTTGACGACTAGGTTGTCCACTAGGTTGACGACTAGGTTGAGCACTAGGTTGACTACTGGGCTGACGAGATGGTTGTGAGCTTGGTTGACTACTTGGCTGAGTAGTTGGTTGACTGCTTGGTTGACTGCTTGGTTGCATCGATGGCTGCCTCGTTGGCTGAGAAGAAGGTTGTCGCGAGGGCTGTGAGCTTGGTTGAGATGATGGTTGCCTTGACGGTTGAGCTGACGGCTGCCTCGTAGGTTGTGCACTAGGTTGTGAACTAGGTTGTGAACTAGGTTGTGTACTAGGTTGTGTACTAGGTTGTGTGCTAGGTTGTGAACTAGGTTGTGTACTAGGTTGTGTACTAGGTTGTGTACTAGGTTGCGATGAAGGAACTGTCGACGGCATATTACTTGGTTGAGATGTAGGTTGAGAAGAAGGTTGTCTTGAAGGCTGCATCGTTGGTTGTGAGGATGGTTGAGTTGACGGTTGAGCTGACGGTTGTCTACTTGGTTGTGTACTAGGTTGTCTACTAGGTTGTGCACTAGGTTGTCTACTAGGTTGTGCACTTGGCTGCCTCGAGGGTTGTCTTGTTGGTTGTGCACTTGGTTTTGTACTTGGCTGTGCACTTGGCTGCCTCGAGGGTTGACCCGATGGCTGCATACTTGGTTTTGATGATGGTTGATTTGTAGGTAAAGACGTTGGATGTGCTATCGGTTGTTTTGATGGTTGTCCTGTTGGTTGTCTTGTTGGCTGACCACTTGGCTTCATAGATGGTTGTCCTGTAGGACTGGTAGAAGGCTGTGTTGATGGTTGCCCTGTAGGACTGGTAGAAGGCTGTGTCGACGGTTGCCCTGTAGGACTGGTAGAAGGCTGTGTCGATGGCTGCGATGATGGTTGTCTACTAGGCTGTTTACTTGGTTGTGAAGTTGGTTGTGAAGTTGGTTTACTTGTAGGCTGTAACGATGGCGAAATTGTGGGTTCAGCTGTCGGTTGACTACTAGGTTGAGATGTAGGATCACTGGTAGGTTCAGATGTTGGTTGCGATGATGGTTGACTAGTTGGCAGCATCGAAGGATGACTTGTTGGTTCAGATGATGGTTCACTACTTGGTTGAGCTGATGGCTTTGCTGAAGGTTGTGTCGAAGGTTGATTTGTTGGCTTTGCTGAAGGTTGTGTTGATGGTTGTTGTGAAGGTTGTGATGTTGGTTGAGATGAAGGATACATGGAAGGTTGTGATGTTGGTTGACTAGTCGGTCGTAATATTGGTTGTGATGTTGGTTGCGATGACGGTTGAGATGAAGGCTGTCTACTTGGTTGTCTCGTGGGTTGGCCTGATGGAACACTAGTAGGTCTTAATATTGGTTGTGATGTTGGTTGCGATGACGGCTGAGATGTAGGCTGTCTCGATGGTTGTCTCGTGGGTTGGCCTGTTGGCTGTCTACTAGGTTGTCCAGTAGGTTGCCTTGTTGGTTGTCTACTAGGTTGACCTGTTGGTTGTCTACTAGGTTGACCTGTTGGTTGCCTCGTAGGTTGTCTTGTCGGCTGTCTTGTTGGTTGCGCTGATGGCTGACGCGATGGTTGACTTGTAGGTAAACGAGATGGACTAGACGATGGCTGATTAGTTGGTATACTTGTAGGTTGATTTGATGGTTGACCAGATGGTACACTAGAAGGCTCAATTGTAGGTTGTGATGAAGGCTGTCCAGTTGGTTGCCTACTAGGTTGACCAGTCGGCTGTCTTGTTGGCTGTCTACTAGGTTGTCCTGTAGGTTGCCTTGTTGGTTGTCTACTAGGTTGGCCAGTTGGTTGTCTCGTAGGCTGTCCTGTTGGTTGTCTTGTTGGTTGTCTTGTTGGCTGTCTTGTTGGTTGTCCTGTTGGTTGACGCGATGGTTGCCTACTAGGTTGACTTGTAGGAACACATGTTGGGAAAGAACTTGGTTGTGAGGTTGGTTCACTTGTCGGATAACTTGATGGTTGTGTTGTTGGTTCACTTGTTGGTTGACATGTTGGTTGAGATGTAGGTACACTTGTTGGTTGAACTGTTGGTTGCCTTGTAGGCTGTCCCGTTGGTTGCCTAGTAGGCTGTCCCGTAGGCTGCCTTGTAGGTTGCCTTGTAGGTTGTCCAGATGGTTGCCTTGTTGGTTGTCTACTAGGTTGACCAGAGGGTTGTCTGCTTGGTTGACCTGTGGGTTGGCGAGTTGGCTGACGAGATGGCTGACCGGAAGGCTGACTCGTAGGAACACTTGGTTGTGACGATGGTTGTGCACTTGGTTGCGATGATGGTTGTGTACTTGGTTGCGATGATGGTTGCCTTGAAGGTTGTGCACTAGGCTGACGCGAGGGCTGTGATGTGGGTTGATTCGATGGCTGACTTGAAGGTTGCCCACTAGGTTGAGATGAGGGCTGTGATGTGGGTTGATTCGATGGTTGCCTTGAAGGTTGTCCACTAGGTTGAGATGAGGGCTGAGATGATGGCTGCCAACTAGGGTAAGATGAGGGCTGCCCACTAGGTTGAGATGACGGCAACCCACTAGGCTGAGATGATGGCTGCCTACTAGGCTGAGATGATGGTTGCCCACTAGGTTGTGTTGAAGGCTGACCAGAGGGTTGTGAAGATGGCTGCATTGTTGGTTGTGTTGTAGGCTGAGTGCTAGGTTGTCTTGTAGGTTGTCCAGTAGGTATCGAAGGTTTTGAAGTAGGATTTGCCGAAGGTTGATTTGTTGGCTGCGATGTTGGCTGTCCACTAGGCTGAGTACTAGGTTGCCTTGATGGTTGTGTTGACGGTTGACCTGTAGGTGTTCCCGTAGGATTAGTAGGTTGGGATGTAGGTTGTGATGATGGTTGACCAGATGGTTGCATTGATGGTTGTGTTGACGGCTGCCCACTAGGCTGCATTGATGGTTGAACCGATGGCTGGGATGTTGGTTGACCTGTAGGTACTGTAGGTTTCACAGTAGGCGTAACTGTTGGTGTAACAGTTGGCACTGCAGTTGGTATCACTGTTGGTGTTGCTGTTGGTATCACTGATGGTGATCTTGTTGGTACAACTGTTGGTATTCTTGTAGGTATTCTAGTCGGAATAATTGTTGGTGTTGTAGTAGGCACTCTACTTGGGATAGTTGTGGGAATGGCAGTCGGTCTTAAACTAGTAAATAAGAAGAGTTAAAGTTAATTTGAAGTAATATAAATATATTATATATATGGAATAAATTTTGTATACCTTGGGATTAATGTTGGAGTTGCTGTTGAGGGAATGGCAGTAGGTACAATTGTTGGTACAAATGTTGGTCTACTTGGTACAATTGTGGGGATTCTTGTTGGTATTCGAGTTGGTACTCGAGTAGGTATTTGTGTAGGTGATATAGTCGGGATAATAGAAGGTGCTTTTGTTGGGTTAGTACTAGGTATTTGACCTGATATTAGCTTTAATAACAGTATCAAAACCGCAATAGCGCGCATCCCGCCGAGGGATGGCGTTCTCTATGATCCCGGGTTTCATTCTGCCGTAATGCAACCCAGGATTCCCAGTTCTTGAGTCAAGAATCTTCCAGGGGTCTTCTGGCGGCCCTCCTGTATTCAAATTTCGATTTCTTCTCATTTAGCCGTGCGTTTTCAGAATATAATACAATATTAACAAATATCACGAATAGAATAGATGGATCTTGTCGCAGAAACTGCATAAATAATCAAATAATTACTAAGGTGGTACTTCTAGCTGTTCATTATTTACAATAAGATAAAAGTGTGCTGGTGATATTGTCCTGTTGTGTATATGTCGCGAGTTTATGCTCATAATTTAAAAACTCATTTATTAGATTATTAGTTTCATTACTAATTTTAAGATTATTTTGCGCAACAAGAAATGTTACGTCAACTGTTTTACAGTTATTTGTTATACGGTTAAATAGAAATCGCCGACCATGTCGCTCTCCTGCCGTGTAAATATCAGGTGCATCAATGAATATAATCCTTTTTACTTTAGAAGGACTTGCTGCTAAATTAAAACTCTCCAAGTATCTCATTAATGCTTCTGAACTTGATCCATGTGAAATTATTGTATGATAGCTTTGCAGATTTAATGATTCCATGTACTTTAACCATTGCACCTCATACCTCTTGGTATTCAACTCATATACATTTGGCATGTCTAATATAGTTGCACAAAATTTTGGATTCGTTATTAAATCTTGATAAAAATATCGACTTTTTTCATTGTAACTAACATCCGGAAGAAAAATAATCTTCTTTTCTGCATTATTTACTGATTTATACTCAACAACTTTTTTCATTCGATTAATTTGTTCAGTTTCATTCAATATTTTCATGGGACTATTATCGATAGAAGTAGAACTTACTTCTTTCACTCGATTGATTTCTGTCAGATAGTCTACATACGTTTTACCCTCCGATTTCATTTGTTTTAATCTTTTCATCTTTAAAAATAATTCAATATTCTTATTATTGACATTATTTGCACAATGAACTAATACAAGTAGTAGGAAAAGACAATACATAAATATAGTTTGAATCCTTAAAGAAATCATGATTTAAAGACAATATTTTTTGACTAGATAACTTTCAAACCATCATAGCATATGACTGCAGTTGATAGATTAATCATCTACCAGGTAAGTGCGCGTGACAGCGACAGTCGATGATGAGATCTCAGATCATCATGGTCATCGGAGTGGAGGGAGTAGCAAAAAAGGAACCGGTCAGAAATCAAAAGTACTAGATAATAATTCTAGCACAATTCTAGCATCTCTTTAGCGTTGGCAAATTTGCTGTTTCTATTCAGGAATTCTCGTTTCCGTCAGTTATTTGATTAATCACAGTTTAAAGGCCGGTACGGTAACGTTTTTCGAAATTGCGGCTCCAAAGGAGTTAGAAATTTTTTAAAATAAATCGGAAAACTAGCAATCAAACTCACCAATAAAGGACACTCGATATCAACCAAGTAAAAGTTATCAATAGAATCTCAGAAAAAGGATGAAAATCGAAGAAGTTCAAAGTACAACAAAAGCTGCACGTGTTGCAGCTCATACTCATATTAAAGGTTTAGGTTTAAATGAACAAGGTAGAGCATTACCAACTGCATCTGGTTTAGTTGGACAAGAAAAAGCACGTGAAGCTGCTGGTTTAGTTGTTGAATTAATAAAAAGTAAGAAAATGGCAGGAAGAGCATTATTAATGGCTGGTGCACCTGGTACTGGTAAAACTGCATTAGCATTAGGTATTGCACAAGAATTAGGACCTAAAGTACCATTTTGTCCTATGGTTGGTAGTGAAGTTTATTCATCTGAAGTAAAAAAAACTGAAATTTTAATGGAACATTTTAGAAGAGCAATTGGTTTAAGAATTAAAGAAAGTAAAGAAGTTTATGAAGGTGAAGTAACTGAAATTACACCTGAAGAAACGGATAATCCATTAGGTGGATATGGTCGTACTATTAGTCATGTTATTATTGGTTTGAAGACAACTAAAGGTAGTAAACAATTAAGATTGGATCCATCAATATATGAAGCATTACAAAAAGAAAAAGTTAATTTAGGTGATGTAATATATATTGAATCAAATAGTGGTGCTGTTAAAAGAGTTGGTAGAAGTGATGCATATGCATCTGAATTTGATTTAGAAGCTGATGAGTATGTACCAGTACCTAAGGGTGATGTACATAAAAAAAAAGAAATTGTTCAAGATGTTACTTTACATGATCTAGATGTTTCCAATACTCGTCCTCAAGGTGGTCAAGATTTACTATCTATCATGGGACAAATGGCCAAGCCTAAGAAAACTGAAATAACAGAAAAATTAAGAGGTGAAATTAACCGTGTTGTTAATCGTTATATTGATCAAGGAGTTGCAGAATTAGTTCCAGGTGTACTTTTTATTGACGAGGTTCATATGTTAGATATTGAATGTTTTACATTTCTCAATAGAGCATTAGAGTCTACTTTATCACCAATTGTTATCTTTGCAACTAACAGAGGAGTCTGTACTATTCGTGGAACTGATGTACTATCACCACATGGTATACCAGTCGATCTTCTTGATCGTATGTTGATTATTCGTACTATGCCATATTCTCTAGAAGAAATGGTTCAAATTGTATCTATTCGTGCTGAAACAGAAAATTTAACTATTGAGGAAGATGCTCTAGTTACTTTGGGTGAAATAGGTGCAAAGACATCACTAAGATATGCAGTACAATTATTAACTCCAGCTAGAATTATTGCACAAACTAGTGGACGTGAGACTATTACTGCAGCTGACGCTGAAGAAATCGACGAATTATTTTATGATGCAAAAGCATCTGCTAAATTATTAGCTAAATCAGATGGTTATTTGCAATAAAATACAGTTTAAAATGTAGTTATTAAACGATTTAGTTCCTTACTTACCAGTTCGTTTCTTCTTATTAGTTCCACTTTTTCTATCGATACTCTCTGCTATTTGTCTATCGATCCTCCCACGATCTGGGTCACTGGCGCTATATAAGAGAATTGGAGTGTTATCGCCTTGTTGTTGTAATATCGTCTCTTCAGTGTGTAATGTTGCATTTCTACTTACAAATCCAAGCATTATTCCACTATCAATACTAAGATTACGGACCGAAGATGCTTTAAATTCGTTCCAACTGGGCGCTTCAAAAGTTCTATCTAAGACAACTTGGGTATAAAATTCTTCATCAACATATATTTTTGGCATCGAATCAACAATACATTGCCGAATTCTGCAATAAAAGGATAATTCTACTTCATCTTTTTTGGAATCAGGAGTGGTTCTTGCAACAAAATAGTTGATATCAAAAGCACCAGGAGATATATCACCATGAGCTCTAACCGTCCATCGATGTATAGCCTCGTCATCGTGCACATATACTTGACAAGGAATCTTTACTATATGCTGCCTTTTATGCTCTTTCCAATTATTATTAAAACAAATTTGAGAACAAAAACAACTTTTAGTTATGATTTCTAATTCAACACATTGTGGACATTGAAATATTGCATCTTTATCGCAACCTGGTGATGAGCATTTCTTTCCTGAAAATTCAGCCATTTTTGCAATTTACTACTTATGCTACTTGATTAGTTAGATTCTATATGTTTATGTCCGTCAAAACCAGTGGAACAATTAGAAATAAACAGTTCTAAACTCGGTCAGCGAAGTCTTAACGTCGCTATCTAAGTCGCAGTTCTATTTCTTGGAACGAGTGCGCCTTCCGACAACTGTTTTTGGTAGAAAAATCCACCTGCTGCCAGCAGGACTGCAGGAAGGAATCCTTATTCACTCAGGGAAAGAAATTCCCCACATTACCACCTGTATACCACCTGAACCACCTGAATCCCTCCGAGACTTAGGTTGATCATCAATACCCTGGTACCATTTGGCAGATTAATCTGAGTAGCAGAAGGCTTTGATTGATTAACTCTAACTTTAAAGCTTGTATTAAATTATATCGTCGGATATTTGGACAAAATGAGTTCATTGTTGGATCAAACTATACGTGCCGTACTTAACGTAGAATCAGGTCCTTTTAATAGACTTTTCGAACGTGATGGGGAAA
>JACCDO010444391.1_pt1 | contig 22976 bp, 28 predicted proteins | sample 7446101 | NCBI WGS metagenome assembly JACCDO01 (sample SAMN15323440, study PRJNA562643) | freshwater metagenome | isolation source: river surface water | place: USA:Blue River Watershed | collected 2017-08-16
ATCTCACTTACAGAAAGACTGAAAATAAAAGCTATGGAACATAATCACAGATCTTACTTAAGAAATCCTGAAGTAATTAAAATATTAGATAAGGTAATTAACAGATGATATTTGCAAATGATCTCACAAACTTCAATCAAGAGGAAGTAAAAACATACCAGCGTCTACAGAAGGGTAAGCTAGTAACTGTTAATCAATATACTAGAAAAGGTGAGGATAAAAGTAAAAATCCTGCTGTTGATAATGCTTTGATAAATAGTATCAAAACTGGTGCTAATATCCCTTTCAATATAGCTGTTGCTGGTTTGGGTTTGGTTGGTTTAGCTGCTGGCACGAAAGCTTTTGTTATTGCAAGACATCAGAATCAAGTTAAAAATGCTGCAACTCGTATTCTCACACAACCAGATATTTCTGATCTCCGTTTTCTATCAAAAGCTAATCCTGCAAAACTACCTGAGGACTTCAGCCAATACGAGGGTGTGATTATAGCTACAGGTGGATTTGCTGGTGTTAAAGGACAACATACATTAGGCATACATAATTATTTACAAAAAGATTATCCCAATCATTTAGTTTTATCTGTTGAAAATCTATACAATGACCTTGGTTGGGAATCAGATCTAGTAAAAAGATATTCAAGAGTTCCACCTTTGCTGTGGAATAATGCCGTAAAAGGTAATAAAACTGCTGAAGAACTTGCATCTCTTGCTAAAATGGTTCGTACAAAAACAGATAAGCCGATTACATTTGTAACAGCTTCAGGTGGTGGGATGGCTGTTAAAGAAGCACAAGAGATAACAGATCAACTAGGTATGAAAGATGTACAAGGTTTTGGTCTGGGGTCACCAACTTGGGATTTAGCACAACCTAGATCAAGATATACATCTATTATGGATCGTCAAGATGCTGGCACAGGGTGGATACCTTTTAGATCTAAGAAAGATGCTACAATTATTGATCGTGGTAGTCAAAAAGTAAAATGGACTAAAGACCCTTATCAAGGTGAAACTGATTGGGGTAAACAACATGAATACGGAATGTATTTGTCACATCCTGATACAAGATCGAAAGTTGACCAAATTATATATAGAAATAGAAAAGATAAATCACCATTCCAACCACAAAATTATGAAGTTGATTATCAAAATAATGTAGCTCGTAATAGGTATATAGGAAAACAGCAATCTGCATATAGCAAACTAGAACAACAAGCTTGGTCTAACTTTGACACATTATTCTCTTTGAGCCAAGCTCACTTCTCTTCTATGGGCGGCGAACAAGATGTTAAAGTGAAGTCTTATATCCGTAATGGTAAACTAGTACGTTCTTATACAGCCAAACGTGACAAAAGTTTAGAAGACCAAGGGTTGATAAATAAAATCCGCACAGACATTACTGGAAACATAGAAAAGAAAGGTGTAGATCGTAATACAGCAGAAAAACTAGCAATGGGTGCATTAGTTGCTGGTGGTGTTGGTGTCACTTTGGTCGGTGGTAAATTCTTAGTGCAAGGTGTTGACTCAAGCCTTACAACATTAGCAAGACAAAATTGGGACTCAAATTTACCGAAACGTGCGCGTATGATTGAAGACATGGCTGATGATTTGGTTAATGGACGGAAACTATTCAGAGGTCAAACATTACGCACAGCTATAGGTGATGCTGACACTGTTATCACGGTCAAAGGTGGTATCAACATGGACGGCAAGGGTGGTACTCTTATCAAAAATGATTATATAGAAAAGATGCGTCAGCCTGGTGACAAATGGGCTGTACTAGATCTTGATAATATTGAGCTTGATTCAAGAGGTTTATCATCCAAAAATCCCGCTGGTGATACGTTAAAAGATTGGTGGACTAACTTTGCCATAAATCCATTTACAAAAGGTTATAATGCTGACTCTATAGAAATAGCTGCTTATCAACGAGCTATCGAGAAAATCAAACCTAATGCGAATAAAGTAATGATTGGTTATTCAGCAGGTGGTGTTGCTAACGTTGCTGCTGCCTCTGATCTCAGCAAACTCAAGAATGTAAGTAAAGTCAAGGCTCTTTCTTTTGGTGTTCCTTACACAGGGATTACGAAAGTTGAAGATACACGTGTAGTCGATACAGTTACATTTATAAATAAAGATGATCTGCTAGGAAATTCTTTCTTATCAAGAGGGAATAAAGAAAATATAAATACTATCATAACAGATAGACCTGACAAGAAAATCAATACCGATCCTTTAGCTGGTCATGGTTACAAAGGGTACTTCGCTAAAGAAAACTGGGATCGTATCAGACGGATTATAAATAATGGTTCACAAGAGGCTTTTCGTTAAGAGGTAATAATGTACATACTTTCTGATCTCATTATATCAGCAACTTTCGGTAAACCTTTAAACAAGAGGTTAAAACGTGCATTTCAACGTAGTTTATATCCAACTGATGATGCTATCTCTGCTATTCAAAAGGGAAGAGGTCGCAAACCAACTGAAGTTATTGCGGAAGGTATTTCAAGAGTTGATTTTCCAATAGACCGTAATGATCCACCAAAACTAACAAAAAGAGTTATTGGTACATTGAAATCGATACGTCAATCACCTGTTGAAATTTCACAAACTTTATATGCTAATTCTAAGACTGGATCTGTCCCTAACTCCAGAATTAATAGGAAATTAAAAACTATTGGTACTACAAATAAAGCTGAATTAGCAACAAGAAAAGTAAACAACTACGATCAAGCTATACACATACATAATCACCCTAATGCATCAGCCTTGCCATCAAAAGAGGATATTGCCGCTATAGGTGCTGGTATTCCTTTTTATTCTGGTATAGACCCTAAAAAGAGTAAAGGTTATATAACTGGAATAGGAGGTTTCCATATAACAAAATATAAAGCTGAGCCTCAAAGTTTGAAGGATATTAATAAATATAAAAAGACAGTTGATAAAGCTTTAAAACAATATCCTGGTGATAATGAAACTTTTATTACTAAAGGACGTAAAGCTTTTGAAGCTAATGTTAAAACTAGTGTAAAACGTGTTGCTGAGCGTAGTAAAAATATAAAAGCAAAAATTGAGCAATATGGATTAGATTAAATACTATACTTGCTAAAAGCAACAGTGTAACCCATAAAACGCTTCAGGTTTGTACCTTGCGCCTCTTTTATTCTACGGTTAAGCTCTTGTACTGAGCGTTGATATTTACGTATTTCAGTTGGTGGCAAATCAGATAATAGAGCTAATAAATCTGTATATTCTTGAACAGCTTCTTGTATATTATTTGTATCCAAAAGATAACCTGTATTCTCTATTTGCTGTTTAATTTGCGCTGTCCTATTTTGTTTAATAATAGTTAAACTTTGCTTTAATTGTTGAGTATAGGATCTTATTTGCTTGATTTGGTTTTGTTTTTCAAGAAGATCGGATTCCATAGAAGATAAAGTATCTATAGCTTGTTGTAGTTCTTCTCTATATCTTATATCTGCTGTTTTGGTTTTACCTTCTGTTTTTGCAAAAGAGTCTAGAGCTATAGATTTTGTTTTTTGTATAGCTTTTAATTGACTATCAAGGAAAATTTTGTCAAAACTTTTTGTACTGTTTGTAATAGCGTCAAGATCACTTTTCGTTATACTATTTGCATTGATGTTGTTTATTTTGTCTTGTTCTTGTTTCAAACGAGACTCCATAGTTGCTTTATTACGGTTATAAACACCTAAAAGTTTATTTGTATTTGTGTTTAAAAATGTTCGTACAGCACCTTTTGTTGCTTGAACTTTTGTAGCTGTTGTTTCTAAAGTACGTAAATCTCGTGTATTGATTTGTATTCCATCTTCGGCGGCTTGTGTGTATAATTGACTGAGCCGTATGTCAATGGGCAGTTCAGTATTAGCTACAATGTTAGCATATATCCGTTGCTTATCAGATGATAGATTTTCAATATTTGCACGAAGATCAGGTAAACCAATAAGAGTAGTTGGTTTGATAGCACGAACAGGTATAGTTGTTGGCACGTCATCTGTTATTATCTCTGGTATAGCTTGTGGTATACGAGCAGGTAATTGTGTGGGTATAGTACGTGGTATTGTCGGTGCTATTTTACGTCCAGTTGTCAAAGCAAAAGCAAGAAACACAAGAGATACACCTAATCCTGCACCAAGAATGAACTTCCATGAATTTGGATCTGCATAAATACCTGTACTATCTTGTATATCCTCTGGATCACGTTTAGGATGTGGTTTGTAGTAACAATAACAGTAAGGATGATGGATCAAATAACGTTGTTCAATAGGACGATTCAAGTCTTTATCAAACCCCTCATTACGGTAAGCTCTTTTCAATAATGAATCTATTGATATAGGATTATCCTCTGATTTCTTCTCTGTATCCAAACAGTATTCACAAGGCTTTGGGCTGTACATAGAAGTAGAGATAGTGACATATTGGATGCCAGCTTTGAGATATGCTTTGAGCCGACCAACATTATAAGCTATTGCAAGTTCTGTAGCTACTACACGTTGTACTCTTTTAATAGGTCGTTGATCTCGTTTGAATTTCTCTTGTTGCGAACCATTGAACTTATTTGCTTTTTTCTCTTCTTGATCTATATTATCCTCAACTTTCTCTTCTATGTTCAATATTTTATTGATTACACGATTAGTATATTCACCTTTTGAGGCTTGTGTTATAGTATTATTATTTAACTTTTGTGTATAAGCAGTTACTATCTTTTTAGCTTCCTCATTTTTATCTTGCAAACCAATCTGGTAACGGTTGGCAATAGGTACAAGACGTTTTTCAGCATACCATTTAAAGAAATCTTTATCTTCATCTAGTGCAATAGGAGGTGTGTCAGCTAAAGAGTTACGACGGTTTTCTAGATACTGTAATTTTTCTTCTATGGCACGTTTGACTAAATATTCTTGTGGTGTTGCATAGTCACCAACTGATAGAGGTCTTTGTCTTATTAATCGTCTATTGTCATTGTATATAGGATCTTCTTTACGTAACTCTTCAATATCATTTTTTTCTTGGTCTAACTTTTGCATTAGACGGTCATATGGTTTTTGACCTTTATCTAGTTGTTGGTTAATTAGTTTTGCACTAGAACGTATATTACTATCTATTTTGAGTCGTTGTAATTCTTCGGATAATCTGTTGAGTCTTTCTATAGCTTCAGTATTGTTGAGGGTTTGAGCTTGTTGCTGTAAGGCTTGGAGAGTGTTTGTATATTGGTTGAGTGTTTTGGTTTGTCTTACGATTTGTTGTGATGCTTGTATATCACGTTGTAGTTTTTGTATATCTCTTTGCAATTTATCATCAGGTGATAGAGCAAATTCGGCACTAGTTTTTTTGTCAAAGAACTGGACATCTTTTAAATCATCCAAAGCATCAGCAGTTCCCAAAGCATAAGCATCTTGTACTAACCCCAGAAGATCACGACGCATATATAAGCGTGGGTCAGGTGTATGTGGTTGACCACCAGAGACCAGCTTTTCTGCATATTGTTCTATAAGCTCGGTTTCGTTGGCTGATACACGGTTAGTATAGTAATCAGCCAATATATCTAGGCGTTGTCTTTGTGGTACAACTTTCTTTTCTATGTTTTCGACTTTTGAGGCGAAGTCAGCAAAATTCTGGTCTAGGATATTTGTTATCATTCTACTATTATATACTACAGAGATAGGTATAGTTAAAACTTATATTGTAGTTATTAACCTATAACTATCTTATATAAATACTGATGACCATAGAAGAGAAAGCTATGTTATAGTAGATATATACTAAAGAAAGAAACAAAAACTATGTCTACTAAGAAACAAATCATCCGTACCACGCAAGCAGCACTTGAAGCTGACTTCGGTATTGCAATGTCGTTGGATAAAATCAATTCTGTTGTTCGTGCTTATGCGAGTGTTATTGCTAATGAACTCTCGAACGGTGATGAAGTTAGAATCGATGGTGTTGGTTTGTTGACACCTCGGTTGTTCAAGGCAACTACTGCTCGTAACCTCAAGACTGGTGCTTCGATGCCTGTACCTGCGACTCATAGAGTTCGTTTTCGTGCTGTCCCTTCTTTGAAGAAAGCTGTAAAGCAATTACCTGTATGCCCAACAGGTGAGTGTAGTGTAGCATAATCATCTATTTGTTTGTTGTTGGCTGTCCTTCGGGGCGGCTTTTTTGTTGTGTTTAATGATATATGTGTTATAATATAAATATTGTTAAACAGAAATACCGACATGAACAACGATTACTTTTTTGCATTACGGATACCCACAGTTTTGCTTGCACATTTGCAACAAGACGGTGTGCCTAGTAAGGTTGCGCGTGATATCTTGCTTGCTCACTATAACTTGCAAAAGGGTGGTAAGAAGTAATGACTATAGGGTTATACAAGATTACTAACACTGTGAATGGTAAGTACTATATTGGCTCTAGCAAGGAGATAGAGAAGCGTTGGCTATGCCACAAAGGTAAACTAAACAACAATACTCACGAGAATGTACACTTGCAAGCTTCGTTTAATAAACATGGTGTTGATGCTTTTGTATATGAGATTGTAAAAGAGTTACCAGAGGATACAACTAGAGAAGCATTATTTGCTCACGAACAAGAATTGTTTGATGCTGTTACTGATGAAGAGTGGAACACCAAAATGTACAACATTCGTAGGGTAGCTGACTGCAAGACGGGTGATCCTTCAATTGGTCATTTAGTATCAGCAGCACTTAAAAAGAAGTGGCTTGACCCTGAGTTCCGTGCTTATATGGAGCAACACAAGAGGAAAGATTATACTGTTTCTGAAGAAACAAAACAGAAGATTTCAAAAGGTAATAAGGGTAGTAAACAAAGTGCTGAAGCTATTGAGAACAACAGGCTATCTAAACTAGGCGTAAAACACACGGAAGAACGTATACAAGCTAGGACACAAATTTTACATGACAAATATAAAGGTAGTGGTAAAGGTGTACGTCAAAGACCTACAGGCAAGTTTTATGCTGAGATATACCACAAAGCTGAGCGTATCTATTTAGGTTCTTACCTTACTTATGAGGAAGCACTGCAAGCTAGATTAGATGGTGAAGCTAAATACTGGGGTTAATAGAAGATAGACCTGATATTACTATTACTAGTTGAACCTAGTACATCAATACGTTCTTTCTGGTAATCATAATCAAGTTGAGATTGCTTCCTTGCTTTTTCTTCTACGGTTAAAGGTGTATCTATCATACGGCTTAATCCCACATATGTGGATGATGTGGAATCAAACTGAACTCCCCATAACAGAGCATAGATTAGAGCGTCAAGTTGATCGTCATTCTTACCACCTCTGGGGAATGAAACTAATTCCTTTACAAAATCACCTAACCATAACGCATCAGCAGGGAAGTACACGTGACCTTCTAGGAAAGTTGGTATAGCTGCTCTTACACGATTTTCTTTGGAGCCACCATAAGTACGTGGTAACAATATAGTAAAGTTACCTATCTCCCTTTTAAGCATTGATACAATAGGATCGCCATTTCCTCCTTCAATTAGGTGAGTCTGGATGTGTGGATAAGCATTATCGTACTCACGAATCATGTTTAACTGTCTAGGAGTATCAGCCTTTTCACGCTTGATATCAATAACATAGAAAGAAGATCCTGATTTACCCATTAACAAACCTACACTGTAATCATTATTTTCACCCTCTTTTAATGCCATATCCCATGACGTATAATAAGTATCAATTTGTGGTAACTCAGTGTAATATTTGAACCAATCAGTTCTGAGTAAGTTACCACCTTCTACTAGGGGCAATTGTTGGTACTGAGTAGTCCATGTAGATAAACCTGACTTAGCTCGTAGATTATCTACAACATCAGGTGGAAATCTTACAGGGTCGAGAACCTCACCATCTTTCTTTCTACGGTCATGAAATCCTATAGGGGATATAAATGTTCTGCGCGAATCATAAAGCATTGGTAGATTAAGATGAAAAACAGATTCACGCTCATTGTCGAGAATGTAACCTGATAGATCGTTTTCACCTAATCTTTGCTGTACAATCAAGAACTTACCTTCAGACTGGTCATCAAATCGTGATGGTAATACAGTTTTGTAGAAGCTATTAACCTTTTCAAGCTCTGTCGGTGTTGCTGAGTTTGCATCTGAAGGGTCATCTAGAATAATAATGTCAGCACCATGCCCAGTTACTTTAGCAGAGCGAGGTGTTGATGCAAAGAACTCACCACCTTCTTCAAGCTTAAACCACTCACCTGTGTTCTTTGTTTTGGATAACGAAAACTTATAATGCAATGGATCTTCTGGATTACACCAACGATTAGCATACCAAGGTTCGTTGATTAAACCACGTATGTTGTCTATGTTCTCCATATACAAGCCGCTTGAATGTGTTATGTGGATAACCTGCCATTTAGGGTCTTGTATGTATTGCCAAGCAGTTGAACCAACAGTAGCAATAAGAGTTTTAGTATGTCGGGGCGGTATGTTAATCACCATATTCCTCGGTAATGATGATTTCTTTTTCAAGAACTCTTGCAGATGCTCACACAAACAGCCTAAGTGCCAATTATCAGAGATTGCTTTATTTGACATGTACGACCACGCCGCTTTGATAAATACATACAGTGATTTTTCCGCAGCTTCATAAATGCGTTCTTGCATCAAAGCTTCATAATCGGCAAGTGCTTTATTAGACACCATATTTACGCTCTAACTGTCTCATTTTAAGATTGTACTTCTTTTCTTCTATGTTTGACTGAGGTTTTTCACCCCTTATTTTCTTAGGTTGTCTTTTTGTTGTACGGTTTTCTAGACGAGCTTCTTTAATAAGATTAGCAACATCTTCTTGTGTTGGTTGTCTCTTTGTGGTTATAAGATCATCAACTATAGGAGATCTTTGCATATTTGTTGCCAGTTGTTCAGCTTTAGATAAACGTTTCTTACGGATTGTGTTACCAATAACTGTATCTAACCCTTGACCTCTATAACGACCCTCAACTTTATCAGCTAAACGTTCTAGTGATGCATTATAATCACCACGACCAGTTGATTTTTTAAGTTCGTTGATGGGATTAGCTAAAGGAAGGAAAGATAGTTTATTTATACTTTTCTTATATGCTATTTTATCCGCACCTTCTAAATATTTTTTAGCTGTTTGGGGTATAGCCTTATGTGTGATTTGGTCATGAATACGTACAATAGTTGATTCAGGTGTTTTTAAACCAGATGCACGAGCAAAATCATCACCACTAATATCAAGTTTTTGTAGTTTGCTAAGATTGCGAAGATTAATTTTACCGAAATCTACTGTGCTATCGCACACGTCACATAGAAGAAAAATAGTCATCCTAACCACCTTTGTTAAATTGTTTGACCAAACCACCTATGAATCGTTGCCACTTAGGTGTCCCAGGAGCTTTGATTGTTTCGAGTATATGTTCGATCCTACGTGTGATATCACGCACTTGTTTTGTTCTTGCAGGGTCGTCTAAAAAATGTTCTGATGGTTCGGTATTATAGTGAAAATTTATAATACCGTAAATCTCTTTGCGTACACCTCTGAATGTACGGAAGTCCTTGCGTGTGATACCTAATGAATCCATATGGAGATCACAAGCGGAATCGAGGTCAGACCTTGTGACTGTCTGATATTCTTTTGTGTCTGACAATAAAATCTCTTCCAACATATAGTTGATAGGGACAGCTTGGAGTTGATTTTTTATAGGTTTGATAGTCTCAGTACAAGACTCTATAAATACAGACATTTTCTTTTCGTGAAAACCGAGAAGATCCTGTGTACCGTTGTGAAACAAACCGATAACCACACGTTGTGCGTATGTAATGGCGAGGAGCTGGTCACACAGTTTCTGGAGTTCGAGCCTTAATTTTAACTCATCTTTGTTGATATAGATGATACTATTGTATATTTTCTGTCCTGTGCTTACCAAAGGTGATAGTTTCGATAAAAAAGAGGTTAGCACAAGGATAATCAATAAAATCTCTGTCAATGACAAACCATCGTGGAGATCAATTATTTTTGGTGGTTGGTACTGTTCTTGTTCGATAGTGATAGTGCGTGTGTTAGAGGATGCCATATTTTTGCTTAAGTTTTTGTTGTTTTTCTTCTATGGTTGTGGGTGTAGGTTTTAAGCCTTTTGTTTTTGGTGTGAAACGTGATGGTTGCCAGTTATTAATTTCTTTTTTTGTGCTACGCATTTCTTGTATATAATCTTTAACTGTATTTTTATCTGGTTTATTTTGTAAAACAGCAAGTTTATATAATTCTATATTCTCTGGATCGGCTGTCATAATTTTTTCAACTTTAGTAAGTTTCTTTTTACGTACAGCACGACCTATAGTATGACGTTCAGGGTAAGAAGATAATCTAGCATCTTTAGGCAAACCATGTATACCAACAGCCACGTCCTCTATAGCATTATTGTATTCACCTGGATTTTTACCTAAATTAAGTGGTAAATAATCTTTTTTACTTTTAACTGTTGTGTTGGGTAAATACTTAGCTAATGAGGTTGTTATTTTTCTATGTATAATACCGTCATGAACATCATCAGCTAGAGTACCCGAACCTTTTAATTTTGAGGTTTCAACAAAATCTTGGGCAGCTTTTCTTAATTTATCGCCTTTCACAATATCTTGCACTTTTTGCAGATTCTTGAGATTAATTTTACCGAAATCCGCGTATACATAGGACATGTCACATAGAAGAAAAAGATTAGGCATGGTTGTTGTCCGTTGGTTTTTGTGCTGGTGCTAGTATATTTTGCAATGCTGTGATCTTCTTTTCTATGGTCTTGGGGTCTATGCTATGCGCTGTACCAGAACCACGAGGTAATTGTCTTTTTTGTGCATACTGGCGTAAGTCTTTGGTGATTGAAGCGTCAACTTGTGCTGTGCGGGATTTAACTACTTGCTGCGAGAGCGTATGTAGATCTTTCCCGATGGCTAACAAATCTTTTAGTTCCTTCACATCTATACGCTCATCATCGTCCAACGCACGATCACTGTCATAAGCTTCGATAACCGAGTCGTACTTGCTGAGAGCCATTTTATAGATTTTATTGAGTTTGTTGGTCGCTATCATAGCTTGGGTGTCGGCGATAGCACCTTCATGGAGATAGATGTTGAGCGCTGTGTTTTCTGCATTCTCTTGAAGACGAGCTTTATAGGCAGCACGTTGGAGTGACCATTTTTCTTTGGCACTACGAGCTTTGACTAGAGGGTAATAAGCTTGGTGCATTATGCATAGCTCTTTAATCGTGTAGTTGGTTAGAGATACAGAACCGTCCTCATGTAGTTCACGCTTACCAATTAAATACTGTGCGCGTATCTGTTCATAATTGATTTTACGTCTAGGCTTTTTGATTGCTGGGGAAGGGCTTTGTTCTGTACTGAAATTATCTAAACAAACAAAGTCGTCGGCATCATCTTCGTCCAGATGATCTTGAAATTGTTCATGTAATGGTGTTCGATCTGTCATCGCTTGTCTCTAGCTAAAAAGGATCTAAAATATTCTGTGTAGCTTATATCTAGTTTTTCACATATTGCTGACAGTTTTGCAAGTTGTTCGAGAGAAAGATTAACTGCTATTCTGTGTTGTTTAATCTGTGAGGGCAGCTTGCGGGGTCTACCTGTGTGTGACATATGATTATAAGTAGATAAAAGTATACCAATAAATTCATTATAGCTTGTCTGGGTGTGCAGTAGCAAGATGTGGGTGCAAGCACCGAGTTGTAGTGTATGGTGGTAGGATATATGTTACAGTCGGCGGTGGGGCAAGCCTAAAACCATTATATAACCATATAGTAATATAATCTAAATCTCACTATCCTGATAAAAGAATATTGGTGATTTTCACTATAATTCATTTGTAACAGATGATTAAGTATTATGAAGTTATGTAACAAACTAATCTTGTAAGCTTATATAATGCAATAATAAAACAGGTCAAATCATATCCAAAGTCAAATCTAAAAATCACCCGAAACCATGAAAACCACATTTACTCTTACTCTTTCTAATGGCTTTGTTTATAATCATAATGTACCTATACATGTACATAATGGCATTGTTGATTATGATCTAATTGTCGATAGTCTTGGGGGTTTTCTTAATCCTTTTAAAACAGAATACTGTGATTATCTGACTTTCGGGGATCATAAATTTAGACAGTTTAACAATACTAACTATGATCGGGATCAAGCTCTTCTTAAATTTGTTAAAACTTTATTCTAGTTTATTCCTATCTGTATCGTGACAGTACAGATAAGAGTATGCTAATAAATACTCTATACACAAAAAACTAATTCAGGACAAAATAAAACCATGACTAACTCTAACAATTCTGATCTATTGGCAACAGTTTCCGCAAATATCGATGCTTTTCTAGCGTTACCTTGCTATGATTTGCTAGCAAGTGTGCAATCCAACGATATAACGCTTAAGAATTTCATCCCATCTAAAGACAATAAACATGTACTATCTGGTACACAAGAGCTATGGCGTAATATTGATCCCTCCAAGTTTGATTTTACTTTACCATCTAAAGCTGTTAAACCTGATAAACCAATTAAACCTGTTGATTTTACAGGTAAAACGAAACAGGCTTACTATGATGATCTTGAGTTGTGGTCTGATTGGGATACAACGTTTGAAGCTTTAATGAATATCGAAATTGATCGTATTGCAACTAGATTATTGCAACATGATATTATCCGCAAACATGATAAATTGATGCGTTGCTGTCAGTTTGTACAGTCCCATGATTCAACACAGTTTGATCATGAAGAAGAGTTAGATCTTTTTGAATTGCCTGAAACCACACGTAACAAAATCTTGCAAGTGTATAAACAAGCATTTAGTGCTAATCCTTGTTTACTCATGACGGGATCAACTATCAACCTCTTGAGCGTTGATCCTAATTGTTCATTAGACAGTATCGCTGGTATTGATGCAATCATTGCTATCAAGAATTCTAACCCTAGTGCATCATATGCATTCATGGGTCGTGATCAATTGGTACAAGTGATCAAGGCTATTAAATCTGAAGTGAATGCTCCCACATTGTTGAAAATTGCATCACGTCTTGACAGTCACCTCGGTGGATCAAAAAATGCGACGACCATTATTGCAAACCTCCGTATGCTGTATGGTTTTAAACCTAGCAAGGGCAAAAAGTCCGCACAGTAATAATTAACCAACATAGAAAGAAATGATCCTATTGTTTCTTTCTATGTGTATCCAATCAACCTTATGACAAAATACTATGTATAAAATCAATATTCTCGCCGACCTTTATGATGCGTTACAATCATCACAATATTTTGATGATATCAATGATTGCTTGCGTATGGTTTCTTTTTCAAGTACACAATATACTTTTGAGGTTTTAAACTATCCAAGGTTAACAGCTTGGATCTTACAAACTAATATTCTAACTGATGCACAAAAATTCGAGTATATGTCTTTGTTTAATCCTTTGTATGCTGTAACTAAATAGTTGTCTATTCCTATCTGGTATCTATATAGGTATCAGATAAGAGTATACAAAATACTCGATCATCACTAGCCTATACCTTAAAGGCTTACAATGTTTAAGGTTATGAATACAACTATCAAAACAAAACTATGCAAGACAAAACACATTGCAATTCTAACTCGATCTTTGTACCTATCTCTTACCTTGATATGTTGCAAAATCTATTTGCACAATACAATGCAAGCAATACCCCTAATAAAGAGTTTTTAGGTGCTATAGAGTGTAAATTCTCCTATAGTGGCTTGTCAGGTATTGACTATGAACAAGATATGCTTTTGGTTACTGTCAACTATTGGATTTTCCCTAAATATCTTTTTCATCATCTAAATGATTGTGAGAAATTTGCACAGTTCTTTCTTGATATGGATCTCCCTTGCGTTGATGATGATTGTGCTATAGAAGCATCAGCAACAAGTCTAGATGGTACTGATACACCTATGGATTATGTCTGGTTTAACAATGCTGATTTCGCTTGCAATGATAAAGCCTATCAAGGTATTTTTATCTAATAACACTTACACAATCAACGCTATACACACGTTAGTTTAATCACTAGCGTGTTTTTTTGTGTCTTGATATAGATACACCTATGAGTTAGTAACACGTCTTAAACCGTCAAAAACACACATACAGCGATCCTAGTCACAAGCTAGGATCTTTTTTGTGGAAACAAAACCCGATCATAAGTAAAACTCCAGCTATGCCAAAAATACAACAATATCCGATCATCAGACATAAACTCTATACATCAGCAAATACACTTGTAAGCTTAATTAGTTGCGATCTTGAGTAAACATACATACAAGCATATACAAAGCGCTAGAGACGCAAAAAACGGTAATTCATAGAAAGAAAGTAGCGTTAGTTGGAATAGCACTGCTTTTTCTATGTTCCTGCTGCCACATTTTTTATGGTGGCTTTTTTTTACGGGTTAGAGATTTTTTTATTTTTATTTCCATAGTATAGGATTTTTTATAAGGATAGGTTTTTATTTATTTACTACTATGCGGTTATTCGCTGTCGCTCATGGATGTGTACCTTTTTCTAATAGGAATAATAATTAAGAAAATTCATGTACTTTTTTTAACACTCTATACCTAGCAAGCATTACAAACGATAGCTGCATCAAAAGTACAAACTTTTTTTAAAACTTACGAAAAAAGTACATTTTCATATTTGACTGTATATTTAGGTTTTAAGGATTTTTTATTCTCGTATTTTTCAAAATACAAAAAAAGTACATAAAACTAAACACTCCTAAAAATATGTTATACTAAACATAGTACAGAAATACAAATGTAATTATGGAAAAAACAATCAACCCTGAAGTAGTATCAGCGTTAGAAAAGATCCCGACTGATGCAGATTTAGTTTATAAAAAAGTATCTGAATGGGAAAAAGCAGGTGATATAGCGCAATTAGCTACCATCAATATGTTAATCATGAGTAAGTTACTAATAACAGAGTCATCAGTAGAAAAGTTAAGCATGGATATGCGGTTACTACGAGAAACTCTAGATGATGTTCATAAAGTAACAACTACTAAATTAACTCACAAACTACAAATGAATCCAGAACTACGGGAGGGGTTTAGTAGAGAAATTACTGAAGATGGAGATGTTCTACTTTTATATAAAGGTAGTTCAAGAAAATGTGATATGTATAAAGGTTACGATCAACTACATTATAAGTTGAGGGACGTATACGGTTTTAAAGAAATTGACTACAAAACTATGAACAATGCTCTACTGAAGTCTTTTAATTGGTCGCAAGAAGAAGTTAAACGTTGGGATGATGCTGAGATTGCTATGGCAGTGTTAAGCAAGGCAGAGTTTTTACATACTAGACGTAGGAGCAAAAAAATCACTATACCAGAAATAAAGGTAGAATTACCTTATAAATTGGACACCAAAGTTATTAAAAATATACTACTTAATGCTGGCTGGATTACAGTTAAACAAGGTAGCTGCAAGACTTTATTTTTTACACAACCAGAGGCACAATAATGACTACAACATTTATTTATTTGATCCACGACCCAGAGAATAAAGCCTACAAGATTGGGTTTAGTGGGAATCCTTCTGCAAGGTTAAAGCAACTACAAACTGGCAATTCTAGATCTGAGTTAAAACTTCTGTATACTTTTGCCGATGATGAGTTAGTAGAACGTGTTATACATGATGCTCTAGAAGACTACAAAATACAAGGAGAATGGTTTGAAGAGTGTGAAGCAGTACTAAAGGTCTACTTGGAATTTCTGGTTAACTCCAATCAATTAGATAAACTGCCTCTTAGATTTGACTCTTGCTATTTTAAAAATACTACTAAGTTGCAAACTCCTGAAATCATTCTTACACATAGCTATCAAAACCCTTACAGAAACTACTGGCATAAAGTAAGTCATAAAGGTGTATCATACTTGTATGTAGCTTGTATGACTGACGTATTAGGTATGGTGATGAAGTCAATTTGTAGAGAAGGTTGGGAATTTGTACATGATAGGGAGATTCCTCTACATGTAAAACAAGAAGTAGATAGATTGACTAGAGAGGAAGAGATCGAGAGATTGTTATAACTACTTAACTTTTTTCTTCTATGGTCACTAGCGTATCCTACGGGGTACGTTTTTTGTGTTTATATGCAGTCCATACTTTATCTACAAAATCGTCTACTGTATATTCAGCAGGTATATACTCACCTTTTAATTCTGCTACTTTTTGTTTAGCCGCTTCTAAAGTTTTAAAATATAACTCTGGTTCATTGTTATTAACCACAGCGAACAGATCTACTTTTCTTTTATAGTAGTATATATTACTATCTTCTTGTTTGTACTCCTCGACCTTCTCTTCTACAAAAAGCTCTGTGCAGGTAGTTTCAACCTCTACTGGAGCAACAATATCAACTTTCTTTTTATATATGCCGAGCATACAATTTTTTTTGTAGTCTAGCTTTTCATCATCTGAAAGTGTTTTTAAATACTCAACTTCATCTATAGCGTCTTCTTCTAATGCAAAACGACCAAATTCTACTGCCCTCTTTCCAATTTTAAAATTAACAACCCATCTAGGCTTATTCTTATTATTGCATTGTTTGTAGTGGCGACTCTCTTGTTTTCTTCTAGGTTTAGCTAAACATTCTTTCTTGTACTCCAGTAGCTGTTCATCTGTCAATGTTTTTAAATATTCTACTTCTCTGATAGCATTAGCTTCTGAAACATGAAAGCTGAAGTTTATATGCTTTTCATTTACAACAAAAAAAGTAGTATAACGATTACAGTTTTTGTTATAAGTGTAGTATTTTGCCTTACTATGTTTTTGACCTGCATTAGAGCCGTTATATATTGCAGTTTTCTTAATGTTAAATTCACAACAAGACCACTGGTCTAAATAAGTCTGCTCCACACTGAGTAACTTATCTCTATACTCTTTTATGGATAAATTAGCAACATCTCTATCTACTACTTCAATAATAGTAAACACTAGATCATCTAACCCATATTTATTAGTGTGTTTTTGTAGATGTTCGGAATGATGTTTATTTTTCTTGAGATCGCCAATGTGTTGACCCCAACGTTTATGAAAACATACGGCACTACCAACATACCTTTTACCATTTGTTCTACTAGTAATCGCATAAATACCCCCTAATTTCTTATCCATTTTTCATATCTTGTAGTTTTATATAACCTTATTATAGCACTAAAAAGAGCTAAAAACTTAATACAAGATAATACTCACGACTTTTATATGAAATTGGTATGATTTAATTTAGTACTTTGTAAACTTGTGTAAACTTTTGTATCTTTTCTGTTACAAAAGCGCTGTAATCATTGCTATATATAGGGTTAAGGGTTATAGTAATACGGTACAAATAGATCGATATAGGACAAAAACGTTATGTTATCAGATGACATCAAACCTACTACTTACTGTGATGTACACGTCACATACAGCTACACAAACAATGCTTTGACTGCCATGTATGGTGGTAGAGTCAAAACAGTACCTGCGCTCTCAACCGACTTGCAAACTGAAGCTGCTGTTCTTGCAGCTGTTGTGTCTGGTGCATCTAACCTTGCCTTGGTAATGTACGCAGACGATGTATTTGTTTTTAGAGGTTAATTTTATGTCTTCTCTTCTACGTTTTATTTCTGGCATCAATCTCAACGGTTCTAACCTATTCGATCTGCACCAAGCTTTGTATTGGTTCTGCTCTGATAACCACGAAGGGCAGTGGGATGTTCTGTACAGCATACTATCGCAGTCACCTTATTCCCCTGCTCCTAGTGAAACAAGCGCAGATGTTGACCATGACTTACTACCTTTTGACTTCAATTTTGATACTGACAATGCACCATATATTTTCTGTGTAGCATTGTTGATTTCATCCGCTAACAACTGCGATGATGATATCCATGTATCGCGTATACGAGCAGTTGAAAATTTGGCTTACCATTACATTGTCCAATACAGCAATAAATCATGTCGCGTGTATTATGTAGATCCTGAGAAGTTAGAAGTAAAGAATCTTACACAACAAGATAACTAACACACCCACAACATAGAAGAGAATATACATAAACTTCTCTTCTATGTTCACTGTCGTAGCATAATTGTGCTGCCTGATGAGGGTGCTTGGTTACAAGCAGCAACCCGAAACAGTGTATTTCATATAGTAGAGGATAAAATCATGCAAACTTATACATATAATACTTCTTGGGCTGTTTCTAATTTACTGGCGGCAATCTGGAATAGCGAAAGCTACAAAACACATGATGCTACCGAATTGTGGCAAAAGATCGCTCAACAAGAGTTTTCTCGCACATTCTCTGAAGGTTGGGATTATTGTAGATCCCAATTGAACTTTTCACCAGAATCAGGTCGTTCGTGGCACTACACAACAACATCTGGTACAGTAATTACACTACAGCAGGGTGTTTGGTTTGATGAGGATGGTCAACTGCCTGCTTTAGTCTGCACTGTTGGTATTCCTGATCACCGTGCAGATGGTTATCATGATTCCTACGCTAAAGAGTTCTCAAAGGCAGACTTTAGTGAGTTCTACGAATGGGGTACATTGGCTTATGCAGAAAAAGATTCTGCACTGTATCACGAAGCTATCCGCAGAGGTTTTGAACCACATTGTGATTATGTAAGACCTGCAAAATCTATTAATGAAGAGGAGAAAGAGTTTCTAGAGTACGATCTAGAAGATGGTGACATTATCACAGGAGATGAAGAAGAAACAGTGTAGCACATAATCCTAAGCATGATTACAAACTGCTTTTTTCTTTCAACACTATGCACATTATATTAACCACTAAAAATAGATCCGCACAAAACAAATCAGGTTATTATTATGCCAGATCAATACACAATCACTACCCATAAATGCAATCTTGAAGATGTGTTACATCGTTTGTTTACACAACTCTATAATGATGACTGGTTGTTTGATCTCAAGATTGTTTATACAAATAAACAGGTAGAAATTAGTTTTGAAACCCATTACACTAAAGCTACAGTACAGCAAGTTTTAGTAGGTTATCTTAACTAACGTTGCACTTTCTCTTCTACGGTGGTAGGGTCTAAAACCACTACCTCTTTTTGTTTAATTACTACTTACTATCATGTCACACCAATATTCAATAACCCTGCCTTACACCGACTCTGACAATGTGGTTTTTACCCTTGTAGAAAACCGCGTTAACATCGGGCTTAATCATCTGCTAGTTGATCTAGTATCAGAAGACACTAACCAAATCCAATTCTTTGCTTGCAGTTCATTGGCTTACTTGCAAGCTTTGCTACCAGATACAAAAATCGTGCAAGAGTATTAATTATGAACAAGCCACTTTTTCTAGTAGAACAGTTATTCAACGGTGCTGCACGGTTAGGTACTGATACCAACCACATTTATACGCAGTACCAGACACTTAATTCTCTTCTACGGTATGCTATCCCACATCTGCCAAAGGGTGAATACAGGATCTCACAGTTTTCACAAGCAGATATACATCGTGGTATCTACAGTGAAAAACCAATTGCAGTCACATTACATGAAGTTAGTTAACACAAGAAAATAACCTAACAACTTAATGAATTTTGCAAGGGTTTTACTTTGTAACGATTTATTAAGTTATTGGTTATTAGTGACTTAATAACGGTAAAATAAGACAAATTCAGTTAAATCTCACAGAACAAAGCAGTGTTATCAGTACAGAATAAAATCCATCTACTACCATATAACAAAGTAGAGCAATGGTTTCAGCAGTCCAAATTTGTGATGTGGCAGGAGTACGCTAAAGTCATGTATCAGTCATGGCTAGCAGGTAAAAATCTTATAGTTTATGGAAAGGGAGGCTTCGGTAAGTCGGAAATGACCTACCACTTCCTCGCTTTACTAGCCGACACTATACCTGATTATAGTAGCGATTTGTTAGACTGTGGAGGTGCAGACTCCACGAAAATTTGGGCAGGGATCAAGGGTTCAGAATTGCCTAACTTCATCTACAATGTAGAGTCGAGTTGGTTGGCTTCTCGTTATATACTCTTTGAAGAGTTGTTTGACGCGCAACTCTCTGCTTTGGTTGAGATGAAGCAGACCTTGACATCGGGTGAATTTCGTACACCACTGCAAACATATAAGTCAAAATGTGAGTGGCTTATCTGCCTCACGAACAAAAGCAAGGCAGAGGTTCTTGATTCTGTATCTGAAGAGTCGCGCAACACAGTGGATGCTCTACTGCAAAGGTTTCCGCTAGCCTATCAACTACAGTGGTCGCCTGCACAACTACACAACACAGGTTGCTGGCAAGATTTACTAGAAAAAACAAAACCATATCTCAACTACCAAGTAACATCTTTGTACGCTTCTGCTCTTGCACAAGCACATAGTAAATACAAATCCAATCACGACTACATGAGTCCCCGTAGCGCTTTACATTTGTTGTCAACCACCGAAGCATGGGCAGCATCAACCCAACAACCGTTGACACTACGACATTTTCTTGATACATCGTGGGCTTACCCTGAGCCTATGACTACATATTTCCGTGATGCAGAAACATGGTGGCAAGAACCTGAACCACCAGAACCTGAGCCTGTGTTCGTAACACAAGACTTGGATATCGACAGTATGATCGAGATTTTGGCAGATCTTGATACTGATTCTTTAGGACTAAGAGATATGCAACTTCTGAACCACAAAGTCAAACAGCTTGTATATGCCTACGAAGACAGCGACCCAGAGGCAGTTGCTTGTGTGCAGTCTATGTTTGGCAAACGTTTGTGCAGATGGCAAATCATCACTGATCAACAATTTGTGGAGGCAGTGTAACACCATGACACACAGAACTTATGCTATAAACAAAGTGCGGATACCTGCACGAAATGTTTTTCTACAAAAATATCACAGTTTTGATTATTCTGTAATCCAAGATTTCTACAATATTTTGGTGGGCAAAGGTGGTTTTTACACAGGTGAAGACCGTAGAAAGAGAATCAGTGCAGTACTAGAGAAAAATAATAGTTGGGTTTATCGTACCAACCCTTCACAAGCTATTGACAAGCAGCTTATATATGATGACTCGGTTGCTGCTTTTATTAAATATTGTGTTAAAGCAGGGATCGTAAGATCAACCTCTATTGAAGATGATATCCGTGCTTTAGCAGAGTTTCTCAAAGCTACTGAGTCATCATACAGTAAAAGTTGTAATGATTGCAATAACGACTTCTTTCTACCTTTGTTAACTTCTTTAGAACGTAGTGATGAAGACATTATAGCTTGCTCCGAAGGTACTAACTTTCTTCAAGAAGCTGTTAAGGACGACTGCATTGATGACATACGGTTATTAGCACCTAAAATCTGCCGTGAACTCTTGGAAGTACAGAAAATAGCTCAAACTGTCAAAGCTCGTCTAGCCTACAACCAAGGCACTGCTCGTAGAGACACCAACGCTAAAACTGACTTCGCACAACAGCGTAGTAATAGATCCCTGCAAGAAGCTCGGTTCATGGCACGTAGTGAGTATGCCTATGACACCAACACAAGACTAGCACGTTTAGTAGCTAACCAAGCACAGGTTCTTGTGCCGCAGCGCAAGGCGCGTAAAAAATTCGCCCGTTTCTTGTTGTTGGACTGCTCCTCATCCATGACTTCGTTCCAGAATTACAGTATAGCTGCTGCTGTGTTATTGGACAGTATAGACTCCATACTACAACATGGTGATACCCTGCATCTAGCAATGTTTGGTGATGACTTTCTTTATAAAGGTGAGGTCACAAAAGACAACGCTCACGACATTCTGCTACACACTTGCAATGAGCAGAACTATAATCAATGCACTAGCTACGGTGCAGTATGTCAGACAGCTTACTCTATCTTACAAGATGATCCCACACTAGAAAAACTAGAGATTGTTCTACTGTCTGATGGTGAAATATCACGGTTTCAACCACTTACACAACAGCAAGAATGTGTAGTTCACTTTATAGATCTTGCCAATACTGTTAGTCAATCTACTCGGAAAATACATCAAATGGTACGCGAACACAATGGCACAATAACAAAGATTAAACTACCTAAAACCACCTGATGAGGCTACTCCAACAGTAGTAGCCGAAACCTGTGCAAGCAGGTCGTGGGAAACTGTTACACACCCACTTTTTCTTCTATGTTCTGGCAAAAACAACCTCAAGTAGCCTCTATTATATTCAAGAATGATAGTAGACCTATGCTACTCACTTTTTCTTCTATGGTCTGCGGCAATCAGTTTATTGTGTTTAAGAAAGGTACTATGCAGAAAACAGTTGACAGTCCTGCTATACCTTATAAACAATTCTACTTGTGTCCTGAGCGTATTCTTTCTCTCACTGTGGTATAAATCACCTTGTATAGCGGTTATATCGTGTTTTAAGATTTGTTAGCATATTTTAGATATATTCTATCCTCTTATGCTTTGTGTGTCTTAAAATGCAAAATAAAGGCTATACAGCACATCTTATTTTTTTGTTAGTTATTTTTCGGATTTATTTCTTGACCATTACAAATCATTACTGTTTATTGACTATATATAGCTTGATCTGTAACATCATATTAGTTTCATTTTTGAGGTTATTATCATATGGCAACACAAACAACTGAACTCTACCAAGGTTTTACCAACTACGAAACTTTTCTTGTAGTGTTAGAAATTGAAAACAACCAGCAATACCTTGCCACTGCAAGAAGTCACAACGACCAAGATGACTTTCGAGAATGGGTTGAATCTGTTGTACTACCTACTGACAACACTAACCCAATCCAAACTGATCTCATTAACGCTGCTTTGTGTCGCGTTAACTGGCAGGAAGTTTTTGTACACTTGAACAAGGTTGATTAATCATGGCAGACGACTGTATAACCCAAATCATGCAACTCAT
>JACCDO011358115.1_pt1 | contig 22971 bp, 18 predicted proteins | sample 7446101 | NCBI WGS metagenome assembly JACCDO01 (sample SAMN15323440, study PRJNA562643) | freshwater metagenome | isolation source: river surface water | place: USA:Blue River Watershed | collected 2017-08-16
ACCGCAGAATCATTGACCGCATCCGCGAAGGAGACCGGGAAGTATTGATTGAATTGTACAAAGCTCACGAAGGAATGATTGCCAACCACGTTTTTCAGCACTCAGGGAACGATGACGATGTCAAAGATCTCATGCAAGACACGCTTGTGGCAATTTGGCAGAATGTGCGCAAACCACAATTTGAACTGTCAGCAAAACTCAGTACCTACCTGTTTGCCATCGCCAAGAATTTGTGGTTGAAACAGCTCGACAAACGAAAACGCACCAAGGGAGAGCAGTATATCACAGGTAAGGAAATGGCCGATTCCGTTGATCCCGCGCAAAAAATGGATTACTCGCTCGTGCAAAAAGCCCTGGATTTGCTGCAAGACAAATGTAGAAACATCCTCATGATGTTCTATTTCGATGGGTTCGATATGGATACCATCGCCAAAGCGAACGGATTGGCCAGTGCTTCGGTAGCCAAAGCAAAAAAACACCAATGCTTGAAAGGTCTTGAAACGATCATCAAGCAGAAATACAGCGCCACCGATTTTTACCTCAACAAACCCTAACTCATGGAAATCAACGACCCAAGAATCGAAGCCTACCTGAACGGGGAAATGACGCCCGAAGAGATTGCGGTGTTTGAAGCCGAGGCAAAACAATCGCCCGAAACATGGGAGCATATTCAGTTTCAGCAGTACATGATTGAGGGAATTCGCCTCGAAGGCGCCGCTGAACTCAAAGATTTCATCGCCAATAGAATCTCTGAAGACGAACAAAACGAATCCACCAAAACGGGTTTGTGGTGGTCCATCGCCGCCACCTTTGTGGTGCTCGCAGTGGGCTTGTTGATCAATTATCGCAGTGCGGAGCGAACTTTAGAAAGCAAACTTGCTCTGTCGGCAGCAGATTCAACCACCGTGAACAACAGCGATTCAAACATCGCCATGAACGAAGGCGAGCCCAAGGAAAACCAGAATACACGTAGAGAGACAGAATCATACGAACAGTCAGAAGCGGAAATCCAATACCTACCGCCGATAGAAGAAACCGATGACGTTCTAAACCAAATGGGCGATGTAGAAAACCCGCCCACATACGGGGGCACTCTCAAGGAGGAACAAAATACCAAAGGCGAAACCAACGACAACAGTATAAGTAAAAATGCCAACACCGCTCCCCTGTATCTCGGAAAAATCAACCTCACGCCCATCAGCTTAAACGAAGAGATCAAGGCCAACGCAACCGCCACTGCACCGTTGAAATCGGTTGCCAAACCCCGGGCAAAAATGGCAGTCGCAGACACCATCCAAATCTCGGACGCAAACATACCTACAGGCAAAAAGGCCAAGAGCAAAATGGCGGGAAGCCCCTCGAAACAATACACCATCACCCTGATTGAGCAAAATGGGGAGTCCCCATGGCTCATGATCACGGCCAACACGGCAACCCAAAGCAACTTCACCCTTTGCAACGCGGGTAGCATGGATGTGCTGCTGTTTGAAATCAACCAACAATTGTATTTGCAGCTGGGCAATCAATACTATTTTTACCCCATGAATGCGCCAGTGAGCGTGAAGCAAAAACTCACCCCCGTCGCCAACGCGAACATCCTAAAATTGCTAAATAATCGATGACATTGAACTTTGTAAAATACCAGGGCACAGGGAATGATTTTGTGCTGATCGACAATCGGACCGGCACATGGCAGGCCTACTTGGCGATGCAAGTCCCCCAACAATTTGCTACGGAAAAGGATTTGGTGGCGCATTTGTGTCACCGACAGTTCGGTGTGGGTGCCGATGGGTTGATGTTGTTACAAAACAAAGAAGGGTTCGACTTTGAAATGGTCTATTTCAACAGCGATGGTGGCTTGAGCAGCATGTGTGGAAACGGCGGCAGGTGCATTGCGGCATGGGCATTCTCATTGGGTTTGGGCGATGACACTCTGCGATTTTGGGCCCCAGACGGAACACATGAGGCAAGAAAAACAAACGATGGCAAGGGTATCGCCCTAAACATGAACCCCGTATCCCAAGTGCAACAAATCAACACAAACGACTGGGAATTAAACACAGGCTCACCCCATTACGTGAGTTTTCAAGACAACAACATACAACAACTCGCATTGGTGGATTGGGCGAAGAACATTCGCTACAACGAGCCTTATACGAACCTGGGCATCAATGTGAATGCGGTAAACATTCTCGATGAGAACAAGATTTCAATGCGAACCTATGAACGCGGCGTTGAAGATGAGACCTTGAGTTGTGGCACAGGAGTTTGCGCCGCGGCCATTTCCTTTGTGCATAGAAGCGGTATGGTACTCAACCCCGCTGAATCCGGCCAACCCCAAACCGAAGCAACTCGCAACCAAGTCCAAAACCACCTCATTGAGGTCATTACCCCCGGCGGAGTGCTTCAGGTATCCCTGCAACGCCACCAAAACAATTACAACAACATCGTACTGATTGGCCCCGCAACATTTGTATTCCAAGGCCAACTCTGACAACCACTTCCCCAAACAAACGCCCAAACACGGGTGTATTTTCTAAGGAATTAAAAAGGGGGCCGCTATCGCGGCCCCCTTACACTGTTAGGAATTTTGAAACTCAATCCTTATTGCACACACACTTTCACTGTTCCTTGCGTAGTATTACCCTTCACTGAAGCGAAGTAATAACCCTTTGGCAAGTTGCCCAGATTGATGCTGAATTCATTGGAGCCAACTACCACACTCACCGATTGCTCCATCACTACCTTGCCCTGCAAGTTAACAACACGCAATACCGCGTTTTCCTTCACCTTCGATTGAACACTTACAGTGGCCTTATCGTTGGTGGGGTTAGGATATACAGACACCTGAATCGCAGTGTTGTCTTTCAAGTTTTTGGTTGATGTTAACAAAGTTCTGCTGCGGAAGAATCCACGACCGTGGGTACCCAAGTACATGGTCATACCTTCCCATGGTCTCCACTCGTAGCCACGAATTTCAAACACAGGAACACGCGCCATACCGTCGTTACCTTCTACCCAATTGGCACCACCATCTTCGCTATACCAAACACCCAAATCAGTTCCCAAGATGATTCTCTTGTTATCGTCAACGTCAATCAACGCATCGTAAACAGGCATTGAAGGCAAATTGCCAGTGATATTTTTCCAAGTAGGCACCGCTGCCAAAGCGTTGAATGTTTCATATACGTATGAGCTGTTTCCGTAACCACCCAAAGTAATCACCACGTGATCACCGTTCATCTGATCCACATTCACAGACGTTACAGTTCTACCACTCAAGCCAGAAGGCGTGATGTTTGTTTGAACGATTGGCTTAGGCACATCCAACACAGTTGGGTTTGCAGCCAAGCTGAAATCAGCAGCATTAATGCTATCGATACGTGTTACACGACCTGATTTACACAAGAACAAATGGTCTCCATCTGCGGTGTAATCCATCTCAATGATACGGTCATTGCCCAAACCTTTCGACACCAAGAACCAACTCACATTTTCAGCAAAATCTGTAGGGTTCTTAGCCATCCAAACTTCTGAATTCTTCGCCAAGAACAAACGAGATGTCTTTGGTCCAGATTCCCACAAGCAGAAAGTGGTATTAAAATCAGACTGCGCAGTACCAGGCTGACGGTCATCCCAGAAAGTAGATGTTGACTGTCCGCTATTACCAGAACGGGCCACAACACCGTAATAAATAGATACAAATACTGTTTTGGGGTTAAAACGCGAGAATTCAACATCGAAACCATCGCCACCATAAATGTCAATGGCAGTTTTTGACGGTTGACCACCGAATGAGTTGCCTGAGAAATTCATCAATTGTGTACCATTGTCTTGGGCACCACCGGTGATGTGTCCCAATTCGTTCGCTGCCACATTGTATAACTGCAAAGTAGTAAATCCGCGGTTGATGGGCGTCCAAATCTTACCATCTGCACTTCTGTGCAATCCACCATCAGAACCTACGATGATGCTTGGCGGTGTGGTAGACATATCCCATGCAATCATGTGCTTATCAGCATGCACGTAATTCGTATTCCAAGGTGCACCAAAGGTACCGGCAGTTTCACGGTATCCATTCACTACATCCCATGTAGCCAAATCAACACCACCCATATAAATTCGGTCTTTGTTGGTAGGGTCTACACTCACTACGTTATCATACCAACCCTGACGATTGGATCCGAAGATATCAGTTACAGAGCTATAGCTCATCAATTTTGTCCATGTTGCACCACCATCTGTGGTTCTGTGCAAACCACCAAAAGAACCGTTTCCGGCAGCACCCAACAAATACACATAGTTGGGGTCTTGTGGAGAAATCGCCAAAGAAGTTCTTCCGCCTGTATTTGCAGTACCGTTCACTACTTTCATCGCACCGGCAGCATCCATTTTCAATGCAGATCCAGAGTTTGTAGTGGCCCACAACACACCATTCTTGTCGATTTTCAGTTCTTTGATTGATCCTACAGAGATTTTCTTTTGTGTAGTTCCGTTGCTGGTAAATTCGTAAATACCGTCCTCCGTAGAAACATAAATTTTATCTTCTGTTGGATGCGCCACCATGCTATTGCACTGCATGAAACTCGCTGCAGTGGTGTTCGTCATTTTGGTAAATGCAACACCACGAGCGTCTGTGCTCTTGAACAATCCTCCGCCCAAAAATGCAGGCGACCCGTTTCTGGTTCCCGCCAAATTCACAAATCCACCCTCACCCGTTCCGTAAAAAATGGTACCCGTAACCGCGTTCTGTGCAATACAAGTAACACTCAAGTTCTCTTGCTTGTCGTTGATGGGCGTCCAACTCTGTCCTTTAGTGAACGAGCGAAACAATCCACCACTCACACCACCTGCAAACCAAACATTCCCAGAATCCTTGTGAATCAAGAAAGCGCGCAATCTACCGCCCACATTGTCTGGACCCATGCTCTCCCACTTAATGGGCTTGTTGGCACGACGGGTTAACTGCATCGCATCGGCTTGAGACATCGCAGCTTCAAACCATTCTGGCTCGATGGTACCGGTGGCCTCATTCAAACGCATGCTGTACATGGAACGAATCGCCCCTTCTATTGAACGTTCTTCGTTTTTGTCGTTTGACATTTTCAACGAAGCCGGCATCCCTGAAGGCAACATCGCCACAAACAACGACATTCCCGCAACCAAAGTAGCAGAAGCCGTTAGCGTGATTATTGGTTTTATTCTCATGTGATAAAATTATCTTAATAAGGTATTTTACAAATTAAGCCATGTAGACTTACTTTTCCAATTTCTATGGGTGAAATACATAAAAGAAAATGGCCTTTTTGTGGAGATTTCTCCCAAAAATACCACATTACTTATAGCACGTGCTTTTCAGCATGGTAAGAACTGCGCACCATCGGACCGCTTTCAACAAACCGAAAGCCCATGCTCAAGCCCAATTCTTCCCAGTGTTTAAACTTATCCGGATGTACATATTCTTTCACATCCAGGTGCATTTTGGTGGGTTGTAAATACTGCCCCAAGGTCAAAACGTCGCACCCATGCTCACGCAAATCTTCCATCAATTTCTTCACTTCATCGTCTGTTTCTCCCAACCCCAACATCGCGCCAGATTTGGTACGCCTACCATACTCATGGGTGCGCTTAATCTGCTCCAAACTGCGCATATACTTGGCTTGCGGCCTCACCATCCGATACAAACTCTCCACGGTTTCCATGTTGTGCGATGTAACTTCCGCACCGGCATCCAGTACCATATATAACAAATCCCACTGCGCCTTAAAATCCGGAATCAACGTTTCTATGGTGGTTTCAGGATTGAGCGACTTCACCGCCTTCACCGTCTCCGCCCAAACCGTAGCTCCCTTGTCTTTCAACTCATCCCGATTCACCGATGTAATCACACAATGCTTCACACCCATCAATTGTACCGCTTCCGCCACGCGCATCGGCTCATCCATATCGTACTCGTTCGGACGTCCAGTAGCCACCGCACAAAAACTGCAACTGCGGGTACAAATATTTCCCAAAATCATGAAAGTGGCCGTGCCCTCTCCCCAACATTCGCCCATGTTCGGACATCTACCATCTTCACAAATGGTGTGTAGTTTATGCTCCTTCACGATGCGTTTCACCCGGGTGTAGTTCTCCCCCGTAGGCAAATCAATCTTCAACCATGATGGTTTTGGCGTTCTTTTTTCTTTCGATACTATCGGTAGTTCAATCACAACAATGCGTTTTTAAATTACAAAAATCCTACTGCAAAGGTAACAAATACAGTTGGGAAGAAGTTTCGATTCATTTCGGGGCGATGCCAAAAAGGCAAATCTTTCACAAATCGATCCATACCCACGCCCAACGACAGCGAATTTGATACATTTTTATAACTGCCCCACTCGGCCTGCATACTCACACTTCCTCCCACACCTGGCGTAAATCGACCTTTCGAAAACCCTTTGAAATACCCCACATTGCCTCCAAGCAAACCCACATCGTGTATCGCGGGATTGTACTCAACCGCCACATAACCATCCGTAAATGTCGCGGGCTGATACAACCATATATATATGGGCCATGAATAATTCAAGGGCAACTGCAACGAAGCGTTTACCCGCAAACCGAGCTCGGATCTAGAGGTGCGTTCACTCACCGAAAAGCTCCGCCCCACTTGGTATTTGAACATCAGATTGTGGGTGACTTTCTCAATCACGAAAGGCTTACTACCCGGCAATCGCTCGTTTACCACTTTCACTTCCCGCGGATCCTTCATCGGACCCAACCAAAACCCCGCAGTGCGAAAAGGCAAAAGACTGGATGCAAACAAAGGCTTCGGATGATCCCCCAAACGCATATTGGGCCGCTGAAACAACACCCCCAAATCATAGCCGAAATGTCGAGCATTTACCCCCACTCCCCACATCTTTGGCTTCAACAACGCAGAATTCAGGTCCTGCGCCATCGCTCCCATTGTGGATAACCCCACAATCCAAACCACAAAATGTCGATACATAACCCCGATTTGCACCTACCAAAGATACAATGCCCCACCCAACACCAAAAACCGCAAAAAGCACAAAAAATTCCTCCACTTTCTCCCACAACCAGCAAAACCCTTGTATTTCAACATTTTTTCAATACTTTTGAAGGGTCGAATGAGTGCCTTTCCGACGAATTTTCTGGCCAAACACCCTATTTGTGGAGCAATGTGGAAAACAAGTGGTTAAAAAGGGGAGATTGTGGGAAATTGTGGGAAATTGAGCATTTATTTAGCAGACAGAAAAAACCAACACAAGATGACCGCTTTCATTGGAGAGTTCAATTGCAAACTAGACGAGAAGGGAAGACTTTCCATCCCGTCGAAACTTCGGGCACAGTTCCCCGAAGCCGTTGGCAATACCCTCGTTGTGAACCGCGGATTTGAAAAGTGTCTGGTGCTCTACACCAAGGAAGATTGGCTGGATGAAACCGCCAAACTGAACACCGTGGATGATTTCATGAGTCCCGACATCCGTCGGTTCAAAAGAATTTTCACCAACGGAGCCAACTTGGTTCAGATCGATGGCGCACAACGCATTTTGGTACCCAAAAAACTCCTCGAATACGCCGAGCTCACCGCCGAAGTAATCCTGGTTGCCAATGGAAACAAAATTGAAATGTGGGATCAAGCCACTTACGAATCTGAACTCAACGTGGATTCCGCTGAAATGTCTCAGTTGGCACAAATGTTTCATCAACAACGCAACCAAGGTTAAGTAGCGCATCGGGCCGTTGGCCAACTGTTTGCGTATGTACGACTATCACAACCCCGTCCTTCTCCACCCCAGCGTGGACGCCCTGGTAACCAACCCAGACGGCACCTATGTGGATGTTACCTTTGGCGGTGGCGGCCATAGCCGAGCCATACTCAACAAACTCTCCAGCAAAGGCAAGCTCATTTCCTTCGATCAAGACGAAGACACACTCGCCCGAGCACCACAAGACCCCCGATTCACCCTGGTAAACCACAATTTCCAGTTCACCAAACAATACCTCGAATTCCTCAAAGCATCCCCCGTGGATGGCATTCTCGCCGATCTTGGCATCTCCTCCCACCAAATTGATGTGGGTGAACGCGGATTTGCACACAGACTCAACGGCCCACTCGATATGCGCATGTCGGCCTCAACCCCCAACTCCGCAGCAGACATCGTACAAAAAGCCAGCGAGAAAGAACTCAATTACATCTTCAAACAATACGGCGAAATCCCCAACGCCAGAAGACTTACCGAAATCATCATCCGCAGCAGGGGCACCAAAGACTTAAGCACCATCGACGGCTTCAAAAACGCCATCGCAGCCTGCACACCCGGAAAAACGCCCGCCAAATACCTCAGCCAAGTATTCCAAGCCCTGCGAATCGCAGTGAACAAAGAAATGGAAGTGCTAGAGACCCTTTTGAACGACGCACAAGAAATCATCAAACCCAACGGGAAATTGGTGGTCATTTCCTACCACTCCCTCGAAGATCGCCTCGTAAAACACCTGTTACAAACCGGCAATTTGGAAGGTGTGCGACATACCGACCTGTATGGACATATCAGCAAACCCTTTGACAGTGTGCCCAACGCCGCCATCACCCCCAATGAGGAAGAAATCGAAAGCAACAAACGCGCACGCAGCGCAAAAATGAGAATAGGAGTACGCAACACATGGAAGAAAACCCATTCTTGAACGCCGACATCGATCCGCAAACCGTGATGGGAGACCCCACCACCCCCGTGCAAGAAACTGCCGATGACGCACCCATCCCCCTTTGGAGTTGGATCAAATTTGCATTGGTTGGTTTTGCACTCATGTTGTTTTACATCTACAATTCCCACCACGCCAACAAAGGCATTCGCAAAAAAGAACAACTCAGCAAAGAGCTCAAAGAATTGCACAGCGAACGCATCAGCCTTGAAAGCCAAACCACCAACGCCAGCAAACAGAGCGAACTTTCAAAACGCCTCGAAGGCAGCGGACTCAAAGAAATCACCGCACCGCCCATAAAACTCACAAAACCCCATGAGCAAGACTAAGGTAAACTCTCGAAAAGTGATTCTGGTTCGGGCCTACCTCGTGTTTGCCCTGTTGGCGGTTTTTGCCATCGCCATTTTCGTTACAGCTGTGAAATTACAACTCGGCACCGACGATAAATTCCGGGAGGAAATGAGCGCCAAGAATACCCGCATCAAGGAAATTGAAGCGCTTCGTGGCAACATTTATGCCGATGACGGCAGCCTATTGGCCACATCTGTGCCCAAATACGACGTGGTTTTCGACCTTCGGGCCGATGGACTCACATCCGCCGTTTTCATCGCCAAGATAGACAGCTTTAGCATGATGATGTCGCGCATGTTCCCCGAGCGCAGCGCCAGCGATTGGAAAGAACACTTCATCAAACACCGCGAAAAACGCACGCGCTACCTCAAAATTGGCAAAGACCTTGGTTTTGAACAAATCAAAGCCATCAAAACTTGGCCCATCGCCCGATTGGGAAAATTCAAAGGGGGCATTTGGTATGAAGAAAAAGGCAAACGCATGTATTTCATGGGTGAGCTCGCCAAAAGAACCATCGGATACATCAAAGACAAAACCGCCGTTGGCTTGGAAGGCGCGTTCGACACCCTGCTGAGGGGCAAAAACGGCACCCAAATGCAACAGCGCATGAGCGGTCAAACCTGGAGACCCATCCAAGTAGGAAACAACCGATTGGCCGTAAATGGAAAAGACATTGTTACCACCCTAGATGTCAGAATCCAAGACATTGCCCAATACGCCTTGCAAAAAGGATTGGAAGCAGAATCGGCAGACCACGGCTGTGTGATTGTGATGGAAACCAATACCGGCGCCATCAAAGCCATGGCCAACTTAAAACGTGGCGAAGATGGCCAGTACTACGAAGCCCAAAACTACGCAGTGAGCGAATTCACGGAGCCCGGATCTACTTTCAAACTGGTCTCTGCCATCGCCCTGCTCGAAGACGGAAAAGTTTCTACCAAAGACACCGTTGACAATTCATGGGGCAAATGGAGTTGGTACGATTTAGACCTAGAAGATGCCGTAAAACCCAAAAAACGATTCTACACCTTGGGCGAATGCCTACAATACTCTTCAAACGTGGGTACGAGCAAATTTGTGATGCAACATTACAAAAAGGACCCCGAAAAATTCACCCAACACGTCATGGATTTGGGCCTTCACATCAAACCCAAATTCGACATCCCATCGAGCAATGGCCCCAGCATCTCCACCCCAGAAAAATCTGGATGGTCGGGAACCAGCCTACCCTCTCTCAGCATTGGCTATAGCAGTCAAATTTCCCCACTCCAAACCCTGATGCTTTACAACACAGTGGCCACAAAAGGGAAATTGATGCAGCCCTATATGGTCAAAGAAATTCGGCACGAAGGTCAAACCCTTTCAAAAATCGAACCCATCGTATTGAAAGAACAAGCCATAAGCCCCAAAACAGCCGTAATGCTTACCGAAATGCTCACCCAAGTCATCGACAACGGAACAGCCATCGGCATCAAAACTGAGAACTACAAAATCGCGGGAAAAACGGGCACCGCTTGGCTTTCACAAGGCAAGGCCGGCTACAACCAGGAAAACAACAGACAATTCCAGGCATCGTTCGCTGGCTTCTTCCCCGCCAACAACCCCCAATACACCATTGTTGTGGTGGTCAACAACCCCAAAGGCGCGCGCTATTCAGGTTCACAAATCGCTGCCCCCATTTTCAAAAACATCAGCGATCGAATCTATAGCACACACATCAAAGTGCAACCTGCCTTGCAAACCGCTAGCCTCCCACAAGTTCCTGGCATCCTCAAAGGTGATCTCACCAAAACCAAATGGGTCTTGAACGAAATTGGCATCAGTTCGCAATTGCTCTTGGATAGCAGCAAAAACAACAAAAACGCCGACCCCGTGCTAACTGGCAAATACATCGAAGCCACCAAAGAAGCGCATTCGGTAAAACTCAAGCCCGTTACGGTCAACAACAATACCATCCCCGATTTGCGCGGCATGGGATTGAGAGACGCCCTCAAAATACTGAGCGATATGGGATTGAAGGCCAGCTACAGCGGCTATGGCAGAATCACCGACCAAGCCCCAGCACCCAACGCCAAACGCTCCGCATCCAACGAAGTTGTATTGATCCTAAAGCCCTATTAAATCCATGAAAACCGCCCTAGAACTCATAAACACCCTGCAATCTGCCCAAGTCTTCGGCAATGCCGATGTGATGGTGGTGGATCTTCAGATCGACAGTCGATTGGTTCAATCCGGACACCTGTACGCGGCGATGATTGGCACCACATCCAACGGTCACGATTACATCGAGGATTGCATCAGCAAGGGCGCGAGTGTGATTTTATGTAGCGAATTGCCAAAACAACTGAACGAAAATGTTTGCTATGTTTTGGTAGAAAATGTCGCCAAGGCATTGGGGGAAATCTGCTTAAACTTCCACAACCGCAAAGCCGAAAGCATGGTTATTGTGGGCACCACGGGCACCAATGGCAAAACAAGCATCAGCACCTTGCTGTTTGATTTATTTACCCTTCGCGGCAACCTCTGCGGATTGATTTCTACCGTAGAAAATCGCATCGGAACACAAATCATCCCAAGCACCCATACTACACCCAATATCGTAGCACTGCACCAGTTGCTCGCGCAAATGGCCGATGCCGGTTGCAAATACGTTTTTATGGAAGTGAGTTCACACGCGGTAGACCAACGACGTATCGCGGGGGTTCCTTTTGCCGGTGGCGTTTTCACCAACATCACCCACGACCATTTGGATTATCACAAAACGTTCGACAATTACATCAAAGCAAAAAAACGGTTTTTCGATGAGTTACCTGCCGATGCATTTGCTGTAACCAACAAAGACGATCGCAACGGAATGGTCATGCTGCAAAACACCAAGGCCATGCGATATACCTATGCCATGAAACAACCCGCAGATTTCACCGTAAAGGTGAGCGAACACGATTTCACAGGCATGCAACTCCAACTCAACCAAACTGAATTCTGGTCGCCCCTGATTGGCGGATTCAACGCCTACAACCTCTGCGCAGTATATGCAACGGCATTCTTACTCACCGAGGGCGATGAAGAACTACCCATTCAAATGAGTGCATTGGGCAAAGTAAATGGTCGATTCGAAGTCCTTCGCGGACCCAACAGAATCACCGCCATTGTGGATTATGCCCACACCCCAGACGCACTAAAAAATGTATTGCAAACCATCAATGAAATACGCAAAAACAGCGTAACACTCATCACAGTGGTGGGATGCGGCGGGAATCGCGACCAAGCCAAGCGCCCCGAAATGGCCAAATTGGCTTCAGAAATGAGCAACAAGGCCATTCTCACCAGCGACAACCCACGCTTTGAAGACCCGCAAGACATCCTCAACCAAATGGAAGCGGGTGTAGAACCACAAAACTATAAGCGCATCCTCAAAATCGTGGATCGCAAAGAAGCCATCAAAACCGCCATCATGCTTGCCAACGCTGGCGACATCATTTTGGTGGCAGGCAAAGGACATGAAACATACCAAGACATCATGGGGGTAAAACACCCCTTCGACGACAAGGCCATCATCACAGACACTTTCAAACTAATCCAATAAAACATGCTTTACTACTTGTTCGAACACCTGGATAAAATTGGCATCGCCGGCGCTGGCGTGTTCAAATATATCTCTTTCAGGGCTTCATTGGCAGGCATCATGAGCCTTTTGATTGCCCTCATCGCAGGGAAAAGCATCATCGGCTGGTTGCAAAAACAACAAATTGGCGAAACCATCCGCGAACTCGGACTCGAAGGCCAAATGCAAAAGAAAGGCACCCCCACCATGGGAGGCATCATCATCATCATTAGCATCATCATCCCCACCTTGCTGTTGGCGAAACTCAGCAACATCTATGTGATTGTGATGATCATTAGCACCATTTGGATGGGTGTGATCGGCGGCATCGATGATTACATCAAAGTCTTCAAAAAGGACAAAGAAGGCATGAAGGCCACAACCAAACTCATTGGACAACTCATGTTGGGCGCGTTGATCGCCATCACCATCGATCACACCCACAGCATCAACCAAATTGAGCTCACCACCAACCTTCCCATCACAAAAAACATCCTCAACTACACCAACCTCATCCCGGGGGCTCACAACGCTTGGATCATCTACGTCCCCATGATCATTTTCATCGTGATGGCCGTAACCAATGCCGTTAACCTCACAGATGGGATCGATGGATTGGCCGCCGGAACCACTGCCATAGTGGGTGTTGGACTCGGCATATTGGCCTATGCCGCGGGTAACATCAAAGTGGCTGAATACCTAAACATCATTTACGTACCCAACTCGGGCGAAGTGGTGATCTTTTTGGCCGCAGTGATTGGCGCTTGTTTGGGCTTTCTGTGGTACAACGGATACCCAGCGCAAGTTTTCATGGGCGATACTGGCTCCATGGCCTTGGGTGGTGCAGTGGCCGCCGTTGCCATCATCATAAAAATGGAACTGTTACTCCCCATTTTGTGTGGTGTTTTCTTGGCCGAAAGTGGCTCTGTAATCCTTCAAGTAACCTATTTCAAATACACAAAAAAACGTTTTGGCGAAGGCAAACGCATCTTCTTGATGTCGCCCCTACACCACCATTTTCAGAAAAAGAACATCCCCGAAAGCAAAATCACCATCCGCTTTTGGTTGATCACCATCATATTGGTTTTGGCAACATTGGCATTGATTAAACTGCGTTGAGAAAGAAATTGGTCATATTGGGCGCAGGCGAAAGCGGCACAGGTGCTGCAGTTTTGGGGGTAACCCAGAACTGGGACGTATTTGTATCGGATCGAGGCAAAATCGCTCCCAAATACCAAGACGAACTCAACATCCACAACATCGCTTGGGAACAAGAACAGCACACGGAGGAAAAAATCTTGGGCGCTGATTTGATCATCAAAAGTCCAGGCATTCCCGATAAAGCCCCATTAGTGGTTGCGGCCAAAGCCAAAGGCATACAGATCATAGACGAACTCGAATTCGGCTTCTGGTACACCAATGCCAAAATGATCGGCATCACAGGCACCAATGGCAAAACCACCACCACCCTGCTCACCTACCACCTGCTCAAACAAGCCGGACTGAACGTGGGCTTGGCGGGCAACATTGGCAGGTCCTTGGCCAGACAAGTGGCGCAGCAATCATTCGATATCTATGTGGTGGAAATGAGCAGCTACCAACTCGATTACATCGATCGATTCCACTGCAACATCGCCATCCTCTGCAACATCACACCCGATCATTTGGATCGATACAATTACAACGTGGATGAGTATGCCAACAGCAAAATGCGCATCACCAAAAACCAAACGGCAGAAGACCATTTCATCTATTGTTCCGATGACACCCTCACCGCAGAAGCCATGGCCCGCAATGCTTTCGCATCAAACCCCATCCCTTTTAGCTTAACAAAACCCACAGAACAAGGGGCCTATACGGTAAATCAAACCCTTCACATCAATTCAAAAGAAAAATACACTCTCGATATGCAAGAATTTACACTACGCGGGCAACACAATGCCTACAACAGCATGGCCGCTGGAATCGCCGCCAGTTTAATGGATGTGCGCAAAGAAAGCATCCGTGAAAGCTTCAGCAATTTCCAAAATGCCGAACATCGCCTCGAATTCGTACAGAAAGTGGGCGGTGTGGACTACATCAACGATTCAAAAGCCACCAATGTAAACTCCGCTTGGTACGCCCTCGAAAGCATGGACCGCCCAGTGATTTGGATTGCCGGCGGCATCGACAAAGGCAACAACTACGCCGATTTGAAGCAACTGGTGAAAGGCAAAGTAAAAATGATCATCTGCTTGGGTTTAGACAACATCAAAATCCACCAAGCGTTTCAGGCCGATGTAGACCTCATCATCAACACTAGTTCTGCCAAAGAAGCTGTGCACGTGGCATCCAAAATGGCCGAACAAGGCGATGTGGTGCTTCTGTCGCCCGCCTGCGCGAGCTTTGATTTGTTCGATAGCTACGAAGACAGAGGCCGTCAGTTCAAAGAAGCCGTTCGCCACCTCTAATTCATCAAATACCGCAAAATCACCATGAACCCACAGTTTACTTCCCGTTTCAAAGGCGATAAATGGATATGGTTTGTCATCATCATCCTGTCGCTCATTGGCATCCTGGCCGTTTACAGCGCCACCGGAACCCTTGCCTATTCCAAACAAGGAGGAAATACTGAGTGGTACTTTTTGCGACACACAGGCTTTCTGTTCATCGGTCTATTGCTGCTGTATGGCACACACCTGATTCCCTTTTCATACTATTCCCGAATCAGTCAACTTTTCCTCTGGATTTCAATTGGATTGCTGATTCTCACACTGGCCATCGGCTCCGAAATCAACAATGCAACCCGCGTAATACCCATCCCCGGATTGGGCATCACGTTCCAACCATCCGACATGGCGAAACTCTTCTTGGTGATGTATATATCGAGATATCTGAGTAAAAATCAGGAGGAGATCGACAGTCCGCGCGTGTTTTGGACAACCCTATTTTTCATCTTAATGGTGGTGGGGTTGATTGCCCCAGAAAACTTGAGTACTTCATTGGTGGTATTCCTCACCGCAGCATTGCTCATGTTCATAGGCAGGGTAAACTTCAAATACATGATGTACATGTCCTTCCTGGGCGTAGGCTTGATCAGTGGCTTGGTTATTTTGTTGCTCAACATCAATACAGATGGCATGGAAAGCAGTCGTATTCCTACATGGAAAAAGCGTATCGAGACGTTCATGGGGAAAGACGATGGCCAAGGGAATTACCAGCAATTGCAATCGAAAATCGCGGTGGCTACGGGCGGTGTTTTTGGAAAAGGACCGGGAAACAGCACACAACGAAATTACTTGCCACACCCATATTCAGACTTCATTTATGCCATCATCATTGAGGAGTATGGATTGATTGGCGGATTGATTGTCACGGGGTGCTTTTTGATCTTGGTGTTCCGATGCTTAAAAATCGTGGTCGAAAGTCCGCGCGCCTTCGGCGCGCTGGTTGCCATGGGATTGGGCCTCTCCATGAGTTTACAAGCCTTTGTGAACATGGGAGTTGCCGTGGGCATGCTACCCGTTACGGGGCTCACCATCCCACTTGTGAGTATGGGAGGTACCAGCTTGTTCATGAACAGCATAGGTTTTGGCATCATCCTGGGCATCAGCAGATACATCGAAGAAGAAAAAAACCAACAAGAAGAAGCCCTCACCGCTGGGGTGTAAGGAATAACGAGCAACGCAATGACAAACCCTGTAGCACATATCGGCCCCAAATTCATCCTCTCTGGCGGGGGAACGGGCGGACATATATTCCCGGCTGTGGCCATTGCCAAAGAATTGCAGTTGCGATTCCCCACGGCTGAATTCTTGTTCGTGGGTGCCATTGGCAAGATGGAGATGGAAAAAGTGCCCAAAGAGGGGTTTCAAATTGTGGGATTGCCCATTGAGGGACTCAAGCGATCGGCATCACTCCGAAACATTTTGGTGTTTTTCAAAACCCTCCAGAGCTTCTGGAAGGCACGCAAAATCCTGAAAGAATTTCAACCCACTGCAGTGATAGGCACTGGCGGATACGCCAGCTTGCCCATTTGCTTCATGGCGGCCCGCGGCGGCTACCCAACCTTCCTGCAAGAACAAAACGGCTTTGCCGGACTTACCAATCGGTTGGTAGCCGCACGGGCCAAACAAATATTTACCGGATTTCCTCAGATGGACAAATTCTTTCCCGCCGGAAACTGGGAGTTCACAGGCAATCCAGTGAGGCAAAATATCATCGACTTGGGGCACAAACAGCAACAAAATCCATTCGAAGGACTCAAACCAAATCTACCCGTCATGTTTATCACCGGCGGAAGTTTGGGCGCGCGAACCATCAACCAAACCATTTTCAACAACCTCATCCCACTGGCCAAAGCCAACGTCCAACTCATCTGGCAAATGGGACTCCCTTTCGCGAAATCTCATACCGAGCAAATCAACAAAGTCATTGCAGACAACCCCGATATTTTCCAGAAAGACGATGCCCCCGGAATATTTTTCGCACCCTTCATCTACAACATGGACGATGCCTATCAAGCCGCGGATATCGTCATCTCTCGCGCTGGGGCGATATCTATTTCAGAAATTGCCGTAGTGGGAAAACCATCCATTTTGGTACCATCACCCAATGTAACCGATGACCATCAAACCCAAAATGCCAAAGTGCTGAGCTCCATGGATGCCGCGATGCTTATTACCGACAAACAAGCACCCGAAAACCTCGTCCCCGCAGCCATCGCATTGATAAAAGATACGAAAAAACAGGCAGAAATGCAAGAAAAACTGAAGCAAATCGCCAAGCCACACGCCACCCAAACCATCGTTAACCGAATTGTGTCATGCCTGAAAATCAACGAATAACCGATTATCAACAAGCCTATTTCCTGGGCATTGGCGGAATTGGCATGAGTGCCATCGCCAGGTATTTGCTACAATTGGGCATCCCAGTAATGGGGTACGACAAAACGCCCACCCCGCTCACCCAAGCCTTGATGGATGAAGGTGCGATCATTACCTTCAACGATGAACTTGAGGCCTTGCCAGAAGTGGTGAAGTACAACTTGGATCAAACCCTGTTTATCCTCACACCGGCCATCCCCAAGAATCACCCCCAATGGAATTGGTTGCAATCGCAAAACGCACAGATCCTCAAACGAAGCGAAATCCTGGGAAAAATCGCCCAGAACGGATACTGCATCGCCGTGGCCGGAACCCATGGAAAAACAACCACATCCACCCTCGTAGCACACCTGCTACACAGTTGCAACGTGAATTTCACCGCATTTTTGGGTGGCATTTCATCCAACTTTGGCACCAACTACATCCGCAAAACAGACGGCATCAATCTCCCCGGCAAAGGCGAAATCATTGTGCTTGAGGCCGACGAATTCGATCGCAGCTTTCATCGTTTGAATCCCGATTTGGCCATTATCACCGCCATCGACCCTGACCACCTCGACATATACGGCACCGCGGAAGCATTCACCCAAGCATTTGTGGATTTCACACACCTCATTTCCACCGGATTGCTCATCCACGAATCGCTCAACATCCCCACCCCTGCCAATATCCAAGTGGTTCAGTATGGCAAAGCGTCTGCCTCCGGAGTTCACGCCAACAATATCCACATCAATCAAGGTGATTTCTGTTTCGATTTGATGATCAATGATACCCAAATCGCTCCATTTCGATGCGGACTGCCAGGCCATCACAACGTACAAAACGCCGTTGCGGCATTGGGAATTTGCATCCAATTTTTACAACTGCCCATTCACCAACTTCAAAACGGAATTGCATCTTTCAAAGGAGCCAAAAGACGATTCGAATACATCCACAAATCGGACCGCTTCGTTGTGATCGATGATTATGCACACCACCCCGAAGAACTCAATGCCATCATCGGATCGGTAAAAACGCTATACCCAAACAAAACCATCACTGGCATCTTCCAACCCCATCTGTTTAGCAGAACCCAGGATTTCGCCGATGGTTTCGCGCAAAGCTTGTCGGAACTAGACCAAATCTACCTACTCAACATCTATCCAGCCCGCGAACAACCCATCCCTGGTGTAAACAGCGATTGGTTATTGAGCCTCATCGATCACCCAAAAAAAGAAGTGATTACACCAGATCAAGTACTCGAAAAAATTAAACACAACCCCGCCGAAGTGCTCCTGATTTTGGGCGCTGGCGACATAGATCGCATTGTTCAACCTTTAGCAAAAATTTATGACGAATTGGAAGCTCGCACTCAATAAACGTCAGTGGATGGTGGCGTTGCTACTGGTTCTACTGGTGGCCGTAGCCATTTTTTGGTCGTCGATATCTAGCACCGCAAAAAACAGAATTGTGGAAAGCATGGACATTGTCATCCTCCCAGAAAACCAGGCCTTGTTCTTGAATCAAACCATCATTTCCGATTCTGTACAAACCATCATTGGAAACCCAAGTGGCCGAAGTGCAAACGACATCAATATCCAAAAACTCGAAGCCCGATTGAACAAAATTCCGGCGGTGAGAAAAGCGGAAGTATACATCGCATTGGATGGCGTATTGAAAATCAAAATTGAAGAACGAACCCCTGTAGTTTTGGTCCAAAATGCACTTCAACAAGAGTTTTACCTCGATTCGCAAGGCGTGATCATCCCAAATACTTCTAGCAAGTTTTGCGATGTGTTGGTGGCCAATGGAAACATCAAAAATGCAATGGCCAGCGGCAAAATCATCGGGGGAGAAACCGCCAAGAACATTGTGGCTCTGGCCAAGTTCATCGCAGCAGATTCGCTGTGGAACGCACAATTTCAACAATTGTATGTAGATAATTACAACGACCTTATTTTGATTCCCCGCATCGGAAAACATAGCATTGTTGTAGGCAACGGCGCCAACCTTCCGCAAAAGTTCGGGAACCTCCGTCTTTTCTACGATCAAGGCCTAAAAAGCACTGGCTGGGATCGATACAAAAGCGTAGACATTTCCAACCTCAACCAAGTGGTGGGAACGCGCAATGGCCAAGAAAGTATACAAAAAGAAGAAAATAAGTCCAATAAAAACAACACCCATTAAATATCAAGAATTCATCAATCAGTAACCCAAAAACAACAAAAAATATGGCTATCAATAACAATATCATCGTAGGGCTCGACATCGGCACAACCAAGGTGTGTGCGATCGTGGGGCAAATGGCTGAAAACGGCAAAATCAACGTTTTGGGCATGGGAAAAGCACCCAGTCAAGGAGGTGTTTCTCGCGGCATGGTCGCCAACGTGGCCAAAGCCGTCACTGCCATTCAATTCGCCGTTGAAGAAGCGATCAAACAAAGTCAAGTAAACATCAAAACGGTGTTTGTGGGCATCGCCGGACATCACATCAAAAGTTTACAACACCGTGGCACTTTGAGCCGCAAACAATGGGACGTGGAAATCACCGAAGATGAACTCAACAAGCTTGAATCCGAAATGGAAAATTTGGCGTTATCTCCCGGCTTGGAAATCCTTCACGTACTTCCACAGGAATATCGCATCGATGGTGAAGAAGGTATCAAAGACCCCGTTGGACGGGTTGGCGTTCGTGTAGAATGCAATTACCACATCATCACCGGTGAAACCTCTGCCGCCAAAACCATCTTCATGGCCGTGCGCAGAGCCGGATTGGAAATCGCAGACCTCATCGTAGAACCCGTGGCTTCTGCCGCTGCCGTTTTGAGCGAACCCGAAATGGAAGCTGGCGTGGCGTTGGTTGATATCGGAGGTGGAACAACAGACATTTGTATTTTCGACGATGGTGCCATCCGTCATACCGCCATCATCCCCATCGGTGGCGATCGCATCACCAAAGACTTGCAAGAGGCCTTTGGCATTTTGAAAGACCAAGCAGAATTCGTGAAAGTCAACTACGGCAGTTGCTACCCAACCGAAGCCATGAAAAACGAAGTGGTGGTGGTACCAGGCTTGCCAGGAAGAGCACCCAAAGAAATTTCACTCTATGCGATTTCTCAAGTGATTCGTGCCCGCGTGGAAGACATCATCCAAAAGGTTGATTTCGAAATCGTAGTTTCAGGCATCCGCAACAAATTGGCCGGCGGCATTGTTCTCACCGGCGGTGGATCTACCATGAAAGACATCACCCAATTGTTCAATTACTTCATTGGCTTGGAAGTGCACATTGGCTCTCCCGGACAGCGTTTGGGCAAAGGGATGATCGATGAAGTGCGCAACCCCATGTACGCAACAAGCATCGGTTTGGTTCTCAAGGGATTTGAGTTGGCACAAAAGCACCAACACATCGAACTCAACAACGAAATCATCCAAAAAGAAGAAGCCAATGCGCGTGTTAGCGATCCTTTCTTGGACGAAATCAACATGCAACCCGTACAAGAAACCCCAGTTCAAATCGAATTTGGCGACACCCCAGAAGGCAAAAACAGCGGATTCTTATTCCCAGGATCTTGGTTCAGTGGAAAGAGCAAAGGCCTCTTCAAGGGCATCAACGATTGGATGAAGGAAGGTGAAGATTTTCACGATTGATCTACACTAAAACAGTAAAACATGTCAGTATTTGAACCAGCAGTCAATATAACCCGTGGCAACCTCATCAAAGTGATCGGTGTAGGTGGCGGAGGCAGCAATGCCGTAAACCACATGTTCCGTCATGGTATCGAAGGTGTAGATTTCTTCATCTGCAATACCGATTTGCAAGCCCTTCATAGCAGCCCCATCCCCAATCGCCTACAATTGGGCGCACAGCTCACCGAAGGACTTGGTGCAGGCTCGATGCCCGACATGGGAGAAAAGGCCGCGATGGAAAACATGCAGCAGATTCGCCAAATCATGGAAGACAACACCAAAATGGTATTCATCACCGCCGGAATGGGTGGTGGTACAGGTACCGGTGCCGCTCCTGTGATCGCGAAAATTGCCAAAGAACTCAACATCCTCACGGTGGGTATCATCACCCTGCCGTTTGAAGATGAAGGTCCTCAAAGGATAGACCAAGCACAAGAAGGTCTCGAAAAACTCCGTCCTCACGTAGATGCTTTGTTGACCATTTGTAACGATCGCATCGTAGACATGTACGGCGACCTCACCATCACGCAAGCATTTTCAAAGGCCGATGACATTCTTTGCACCGCAGCCCGAGGCATCGCTGAAATCATCACCAAACCCGGACAAATCAACGTAGACTTCATGGATGTGCAAACCGCAATGAAAGACAGCGGACGAGCCATCATGGGAACAGGTTTTGCGTCTGGCGACAACCGAGCTGAAAACGCAGTGCGCATGGCATTGGATAGCCCTTTGCTCGACAACACCCGTATTCAGGGTGCTCGACATTTGCTAGTGAATTTTGCCTACGGCCACAAAGAGCCGGTAATGAGTGAAATTTCTAAAGTGAAAAAATTCTTGCAGGAAGAAGCCGGACATACCGCTCACCTCAAAATGGGTATTACCCGCGACGAGAGCCTAGGAGAAGACATCGCCATTACAGTAATCGCCACTGGATTCGAAGTAAAATCGTTTGGCAGCAACTACAACTTCCAAGAACCTGCCGTTCAGCAGCAGCCCATAGCTCAGAACATCCCAGTAGCGCAAAATCATGCTGTAAACAATCCATACCAACCCAACTATTATGGGGGACAAGGATTTCATCAGGCACCACCTGCGAGCAGCATGCAACCCAATTTATTCAGCGCACCGCCTATCAACCCTACCGTGGTGAATCATGTGCCACAGCAGATCAACAACTACGAAGACAGTGCGATGGTGAACAATACTTTTGGACAAGAACCAATGCCGTTTGACCACAATCAAAACAGTGACTTGGCAAATCCAAACAACAACATCACAAACGCGAATAGCCATATCGCCAACAGTGCGAACCCCCTCAATCCAATGAATGTGGAACCCAAGGCGTTCGAAAGTTCAAGCGAATGGAACGAGGACCCCATGGCGCAAATATTTCGCGATACGCGTATGGAAAACGGACGCAGAGACAGGGAAGCGTTGTTTGAAAACGACATCGAAATTCCCGCTTACATGCGCAAGGGCATCAGTTTAGAAGCTGCGCCCCCAAGCCAATCTCAGTTGGTAAGTAAAATCACCATCGGAGAAGAAGACCCAATGAATGCACGCGATTTAACGGTTAAACCGAATCGCCACTTGCACGATAACGTGGATTGATAGCCAAAAAAATCCAACAGCAAAAGAGCCATGCCGCAAGGTGTGGCTTTTTTGTGTTCTATGGACCTGCCATGAAAGTTACAGAAAGCTCGCCGTTAGCCTACGTCAGCACATCAAACCCTGGAGAAAACCCTAACACGAACTCCTGAAAACACCCTCA
>JACCDO010494209.1_pt1 | contig 22965 bp, 30 predicted proteins | sample 7446101 | NCBI WGS metagenome assembly JACCDO01 (sample SAMN15323440, study PRJNA562643) | freshwater metagenome | isolation source: river surface water | place: USA:Blue River Watershed | collected 2017-08-16
AAGATAAATTTTATAAAAATAATATTATAATAAAATCTTATTATAATAATAAATGGAAAGTGATTTTATATATTTTATTTCTATATTACTTTTTTCCTGTTTCTTTTTTGGAAGTTATTCCATTTATAGAATATGTTATCAAGAAAATAATATACATTATGAATATGAAAATAATATGGAATATGGAAGTAATAATACAGAAAATAATCATAATTCATATTTAAAAAATATATATTTTAACAAATATGATTATAATAATATAGCAAATGATGAAACTTTAGATATATAATGCGTTTAAAATATTATTTAAAAAATATATTTAAAAAATATATAAAATGGTTTTCTATTATCAAGATTTTGTAAAAGAAATTTTATATGAAAATAATTTATATGTACTCATTCATTTTGAAAATAATAATGAAGAACTATATCGTTTTATATATAAAATAAATAATCTTCCAAAATATATAAAAATAAATGATAAAGAAAAAATATATTTACTTGAAAAAAATAATTCTTTCTACAAATCCCTAAAATCTTTACCCATTCTTTCTAAATTTTAAAAATTCATTATATTTCAAATTTATTTTAATATAATTTATTATATTTCAAATTCATTTTTATTTTCATCTTGTGGAATAGGTTTATAATTTATATATCTATGTTTATATCTTTTATAAGAAACAAATCCAATTCCCACAAATCCTAAACATATAACTCCTAATGTTACAATTGGATTATATGGGTGTCTTGAAGGTAAATGTGTTTCTATTGTTGATAAACTTAACACATTATTTATTGAAGGTAACATAGTAGGTTCTAAAACATTATCTTTAAGGTGATTCATAGAAGGCAACATAGTAGGTTCAGGAAATTCATCTTTAAGATGATTCATAGAAGGTAACATTGTTGGTTCTAAAATATTATCTTTAAGGTGATTCATAGAAGGTAACATAGTAGGTTCTACAACATTATCTTTAAAAAGATTCATAGAAGGTAACATAGTAGGTTCAGGAAATTCATCTTTAAGATGATTCATAGAAGGTAAGATAGTAGGTTCAGGAATATCATCTTTAAGAAGGTCAAGTTTTGCTTTTTTATCAACTTGATGTTTATAATTTGGTTTTGAGGTAGGTGAATTTGTTTTCTTTTTAGAAAAAGAAAACGTTTTATAATCTGCTGTAGGTGCCATTGTAATATATGGAGTTGGAAGAACACCTTGAGATGGATAAAAATCAGGAACATCATCTTGATGATATGCGTCAAAATCGATTTTAGTAGCACCAGTATCTACAGATGATTTATGTTTTTTATTATCATACATAGTATGTTGTTGGGAGTGGTCGGAATTATCACCGTGATTTGCGTTTGGATTTACCATTTTAAAAAAATATTTATATATTATTATTATTATAAAAGATTTTCTTTATAATAATTTTCTTTAATAATTAATCACAACATAAATGACAAACACTTTCTAATTGAGGAGGTTCAATTTCAATACTAGGAGTTTCAACATAATTGTATCCATAATCAATAACATCAACACTTTCTATTTTACCTTCTTGATTAACATTTGCTTTAGCGGATGCGCCATTACCAACGGAACTAATAATTTTGACTAAAGGAGGGAATTCGTGATTGTATCCATTACCGCCATCAACAACAATAATATTTGAAATGTGACCTTTACGAATTTCGGCAATTAATTTAGCAGGACGAGATTCAAAATCACCGCATTTCATATTTGTTCCACGTAAAGATGCGATACTATTTTTACCAGAAGGACATTGATTCGGGTAAAATTTACACATTCCCATTAAAGTGGATGGGTCAGAAACTTTAGTAATATTTGGTTGGTCTTTATTGGAAGGAGTATGTTCAATAGGAGGAGATGATTGAGCATTACCAAGAGGGACGGGTACTTCTTTAGTATTACCAAAAACGGAATTTAATAAATCATATTTTGTTTTATTTTCGAAAGGAGGGAAGGAATCATATATTTTTTTTTCTCCTTTTACATCATTTGAATCAATGTCTAATTGTGCGGGACTTTCATTATTATTAGAAAGGGTAATATTTTTTTTCCCAATAAAATTTTCTTGAGTATAATGGAAATAGAAGTAAAAAAGGGATAATATAAGTAAAAGAATAAGAAATAAATAAAAATAAGTCATTTTTTTTGAATATATTCTACTAATAATAAGAAATAAAAAATTCATTAAAAAAAAATAAAAATCAATATAAAAATTTTAATATAAAAGACTTTAATCTATAAAGTATATAGAAGTATATCTAAAATTAAAAATGTCACAAAATAATAACAATTGGTTCATAATTGAAGGTACAATTGGTGCTGGTAAAAGTACAATGTGTAGAATGTTAAAGGAAGATTTACAAAATGAGTGTGAAGTATTATTTGAACCAGTTGATAAATGGAGAAGTACAATAGATGACAATGATGGTAAAAATATATTACAAAATTTTTATGAAGACCAAAATCGATGGTCATATTCATTTCAAACATATACTTTTTTAACACGTATGGAAGATATGATGACAAAGAAACAAGAATTACCAATACGTTTTGTGGAACGTTCTATATATACGGATAAACATGTATTTGCGAAATCATTAACAAATATGGGTAAAATGAGTAGTTTAGAATGGAATATGTATAATGATTGGTGGGAATGGTTATCAAAGGAATGTTTTGAGAAGATATCACATCCATTAGGATTTATATATCTTAGAACAGAACCAAGTACAGCGTATCAAAGAATGTTAAAGCGGGAACGTTCTGAAGAAAAGTGTGTTCCATTAGATTATTTAAAGATTAATGTACAATATCACGATGATTGGTTATTATCGGAAGAGTTTAAGGACCGTGTATTAGTAATTGATGTAAATGAAGATTTTGAGAATAATCCTGAAGAATTTCAGAGAGTAAAAGAATTAATAATGGAATTTGCTAAAAATCAAATTCAAAAGAAAAATTAAAATATTTATAATTATTTTTATTAAAATTAGTTTTCATAAAAATAGTATTTTATAATAGAATAAAAAAATGGATATGTTATATAAATTTTTTGGAGTAAATAAAAAGAAGATAGTATCAAATATAGTTGAATGCGGTAAAGTAAAATGTAAGAAAGAACAAAAAGATATTGGTAATAGTATGCGAAAAGAATATATAAAATGTATAAAAAATAAAAAGAAAAATAGTAAAAAATGTTTTGAAGAAGTATTACATTCAAAAGAAGTGCTTAAAAGTAAAGAAAAGTTAAAAAAATGTATGAAAAAGAAATGTTTAACTAAAATAAAAAAATAAACATAATAAAATATATATTTTATTAAATAATTTTTAATAAAATTTAATGTAAAGACATTTTTTTAAGTATATAAATATAACATTTTTATTTTTTGAAAAGTGATGTTAAACTACTTCCATCATTATTTTCCATATTTAAACCTTGGAATAAGTCCATAACTTTTTTGCCTTCACTTAAAACGGGATTAAGTGATTGAACAGTTTCTTTTAAGATTCCAATCGTATCAATTAAAGCATATGTTTCCATTTGTGCTTTTTTTAAAGGATCGGGTTTTTCTTCATCGAATTTCATAGCAGATGTATCAATACCTTGTGGTTCATTGGGTGTAACATCATTTTCATTTAATTCAATTTTACCTTTTAATTTGTCTGTATGTTTTTGTAAATTTGTAGTATCAATGTTGGAATCACCTGATTTACTTTGTGCTTCTAATTTCTTTAATAAAGCATCTAATTCAGCACGTAATGCGTCTTTTTTATCATCACTATTATTTTCGGAACCTTCGGGTGAAGAACCATCTTCAAAATTTTCAGTAACTTTTGCTTTTAAAACATAATAAATAATAAGATAAGAAAAAAGAAAATAAAAAATGTAAATAAGAAAAGTGTATAAAATTGCTTTTTTCATATTTTTAAAAATCAAAATCATTAAAACAAAAATTAAAATAAATTTAATCAAATTCGATAAAAAACTAAAAGGTTTTGTAACAAATGATTCTAAAAGAATTAAAATAAAAATAAGAACAAAAGAAAAAGTATATTCTTTTTTTGTTAAAACCATATTTTTTGAAGATACAAAATTCATTTTATAAATAATAATATTTTTACTATTTATATGAAAGAAAATAATCTAAAAACGCACAAATCGAATTAATAAATAAGATGTAATTCCCACAAGTAATGCTTTAATTACTGTTCCTAAAAGATTTATATCATATGAAAAATTATTAGCACGGAAAAAAGGCAAAAATTGAATAATAATTTTATTAAAACTTGTATTAAATAAAAATAATGTCATAATCATTACAAATATTATAATACGCAATTCATTTAATACCTTTTTCCACATAGGATATTCTTCAACAACTTCTTCTACATATTCTATTTGATTTTGTTCTTGTTCATATTGTTGTGCTCGTTGTTGTTGTGCCATATATGCTTTTTGTGCTTCAATGTGCATGACTGGATTCATATACTGCATGTTTTGTAATGATTCATTCATATTACGTTGTTCCATATCGTGTTCCATCATAGGAATATCTGGATGAATAGGAGGTAAATCACCATCATAACCACCATTTTGAGGGATATTCATATTATTAAATTTATTTAAAATTGAATTGGCAACATCAGGATTCGCATCTTGAATATCATTATAATCATCTAAACGGTCAATTGGAGTTTCCATTTAATTTTTTTGAAATATCTATATTCAAAGAATAGATTTTACTTCTATATTAAACGAAAGAATATTATGAATTATTATCATCTATTGTTTTATCAGAACATTGTGCTGAAGTAGATACTAAACGATAACATTTGTTATTTTCCTTATAAATCTTTGAAGTAACATCATTTTTTTTAGGTGCTTCAATAATAACACATTTTCTTCCATAACAAGCACTACGGAAAAGTAATCCAATAGCAAATCCCCAAAGAATACCTAAAGCAATTTTCATATTAGGATTTTTTTTTAAATAATCTTTAATCATTTTTTTATAAAAATATATCAATACTATTTTATAGATATATTTTAAATTATAAATCATAATATTTATTTACACAAAACATAACAAATAAATTTATTTACAAGAAACTTCTTCTTTTGTATAACGATAACAAGATTCATCATTTTTCTTAAAAACTAAATCTTGATGATTTTCTAATGTAACCTCTTTTACAACAATTTTTCTTTCCGGAGCAAGTGCCATAACTCCAATTAATGTAATAAATAAAGCAAGAAAGAAATATAATGGGTGAATATAATCAGTAAATTTCATTTTTTAAATTATATAATCTATTTTACTATCATATTTTTATTTTTATCTAAAATGGCAATATATCTAACATCTTTTCATAAATCTTATTTCCTAATAAATATCCACTATAATTCGAAACATCATAATGAATTCCTCCATAAATACGTGAAATACCAGCATCTAATGCCATATCATCCCAACTATTATAACGTAATGTAATTGCTTTATCAGGATAAGATGAATTAACTTCACTACAATGGGGGAAAATAGTAAAACAATGTAAATAAAAAGTATTTTCTATTTTTTGATTATTTGAAAAAAGAGGAGAAACAATAGGTAATAAAGAAACATCCAATTCTAAATTTAATTTTAATAAATCATTTCCAATTAATTTTGATAAAACTTTTGCTCCAACAGATGAAAATGTTGAATGTCCCGAAACAAAATCTGGAAAAGGTGGTGTAATAAATGTTGATGGTTGATATGGTACCCATAATGAAGAAGAAACATTATTACCACCATAATATGAAATTGTTTGATTTGGAAAGAAATATCGAATTGTTTGAATGGGACGTGCTTGAAGATAATTGTATTTAATACTCCAAACAAAAATGGAGGTTTGAAATAAAGAACCGTTTAAAAGAAGAAAATAACGAGATTCTTTATCTAAACTTTGAGGATATTTTTTAAAATAAGAACATAAGAAAAGATTCCAGAAACCGGGGGGTGTAATGGTGTTTTTGGCACCTGCCCAGAATTCAGCAATACATTTTTCTTGGTCAGTAAGAACTAAAGATTTTTCTAAAACTTTACGTGTTTCATTTTCAAGATTTACATCATTATATAAAGTATCTAAAAAAGTTCTTAATTCATCTTTTGAACTTTCACTTAAAAATCCATTTACATTTCCCCATAACGGTGTTAAATATGATTTTGTATTTATGGGTGTCCATTTTAAAGGGTCATTATATTGTGAAAAATCAATAACTTGATTTGGAATAATTACATTATTACCATTTGGATAAGTAATAGGGTCATTTGCGTGAGAAGAATTATCTTGAGAACGTAATGAAATATATTGTGAAATCAATAATTTTACATTATTTAAAAAAGAGCGATTCATAAAAATGTTTTTAAATTTAATATATTCGGAATTTTGGAATAATGATGATGTTAAAAAAGTTGTAATGGTTGTAGAATTTTGAAATAAAGTAGGATTTAATTGCTCAAAAACATATTCTGAAACATAAAGATATAAATAATTTTTTTGAATCATTGACATAGTATAAGTTGCTTTAGGAAAATTATCAAATGGAACAAAATAAGGATTTGTAAATGTTTGAATATTGTAAAAAATAGACGACAAAATAAATAAATTACGAGTTGCTATAGTTGGTCCAATACCTTTTTCGGCAATTGCTTTTAAAGCAGTTTCAATAAATATTTCAATCATTTTTTATATTATCTATTTTATATTTTTACTTTAATTTTATTTTATGAAAAAATAATTATTTAACAAATAAATAATTATTTAAATAATTGTTTCCCAAACAATATTATAAAAACAAATATACATAATGTAAAAAATGTATTTATTATAATGCGTGGGAAACATTATAATAAAGATTTTTTAACAAATATTTTTTGTTAAAAAAATATGTATATTTATATATTTAAAAAATGTTCTTTATATTCAAAAAATTAAATAATTATTTAAATAATTATTTCCCAAACAATGTTATAAAAACAAAATATACAGAATGTAAAAAATGTATTTATTATAATGCGTGGGAAACATTATAATAAAGATAATGTAAAAAAATAAATGATTTTTTAAGAAAAAGAAATACTAGGTTTTGTTAAAATAAAGTTTTTCATAATAATTTCAAATTTCATTTCTTCATTTTTCATTTCTTTTAATAAAGAAACATATTCTTCTTGTTTTGAAACGTACATAAAACTTTTTTCAATCCAATCAAACCATCCTTCAACATCTTCCGCACGAATAGAAAGTTCTTTTGAAATATTATTTAAAACATCAATAGAAGGTTTTTTAAGATTTGATTCTTTAAATAATTTCATAAATGAATCTTTTATATCATTTGTAATTTGTGTTTGTATTAAAGAATATGTATAAATACGTGCTTCTTTTAAAACATTTAATTCAATAGCAATATTTGCTATATTTTCTTGTAAAGAAGCAATTTTATCATAATAATTTTTTTCAACTGTTTCAATATCAAAATGTTGTTTCTTTAAAGCAATATATGAATTTTTTAACTTTTGAAATTCTTCTTTTTGTTCTTCATTTGTCATAGAATAATTTTCAATTAAATAAACAATATTATATAATATGTTATTTATATTTTTGTCTAAAAAATCTTTATATTCATATAAATTTACAATAGTAGATGGTGTTATAACAATTCTTTTTGATTTATTTGAAACATTTGTTAAAATAAGTTGATTATTTTCATAACTTCGTATATATTCATTTTTTTTAGAACCACGTTTGTAATATAATTCAATATATTTTACATATTCTTGATATTCCGGATTTTCGTGTAATTTATCTTGATAAATTGCCATTGATTGAATATCTCCATCCACTATTTGATTTTTATTTTTATTTTTATTTTTAAAATAATTATTTAAAGAAACAAGTTTTGAATTTACTTTTTCTAAAACATTATTTACAGAATTTACAACATTTTCCATTGTTACAGACATCTTATTTTCATTCATTTTTTCTATAACCTTTTCCGTATCTTCCATTTCTTCTAAATTTTCATTTTCACTTATTTCCGTCGAAACATTTGAATTAGAAGTATTTGTTGAAGTATCTGAAGTATCAGATTGATAAGAAGCATTATCATTTGAAGTTTCTCCTAATTCGGGAGTATCTTCAAAAACTTCATTCGCAATTTCTTCAGGACTATTATTTGACATTTATAATATAAATATATACTAAAATATAAAAATATATTTTATATCTTACAATTTTTTTAAGATTTATTTACGAGTACTTCTCTTCTTAGTACTTCTTTTTTTAGTACTACGTTTCTTAACACCACCCTTTTTAGTACTTCTTTTCTTACCCTTCTTAGTAACCTTTCTTTTTGTAGTACGCTTTTTAGTAGCACGTTTCTTTTTACCACCTGTCATTGAAATATCAGTAACACTTGGACCTGATTGAACAAGACCACTAGCAACCATAAAATCTTTACCATCAGGTGTAGGACGACCAAAAATCCAAGATTGAGATGCTTCACCTAAATCAATAGAAACTGGTTTAGGAGTAGTATTTGGACTTGCCATCCAACCAGTTGATGCTTGAACAGCAAGAGGGATTCTAGTACCCATTAATGCTTCGTCATCACCACCACCTTTCATACGACGAACTCTTCTTTTTGTTGTAGTACTTTTTCTTTTTGTTGTAGTACTTTTTCTTTTTGTTGTAGTACTTTTTCTTTTGGATGAAGTACTACGTTTTCTTTTGGCACCACCTGCCATTAAAGGAGATGATTCAAGAGCGGAACAACCACAAGTCATTTTTTTGTTATACTAATCTAAAACAATATTTTTATTTTTTAATAATATGTTTCATTTTATTTTCAAGTTCATCTCGATTATCTTTTTGTAAAACAGCATTTCGAACTTGATGACTTGGAAGATTCGACGCTTGAATCATATTCAAACGCGTTTTCTTTTCTTCTTCTTCCTTTTTTTTCCTTTCTAATTCTTCTATTTCTTCTTTTTCTTTTACTTCTTTATCATTTCTTTGTTTTTCTAAATAACGAAAATAAATAAACATTCCTAATAAACCAATAACAAATAAACAAAGAAAAACAACATTTGTTGAATTTATTTCTCTTCGAACAATATGTTCATTTATTTCATTTTTATGTAACATTTTTTTAACAAAATGTATATTAACATACTTTTCTTTACCCATTTTCAATATATCTTCTACTTTACATAGAAATTTTTAGATTTTCTTAATAAACGCGCGTTTTCTTTTTTTTTTTTAAAAATCATTTTTTAGTAAAGAAATATAAAAATGAGAAATCGTATTTTAATTGAATTTAAAGGAAAAAGTTATGAAATGGAAGTAAATAAATATGATTCATTACATCATATTATAAATGATTTATTTTATTCTGTATTACAATATGAAATCAATTTTATAGAATATTATTTATTAGAAGATGCGATTGAAAATAAATGTTATATACTTTATTCAAAAACAAATAAAATACAATTAGAACAAAATACATGTACTAAGAATAATGATATAATGATTTTGGTTACAGAAGATGATTCTTTAAATGCTTATTTTTCATTTGTTTTAAAATATTTTTTACCAATATTACTTCTTTGTATTATAATATTTTTTATTAAAAATATATTAAGACATTTTTTCTTACATTATTTTCAAATTGAATACAAAAATAAATTATTTGAACTTTTAATACCTTATATGTTAAAATTGGTAACACTTATAGTATTAATAATATATTTTATGGGAGCAACTATATGGATGTCAAGTATGTGGGTAAAATTATTATAAATAATAATTTAAGATTAAAAATAGTAAAATATATATTCGAATATAGTAGTGTTTATATAGAAAAATGGAAATTTATATAGAAGTAAATGGAAAAAAATATAAAAGTAAAATTCATAAATATCACTCTTTACATAGAGCAATATTAAATATATATCCATCATATAATCCTGAAACATATAGTATATATTATAAAAATAAAATACTTTATCATAAAGAAAGTATAGAAAAATGTAATATTGATGAAAATGATATAGTTAAAATAATACCAAAAATAAAAGGTGGATATGAAGTTCCACAATCTACCGCCAAATCCGGAGCAATGATTTTTATAATGGTATTAATTTCATTAAGTCCTATATATTTTATGTATGTTGGTATTGTTCCATTAAAATCATTTTTATCAAGACGAATTATGGTAAAAGCATTAGAACCTCTTGGAAAATATTTAGTATGTATATTGGGAAAGAAAACATTATATCGAAGAATATTATCGTTTACATCAATTATTAAATACTTTATATTTATATTTGCTGTTTTTGTTACCTTTACTTTAGCATTTATTGCTTTATGTGTAATGATGAAAGGAAAAAGTATATTTGATAGTCCTGAAAATTTAACTTCACCAGTAAATGCTGGATATGTTACAGGAACACTTTTTACAGTTATTCATATGATGACATATTTAGGATATCGTTGGTTTAATTATTTTGCTGATTTCTTTATTTCAATTTTTAATAAATATTATTATACAAGAGTTATTTTTGTTCCTATTCTTGAATCATTAAAAGGTATTTTTAATAGACTTAAAGGTATTGGTGTAACAACAGCAACAATGGGATTCGCAAGTGACGCAAAAATGGTATATGGTCCAATGGCATCATCAGCGGCAGCAACAATGGAGAAAATAGCGAAAGTAATATTGCCAATGGGATGTGAAGTGGTAGGAGTGGATAAAGTAGAGGAAGAATTTAAGGATGTAATAAAGGGTATGAAGAAGAGTGATTTGAAAGAATTTGAGATAAAAGGAAGAGATAGAAAGAAATTTTGTTTTGATTTCAATGAATATTTAGATGATAATGAGTTTGAAAAATTGTGTGACTTAAAAAATAATACTCAATGTTGTACTTCTTCAAAATTTTATACTATTGCGGTTGGTTTAGAAAGTGCTATTAAAAATAGTACTGTTGTAGGAGAATTAATAAAACAAGCAGTAGGACAACTTGGAATGATGGGTCATTTAATAACAGCAAATATAGCATTTTTTGAAGAATCAATGAATCCAAATGATGTATTAAATGATGCGGAAAGAGATGGTTTTTATGTACCTGATAAAACATTAATGATTCAAAAAGATTCTTCTAAAGAAAAAATACCTTCATTAAGTATTAAAGAAAAAGATGTTGATGAAATGATTCAAAAATTAAAATCTCAAGGATATGGTACTTTAACATTATATGATGAAAAATATAGAGATGATAAAAAAGATATAATTGGTATTATCAATGTAAAAAGAAAAGTCTTTTATGATGATATTAAAAAATCTATTTTAGAATTACGTCGTATGTTAAATGATTATGGTGCTAATTATGATGATGATGATGTTATGGTTAAAAATGTTTTTAAACCTTATTTCATTGAAAATGTTTGTGAAATATTAAATGGAACTCGAGCAGTAAAAGAATTATCTGAAGAAGTTAGAGGATTAGATAATGTAATAGATATGTTAGTGTCGGGAATGCTAACAGGAAGATGGATGATAGTATTATTCCTTATAACATATATAATTTTAGTAATATTAAGTTTCTTTAAAGTTTATTAAATAAATAAAGATTTGTTAATAAAAATATTTTATAAAAAACTTTTTTATAAAATAGAATGAATAAAACGGTTATATATATCGTTTGTTAAATTAGTTACCACCACGAAGACGTAAAACTAAATGAAGAGTACTTTCTTTTTGGATATTGTAATCTTGGAGAGTGCGACCATCTTCTAATTGTTTTCCAGCAAAAATTAATCTTTGTTGGTCAGGTGGGATACCTTCTTTATCTTGAATTTTTGCTTTAACATTTTCGATGGTATCAGATGATTCAACTTCTAAAGTGATTGTTTTTCCGGTAAGAGTTTTTACGAAAATTTGCATGATAAATGGGTATTCTATTATAACAAAATATACTATTTTAGATTTCGAAAAAAATAAACAAAAATAAACGCAGTAAAATTATATTTACACCGTTGATGAATTAAATTGGCACACATCATTTATGTCCCATATTTAATCAGGTTACAGTAACCCTAAGATTTAAAATGGAACTTGTTCCATTTTAAATCTTCAATGGTGTAAATCTTCAAGGGTGTAAAAAAGAAATGAAAAATATATTCACAAAGAATAGTGGAATATATATTTTTAATTATATAATGGGCGCATCAAGTTCAAAAAATGATGGTTCTAAAACATTTAGTTTAGATAAAGCAAAATATACAACAATGATGGTATTTGGTGTAATATATTTTTTTATAGGATATTTACTTTTTATAAGTGTATATTTAGGATTTTTCTTTGTATTAAGAGCAACCGATTTAAATAATGAATATTTAACTCAAAATATTATATTAAGACCAATATATCAAATGTTAAGAAAATGTGATTTTTTTAAAGAAAGTTTTCAAGAAGTTTCTATAGAAAATTTCTTTAAATCTATCCTTCTTTTCATTTATACTATTTTATTCCTTCTTTTATTAAAAGATATTATGAAATCACATTTATATAATCAATTATTTAGCACAATTCAATTTAATATGGCAAATAATCCAACAAATAATTTAGAAATGATTTCTAAAATTCAAGATAAACCTTCAAAAGATGTATTTACATATATATTAAAAACAATTATAGGATTAATCTTTTTACTTGGATATCCATTTTTAGTATTATATTTAATACGTTGTTATGATGTTCAAAATAATATTGTAACACAAGTTGCTTTATTTTCTATATTATTTGTTCCAATAATTTATTATGTAACAACGCATTTAGTAACAATGAAGAAATTATATAATACAAATGATTTTATGAATTATGGAAAAAAATATGTTGAAACAAAAGATTATCCTTATATAGATTTTGTAAAGGATAAATTTAATTTTAATTTTGATAAAGTATTATTTGTACCATTATTAATAGTATTTGTTTCAATATTATATTTTTTTATGTATTATGAAATTAATTTTGAAAATACACAAATGTATATTTATTTTTGGATGTTCCTTTTTATTATTCCCGCAATCATATTAATCTTTAATTATAATGTATTATTTTCTTGTTATACAGATGATAATGAATGTGGTATATTTAGAAATGGTTTAATAAAATATGAAGTATATCATAATGGAATTAAATCTTATTATGATGCTTTAGTTAAATATAATTATTTATGTTTTCCAAAATAAAGAAATATAAAGAAAAATAGAGAAATATAATAAAAATGGAAAAATATAAAATATTAACATATCCAGAAACAAAATCTTTTATACACGAATTTAAATTATTAATGATGGAAGGTATTGTTATAAAAAAATATTGTAAAAAAATGGGAAGTGTATTTCGGAAATATACAATACCTTTAACAGGAGATAAATTAGTATGGGAATCTAAAAAATTTCTTAAAAAAGAAGATAATTATATAATGTTACAAAATATAACATTATTTGAAAAAGGTGTTTCAAAAAATTTTTTAGCAACAAATGAACACGCAAAAAAGTTTATACATATAGTTTATAAAAAGTTAGATGAAAAAAATAATTATCATCATTATACTTTATTACTTGAATTTATAAATGAACACGGACGAGATATGTTTTATGACGGAATTCAATTATTATTACTTGAAAAAAAAGAGAAAATAGATAAATATCAAAAAATGAAATCATTTCGAACAATGATACAAAGAATAAAAATTGAAGACGAAAGTAGTGATGAAAGTGATATTGAATAATTTTTATAAAATAAAATTTTATTTTATAAATTTATAAAAAAGAATGAATTTATTTATTTCTTTGATTTCTTTTTACCATCAGACTTTTTGAAAAGTTTGAAGGAACCTCTTTTTGGTTTGAAACCGGCCTTTTCAAGACGCTTTTCCTTCTTGGCACGATTGCTCATTTTAACACTTACAATTCTACCGTGTTTATTGTACTTTAAATCTTTCTTGGTAAGACCACCGCTAGTTTTCTTAGCAGTACCGTGCATGACTTCAGCACGAGTACCAATTGTTTTCATTTTTGAACCACCGTTACTTGACATTTTTTGAATTCTTGTTTTTCTATACTTATAATTTAGAAATTTTTTTAAACGAAAGGAAGAAAAAAAAATTGTTTAAATATAGAAATAAAAATAATTCTTTAAAAAATGACAACTCCTTGTAAATGTGTTACATATCAAAATTATAATAATTATAGTATAAATCAACAACTTTGTCTTCCTAATGTATGTCGATTAAATAGAATTTGCCAACAACAACAATGTGCCTTACAAACCGCTCATTACAATGTTCAACGTAGATATACTCAAATGATTCGTAATCCTCAAAATTTCCCCATTATTTCTTGGACTCAATGTAATGGTTTAACTCCTGCTCAACAAAGATTATATAGCAATATGTGGTGGAGACGTTATGGTTCTCAAATGAGTACTGGAACAAATTTAATTGGATTCGGTGCTACTGCTATTACTGGAAGTGAAGTTCCTTATACTAATTAAACTAAAATCTTTTCTTAACAAAAAAAATATTTGTTAAGTTTAAATATATTGAAAAATAGATTTTCTATAAATAGTTTTATAGAAAATGAATCAAATAGAATATTATAAAAACATTCATCATTATCATAAAGATAATTTTCATCTTCAATCTTTAATTCAATTACTTAAAGAAAATTCTCATATTTTATTTATGAAATATGGTGATGGAGAAGTTGAATGTATGAAAGTATCTGATAAAGAGTCAGAATCATATGGTCAAAATTGTGACGCAGATGTATATTATCCGGAATTATCAATGGATTTAAAAAGTGCTTTTTTATATTTTGTAGATAATTCTTTAAAAAAGGATATAAATATTCATATAGGAAAATGGCATTTTAATAATGAAATAGATTATTTATCTTCTTATTATTTTAATAATCGTTATCCAAATATTCAAACACTTATTCCTTTTACAAATTATCATTTAGTAATGAATGATAAAAAAGGTTTAACAAATAATGATATGTATTTATTTGTTAAAACTTTAAAAGAAAATAATAATTATTTAAAAATTGTTATATCAAATCCTCAAAATATTTTACTTCAATCTCTCTTTTCATCTCAATATTTTGTAAATACTCCTGATAAATGTCTCTATTTATCGATTGATAAAATTTATGATAATATTGATACTATAATAAATAATGAAGAAAATAAAAAAATTATGTTAATAACAAGTTGTGGATTAAGTGCGAAAGTAATTATTTATCACTTTTTTAAAAAATATGGTACTCAAATAAATGCGATTGATATAGGTTCTTCTTTTGATTTACTTTGTAAAAAACGTATTACTCGTTCTTATCAAATAGAATATTCTTATGATGATATTTATAATTATTATAAGGATTTAATACCTTTTGAATAATAATAATTTAATTTATTTTTAAAAATATTTATTTGGTTATGTAAATAAATATTATTTGTATATTTATTATGTAAATAAATATTATTTGTATATTTATTTTTATTATGTAAGAAATATAAACAAGGTAATCGTAAGAATATTTCAGAATGTTGTTTTAAAAAATATAACATTTTTACTATCTTTTCTTATTATTTATTTTATCTAAAAAAACGAATCTATTTAATAACTCCAAGTATAACTACAATTTAAACATTTAACAATAGTTGTAGTAGGTTCATCATTACAACGTGTTTGACGTTGAATATAAGAACAATCATTTTTCTTACATTTACTACAAACAAATTGATTTGTACGAATACCAATAGAACTACTATAAACAAAATCATCTGTTGCTTTTTGTTTATCTTTATATTTCTTCCAATGTTCTGGATGAATTTCTTGAGGAGATAATGTAGCAATACGTTTTAAATCAAATGAATGATTTAAAATAGCATCTAAAAAATATTTATTATCAACATAAGATGTTGAATCCATATTTAAAAGTAATGTTTTACACTTATTTATATAAATATTTCGGAAAAAATGATTATGTATATTTTCTAAAATACCTTTTATTTTTGCTTGATTTACAGTATAATCATAAACAGATTGTTCAATAGTGAAACAATCATCTTCATTTGATATATATTTTTTTAATTGAACATAAAAAATGTCACGAGCACTTTTTGAAGGTGTAGTTTGCTGACTCATAGTATAAAATTTATAAAATATAAACTTCTATATTTTATAAGAAAGAAAACTTTATATCAAAATATATTTATTTCTTTTTTTTTAATTATTTAAATAAAAATTTATTTGTTAAAAAAATATATAATTTCTATCTTTATTATATAGAATATATAGAAAAATGATACATTATGATATTTTAGTAAATGCGATTATTCTTATACTTATCCTTCATTTAATTGTTTCAAATCTTGAAAATAGTAAAGAACATTTTGAATCTCCCGAAAAGAAGGAAGAAAAAGAAGCATTAGAAGACATTGTAGATGAAGATTTAACTTTTAAAAATATGAATCAAAATAAAAATGTACCCAAAAGTAGTACTAAAAAAAATAAAATGAAACCATATAAGCAAAATACTATTCCTCCAGCAAACACATATGATGTAATGGATTCTCATAATGTTCCTAACTTCGAATCCAATGTATTAGACTTTAATAAATTTTATAAAATAAACAATAATACAGATGAACCTATCCGCAAAAATTATATTCAATCACCTTCTACTCCTCGTTCATCCGTCTCCGTTTCTCCAACTCCACTCCCAAATGCCGATAATGGAAAAACATTTTCTAGAAATGCGACAAATTTACCATCTACTTGGGAATATGCTAATGAATTACCTATGAATGGTGGTATGTTTGGTTCTATTGTAGGTTTAGATAGCGGCGAAAGTTTATATTCATCTTATGGAAATGGTGTTTCTATTAAAAAATGTGGGAATGAAGTTGTAAAACGTGTTGCCCATAATGACTTACGAAAACCTATTGTTTATAACTAATTCTTTTTACTTTTATTTAAAAAATAATTTTTTTTAAATATTTATTTATATAAATTTATTCAGATAATTGTTCTAAAGACTTTAATAACTCTTCCTCTTTCTTTGCTTCTTCTTCCATCTTACGAACCATCCAAGGATCCATATTTTCAAGATTTGACATATTGGGTGCTACAAAATTATTTAAAGGTTCGCTTTCAGAAATATTTGTTTCCTCATGAATGTTACTACCTTCAACAACTGTCTTTTCTAAAGATGAATTTGAAATAGGAACATCAACTCCAGCAGAATCTGCCTTATCAACCATTTCACGAAGTGTTTCAATATTCTTTTTACTATCCTCCGCTGTATGTCCGTGTGTTGTGGAAATACCTTGTTCAGCAAGTTTTCTACGCTTTTCCTCATTCTCCTTTCTGATTCTTTCCAACTTCTCCCTTTTAACCTCCTCATAATGCTCATCTCTTTGTTCAATATTCTCCTTATATTTCTTAACAAGTGTATTCAAAGCACCTTCAGCATATTCTTGTTCAGCAACACCATCAGCACTTGGGTCCCAAGGTAACCAATAACCAACTTGTCCAACAAAAACATTAAATGAAGGGTCTCTTCTTTGTAAAACTTGTGCTCGTACCTTTGCTTCACGGTCTGTTTCATAAACACCACGAATCTTTAAACCTCGTGTAGTTGTATGAAAATCATTCTTTTCTTGAAATTCACTTTCAATTTCTTCATCACACTTATATTTCCAATCTTCATACATTTCTGAAACAGCGTCATATGTAATACAAGAAGGGTCTTTCAACATTTTTTCACGAGCAATTTGTGCGGGTGAAGGAGTAACATTACCTTTTTCATCAACTGTATTTGTATCTTTAAATAAAAATTCAAGGAATTTAGTTACTTTAAATACTTCCTTATTTTTTAAAACTTTTTCAGGAGATATAAAAGAAACACAAACATAATTTTGTCCTCGAATAGGAGCATCTGCTTCAAGGAAATCTTCTACAATATTTGACATTTTAATAAATTAGAATTATATACTTTCTATTTCTATATATTCTAAGTTTTTTAAACTCAATAAAATTTTAGGAATTATTTTAAAAAAAATAAAATTAAATTATTTCTTAAAAAATAATTTTTTATTTAAAAAAAAATCGAAATTAAAAGTATAGAAGAAAACAAAAAACAAACAAAATGGACGCTATGGAAATTATTATGCGTATTGTCAAATACTTAATCGAAGGTCTTGCCGTTGGTGCTGCTGCTTGGGTCATCGGTCGTAAGAAACTCAAGATGGAGGAAATCGTCGTTATTGCCGTTACTGCCGCCATTGTTCTTATCATCCTTGATACCTTTTCAACCCAAATTGGTGATAGTACTCGTCTTGGTGCCGGTGTTGCTCTTGGTGCTAAGATTGTTGGTGGTATCCCAATGGTTGCTCTTTAAATTTCATTTATAAATATAAAGTAAAAAAATATTTTAATAAAAAAAGTAAAATTTTTTATTAAAAATGAGTGTAAAGAATATTCTTTTAAAAGAAATAATCAAATATGAGAGAATTAAGAATTGCTGTATTAGGAAATGTTGATGCTGGTAAAAGTTCTTTAACCGGTGTTTTAACAAAAAATATATTAGATGATGGTCGTGGATATGCTAGAAGTTTAGTTACACAATATCGTCACGAAAAATCAACAGGTAAAACATCATCTGTTACACAAAATTATGTAAAAGAAGATGGAAATGTTGTTATTTATATTGATTTAGCAGGACACGAAAAATATTTAAAAACAACTTTACACGGTTTAACGGGATATTATCCAGATTACAGTATGGTAGTTATTGGAGCAAATATGGGTTTAACAGATGTAACGAAAGAACATATGAATGTAGCAATTGCTTTAAATATACCGTTTATGGTGGTGATAACAAAAATTGATATTGCTCCAATACACGTTTTAGAGAAAACAATAATATCATTGGAAGAAATATTACAAAATAAAATCAAACATAAAACAGTGATACATATGAATGAGTCAAATATAGATTCATTAACACAATTACGAAAGTATATACCTATATTTCAAGTTTCAAATAAAGAAGGAACAAATATAGATTTATTAAAAAGACATATACAAAATGTACATAAATTTTATGTAGAACATTCTCAATTAAATATATTTCATTTACAAGATGATTTAAAAAATTGTAATATATTTTCGATTGATAGAAGTTATCAAGTAAATGGTGTAGGTACAGTATTAGCAGGAAAAGTATGTAATGGAATATTTAAAAAGAATGATAATGTATATTTAGGACCTTTTCATGGAGTATGGTATCCGGTAATAGTGCGTTCATTTCACGATAATTTTCAACAATCAATGGATAAATTAGAAAATGGACAAAGTGGATGTATTGCGATAAAGAATATATCATCGAATAATCGAAGTTTAGATTTAAAAAAGTTAATTTATCGGAAAAATGTATATTTGATGAGCGGAGAAGAATGTAAAAAATACACATCATTTGAATTTGTTGCGGATGTAATTATTATGCATACACATTCTGTAACAATTTCGAAAGATTATCAACCAATTATAAATTGTAATAAAATTGTTCAATGTGCGAAAATAGTAGAAATAGAAGAGAAAACACATATACGAGCGGGAGATAAATGTAGAATTCGTTTTCGATTTATGTATAGACCGGAATTTATTCAAGAAAATGATAAATTTATATTTCGTGAAGGACAAACGCGAGGAATTGGAATTATTAAAGCAGTTGAGTATAATAAAACGTCCTAAATAAGAAGATAGTTCAAAATAAGTAGTAAAAATATTATAGTAAAGTAGTATAATATTTTTAATAAAAATGGGAATTGAAAAAGAAATTTTAGATGATATTCGAAGTCAAAATTTTAAAATTAAAATTGGTGATACAGATTATTTTCCAAGTGATTTATTAAAATTTCGTTTTACTATAAATGAAACAAATGTTGATTTCCGTTTTGTCAAATATGATAAATATGTTTATTTTTTACCTTTTGATGATAATAATTATTCAAAATATGATATTAAAATATATGATTCAAGTAATTTACCTATTGATGTTTCTACTTGTGTAATTACTATATCAAATGGTAAATCATATAGTTTTAAACATTTTTTAGTAAATATTGATTTATTAAATAAAGAATTAACAAAAAATCCTAAATTTAATCCAAAACTTTATGATGCGAAAACAGATACTCAAGAATATACAATTTCATCTTTTGTTTCAACACCATCCGATACAACATCTTCAAGTACTGAAAAAGATGAAGAAAGATTAAATAGAATTGAAATTACGCAAGATGGTAGTACATTATCGATGGAAGATATTATTTGGTATATTTCTAAAAAAACAAATAATAGAAATTATGATGAAAAAGCGATTGATAATTTTCAACTTTCATTAAAAACATTTGATGATAACTTTTTATATGAAAATATTTTTTTAAATAATGGAAATTATTCAAGTAATGCTATTGCTATTTTATTAACAATGATCCCTTTCTTTTTTACTTATCCACGTTTTTATAATACATCTCCAACTATTATTGTTGTTGGAGTTATTGGATTATTTATGTGTATGAATACAATTCAATCAAAGTTTGGAGTTATTTTAAAAAATAAACAATTAGCAAATATTTATATTGCTACAGTATCTTTATTTTATCTCTTTTTCTTTGTTTTATTTAATAAAATAAATCATTTATCTCTTTTTTTTATGAGTGCTGGAATTATTTTTATGTTAATGGTTTATGTATTACGTATTTTTATAAGTGACCCTAAACGAAAATATGGATTACGTCGTTTAGTATATAATGGAGAAAATAAAATATATGACCCATATGACCAAAAAATTGAGAAAATTTGTAATGAATTGATTAAAAGATATTCATTAAATATGGCACCAAATCAATTATATATGTATTTTACAACTTTTGAAACAACAGAACAAAGTAATAAATTTATGAAAACAGAATTTGCTTGTAATATTGTTCAACCTATTTTGTGTGTTCTTTTATTATCTGTTTTTGGAGCAGTTATTTCAAAAAATAAAGATTATACTTTATTAAAATCTCGAGAACAACTTCTTCAAGAAGCAAATATGAAAAGTAATGATTCAAAAATACAATTTAAACAACCCGAATATGAATTCTTAAAATCACCTTTAATCGGTTATACCGATTTAAGTACTAATATTTTAACAAATCAATATAATTATTTCTTACCAAAAGAATTAAATTTATATTATATAATGGAAAGTTTAATGGATGAAGTAAATGATAAATTATTAAAAGAAAAGAAAACACACGTTTATCAAAAAACAATTTTAAATGAAAAAATAACAAAAAATTTAAATAAATATTTAAAAACATTTTTAGAATATATTCAAAGTGAATATTTACCAGTATGTGTTTTAAATAGTTCTGATAAAGATATGTCTATTTATACAACACGAAAAGATAATCGATATAATTTATTTGATGGAACATATAATAAAGTACATGATGTATTGGAAAGATATGATATGATTGAAATGGATTATTCATTGATAGAGGAGTTTTATGGAAAAATATTAGATTCAAAGAATTCTGATAAATATTTATCAAATATGATTGAAAATACATGTAAGAATTTTATGTATAATAACGCGAGTAAAAGAAAAACAATGAAAGAAGAATTAAATAAAAAGTTTTATGATGTTGTTTATGAAAAAGAGATTGGAAAAGGTGAATACCAACAAATGAAGAGTATAATGGATAAAAATGTAATCTATATGGGTAAAATTATGGAAGATAAAGAAGATTTAACGAAAGAATTAAAGACGGTAGAAGATCAATTAAAGTTCATAAAGGAAGATGATGTAACACAAAGGGAAACATTACAAATAAAGTATGATGGAATAAAATCGAAAATGGATGAAAAAGATAAGGAATTTGAGAAATATAGTAATGAAAATGATAAATATAGAAAATTGTGTGATGATATAAGGAAGAGTTATGAAGAAAAGATAAAGAGTAAAGAAGATGTGTTAGAAAAGGCGATTGAAGGATTAGATATTAAGTTTAAGGAAAATTTATTTGTAACATTAATACAAAAAATAGAGGAAAATAATAAAGTAAAAGATTTGGATGAAAGAAATAACGCATTAGATAATATTAAATATAAGTTTAAAGATATATATGATTTTATAACAAATGAAGAATTATTTCAACAAAATGAACAAACTATATTAATCAATATTATTGAAAACAAAGTTCAAAAATTATTTAAAACATTATATGGTCCAACAATAAATTATGATAAAAATAATGTAATATTAGGAAATGTAACACCAAATATTGTAAAAGATATAGGAAATAAATTATTTACATATATTGTTCAACCAATTTCTTGTTGGATTTTATTAGGAAAATTAATTGGAAGTAGTTGGTGGGCGGGAAGAATGGCAATGAGTGATATAGGAAATAATTATGAGGAAATAATGCGAAGTTTTGAATATGATGGACATTTTAGTTCGATATGGAAGATTTGTAGTATGGGTATTGATAATATGAATTATGAAAGAGTTATGATAGAACATAGAGAAACAATAGTAAATAAATTAAAGAATGTAAATCCGGTAATGAAGATGATTCATTATGGATTATCATTTTTATTTTTCTTATTATTTGGAGTATTGTTAAACGCATATAATAATAGTATATTTGGAATGGGAATGTATCCATTATGGACAAATTTACCGATGTTATGTGTAATGTTAATTATATTAATAATAATATATTTTATAAAAAAATAAAGAAGTGCGCATAG
>JACCDO010319540.1_pt1 | contig 22942 bp, 27 predicted proteins | sample 7446101 | NCBI WGS metagenome assembly JACCDO01 (sample SAMN15323440, study PRJNA562643) | freshwater metagenome | isolation source: river surface water | place: USA:Blue River Watershed | collected 2017-08-16
AAATATTTCAACATAGATTTTTGAACACCCATAATATCACAATCAGGGAATACATCATACACCAACTGTATTGATGGATAGAGTGATGAGTAGTCAAACTTAACAATGTTCTTTGCGTAACCAACATTTAATAAACGAGACAACCCTCCTGTGAATGGTCGTTTTTCATCTTTTGCGGGTATTGCCAAATTATTCTCATAAGACCATGCCAACATGATGATTTTCCACAGTGTTGCGGTACCCATGGTTGCAATTCTCTCATATGTTGTTGGTACTAATTTAGAAAGTAAAAATGTTGACTGAGAGAATGAATCGTCTACGACCATTGTCTCATACAAGTCATCGTCAAGATATTGTTCAACAATTTTTCTTCCCGGCCATATTTCAAACTTACCCGGATATTTTTCTAATAAACCTTCGGTACCTGGCTCACCTATTTGTTTATAACCACCTGTTTTTGGATTAACGTAATAACTTTCGCTACTTAAATAGATTTGTGAAATTTTACCACCGTCAACGTATATACGATTGGGTTTTTCTTTTTCCAAATACTTGGTAATATATTTCAATCCCCAAGATTTAATCTCGGAGTTAATTGCTTGAGCTCTACGAACCGAATGTGCAATATCAATAATATTAAATCCCCAAATTACATGTTGAGTGTAGTCCTCAATTTCGTTTGCCAATTTCAACACACCTTTCTTTTCTTTAATCCCTGTTGATGTGAATACCGATGTTAATTCATTTACATCTACTCCGAGTATCTCTGCTCTTTTTAAAATAAATGGCCAGTCAAAGAAAGCGGAGTTGTAACCGGCAACAATTGTTGGTTTTAAGTCTTTAATGTATTGTAGGAATTTCTCTATACATTTTTTCTCACCATCTTCACCAAATGCGGAAATTGTTTCTTGTAAACCACGATTGTCCTTAACTCCAATCAAAATGATTTTACAAGTTTCAGGGTCTAAACCCGTGGTCTCAATATCGAATACAAATCGATAAACATCACTATAATCATCGATACCCTTAAATAACCTTTTTCTTGTTTGAACAAGATATTGTTCTACGGGAGACAGGATAGTAAAATATTTTCTAACTTCTTCCCCCCATGGGTCTAAACCGCCAGTTTTAAAAAAATTGATTAAATCAGTATAACTTTTTATACTCTTAACTAAAAACTTTTGACCATTTTCAAGTCTTTTGTTTCCACCGGTTTCTAATTTTTCAATTAGGATACCATATTTTCCCATCATTTGTTTTTGTAATGATTTGGAATTGTTGTAGAAATTCAAACCAGATAAATCACCAACCCATAAAAATGGAGTAAATGAATCTGATTTTACAATTTTACCCTTTATTGGGTCTTGAATAATTTTTGTGATTGAATTTGTGGGGTAATCGTACTCGACACCTACGATGTATTTTTCATCGTCGCCCCCATTAAGAAAGTTTTCGATAACTTCCTGAGAGATAACTTCTTTCATCTTATAATTTTTAAATGTGACGTATTAGCTTGTGGTAACCCACAGTTTGCCTTGTTTACATTTAATTATAAGAAAAAAAGACCGTATTAAAAAATGTTGATAAATAATTTTTCTTTGACTGGTAAAATCAATTTGTTTGTTGGGTTTCCGTCAGTGTCGTTAAACTGTATAATAACTTTACCCTCATATTTTCCAATCTCAGAAGTTTGTGTTTCAGTAAACCTATATGTAATATAATATTCGTCAGTTGTTTGATTGTAATTTTTTGTTCTCGTTGTGATATTACAAGTTTCATTTAGAATATATGGCGTTTCAGTTTTAACATCATACATTTCAAATGTAATATCTGCGGTTTCCAATAAATCATTAAATGATGATTTATCGTTTTTACCGTCGTCAATCATTCTCATTTTTAATATTGGGTCAGACGCCCCTTGTCTTATAAAAAATTCCATATATTTTAAATATTATGTTAATCTAATCATTACAAAACTACCACTTCTATATAAACCTTGCAGTGGTACACCCGCGGCTGCCGCATCTGTATCATTTACAAAACTTGATGTTACATTTGATAATATTGTAAATCCATCAGTTTTTAAATTGTTTTGAAGTTTAACACTACCACTAAATTCGTATGTATATCCAGTAGTAAAACTACCTGTGTTAAATGTAATTTGACTACCCGTGTGTATAGTTATTTGTGAATTTTCCCAATTATTATTAGCGAATAACTTCAATTTAGAGGGATGATTTGTACCACCAACTGTACCAATGTACATATCCTTACCTACATTTAACAAATACGAGTCATTTGCATATCCAACTAATCCTCCCGTATATGTAGATGAATTGATACCCAAATCAACATAATGTACGTTTTCAGTACCATTATCTGCAGTTAAAACCAAATCAGCACTTGCGTTATTACCTGAATTCTTGTTTACAATGTTTACTTGTGCATATACGTTATTGTCACCTTGAAAATGGGTAATATTAAAACTTCCTGAATTATGTACCCCCATTATCTCAGGATTATCAGAATGAAATGAACCACTACCAATAAACAGATTTTGTAATCTTGCCGAACCTGAAACACCTAAAGAACCGGTTATTCTTACACTTCCAGTTAAATTATGTATATCGTTTAAATCATTACCAAAAACTGAAGAACCACTAATTGATTCTAATACAATATTGGTTATAGATGAACTCAAAATATATTGTTGTGCGGTTAAAGAACCACTTATTGTTAAATCACCTTTAATTGTTTGACTACCGGTGAAAAAGTGAGAACCACTGTCCACCAAAATTTGTCTCAAATTACTTAATGATTGTTGAAATGTTGTACCCGAATAAACCACCGCAGTTGAACCGCTTAGGGGTAAAAAAGAGAGTGACCCGCTTGATAATTGTGTTATTTTTTTACTTGCCATTTAGATAAATAGTTTAATAAACTATAATATTATTGTCTTCTGTTAATAGATATTCCCCTAATTCTGACAGTAATCCTGTGTTTGAAAATGCAGAAACACCCGTCTCAACACACGGCTCATTACATTCAATTATATCATAGTTTGATTTAATTGAAGTTAAATAATGATGTCTTACGTATGGAAATTTTAACGGTTCCTCAAAATACTTTACTTGTAACATATTAAATTGAGTGTCACCTGTATGTATATTGTTATATCCTGTTGTTCCTCCCCCGAATATTTGTACAATTTCGTTCTCAGAATTTCTATAAGATGGTATTATTTCTTCCCAATCTTTTAATTTATATATAACTTTTCCGTTTAAATATATTTTTAAGGTACCTAATCTATTATATCTCTCATCAGACCATTTTTTGTTTAATTCTTCAACAAATTCTTCATTAATTGTTGCTCCCGTTAACCAATTTTTTATAGGTGTTGTTATGGTATATCCTGTTAATATTTGAGTGCTCGTTGTACCCGTTTCTCCAGTATACGGTATAGGGTGTGGACCCCTTATTAAATCATTCCAACCACCGTAGTTTTCAATTTCACAATTAACGTAATGATTATTTCTTTCAAAGACTATTGTGAGATTAAAATCTGATGATGTTCCTGATGTACATAAAACAGGTGTTTGTCCTGATGAAATGTAATATGATTCGGTGTAACCGGAAGTTGTATGACAAACTCCAGAATATCTATAAGACTCCCATTTTACCCTTCCGTCATTAGTAAATGAGAATGATAAGTTATTATCGGCATAATAACTTTGATTAGTTTCACCACTAATACCCCAATAATAGAATGTGGTTCCACCCGACCATGGGTTAGAATCTCTGTTAAAAACAAAATCCAACGACCAACCTTTTTCTGTTCTCCTTCTTACAATAGTTTCACAGGTATTCCCCGTTTGACCAGTCCCTATGAGAAAAACTAAGGGTTTTAGATTATCTAAAGTATTACCCGTAATGCACTGAGAATTAAAAGTAAGACCTGTATGTGATATTGGGGTGGATAAATCTAATAATGAGATATCATAGTCATTTGTCACTTTACATAGTTCAAAATCATAAAGCTCCGAATAATCTACCTTTAAATCTAATTTAGTCCCGTAAAAATTTAAAATATTTTGATTAGCCATCGTTCTATAAATATCTTTCATAAGATTTGATATTTATATAAAAAGTGTATTTACATGAATAATTTTATAAAACAGGTAATTGAAGAGAAATTTGCTTCTAAAGCTCAACAAAGATACTTTTACGCACAAGCGGGTAAAGGTGGTAAAAAAGGTAAAAAATGGTCCAAATGGGCTAAGGAGTTTTCAGATAAAACCAATTTTGATGAAATCCCTGATAAAGTTGAAAAAGAAGAAGAGGTTGACGAAGTTGTAGATAAGAACGGAAATATATCCCGAGGTAAAAAGAAATCTGATTTTAACGTCAAAGGTATTACTCAAAACAGTACAACAGATGAGGTTGTAAAAATGGGCGGAGGTTCAATGGGTATTCATGGCGTTCATGGTACACACACATCATTAAGATATTGGGCTGAGAGTGATTTAAGTAGAATATTAGGAGGTAAGGATACAATATTACGAGATGCACCATATGAAGATGCAAAAGACCATATGGAAGATGAATTAGGGTTAGATGAACCGGAAGCGGAAGAAAGACTATCACAAATGGGATATGACAAAAAATTACCCGAGGATAAAGTAAGATTGGTTGAAAATCCTAAAAAATTCATGGAAGAATATCTTGAGAGTGTTTTATCTAAGAAATCTAAGGACAACGAAATTGTTTCAAAAGATGAAGAGTTGGAAGAGAAAGAGATTAATCCAATTATATTAAAACAGGTAAAATCATTAAAAAATACACTAAAGAGTCATAATTTATCAGTAAAAGACATTATGAGTCATCTTAAAAAAGACAATGAATAAAGAATTAAAAAATAGGGTATTTGAAATACCTAAAAATGTTTTACATAGAATCACACAAGCGGTTAATAGTTTGGGTGGTCAGCACGTTCATGGTCTTCAAAGAGCTAAAAAACTTTTAAATGACAAAACTGTAAAATATGGTCAACTAAAAAGAATTATCCATGATTTTCAAAATATGGATAAAAACAAAGAAAGAGTTAGATATGATTTATATGGCGGTGAATTAATGGATAATTGGGCAAAGCAATATTTGCAAGGAGAAAGAGATTTAATCAGTAATAAAAAAGATTCAAGAAAAAGGGCGGATGAAATTGGAGCTATTACTGGGGAAAGAAAAAACAGTCACCTAAAAAAACATTCTAAAAAACCCGACTTTTTACCTCCATTAAATTTGGTAAAAAGTAATTCACATAAATCTTCTATAAGTCCAATCGTTTCCTTAGGATTATTTGAAGAAATAAAAAAGTTTAAAAAACTAATAAACTATTAATATGGCAACGCAATTAGAAATTTTAGCACAAAAATACAGAAACGAGGTGTTAGGTCCAAACATCTACAAAGAAGATAAAAATTACTCATCGAGACACATTAACGCATTGTCTGATGGCGATGAAAAAGGTAAAGGAGAACAAAATAACTCAATTGGTTCTTCTGTAGATGTTCAATCAAGAATTGAAAATCAAGGAAAGAATAGATATGGTACCAGTAATGAATATTCTTCAATAAATAAAAACGCACTATCTGATGGTGATGAATTTGGTAAAGGAGAAAACAATAATAGTATCGGTTCATTAACGGATATTAAAACAAGAACTGAAGTTGTTGGTAAAAATAAATTTGGTACAAATAAAAAATATCCAGATTTTTAATGAATCTAAAAAACCTAATACATAATATACTTTTAGAACAAGGACAAGAATTCCAAGGTAAAGGAAAGTCTAAGACTTTAATTAATGCAATTAAAGAAAGACATCCTGTTACTTTTTATTATACCGGTCCACAAACACCCAAAAAAGATGCTGTTTTACCGGGGACAAGAGTTCGTGCAGAAGTTGTTGCATTAGGATTAAGTAAAAAGGGTAATATGATGGTTAGGGCTTGGGTTCAACCACCATCAACATCTAAAAAAGGTTTTAAGAAACACGGGTGGAGAACATTCTTAGTTAATAGAATGAGTAGTTTAAGAGTTTTAAATGATGAAACATTTGACGATGTTCGTCCAGGATATAAGGAAGGTGAAGAATCAAAAAATGGTCCGATGTCAGTAACTTATGTTACTACTGATTGGGATAAAATGCCAGAACCACAAGCTGAACCTGAAATCACACCACAACCAACACCCGAACCAAAACCAACCACTGAACCAAAACCAGAAGAACCAAAAGTTAGTCCTGAAGAATTACCACAACCAAAAGGTGATGTTAAACCATCGCTTGTTCCTCAACCAAAAGATTTTAGTGGAGATGTATATAAAAAATTACAATTGACAACTAAAGATATTGAAGGTCAAAAAGTTATTTCAACTCAAGATTACAAAAAAGCATATGATGAGTTATATAATTTAAAACAAAAAGAGTGGGTTAACACACAAAAACAATTAGGTAAGAACACCATCCCCGGAGAAGGGACAAGAAAAAGATTCGACATTGAAGCAAATAATGAGTTGTCAAAATTATTATCAAAAGACAACATTAAAATTCAAGACGAGGAGACCACTAAAGATTTATCCGAATCAATTCAAAGAATCAAAACTTTAATGTTATTATAAAAAGAATTATATTATAAAAAAATATTTAGAATTATGTCACAAGGTCAAGGAACAATATCATCAAACGATTTAATGATGAAGTTAGTGCAAGCTAAAAAAGTAATGAATAAAGTTGATGGCGGAAATTATGAAAGAGGTCACGTTAATGAAAACGTACTTAGAAGTAATCCAGAAGACTTTATGGGTGAAATGCAACAAATGCCTGTTGCGAATACAAGACCAGTTAACAATGGAGAAATGAACATCTCTAAAATACAAAATTCTAAGTTACCCGATGCCATCAAAAAAGCAATGATTGAAAATCCAATTCCTCAAATATCTCTTAGCGAAACACTCGACATGGACTTTGTAAAAGGTGCAAAAAGATTAATGGAACAAGAAGGAGTATCATCAAAAAAACCACAACCAAAACAACAATCTGTTGGTGGTAATATTGATATGAATGCAATTGCAATTCTTATCGAAAACACCGTTCGTAAAGTTATGGACGAAAAGTTAAATCAAATTTTAACAGCACAACAAACTCAATCAATTAACGAAAACCTTGTACTAAAGGTTGGTGATTCCGTTTTTAAAGGTAAAATCACGGGTGTAAATAAATCCAAATAAGGGTTTTGTTTTTTCATTTTTATTCACTATATTTTAGACATATAATGTTATTTAATGTCAAAAATTAGAATATTAGCCATTCCATCAGATAAACACGGAGTAGGTAAATTTAGAATCCTTGACCCATATATTTTTATTGGGGATAAACATGCGGACGACGTTCATGTCGATATTTCATTTAATGCAGAAAACAACGACGAATACTTTAGAAACTACGATATTGTAGTATTTCATACTTTTATTCACCAAACAAATCATGCCGATAATATTAATAGAATCAATTGGTTAAAAAGTAAGGGTATTAAGGTTATTATGGACATCGACGATATGTGGATGCCGGACCAACGTCACCCAATGTATCAACAAATTAAGAGTTCTGGTTTAGCGGATATGAAAGTTGAAATGTTGAAATTGGTTGACCACATAACAACTACAACCCCAATTTTTGCAAAAACAATTAAGGAAAAATTAGGTGTTAAGAGTGTTTTAGTTTTTCCAAACGCAGTTAATGATGAAGAACCACAATTTCAACCAAAACCAACAAAATCAGATAAAATAAGATTCGGGTGGTTAGGAGGGTCTTCCCATTTATCTGATATTGAACTATTAGAAAGTGGTATTTCTTCAATACACAATTCATACAAAAATAAAGTACAATTTGTGTTATGTGGATTTGATTTGAGGGGTAATGTCACAATGATTGACCAAGATACAGGACAAAGAACAGAAAGACCCATTCAACCACACGAAACAGTTTGGTACAAATATGAAAAAATATTTACCGAAAATTATAAAGTGTTAGATGGTGAGTATAAAAATTTCTTACAGTCTTTTATTCAAACACCTTATAATGATGAAGATAAACCATACAGAAGAAGATGGACTCAAGATATTTCTAAATACGCCTTGAACTATAATACTTTTGATGTATCTTTATCACCGTTAGTTGAAACGTTATTTAATTCCAGTAAATCTCAATTAAAAGTTATTGAAGCAGGATTCCATAAAAAGGCTATTATTGCAAGTGAAACGTCCCCATATACTTTGGATTTAATTAATGCGGTTGATGAGGGTAAATTTAATACTAACGGAAATGCGTTGTTAGTGAACCCAAGAAGGAATCATAAAGATTGGGCAAAAAACATGAAACGTTTAATTGACAATCCAAATATGATAGAAGATATGGGCAATAGACTATATGAAACAGTAAAAGACACGTACTCATTAAAAAAAGTATGTGAAGATAGAGTAGAGTTTTTTAAATCAATTATAAACAATTAAAACAAAAAAAGTATGCATTATTTAGTAACTATCGGTTATGAAACCGAACAAACGGACAGAAATGGTAACCCACGCCTTCAAAAATTGAAATATATTATTGAAGCGGAAACTGTGGAGGAAGCAACAATTGTCGCATCAAAATACAGAGCGGGTGACGTTCGTTCAAGCGAAAGCATCTCAGTTGCAAAAATGGCAATTGAATGTGTTATCGATTCAAAGAACACACCTGAGTACTACAAATAGTAATAACATAACACCAACTGAAAATGGACTTTCATAGTAGAGATATTCAAATTTTACGTCAATCACAAAGTAAAATGGCTTTAGAATACACCAATTCAGTTGGTGTTAAAATTACAGTAGAAGAATTACAACGAATTACAGACATTTTTGTAGAATGTTGTTTAAGACCTCAAGACGAAGCACTACAAAAAAGAATTAGAGCTTTAGATAAATGGTTAGAAGAAAAGAAAAATAGTTAAAATGACTGAAAAAGATTTAGAAGATTATTTAAAAAAATTAAAAGAATTTGAATCTGAACTATCTACCGATGATAATGTTGATGAAAATTTTATTAATGAAATAAACAAAGTAATTGGTCAATTATTTGAAGACGCGTCTCAACACAATAAACCTAAAAATTCATTAAATGTTAGAGTTGGTGTAAAAAAATTACATGAAAATGCGGTCATCCCCACATATTCTAAAGTTGGTGATGCGGGTATGGATTTAACAATTACTCGTGAAATTGAAAATACCACATTTAGTGTTTCGTATGGATTCGGTATTGCGATGGAAATTCCGTTTGGGTATGTTGGATTGATTTTTCCTCGTTCATCTGTAAGAAATCAAGATTTAATATTATCTAATTGTGTTGGGGTGATTGATAGTGGATATAGAGGAGAACTACAGGCAACATTTAAAAAAACAAATGGTTTAGACTCAGTGAAATATAATGTGGGAGATAGAGGAGCACAGATAGTTATTTTACCGTACCCACAAATTGAAATGTTCGAAAAATCTGAATTATCCCAAACAGATAGAGGTGAGGGTGGATTTGGTAGTACAGGTAAGTAATAAGATATTTATATAAAATAAATTTAAGTTAAAATTTAACATTTTGGGAGTTAGAACTAAAATCAGAAAAGAAACACCAATCGTAATCGAAGAGAGAAGAACACCACATAAACAAAGAATTAGAGAGATAATTAAGAAACCAAAGGAAAAGTTTTTAACTAAATCGCAAGAAGAATATTGGAATATTTTAGGTGATAATCAAATCACTCTTTGTTTTGGTCCTGCGGGTGTTGGTAAATCGTACATTGCAATGAAACGTGCAGTTGATTTACTTCATGATGAGAATAATAAGTATGAAAAAATTATTATTGTAAGACCAGCGGTTGAGGCCGAGGAAAAATTGGGTTCTTTACCTGGTGGGTTAGAAGAAAAATTAGACCCATACATATACCCGTCATATTATCTTTTAAATAAGATTATTGGAAAAGAAGCTAGAGAAAGATTAAAAGATGAGGGATACATTGAGGTTGCAGCATTGGCGTATATGAGAGGGTGGAATGTCGATAATACAATTTTAGTTTTTGAAGAAGCACAAAATGCAACTCCCGCTCAAATTAAATTACTATTAACTCGTATTGGATACAACTCAAAATTCTTTTTATCTGGTGATTTGGAACAATCAGATAAGTTTAAGGATAAGACAAAGTCAGGTCTTTACGACGCTAAGAAAAGATTAGGTGATGTAAAGGGAATTGGTATTTTTGAATTCGGTTCTGAAGACATCGTTAGAAATCCAATAATTGGTGAAATATTACAAAGATACGATTAGGGTTTACTTATAACTTAATCTATATTATATTTCATTATGGAAATATTCATTAGCATTGATGGTGTATTAAGAAACACCATACAAAAGTTTGATTATCATTATAACGATGCCTATTTAAGTGGAGAATTATCCGAAGAAAACACTTTCGAGTATGGTGTAACCGAACCAATTCAAAATGATAATCTTTTAAACTCATATAAATTTCAATCGAAAGAAGAATTTGAATTTTTTCTTTTTATTGAATATCCAATAGAAATATTTGGACACGCAGGTTTAAGTTATTCGACAACTTTTACTGACCTTCACAAATTAATTTTTGATAATCCCCAACACAATTTTACTTTGATTGGTTTAGACGAACTCGGAAAATCTAAACCCGCAACTTTATTTTTCTTATCAAAGAATGGATTCCTTGGTAGTAATATAAAATTTGCAAAAAGTGATGACATTGAAAAAATGTGGTCAATTTGTGATTGTTGGGTGACAGATAATAAAAACATATTGGATTTAACTCCCGAAAATAAAATAGGAATAAAATTCAATACATCATATAATCAATACTTTACTTATCAAAAGGAAATAAGTAAATTAACTGAAATACAAGAAACATGGTTGAACTTTTTGGAAAATCCTACTACATTGATGTTGACGGAATCACAGACAAATGCAGAACAGGAAACACAATAAAAGAAGAAGATGGTAGTGAATCATTGGAAATTAACATTTTTAAATACGAAATTATAAAAATGTGTTTAGAAAGAGTTTTAGGTGAAGTAGATGAAATAGATGAAGAAATGGCAATGTTTGGTAAAAACAACATTACAATATCATTTAAAATTGCATTTAACACACTAATAAAAAATAATATCTTAATCGAAGAAAACGAAGACGATGAGTAATAATGAAAACATACAAAAATTAGAATCTGCTATTGACAGATTAAAAACAAGTAACAGTAACGTATATTTTTTAACATATGATACTAAGGGTAATGCAAGAGCATCTGTTAAATATATTTACGATTTAGCACTTACATTACATAAAAATGGTGTACCATCTAAAATTTTAGTAGAAGATAAAACATATAAAGGTGTTGAATCTTTTTTAGGTGACACATATAAAGAATTACCCGTAGTTTCAATCAAAGATGATAAGATTGAACTTAAGGTTGATGATGTATTAGTTGTACCTGAATATTTTTCAAACGCATTACAACAATTATCAAATATAAAATGTGTTAAAGTAATGTTAGTACAGCAAAAAGAGTATATTTTTGAAACATTACCAATAGGAAGTAGATGGAGTGATTATGGATTTGACAGAGTTATCACAACCACAGAATCCTCTAAAAAATACATTCTTGATTATTTTCCTGAAAGTTTGGTGTACATTATACCCCCAATTATTGGTGACCACTTCAAACCAATTAATTTACCATTAAAACCAATCATTGCAATTAGTTGTAGAGATAGAACTGTTCATAGAAGATTAATTTCAGAATTTTATTTAAAATATCCACAATTAAGATGGGTTACATTTAAAGACATGGTTCAAATGTCATATGAAGAATTTGCAACCGCTTTAAGTGAATGTATGGTATCTGTTTGGGTTGACGATGAATCCACCTTTGGTACTTTCCCATTAGAGTCAATGAAATGTGGTGTTCCTGTAATTGGAAAAATACCAGACACCGAACCTGATTGGTTAAGTGAAAATGGTATGTGGACTTATGATACCGATAAATTAGTGGACATCTTAGGCACGTATATTTTAGCTTGGATTGAGGGTGTTGAGTTGACCGATGAGGTTAAAGATAAAATGAAAGAAACTCTTTTACCATATAACAGTGAAATAACGGAAAAAAACATCACTTCAATTTTTAGTTCGTTATTTAATAAAAGATTGGAAGCATTAGAAACCGCTTTAGAAAAATTAAAACAACAAGAGACAGTATGAGAAATATAACAGTAATTTTACCAGTACATAAAATTGATGATGGGTATAGTGAAATGATAAAAAGAGCAGTGGAATCTGCCGAAGAGTTTCACAACGACATTAAAATTTCTATCGTATGTCCCGAAAACATTAAAAAGAAATTAACCAAATTATCAGATAAATTAGAAATTGATTTTGTAATTAATAAAGGTGAAACTGACTTCTGTTCACAAGTTAATTTAGGTATTGAAAAATGTGAAACCGAATGGTTTTCAATTTTAGAAATTGACGATGAGTATAGAAGTGTTTGGTTAAAATCTATAAACCAATACATGAAGATATATCCAGACGTTGATGTTTTCTTACCAATTGTGAAAGATATTAACAGTGAAGGTAAGTTTGTTAGTTTTACTAACGAATCAGCTTGGGCGTATGGTTTTACATCATTACAAGGATTTATAGATAATGAAGTTTTATTAGAATTCCAGAACTATCAGATTAGTGGAGGTTTATACAGAACACAAAAAATTAAAGATGCCGGAATGTTAAAAGAAAACATCAAATTAACTTTCGGATATGAATTTTTACTAAGATTAACTCACAATGGATTAAGAGTAATGACAGTACCAAGAGTTGGATATCAACACGTTAATTTGAGAGAAGATTCTTTATTTTGGATATATAAAAACAATGACGAAAATAAAATGTCAGAAAAAGAAGTTAAGTTTTGGTTGGATACGGCCAAAAAAGAGTTTTTTTTCAAAAATAAACGCGAAGTAAATTATGTAGAGTAATGCCGAGAAAACGAACCCAAAAAATATATTTTGGGGAGGACCAAGAACAAGCGGTAATACGATACTTAGAATCCGAATCCGAGAACGAAAGAAATAAGATATTCAATGAATATTTAAGAGAACCCCTCATAATAATGGTCGAATCTATTATTCGACGTTATAAACTTTATAGAAAAGATATGGAATTTGAAGAAATTCATAATGATACCATGTCTTTTCTAATTACCAAGGTAAGTAAATTTAATCCCACCTCGGGACATAAGGCGTATTCATATTTTGGTACCATCTGTAAGAATTATCTTATGGGTGCAATACAAAAAGACGCCAAAGAAACGAATAGGAGTATTTCATATGATGATATCTCCTCCGATATCGAAGATAGACCCGATTTATCATACGTTATCGATGAATATGTGATTGATTATCGAGACGTAATCATAAAACTAACAATTGACCTTGAGGAGTTTATTGAAACTGAAGATTTAACAGAAAATGAACAAAAATTAGGTTATGCCCTACTTGAAATCTTTAACAACTTTGATAAAATATTTCAAGTGGGAGACGGTAACAAATTTAACAAAAACCTCATCATTTTATCTTTAAGGGAAATGACCTCCCTCTCAACCAAGGAAATTAGAGTATCGTTAAAAAGATACAAAAAACTATATGATGGTATAATGGGTGGGTTTTTAGAATAAACCTATTTATTAGTATGAGAGAAAGAAAAAATAACATCACATTAGACGTGGATTCAGCATTAGCCTTAATGCAAGAAATCTACAATGACGTTGTCGAAAACAGAAATACGGCATCTCAGATTATGCGTAAAATGATGAGTTTTATGAAAGATGCTGAAGACATGAGTGTTATTGGACCAGTCATCAAGGAACAACAAAAAATCCTAAACGATTGTACTGAAAAAAAGATTTCATTAGTTAAACTACAAGGTGTGTTATTAAAACAAACACAAAGTGCTGGTGGTGGAAAAAACATGCCAATGGGTAAGTTAGAATTAACTGATGACGACAGAGCAATTTTGGAAAAATTGATGAATGAAGGTGATAATAATAAAAATTCTAACTACACCTTATAATGTCTAATAAAATTAAAGAAACCAGAAAAAAAATCAAAAGCAAAGTTGATGCCATAAAAAGGGTTCAAGATAATGCTAAAGAAGATACTAAAAACTTTATTGACAAATATGAAAATAAAGCTTTAAAGGCTTCAGATGATTTAGGTAAACAACTATCGGATTTTGCATCTAAAAAACTAAAAAAGGTTGAACAAGGTGCAAATAGAGCGGGCGATGTTTTTTCTGATTTAATTGATACAGTCCAAGGGTTTCTAAATGGTACGGGAATCAAAGTCGAACCTACCGATACCATGTTTACAAAACAAAGACTTAGACAAATAACAAACGAATCTACCAATGAAACATTGAAAGTTTCAATGCAAATTTTATTGGAGAGTGCACAAAAAATACTTTTTGCGGGTGATGGTATTTGTGGGAATAACGCAACGTTTAGTAGTGGAACAACCATCAACCTTAAACCACAAGAATTTGATTTATTGAATATATTAACGCTAGACCCGTCAAGTTGCTCGGGTAAAATTATATACGAAGACTCAGCTGCACCTACAGGAAAAAATCAAACAAATAGAGATTTATATAATTCATTTAGTACGGGTACCGGAACATTTAAAACCTTAACTGGCGGAACTCTTTTTGATTATACATGGGACGTAAACACTCAAAAATATACATTTACGGGACTTGGTTTACAAAAAGTACCAACATTTTTTAAAGATTACTACGGTTCAATAGAACCTGTCAATTTTAGTGGTATAACTAAAAACGCAATATATCTAACACTTCATGGATGTGGAGACGAACCACCTTTATTTGATAAGGGGTGGAATGATTTAAATCGTCTTTTACAAAAACTTTGTGCTATGTGTGGAAACCCTAAAAGTGGTAAAATCCCTAATGCAACAAGTGAATTTAATGAAAATGATGAAGATGTTGAATCGTACTTTAATTTTGAAGATGTTGAAGGTATCGACATAGACGATGAAAAAGATAGATTAGACAAAGTACTTAAATTTAGAGATTGTAGTAACTATAAAATACCAATAAATCCAACACACTTTGAAGATTTTGCAAATGATGATGGTGATTTAGATAGTGCGGTTAATGATGTTCTTTTAAATGCAGCATTGGATGCTCATAATCAATCGGATGGGTCAATTCCACCCGATAATTTTCATTTGTCGATATTAAACTCATTTATACTTAATTTACCAAAGGCATTAATTGGAGCATTAATAACCCCAAAATATTTTTTACCAATAGTTTTGGTATATAAAGCCATTGTTTTAGGAGGACAAAATGTAGTAAAAACCGCAAAAGAAGTGATGAAAGTATTTTGGAGATTATTTAACGATGTTATTACTAAATTATTGTGGAAATTTATAACAGAATTTTGGAAAAGGGTTAAAAGGGACTTGATGATATTTTTGGCAGATATTGCAGCAAGAATTTTAAAAAATAGAAGTAAAAGATTTAGAAGAATGTTGTTGGCATTAATTGCTATATTAACAAAAATAATACAAGATGGTATTGGAAATTGTAAAGATTTATACGATTTAATTAATAAAGCAATTGACCTTGCGTTGTCAGGTATAGGTGGTGGATTTGCATCAATGGGCATTAGTTCGTTTTTGTTACCATTCTTTTTACAGAAACCCGGATTTAGTGAAGACAGAGCAGCAATTAATGCGGTCGAAGAATTAGAAAGAAATGGTGTTACAACATCGGCTATTTTTGGTCAACCTAATAATTTGATACCGTTAGTAAATTCAATTATAAATGGATATCAAAAAGAGATGGATGAAAATGGATTTGTTGCTGCAAGTAATTTACCAACAATAATTCCCCATCCAAATCCTCTTGTTGGTGGTATTTTTATCCCACAAGGACTTTTAACCGTAGGAGGTGGTAATGGATAAAGAAAAATTATTAGATATAGCGAAGAATGTTAAAGATAAATCAAACAAGGATTTATTTATCGCGGTCAATGAATTGTATGATGAATTTGAAAACACAAAACATCTAATTGTTGAATTAACGAGACATTTAGAAAGTGTTGAGTCATTATACAACGAAGTAAATGATGAAATTGAAAATAGAACAAAAAAATGAGTGACGGTAGTAGTAGAATAATTGAATTAGGGATATGTGTAGACAACCGAGACCCACTAGGTTTAGGTAGAATACGTATACAATCTTTTAGTGGTGCGGCTGGACCTTCAGCACAAGCTTTTGATTATAAACCATGGGACGAAAAAGACCCATTTATCGCACTACCCTTTTTACCAAATAACATTAACTACATACCAAAAGAGGGTCAATCTGTTAAATTAATTAACTATGACCCAGTTAAAGATATTGTAAACAGAGAATACATTTCAGGACCGTTTACAACAACTCACGATTTTAACACTCAAAAATTTTCATCACAAACAAAAAACACATCATACGGAGGTGCGGCTACGGAATCACCAAAAATTGTAAACCAAGAGGATGGTACAATAATGGACGATTTTGTAAGAGGTTCGTTAGCCAATTATGATGATTATGCAGTATATGGAAAATATGGTACAGATGTTCTATTAACTGAAAATGGTTTAGTTCTTAGAGGAGGTAAGTTTTTACCAAAATCTATGGTAGTTAATTTAAAAAACGATAATATGATGAACAAACCTGTCATGTCTGATAGTGTTTCTTCATTATATTTGAAAAAATTTGATGAGAAAAGAGAATATGTTGAAACTACGGTATTTGAAACTATAGTAGAATCGAAACCACTAAAATCTATTATTGAATACAATGTTAATAGTTTTTCTGGTGGTACTGTAACTGTAGATTTTTATGTTTATTTAATTAAAAGTTTTGCACAACAAGACGTAAAAGTATATGGTAACATATATAATACAAATACATCAAATTTATCTAGTACCCCAATTATAAGTGGGGCAACTCAATTAATTACGACAGGAACAACACAACCAACATTTACTATAACTATAAATAATGTTCCTTCTGATGATATGTCTAAGGTTTATATTAAAATAAGAAAGACATTAAAAAAATTACATCAAAACGGTACATTAAAACAAATTGATAATTTATTACCATTTGCAAATGAAGATTTACATCCATTTTATTTTAGACCAACATCCGGAACAACAAATAGTGAGTTACCGGACTCACAAAATACGAATAGAGTAAACATATTTAATGGTATCATTTTGGCTACCGATGTAGGACCTAAAAATGGGTTAGTGTACTCAAAAGAAAAAATCAGTCCCCAAAGTAATACTGTACCAAAAACAATTAAAACTTTAAAAACGACCCCGATAACGGAAAGTACTTTTGCAACATTAAAATCAGATAAAGTTTATCTTATATCACCAAAGTCGGAACAACCGACAAACGATATTAAAATTGATTTTAAAAAATTGGATAGGTATGAGTTATCACATGAAAACTATATGACCGATATTCATCCTTACACATACTCAATGGTTAGGGGTGAAAAACTAATCGATATATTAAAATCTATAACAGATTTAATTTTTAGCCACCAACATAATCTTATTGGTCCACCAGTTCCGTCTGACCCAAATTATATAAAATTGTTGAATTTATTGGCCACACTTGAAAAAGACATTTTAAATAAAGAAATTAGAATCAACTAATTTGATATTTATAAAGAAAAAAGATGTCATATTTCCGTTCATATTTTGAGAAAAATAATACAATTATTAAAAATTCTCAGGTTAACACTTCAAAGAATCCTACCACAGAGATATTCTATGGGTCAGGATACTCGAAATTTTTGTTTAAAATTGATTTAACAGATTTACAAAATAAAGTAGATAATGGTGATTTAGTTGTTGATGAAAATACTACCCATTATTTGAAAATGACAAACACTATATTTGGTGATGAGGGATTGAGAGGTCAAAATAGGTCAACAGGTAGAAATAGAGCAACATCTTTTGATTTAATATTATTCACAATACCCGAGTTTTGGGATGAAGGTGTGGGTTTTGATTATGAACAACAAAGTTATGATTTCACTGCGGGTAATAACACATTTGATGAAAGACCATCGAACTGGTTTAATCGAACAACAATAAATACGTGGACAAGTCAAGGTGTTTACGCAACCAATCCAACCATATTATCCGGTTCAACACATGCAAATGGATTAATTCATTTTGATAATGGTAATGAAAATTTAAACGTTGACATTACTGATTATGTAAATAACATTATAACCGGAAACACAATTGACCATGGTATTGGTTTAGCATTTGCGGTAATATATCAAGATATTACACCCGAAGTAGACCAATCCGTCGCTTTCTTCACAAAGTACACACAAACATTTTTTGAGCCGTTTGTTGAATCTTACTTTAATGATAGAATTTTAGATAATCGTAATAATTTTATTGAGAAACAGGACCAAAATCTTTATCTATACGTTACTAAAGGAAGTAATTTTTACGATTTAGATTCGTTACCTACGGTAGACATCACTGATATGTCAGGAACATTAGTACCAGGGTTAGGTAATCTAACAACCACTAAAGTTAAAAAAGGTGTTTATAAAGTGACTTTTGGTATTGATGGTGTTGTTTGTGACGGTAAAAGATTTTACAAAGATGTTTGGAAAGGTCTATCATTAGATGGAGTTTCAATTTCTAATGTAACACAAAAATTTGTACCTAAACCATATACGTCATTATTTACCGTGGGTGAAAATCAAACAGATTTACACAGATACTCAGTTCAATTTTTTGGACTTAAGCAAGGTGAAAAAATTGACAGGGGTGAAAATAGAAAGGTAGTTGTGTCTTTTAGGTCTATCGATTTACCAAAAACTGTATTATTTGATGAAGTTTATTATAAGATTTACATAAAAGAAGGAAAAACCGATGTGATTATCTATGATTGGACATTAATGGACACGACAAATGAAAATTCTTTCTTTTTAGATACATCTTATATGATACCAAGAGAATATATTTTAGAAGTAAAAGGTAAACTTCATAATGAGGAAATATTTTATAAAAACCCAATAAACTTTGAGATTGTATCCGAAAAATAATATTTATAGATATGAAAATACAAAACATAATTAAAAAACAACTAAAAAGTTTAGTTGAACAACAATCAGAATCACATATTTCAGAGCAAGGAACTTACATGGTATTGCAAAATCTTGTTTTAATGAAAGAAAATATTGAGAAGATTTTAAGCATGAAAAACCATAGGGATTTTCCTAAATGTGTAACTGGAGAACACGCATGGGCTGGTGACCATATCGCAACATCAAAAGACGATATTGAAGAAGTTGCTGGGTTTATTAGTAGCCGTTGCGGTGATGAAGATTCTTTAAATGAAGAAATGAATGAGATTTACTTAAGCGAGGAATATCAAATAGACGAAAGTAAAAACTGTCCAACTAATCCAGCAAAATGGGCCGCATCGAAAGCGGCGGCAAAAGCAAAATTTGATGTGTATCCTTCCGCTTACGCAAATGGTTGGGCTGCAAAAAACTATAAATCAAAAGGTGGTGGTTGGAGAAAATGTAAAAAGTAATTCCATGAAAATACACGTAAATAAAGAAGATTTAGAATACATCAATGAATCCATTAATAACGGTGAGGTATTAAAAGAAGACCTAAGAAGATGGTTTAAAGAGAAATGGGTAGATGTAAGTCGTAAGGTAGATGGTAAGCATCCACCATGTGGTAGAAAAGACGCAGATGGTAAAGCATACCCAAAATGTAGACCTTCAAAAAAAGTTTCTAAAGAAACACCTAAAACCGCGGGTTCTTATAGTAAAAAAGAAAAAAAGGCTATGACTTCACAAAAAAGAAGAGCCGAAAAAAAAGAACCCAAAGTTGGTAAAGGAAATAAACCAACAATGACAAGATTCGATGAAAATTTAGATATGAAAAAAAATCCACAAATTATTAAAATAACGGAATCACAGTTTAAAAGATTATTTGAATATAATGACGAAACACCTGTTTTAATATATGAAGATGAAGATGGTTCAGTACAAAATACTAACTTTATTGCTGATAATATGTTAAATGAAGCCGAATATCAGGGACGTAAGGTTCAACTTGGAAAAATCATGCAGGGTGATATTAAAAAGTTTAAAGTGTATGTCAAGAACGATAAGGGTAAGGTGGTTAAAGTAAATTTCGGTTTCGGAGGTAAATCTGCGAAAGGAAAAAGAATGGTTATTAAGAAAAATAATCCAAAAAGACGCAAATCGTTTAGAGCTAGACATAATTGTGAAAATCCGGGACCACGTTGGAAACCAAGATATTGGGCTTGTAAAACTTGGTAATTAATAACGTATTACCTCAACCCCACATTCAAGGAGGAGTTGGAGAGATTTCTTTTGAGATTCATCCCACTTCTCCTTATTTTTTGTGGTACACACCTCTTTACAGTAAACAGTTTTAATTCCGCTATTTACTATACCTCTAGCACAGTCCATACATGGTAACCCCGACGTTAGGTATATTGTTGACCCTTTTAATGGAGTTCCAACACGAGCAGCATTATAAATTGCATTACGCTCTGCATGTTCAAACCAGAAGTACTTTTCAGGTCTTTCCTGACGTTCTTGTTTTAAGTCATCCATTCCCCTTGGAAATGAATTATAACCCGTAGATAGGACCTCATTATCCGTTCCTACTATAACTGCACCTATCTGTGTAGATTGGTCCTTAGATTTGAGTTTTACTTGTTCTGCAATTCCCAAAAAATACTCTGTCCAATTCATATTAATTTTATTTTAGACCAATACCAAATTCTGTTATCCGAATAACGATTAAGTGATTTCGCTTCTTTTTTTTCAATTAACTTACCCATTTGTATTAAATCAGAATGATTTCTTATATCAACACCAACATTAAATCCACCTTCTGATTTTTCATATGTAGTAACATTCATCGGTGGTTCGTATTTCCCCAAATCATCGAGCTTTAACATTTTAACCATTTCATCCTTTTTCATTTTACACTCAATACCTCTTGAGTATATCATTTTTTCAAGGACATCCAATCGTAATTTACTATAATCCACCTCTGACATAATGCAAATATATAAAATATTCTGGAATATACCAAAAATAAAAAACCCTCGATAAATCGAGGGTTTTTATATTCAATCCTATTAAGATTATCTTAATGTATCCAATGAGAATGTAGTGATACCTTTCACATCGATTACACCGAAGTAACGGTTGTTAACCATTTTCTTCGCGTATCTTGTCATGATACCTTTGATAGGTGTCATTGTGAACGGATTGTACATTGTTGGAGTTAATTGTAAAGGTACATATGGTGCGTAGATGTAACCAGCATCCAATAATGATTTACCTTTGTGACCAATTAAGATTTTACTTGCTGGGAAGTAAGGGTCACGGTATACTTGGTAGCGACCTGCCAATGAACCGATTTTCTCGATACCCATGTTGTAAGAATCTTGCTCAGGAGCTGCGTTTGAAACGTGGAAATATTCCAAGTCATCAAATACTGCAGATACTTCAGAAGAAACAACAACCCAGTTAGCACCACCTCTTAAAGTAGTCTTGTGGATTTGAGCAGAAATTTGGTTGATTTTTGTAACCAAAGTTTGGTTCCAGTCTTTTTGAGTGTAACCTTGTAAAGTTGCACCTGAAGCTCCACCATATTTCCATTCGTTATAATCCCATTTAGCTGTCCATGCTGCACCTTTACGTAAGTCACGTAAGATTTCACGGTCAACTTCTGCTGCAATTTGCTCAGACAATAAAGCTGTTAATTCAGCTTCAGCGTCGATGTTGTGGAATGCACTAACGTCTTGAGCCAATTCAGGAGACCATGTAGCTCTTAATTTTCTTTCTGTTACAGATACAGTTACTGATTGTAAGTCGAAAGAAACTTCACCAATTTGGTCTTCAAATTCTAATGTGTCATAAACTCTGTACGCTAAAGTAACAGCCGCCGCAGTGAAACCTGAAGGGATAGTTAAGTTAGAGAAACCAGCTGTTGAGCTGTAAGATTGTAAATCTACTGAAACGTAAATTTCACCATTTTCATCACAGATATCTTGGTAGTTACCTGATGGATAGTTAGCTGTTGATGATTTTTGACCATATTCAACGATACCTTTACCATATTTCTGAGTTACGATGTTAAAGTTTCTTGAAACACCTGAATAACTAATTTCAGCAGATGCTAAGAATTCTTCAGTGTCCATTGCATTACCGTTAGGTCCGATTAACTTACCTTGACCGTCTTTGCTGAAACCTGTGAATTTCACGATTAAAGAAGACTGAGAAGTACCAGTTAAACCAGATACCGCTACGTTAGAAACAGCACCGTTAGAGAAAGTTACTACAGATGAACCACTTAAAGTTACTGCAGAATATTGACCTTTTGAATAGTCGAAAAGACCTGTGTTAGGTGAGTTACCGTCACCAGACTCATAGAATCTGTCATAAAGGTTGTTTCCAGTGTAACCTGTTGCTGGGTCTGTTTGGTCGCTTGGATAACCGTATGGGCTATAGTGACCAGCACCATTTCTTTCCTGAATTTTAGGAATGAAATAGAATAATTTACCGATTGGTAAGTTCATAGCTTGTACAGACACGATGTCGTTAGCTAATAATTTAGAGAATACACGACGAATGATAGGGAATACCACAGTCTCGAAAGAACCAGACGC
>JACCDO010604676.1_pt1 | contig 22936 bp, 20 predicted proteins | sample 7446101 | NCBI WGS metagenome assembly JACCDO01 (sample SAMN15323440, study PRJNA562643) | freshwater metagenome | isolation source: river surface water | place: USA:Blue River Watershed | collected 2017-08-16
ACCTTTTATTATAGCTATCGCAAAGCTACAAAACAAGATCTACAGAGTCTCTTTGAGAAAGAAGGTCTCTAAACGAAAAACATGTGAATCACCAAACAAATGAACTCAATTTGTTCATCTGTTAACAGTAAATGACTGGGTAAAAATAATCCGTGACTAGACACAAAGGAGCAGACAGGAAATTCACCCTGTATTTGATAAGGTTCAGTAGAGTGAATAGAAGGATAGACTGGTCTCGTTTGGACATTATGTTGCTTTAAAAAATGCGCAAGCTCATCGCGTTTCTGTGTAAAGATATCTATGAACCAAGGAATCCATTCGTCACTTGGGCAAGGTATCATCTTCAAACCTTTGATACCGCGAAGCTTATCATAATACAAATCAAACATTTCAGCCATTCGTAATACTCTGTCAGGCAACTTTTGAAGTTGAGCTTGTCCTATGACGGCTTGAATATCGGTAAATTTAAAGTTTAAACCAAATGTATCATACTGTTCTACTCCACCACTGGCGCGTCCAAAATTTTTAATCTTAAAGATTTTTTTCGCTAACTCATCGTTATTCGTCACGACAAAGCCTCCTTGACCCGTGGTAATAATTTTGGGAGAACTGAGAGAGAAACATCCTATATCACCGAAGGTTCCATAGTGTTTCCCTTTCCATTTACATCCTAAGGATTGCGCAGCGTCCTCAATCAAGAATAACTTTTGTTGTCTACAAAATTCAGCAATAAATTCAATAGCTTTACTGCGATTATTCAAGCTGACGTGAAGAACCGCTTTGGTTTTAGGAGTTTTATGAGCAAGAATACCCTCTATATTGAGGGTATAGGTTTCAGGATCTACATCGACTAAGACAGGTTTCGCACCCAGGAGACGAACCGCATTCGCTGTCGCAATCATCGTGTAGTTGGGCACAATCACTTCATCACCTGGTTGAATACCTACTGCTAATAATGCGGTCACAATCGCTGTAGATCCACTAGTCGTCATAAAACAATGCTTGACACCGATTGACTCAGCCAATTGTTTTTCCAGTTTTTCGGTCTCTTTGAATTCAGTCAAAAAGGGATCTCCATTTCCAAAGTAACCTGCGCAAGCATTCGCTTCCGCAGTATCAAAGGATGGACGTGTTTGAAGAATCATCTGTTTTACACTATACCACTTTAAAATGACATCTAAGGGCATATCTTTTTTCATACATTGGTAATATCCACCCACATTCATCTTCACAGGTTGTCTTTCTTTGTATAAATCACGAGGGTTCGTTTGCGTTAAAGGTGCGGTCATAATATAGTTCTTGTAATCCTTCGGAAGCACAATGCGGAAATCAAACGATACACGCATATAGTCCTCTTGATTGGATTGGTTATAGTGAATACAGGTATTTCCATTAAAGAAAAGAATATCACCATAGTCTAAATCTACTCCCTGAAAATCTCCTTTACCAGGTTCTGATTCCAAAAACAAACGAGTGGTTCCTGTCATCTTAGTGATGGGAATCAAAAAATTCTTTTCACCGATAGGATGACGGCCTAATTCATCCGAGTCTGCGTGAGGAGGCACCGCTATATTGTTAGGAAATTGGAAACGAATACTGGGAAAACTTTGGTAGACTACATAAGCTTCTTCGGGGAAAAAATGATTATAAATATCTCGTATGAGGCTACAATACATTTTTTTATAAGTGTCTTGGGATTTGATATGGGTGTAAAATTTCTTATGAATATCCGTTTCAACATCTTCTAATTTCTCCAACTCCTTCTTACAAAATTGTTGATATTCTTTGGAAGATAAGTGAAGATTCTCTAAGGTGTCTGTCTCATACAAACCCTTTAGAAAGCTACGGAAATCATAGCTATTCGTATCATAAGTATAAATCTTATGATTCCCAAATTCACGCTTGAGAGCAAACATATCTAAAGTTGCTAGATATTTTGCTTTAGATTACAATAACATTGAACATTGGATACCACGACGTTCAAATCCATTCTTCACATAAAACGGTGATGTGGCTTCCGCACAGACTAAAGTTGCCTTGTAACATTTGCGATTCTTGGCTTCCTGGATAACATACTGGAGTAGCTTCGATCCCCACCCACCCTTTTGATGGGACTTCAATACACAGACATCCTCAATATGCGCAAACAGACAACGATTAAAAATCAGTTTGGGTTCAAAGATTACCGTGGTGGTGGCTACAATATGACCCTGTAGAACAAGAACATAAATATGAATATGGGGTCCAAGCTGTTGAATAAAAGTTTTAAACTCTTCTTCGGTAAAAGTTGTGTCACGAAATTCTTTAATCAGAGGATAATACTCAGCATAATCTTCTGATGTTACTTCACGAATAATATAGTCCATTGTATATTTACTTCCTCTCTTAGGCTTTATATCCAGGCACTTGCGCGAGAAGACTATTGAAGCGTTTATAATTATCTAAGTCTTCTAACGCTTTCTTATAATTCTTTTCAATTACTTCTGTATATTGACTATAATAGTGTGGATGAAGCACCTTACATTTCTCCAGGATTTCATCCACCGATTCGTGTTCAATCAGAATCCATCCTCGGGTATCAAAATAGTCCCCAATGTTTTCGCAGCCATAGTAAATAGGAATCGTTTTCGTCACGAGACAATCCACTAATTTTTCCGTATAACAATGACGTTCACGGGTATTCTCAATAATTAAACTAAATTGAAAATGGCGAAAGAGTTCCATTTTGGCTCCTAATTCCTTCCCTAGAATAGGATTTCTTCCAATAGGTGGTAGAATAGGGCCTGCGGAACTACGAAAAAATATAAATAAGTTGGGATCAAATTTTTGTTGACTTAAATAAATCATATGACGAAATTCGTGAGCTTTACAGATTGTTTTAAAGCCAGTAAGATTAGACACGAGGAAATGTTTTTGGGAAGCATCTACGTGTTGGTAATCTTTTTCCTCAATCCACGTGACTGTCTGAGGATAATAGAAGCGCGCATTGGGACATTTAGTCAAGACTTCATCATTATAAGTAAAGATAACATCAAATTTCTGCCAACAAGAAGGCACTTCATAAATCGTTTTATTGATCGTCGCAGGTTCTTGTTGAATATAAATTTTCAGTTTTGAATCATTTTGAACACAGACACGATCGGTATAAAAGGTTACATCACGATTCGGTTTGAGTAAACGCTCTGATTCATATGTATTTCCCACATATTCAATAGACATCTTACAGATTTATAGGTTGTATACTTTAGACCAATAGCAATCTAAACATATACACTAGATCTTTCCTAGGTTCAATGGAAATCGTGTATGCTTTTATTGGTAAACTTCCCTCTTACGTAGTGGAAACGATTCACCAATCGCGCACCTGGTCCACGGGAAAAATTACCCTGATCACCGATGACTTTGATTCCCCTTCTTTGGCACGCATTCAACCTTATAACGTGAATATTGTCAACGCGCAACTCTATCAAGACGCTAAATTTATTCAAGTCGCCAATGAGAATATTCAAAAATTCTGTATAGCGCATAAATTAGGGGATCGCAAACTTCTCTTTATTCGGTCCTTTGAGCGTTTCTTTTTACTCAAAAACTATATGGAAGCTAACCATATTGAACACGTCCTATTTTTAGAACTGGATATGCTTATCTATTTTAAACCTGAAGATCTTCTTCCCATCGTATCCCAACGCCATATTACGTTTACCCACACCGAAAAACCCATGAAATGCTCCGCCTTTTGTTACGTGAGATCTCCAGCTATTTTAAAAGCGCTCAATGACTACTTTCTCTATTACATTCAAGATCCAGAAAATAAAGACAACATTTCAGAAATGCAGGCCATTTGGAAATGGTTAGAGGTCCCTGGTGTGCGTGATCTAGTTTGGATGCTCCCTGGATTATGGAAAGATAGTCGATATCCTAGTGATGTATGGGAGAACTATGATGCGTTTCAACAAACTCTCTTTGATAGCTTGGGTATTGCGATACGTATAGATGGACCAGATGCTTCTCATAGAGAAGAGTGGGAACGTCGCGGTCGTGTTTGGTGGGGTTGTGATGTTCGCTATAATGACTATGACTACAAATGGAAAGAAGAAGAGGGAAAACGTGTAGTCTATCTTCTAGATCCTGAAGGAAAGGAAGTAAGAGTCCAAGCCTTACACGTTCATAATAAGAATTTACCTGTCTTTTTGAGTCAACCTATGGAGTCTAAATAAAACTGTAACTCTAAACTAGATGAAGTGGGTATTAGTTCTTCTGGCCAATGAGCCCTATATAGAACGGGCCTTACACACCATTTTCCAAGCGAGATCTGTAGGCGAATGGCACGACGATATTGTTTTAATGGGTCCAGAGTCTTTAATGAGCTATAAACCCGTTGTGGAACGATTACAAGCCTTAGAAGTCAAGTTTGTGGCGATTCCATTTCGTGAAATAGCCTCTGTAAAACCTTTCTGGGAAAAACACAAGGATCACGAGAATTATGAATATGTCAAAAGTCACCCTTATATTTACCAAAAATTTTTTGTCTTTCATCCGATGTTTAAAGCGTGGGATGTGGTGTTTTATTTGGACAGTGGCTGCGTGATTCAGGGCACCTTAGAACGAATGAAAACGATGTGTACACCTCGTCATTTTCTCTATGCGCACAGTGATTCCTATCCTTTCTATACCTACCGAAGTCTAGACTGTCAATTTCGTTTGGGTATTGCTGACCCTGAGCTCAAAAAAGAAATAGAAACCACCTATAATTTAGACATTGACTATTTCCAATCCACGCTAATGATTTATAATACAAACATCTTAGAAGAGAATACTATCGATAGACTGTATCAACTGGCGGAAAAATATCCCATGTCCACACGGATGGATCAAGGTATTTTAAATCTATATTGGACGTGTGAGCGAAAACTCTGGAGACAAATCCCACTTCAAGATCAAGAAGGATTTCTCTACAATTTTTTGGAAATTAATGGATGTAAGACAAAACAATATTTAATTCTCAAGTATCCTCGCTGGGTTACTTAGAACGAACATACAACGCATCCCCCCAACCTTGCGGCATTAATTTCATCGCTACACGATCAAACCCTTGGCTCTGAAGATAAGCATCTAATTCTGGAAGTAAAGCACAACCTTTATAGAGGTTTTCTACATTGACTTCACAATAAATCGCATCAGCATACTTGATATACTCTGCTGCGCCTTTTAATGCGGAAAGCTCAGTGCCTTGAATATCTAAGTTCCAGAAATTCAGCTTGTCCATTTGGATATGGTTGGATTCTATAAATTTCTTCACCGATGTTGTTTGACAAACTCTTTCTTCCGAGACAACAATATCAGGATAATGATTCTTATGCGTTTCTAAAGGAAGAATACTGCTGCTTTGACCATTATTAGTAATGTAAAATTTCACTTCACGTTCAGTCTCGTCAATAAGAGCAGTATACAAACGAATGGTAGGATATTTTTCCTTCATTTCTTTGATTTTGGTATCATTTCCGTCAATCCAAACAATATTGCTATCTTGAATTTCACATTTATTATACATTTCTTTTTCTTCACATTCGTGGGCTCCTATGTGAAAGACACCTTGAATATGTTTGCCCTGCATTGCTAAATACATAAACACTTGATCAAAAGGAATGAGCATCTCTACAAAGGTGTTTCCCAATGGTTTAGGCCATGGGAGGCAAGGCTTTGACCGCCGCATCACGAAAGAGATACTGTTTCACAGGATATTCTTGCACACGAAAATCCCATTTCATCGGATGCCATTGATGAAAAAATCCTTGGATACATCGCCGATCTTTGCGATACGATGGAATAGAATCAGCGAGAGCTCTATCCTCCCATCCCCAACTCACATTATGATACCATCCTTCCGTCTTTTTATAGTCTTTCAGCAGACAGGCAAAGTTTCCATAGGAAGTATCTCGCCAGAAGCCTCGGCTATGATCCGCCACAGCAAACGCAAAGAAAATAGGATAAAAGAATTGTTCTTTTTGAAGACTACTGATAGCTTCATCCAAGACATTTCTTGTCGCAAAGAATAAATCCGCATCACAGAAAAAAAGAGCATCTGCTTGAAACTTGGTTTCCGCAAGCTCAGCGGCTTTTGCCAACCCTCCTCCACGATCAAAAAAAGCATAGTCTTCAATAATTTCTAAGTGCCAAGGCATTTTATCTCCCACTTCATAAGTCAACATTTCTTTTATATCAACATCGGTGCTTTTATAATCCACTACAACAAGCACCCAATCATCCTCAGGTTTTTTTTGGGCTACAAGAGACTTGATCATTTTAGGAAACAAGGGAAGCGCAATTTGACCTTGCTTTGTCATCCAAGGTTGAATTTTAAAATGTGAACAGTCTTCTATAGTATTTGCTACGTGTTGTAAAAATTGTAAAGAGTCTTCGGGGTCTACAAGAACGCAGCTCCTATTTTTAATTGTAATACAGAAGGCAAGCCTCATTGAAAGAGTATTATAAATATGCTTTATGTCAAGATTTGAGCCGCTTGTTCTCTTGTCATCTCAATCATTTCACCACCGATTTCTACCATCACAGTGTCAGTCTCTGGAGGTTGTTGTTGATTAAGAACTGCGCCAATAGAGGGAGCGACGAGCGCAACATTGGATGCTGGGGCAGGGGGTTCTTCTTCTGTCTTTTTTTGTTTCATTTCGGATTTTTTCACCCAAGCAAACAACCAATTTTTGTTGATCTCAGGGACAACCATTCCCATCTGATTACCTTTTTCAATAAGGGATTTATTGGTATACGCACGAACCGCACGGAGTTCGGCTAAGATATCTTTCCCCATTCTCGCACGTTGGTCTCGGGTAGAATTTTGGAAAAGTGTGAGCTTTTCCGACCCCACGTGAAGTAAGGTTTGAAGAATAAGACCAATTTCTTTCTTACGCTCTCCATTGGTTTCTGTGCGTTCTAGTGAGGTCCCCCATTCGTCTTCTGTAATTTCCTTCATAAGATAACGAATATCTACATCTTGGTTGACATTGGCGGCTTGACGAAGAGGAAATTGGGGTAAACGAACATACTGAATATCCGATAAACAGCGGACGATATCGAGAAGTTCTGATTTTTCTTCACGACTCATTGTGGGAATTTCCATCACTAAACGCGTAAAGATATATGCATTGGGAAGACCTCCACAAGGCACATCACCAGCTTCTCTGGGAATAGCTCCACCATTGGTGCGACGAAGATATTCATAATAGTGAGGATTGTGAACCACAGTATTCAAGAGAATTTGACCCGTATTCCAAGAGAAGGTTGTTTGACACGAAACGCACCACATTTGATCGCATCCGTCTATTTTACTGATACGAATACCGCATTTAGGACAAGGTTTTGTTTCTTGACGGATCATTGCAGCGGTGGCTTTCGCATCTTCATTACAGGTGTGAGTTTCATCTTTATGACCACTCTTTTCAGCGTGGCAATCAGCGCAGAAGAATTTTTGGCACGTTCCGCATTTCCAAGCGGTGCTCAAGAATCCACGACATCCATCTGATGGGCATTTCATAATGAATTGTTTGACTTCTTTGACTGTTCCTGTTAAGATAAGATTGGCCGCACGCATCTTGGCTTCCGCATCGCGCATTTTAAGTTTGAGTTCCGCACGCTCTTTATTGATGGGACGGAGTCGTTCTACAAGTTCCTCTAATGTATCGGTGGCTGCAAATTGTTCTTGTAGAAGATTGCGTTGACGTTTAAGACTAACACGACGTGCTCTGGATTCTGAATAAATTCTTGTATATTTATCATAATCTATGCGAGCTTCTACAAACATTTGCATAGCAGGTAAACGACCTTTTTCACGATCCATCAAGACTTTACGACGATGTTGTCTTAGAGCACCTTTACGAAAGGTTTGGGTAAGATGAGTATCAATAAATTCACGGTTCCATTCTCGTTTACATCCCATACAATGAGAGTCATTAAGAGTAGTCAAGAGATACTGGGATGTGCACTGACGACAAGTAGCGTGGGGACAGAATGGACACGTAATAGGCTGACGAATAACATTGGTAAAATGATCCATACAGACTGGGCAATTCGATTTGGACATAGTGATTGTATACCTACCTACACAAAGGACATTGTTTCAAATTTTGAACGCGGGTAAAATTGAAAATAAAACACCCCCTCAAGTTAGTCACAACCCCTACAATGTCTATCTCAGTCCCTGCACAAACAGATTTACAATACTCTCAAGTTTCTTCTAACCAATGCTCTTGGTGCGCTGTTGAATTTGCCCTTCACAGACATAAACTTCTTGAGCTCTTCCATCAAGAAGATAAAACAGAATTTCTTCGTTTGTATAATAAATGTATGGCCGAAGCTTCTCAAAAGAGAAAAGATCTTGGAACCTTTCTCTATGGAGAAAATATTGACTCTCAGAATCTTCTAGATCATTATGGAGCGCAATTACAAATTCTTCATAAAAATACCCTGCGCAAAAATGAAGACCCTGAATTTGTATCCATCCTCCATTCAGATCTTCGCTCTGAATTCTATGAACGAAGCTATGCGGAAAATGTGACACTAGAAGGAATCTTATCCAGAATGCCTTATCATTCTTATTTGCTGGTCAGTCGTCACGGACAAAGTCTCTGTATTATCCGTGCCTTTTCCAGTCACTATCTTATCTTGGATTCTCATCTCCATACCGCACGGCTAGCACCCAAAGACGAAGCTGCTGCTCATATTCTGATGGACAATGGAGGTCATACTCATCTTACATTGCTCTTTGGTCTCTAACCACGTTGCGGTCTCTTTCTTGTTCCTTTTCCAAAATTGGGTTTTCTGGGTGTATGGATTTTTCGTGTGCGTCTAGATGGAACGGCTCCATTAAACAAAAGATGCTCAATTTGTTTTTTTGTCATCTTTTTTGGTTTCTTTCCAGTATTTGTTAAGCGAATACTTATGGGTTCCGTTCTAGCAGAAACCGTTTGGGCTTTCGCCGATACGGGTTGCTCAGGATCCGCAAGTTTTTTATACATAATCGGGCCCGTGGTTTCGGTTTCATAAAGCTGGTATACACGATCATCCAGAAGACGAATATAGTAGTTATTCCATTTTTTAATTTCGGGACCTCCAAATTCAGGTTCAGCTTCTCCGAAATACTCAAAATTCTCTACTAAACTCTCTTCATCTTCCTTCGTTGGCTTATCCATCATGACTACACTCAATAACGCTTGCGGCATTCCCAAGAGAGGTTGGAATCCAAAATGTTTAGCGTAATAATTGGTTTCTAATTTACGCGATACAGGATGTAAGATGATATATTCTACACCCAGTTCGTGAAGAGGAGAAGTAGGACCCAACAGACAATTTAAAAGTTGAGACGCAGATCCTTTTACCAATTGAATCTGACTCACCGTGGTTTCGGAATCGGGAAGATAATATTTTTTTAAGACATCATTACTAGAAATATTTTTCGGTTTTATACCGAAAACAGAGTCTATATTTCTTTCCAAAACGAACGTTCCCTTTTTCTTTTCGGTTTTAAAGTTTTGATTTTCTCTGTCTAATATTCCCAAGTAGGCAATTTTATGTCGGTCAGTAACACGAACGGACCCGTCTTCTGTAAACATCGCTTTCAGATCATCAGGTAATTCATCTTTGTTTACTGCTGTTCCCAAGTATTTCGCTAATTTTGCCTGGTTGCGACTGTCTAAAATACTGACGTTAGCAAACGCTGCTTTACGCGGTAAATTGGTATTTGTAGAGCGATGATTGCTTTTCACTTTCCCTAATACCGCAGCGTTAATGGGTTTGATAAGAGAAAATGAATAACTTGTAATTGTTCCATCATTTGCTCTTATGATTTCTTTTTTTAAGGGACAGGACATCCTCTAAGAAGATATGAGTTTTTGTGTCAAGTTCCAAGATCCTTCTACACTCGCATTTTCCTTCCACCAACGACGGCAGGCTTCGGACATAATAGACCATTGTTCAGCTGAGATGGCTTTTAGAGTTGTAGCTATCTCTTCAGGATGGGTCACGCGAATGTAATGAATACCTTCCAGTGGAGGATTCGCATAATTCGTCATATCCACATCAGTCATACAGACCGGAACGCAACCCATTGCCATACATTCCACTTCACGATGACATTTCTTTCCAAATCCTGCTAAACAGAGTCCAAATTTAGACTTGGACAAGTTTTCCAAATATTCGCTGGGGGTAAACGGATACGGTGTAGATTCGCCATTGACCAGCACAAAATCATCACAGACAGATGCCCAATCAAAGGTTTTGCGACGTTTTTCTTGGACTTTATTCTCAATCTTTCCATAAAAGACAAGCTGTTTGGAACGTTCTTCAAAAGATCTTTGGGGTAATCCTTTGTTGACACTTTCTTCTACAAGACGAGGTCTACGCGGCCAGAAAAACCACGATTTCGCTGTACCTCCTGAATCGTTGGGTGCGGGATTACCAAATAAGGCTAATTCCCACGTTTGTTCTTCTTGCGGTGCGGTAAATAACCAATCTAACGTTGGTCGGTCATACAACAGCGTTTTGCTAACTCCATTCAACCAGATTTGAACGGCTTTGGGATCTTCGACTGCGTCTACATATTGACGCTCTGCCCAAAGCTCCACCATTTCACGGAAAGAGTCTCCTGCGTGACCAAAGAACCCTGTTAAGCTACGACGAGGCATATAGACCGTCGGTTTTTTACTGACGCTTGTTCCTTGACGAACAGCACTTTGGATGGCTTGGGAGACTTCACTCAAAATCATTTCTTGAGTGACCTTGTCTGAGGCCCGAGGAACAATGACGAGGGTATGAGCCAATCCTGCCGCTCCTGAACAGTGCGCGGCTTCCCCATCGGGATCCATTTCGTTTTGTATTTCAATACAAGTGGCTCCTCTAGGGAGAGCCCACGTAAGCCCCCAACGAGAAACCGAATGAGATCCTCCAAAATAAATACATCCTGAGGCACCCAGAAGTTTTTGGAACACACGATCAGGTGATGTGCGTCCTTCATACATAACTGACCATTCATAGTCTGGATACTCGGCTTCCCATTTACGCACCATTTCTGTTGTAATATATTTACCATCAATCATCACAGTCCAACGTTTACTATCGGAGTTCTCTAACCATTGAGGCTTCAGCACTTGGCGTAAACTATCCACATCTTCTTTATGAATTTCTTGTTTGTCCAAAAACGGATATTGAATGACTTCCTTACACCAAATTTGGGTATTGGGTCTATGGGACAGAAGAGGAACATCTTTTTCACTCCACTGAAAACATTCTAACAGTTCCACAACCCCTTTTTCGGGCGCAAAGAACTCACCCTTGCCATATTTCTCACGAAGCTGGAGAATTTTGGGTAAAAAGTAAAGACAATAGAGGTAGGGAGAAGTTCCATATTCGGTGCGCCAAGGCACGGCGTAGCATTTTTCGGACTGGTAAGTGGGATGAATAGGACTCAATTCAGACTTCGACCACGCTTCTTTATTAACTTCTTCCTTACCTACGTAAATTTTATTGTATCCATAGGTTAATCCTTGGGGCGTTTGAAAAGAATCTGTATATTTATAAAGCTGAACTATTTCTTCTGGAAAAGGATTAGAACTATTTGCTTTCCAAAGATAACGTTCTCCACGTTCCAACATTTTACAATAGACTTCCAACGCCTTGGGCTTTGTCCCGTGTAAACGTCGTTCAAAGGAACTGTAACGCATCTTTTCGAAGAGGTTCGGATTCAAATCATAGACCGGTTCCATATCGTGAATCCCTGTAGGATCCACATACATATAACAAGGCTTGTCAACAATTTCTTTGACATCATAGGTACGATAGTTACTCAGCTGAAGATGATGCGTCTTAATAGAAATCGCAGGATTCACGATTAAAAATTTTTTACGAAGCATTTCTACAGTAATCGCATTGTCACAGCCTGCTTTCCCAAAGGGAAAGTCTAGGCTCTTATAGTCCCATTCCTTGGACTTTACAGAATTGGATAAAAACCCCCACGTATCCTGACTATCGTTACGAGGTCCAAAGAGTTTAGAAGGTTGTTGACCTTCCTGAACATCCCAACGGAGCAATGCTAGGAAAACATTCTCTAGATTGACGGACCATACATCACGAAAGCTTTCCGCATCCAAATAAATATCCGCATTGCCAAAGACACAAATAACATTGTCTGGAACATTCTTTACAATCCATTCAATGACTAATTTGTAGGTTAAACGTTTGCCTAGGATTTCTTGTTGAATTTTATTGGTCTTAGGATAGTCTTCACTAAAATCTTGTTCATTTAATAAGACAACTTTGTCTATAATGGAACATTTGACATTTTCTTCTAAACATTTTTTAATTTCGCGCGCACGTCTTGCTTTGTCTGGTTTATAATATTGAGTAATATACCAAAGAGGCATTGGTTGTTCTTGAATACAATGAATCTTCATTTGTTGAGAAGTTAAGTGTTGTAAACGTGCGGAAGACCAATCCACAGGCATACCCACTAAATAACTGATACGTAAGATAGTCGCTACAATCTCAACAAGATCTTCTCTCGTATTTGACCACTCATCCCCTAAAAAAGGATACATCAAATGAGCTTCTTCCAATACGATTAAATTGGTAATCTGAAGAGCTTTGAATTTTTGCCAGCCAAAATCTAAAACGAGCTGTTTCGGAATAAAGAGCATTTTGTAGTCACTAGGGTTCAACGTTGTAAAAAACGCGAGGGTTTCAGGAGTGCTAGACGTTAGCGCCACATAATCCAATCGTTTTCCCGCATCTTTCCATTTGGTAATGTCTTCTACACCAATACAAAGCGTATCCCAGCGGTCCCATTGGACAGCAGTGTCTTGGTTATGTAACCAAACCATCGTTTTTTTGTTCCGCCAAAGACTGGCTTCACTACGTAAGATACGGATAGGCGCACCTGTTTTTGGATTCCGAGCAATCATTCTGAAGAATCTTTGCGTAACCTGTTTAAACCTATCTTTCTAAAATGGAATAGATGAATCGCCAGGACGTTTGTATTTTATTGAACAGCTGTCCTAAGTATTTCTATCTATTACCGCTCCAATTAACAATGATAAGACGTTATGCGGCTACATTACTCTGGCCGATTTATTTTGCGACGGAAGTTCCAGATCATCCTGTGGCCAAGCAATTAGAAACCGAGTTTTCAGTAAAGATTCTTTCGATTCCTACAGAAAAAGCAGGGTTTTTAGAAAGCCGTCAAGCGGCTCTTTCTCTGCTTCCTTCCGAAATTACCTATGTATTGCCTCTTCAAGAAGATTTCTTACTAGACCGCAGTCCTGATCGTAAATCTTTAGTAGATGCTCTCTATATTTTGGACACTGACCGCAACGTGAGTAGTTTACGTTTAATGCCTTGTCCAGGTCCTCACGATACGGATACTCTCTATGTCAAAGAAAAACCTTGGTTTCTATTGGGTCCAAAGAATACCTATATTTTCACCTATCAAGCTACCTTGTGGCGACGCATGGATTTGTCTATGTATTTGAATAGTTTACTTCATTCTATGGAAAAAGATTTTGGAAATCGCCCCACCGAAGAAAAGAAATATTTAGCTCTGACCAGCAACTTAGGCGAAAGTGTATACGGTCAAAAGGTGCTCAAGCAATGTTTACCTGATACCATTCATCTCTGTTGGCCAAGAGCTCATAAACATCCAAATGCTGTTTTCCTTTGTCCTTGGCCCTACAGACCCACTGCTGTCACTAGGGGAAGATTAGAATCTTTCGCGGAGGAACTCTTTCATCGCGAGGGTGTAAAATTTGAACGGCCCGAAGGCAATATGATGGAGTAACCACCCATGAACATTTTCGTATTACACTTAGATCCCAAAAAAGCCGCACAGGCTCACGCAGACAAACACGTTGTTAAAATGCTGCTGGAAGCGTGTCAGCTGCTGTATACCGCACATTGGGTCATTCATTACCCTCATATTCTAGAATACAAAGCACCCTCCAAATTAGCGGTTGTCCAAAAACATTTAGCAATTCCTGATTCTATTCAGACAGCTCCATCAAGTCTATCAAGGCCTGATGAACCTGGCTTTCGTCCTTGTCACATTCACCACCCTTGTGCTGTCTGGGTGCGTGAATCTCTTCAAAACTATCTGTATTTAACGGAGTTAGCGATGGCTCTTGCGGAAGAATTCAAGTATCGCTATCCTAAAAAAGGGAAACACGCTTGTGAAGACCACGCGCATTGGCTTCACCACAATTACCCGTGTTTTATGCTGGATATTCCTCGCACTCCCTTTGTGCAAGCGATGGATCCGAAATATCGACGACCAGATCCTGTAGAAGCCTACCGAAATTATTATTTGACTTCCAAAAAAGACCGTGGCCTTCTTGTTTACAAATTCAGACCCGCACCTGATTGGGTTCAGTATGATGTATTGTCCAATACAACTGTCGCACAAATAGAAGACGCTGGTGAAGCAAAGAACTGATTGGTAGTCGGTATCACGTTTCCAAAGGTATGATGAAGACTTAACGTAGAGAAAGAACGATCATTTTTTAATGTAGACAGGGTTGTAGGATCCTGAATTAAAAATCTTGTTTTTTCTTGGAAGAAGAAAGGTAAGTTAATAGGATTGGTATTGAGAATATAATAGGACAGCGATTCTTGGCCAATTATGTTTGAGCCTACATAAGGAATTCCTCTGACTAAAAAGCTGTTGAATTGGTAATTTCCTGAGGTCGCATCATAATAGGCAAACTGAACGAATGGTTTGAGCTCTATGTCTAAACGTGTAGTGGAAGGAATGATTTTGGAACGGAGAACATCACCGATATCAAACCGAATCGTGCTTAACGCTAACGTATTGGTGGAGACATTCGAATATAGATATCCCACATTACACCAACCAGCAGTATTCACATTCGAATAGGTAGAACGAAAGACTTGAACACTCGATAAATATCCTAGAGATCCCAATCCTATGACAGAACTTACTAATTGTGGAGAACTCAGATAGGAAGCCGATCCCAGACCCGCAACAGTGCTGGTCAGTTGTGACGTAGAAAGAAATCCAAGAGAACCTACACCAGCTAAACTGCTCAACAATTGACTAGACGAGACATACCCCAAGGTGCCTAATCCTCTTAAGCTGCTGGTTAATTGGCTGGTGGAGATATATCCATACGTCGCTAATCCTTCAATGGTGCTACCCAAGGGAGCAGTAAAGACACCTGACGAAATATAACCAAACGTTCCCAGCCCAATAATCGTGCTGGTGACTTGCTGATTAAGAAAAGAGGTGCTGACGTATCCTGAAGTTCCTAATCCTTTGGTGGAGCTGACGAAGTAGGGTCCTAAGCTGGCTGTGCTCAGATATCCACTGGAGCCTAACCCTGTCACGGTGCTGGGCAAAAAAGACACTGCACTACTGGTGTAGGTGTTGCCCACTTGGATAGCGGTAGAAAGCAAGTCAGCCGTCAGAGTGCTTATAGAAGCCGGAAGATTTGAGAGCCCAATCGTGCTTAGACTCACAACGGGACTTACAAACGAGGCGGAACCTTTGGTTAACGATGTCAAAACAAATCCAGTAGAAAAGGGAGCATTGTTGGATATGTCATACGCAAAGATTCTACGTAAAACGATAGAATCTGTATCATATGTCTTTCTAGAGCTTGAGCTCATCTATTTCTATTTAGGATCAACAAAGGGCAACAAAGCCGCAGCTTAATTGAAGCAGACTGGGTAAAGTTTATAAAGTGTGCTCCACAGAGCGGTCATATTGACCGTCACATTGGATTGTGGCTCTTTAATACTACTCACAACCAACGAACTGATAGAAGTCACCAGATTTGTAGAGGACACATAACCACTCGATCCTAATCCTCCCACCGTGCTAATGATATTACAGTTGACATTCGATATGTTCGCGTTTAACTGAACAATGGTAGCACGCGCATTGATCAAACCTGTAAGCGTGTAAAATTCATAACCTGTAGATACCGCTAAGGCATTTATACTGGATTGAACAGAGGACCACTGAACGCCTGAAGTAGTAGACATAGAATTAAGGGTAGAGGTAAACAATCCCGTTTGCACATAGAGACTACTGACCGTGCTTAAGGTGCTAGGATACGCACTGTAGGCGACATTACTGATATTCAGATATCCTTGACTTGTAAATGTGCTAATCGTAAAGAAAATAGAATTGGTGGTAACATTGGTGCTGAGTTGAATATCATTATATCCTAAGAAACGAAGTAAAGTAGATGGAGAGCTAGCAGTAATATAATCTCCTGCTAAATCTTGAATGGACGACGTAATACTGGATGCTGCGCTGGTGACTTTCACTTGGTTAAATCCATAAATTCCTGTGGAAATAGCTGTATTCGTTCCCGAACCACCGATGAATAACGTATTGGTGGCTGGATCTGCGCGTAATTGAACACCGTTTTCTCCAGCCAGAGTTACTGATGGATCCAACTGATTATTCTGAAATGCGTAGACCGAATTTCCACCACTGATATCCAATTGACTAAAGGCTTTCGCATAGAGAGTTGTCTGGTTAGATCCAGCTGGACCATTCACCATTCCCATTCCTTCACCCGCCAGTAATCGGAATTTATTATAACTTAAATCTGCCGTATAGATCGCAGCACTAGTAATGATCTCATTAAAGGAAGGATTCATTCCTAAACTGCTTGGAATCGCCCAGTAGCAAGCCCCCGTCCCGTCAGCAGTTAAGACTCGGAGAGCAGGAACATTACTATTCCCAGGATTTTTAGCAAATACTGTTCTTAATGTTATGTTGTCGGTATCATAGGTGCGTCTTGATGATGCCATCTCTATTCAATTAAGGTAGATTCTGAATGGACAAAAAGACCGAGTTTGTGGATCCAAAGCGTACTTCCACATCTCCACTCACAAATCCAGGAGATAAATTGGAGGTTACACTATCCGGTAAATTGTGGACTAGTTTGTAATCCGCAGAATATTTATTGACGAGTTCGGATCCATTGATTTGAATTTTTATAGGTTGTTGATACATATTTCCAAATCCTGAAGTTTGTGTTCCAGCATATACCCAAGTAGATGCTATAGGTGTGAGATAGGATGTTCCATAGGCGATCATTGTGCTCATATTGATCAAGGAGTATCCTGAGGCTCCTGTGTTCAAGCGAGGAAAGACAAAGGTAGGATAGACATCCAAGCTAATCTTGGAATTCGCCAAAATATAGCTAGAAAAGTTGTTGAGAGGAAGAGTGGCTGTGGAAAATAATAAATTTCGTCCTAGCGTAGCATCTGGATAGCGGACAGGGGTGACTGTGCCATTCGATCCTATATAGGTAAGGGAGGAAACCATAAAGGTGCTCAAAAAAACGACAGAACTCGCGGAAGAAATGGTGACACGGCCTCCAAAAATATTTAAGGTTCCAGCATTATCAATAAAGAAACTTGTTTGAAGACTTGTGCTAATGGCCGCAGAAGTGCTTAATAAATTTCCTGTTGAAATGTAACGCGAATAATCGGTCAACCAAGCTGTGGTGCTCGTCAATTGTGATGTGCTCAGATAACCAACACTTCCTAAGTTTGCGGTAGTGCTGAAGAACTGAGAAGGACTTACAAATTGCGGAACAATTGTGCTATAAAAGGTGCTGTAGACCATTGAAGATAATCCTTGGACTGTGCTTAACAAACTTAATGTTGAAACATAACCCGAATTTCCAAGACCTTTCACACTACTGACGAGTCCTGAGGTGGACACGTATCCTATATTTCCCAAGCCTGCTATGCTGCTTAACATAGAAGGTAATAGTGTAATACCTGCGGTGGTGCTTACAAGAGCTCCAGTAGACACATAGCGTGAATTATCTAATAGCCAAGATGTTGTGCTGTTGAGTTGCGATGTGCTAACATAGGATGCTGAGGCTAATCCTTGTACGCTGCTAACCAATTGGGAGGTGCTCACGTAGCCAGAATTCCCTAATCCTCCAATGGTGCTATTGAGTTGTGGCACGTAAATCCCGGAAGAAATGTAGGCGAGCCCCAAACTTGTTGATAAACTAGACAATCCAATAATGACACTGGACATTAAAGAAGAAATTGAACTTATATTTGTCCGAAATCCATCAAGAGTGCTGGGTAAATAACCCACGCCTGTTCCAGCGGTGCTCAAATTTGTAAAAGGATTTTGCCAGACAAGACCTCCTTCTCCATCCGTAGTGACAACATAATTTGTAGATATAGGCATATTTGTATCAGGATCCAGGGCGAATAATGTTCTTAAAATAACAGATTCTGTATCATACGAACGCCTGAGTGTAGTATTGAGGTTCATTCCTGTCTTTTCTAAATGCTATTTTGTTTTTTATGAAAAAAAATATCTGCGTATTTGTAGTATGGGAACTCCTATAAGCTTTGATGTGGAATCTACTTTTAAAGCCCCCCAACCAAAAGAGCTATTAACCAATGTAAAAGATTTAGAAGGAGGTGTTGCGAAGTTACTTGAGTTAGCTGAAACCTCACAGTCACATCTAATTCGTTTTCTAGAAGCAGTAAAAAAGAACAATGAAGAAATAAATATGAAAATTGTAAATCCTGGAAAAAAATCATACGATAGTGCTTTACGAAAGGCAAAAGAAGGATATGGTGTTCCGAACCGTCTACTTATGCTTGCCGACCCCTATAGAGCTTCTATTATAGTAGAATCATACAAACATATAGAACCAGTCAACAATTGGATCCAGAAGGAAGCAGAAAAAAATGGGTTTAAAATTATATGGGTAAGAAATTACTTTGATAAACCATGGAGTGGAGGATATCGCGAAATCAATATTCGGGTGGCAGATACTACGAATCAAAACATTGTAGGTGAAATACAAATTCTTTTATGCACTATCAAAAAGTTTTCTCTGCTAGCAGGTCATAAATCTTTTGAAATTACACGAACATTACATCCAAAAAATAACCCATCTAATCAAAGTATTAAAAATGCACTGGAACAAGTTACGCGTTACGGATATAATTTAGCTTCAAAATATGACAATATCGGATGTTTGAAAAACATTGAAAATATTCAGACGAAAATGCCAAAGGGTGGTAAACGAAAAACAAACAAGAAAAAGAAAGTGAAGAAAGGAAGAAAAACTTATAAGCATTAAGAATTATTCAAATACGGCTTGCGGAATATGATCCACACTCTATTCTATTGCTCTCCAATAGAATAGAATGACTGCAGGTGGTGGCTTACTTCAACTCGTGGCCAGAGGAAAACAAGACATTTTTCTGACCGGAAATCCTCAAATCACGTGGTTTAAAATGGTCTTCAGACGATACACAAACTTTGCGATAGAAAGTATGCCGATGTATTTTGATGGTGATCCAGATTTTGGAAAACGTCTGTCTTGTTTGATTCCTCGTCGTGGAGACTTATTGGGTCCCGTATTTCTGGAAGTTACACTTCCAGCGTTGACCATTGCTGGAACTACCGATCCCGTTTCTTACGCAAATGCGATTGGTCACGCTTTGATAGAAGAAATCAGTATTGAAGTCGGTGAACAAGAAATAGATAAACAAACGGGTGAATGGATGGAAATCTGGTCCAACTTAACCACCACGGAAGATCAAAAATTTGGATTTTATGATATGATTGGCAAAGTGGATGGTTATATGCCACCTACCTTATATGGTCCTCTGAAACTCTATATTCCTCTTCGTTTCTGGTTCTGTAAAAATCCCGGACTCTATTTACCTTTGCTCGCACTTCAATACCACCCTATCCGTATCAATATTACACTAAAACCTCTTCAAAAACTCTTCTACACTACACAACTGGTCACCAACTGTGATACGTTGGCTGTCAACCAAGCGAAAATTACCAATATGCAGCTCTGGGGTGATTATGTGTATTTGGATATAGAAGAACGTAGACGTTTCGTCAGTAATGCTCACGAATATCTGATTGAGCAAATTCAGTATACACCTAGTATTGGTCTTCCTGAATCCGGTTCCCAATTCCAATGTCGTGTGGAATTTAACCATCCTATCCGCGAATTTATTTTTGTCTTACAACGTAATGTGATGGAAAGCTATCACGAATGGTTCAACTACAGTAGTTTACCTATTTCCGAGGTCGGTGTCCGTCGTGATTTGCTGAGTAGTGCTATATTACAATTGGATGGGCAAGACAGATTTGAAGAACGTGACGCAGGATACTTCAGACTTGTCCAGGCTTGGCAAAGACATACCGTCATCCCCAATGAAGATTTCATCTATTTGTATAGCTTCGCATTAAGACCAGAAGATCTTCAACCTACAGGCTCTATGAATGCTTCTCGTATAGACAGTATTGTTTGGCAGCTCACTACCAACCAAACGACTATTCCAGCCAGAGGAAACTGCGTGACGCGTATCTATGCTACCAATCACAATGTTCTTCGTGTTGTGGACGGTTTTGGTGGACTGTTATTTACGATTTAAACTTTGCTCACAGATGTTCAAAATATCCAAAAGCAAAGAATACCATCCAATAGTAATGAGCACGGACTCAGAGAAAAAATTTATCCCTAATCCGTCGCAAGGAGACTATTGGGGAGGATGGATGGTGGAGTTTTCTGTATTTAAAACGTTGGCGTTGATACCCTTGACAGGTCTCCTAGGTATAGATTATCTTGCTCTCCGATCTCCCTTTACGGCTTTTTTGAAATTAGTGGTGAATCTTTTATTTTTTGGTGTCTGGTATTTTTACGATGTTGTTCAAGTTGTCACCGATCCAGAATTTGTAGCCAAATATGGGTTATCTAGACCTTGGGGCTTGAGTGGTGATGGATTCCGTATGTTCAACAATACGTTAACCGTGGGTGGTGTAGCTACAAAACATTCGAATGAATTTCCTAAGCCCTCCCCCTATTATGGAGGTCCTCTCGGATTGTTCAACTACATTGCCTACGTGGCGATGACACCTTATTTAGGATTCACAGGGCTGAATAGCGCACTGGCAGGAGATTGGGGAGGGTTTGGATATAAATTGGCAACCTGCTTATTCTTGGCTCCTTACTATATGATTAGTAGTATTCTTGATTATTTTAACAGTGGAAAGATTGAAAAAGAAGGAGTTCCTCGTCCTTGGCCAGTCCAAGGATTAATGAATATTATGATCTTTGATAACTCGTCCACGTATCCTGCGGTGAATATTATTTCAAAGGAATTAGGCGATAAACAAGCCAAAGAGCATCAAGCCAAAGTCGACGCTTATCGAGGTAAACAAGACACTGAAACACCACCTACTACTCTTTGGAAAACCTTCTATGGCTATATGACGAGTATTCCCCGTTTTATCAACGCCACTGCTACCGTCTCCGAAGCTACTTCCAAAGCCACGACCGCCACTGGAAAAGGTGCCGAGCAAACCGCCAAACTCTTAGAACTTCAGGCGAAACAAAAGGAACTGGAACTTTCGCAATTACAAAAAGCCGTCGCCAGTGGAAAGACGATTCCAACTCCTCCGCCTACTCCTCCTCCCACTCCTGTGACCCAAGCAGGAGGGGCCCTTATCCGCACCGATGCTGAAAATCAATGGGATACGATCTTACTTATCGGATTAGGTCTTTTTATCTTTGGTGGATTTGCGGTTACTCTGGTTCGCAAAATGACCCTTCCTAAAAGAAAAGACGAGAATGAACACCCCCGAAAAACCTACGATGGAGATGACACTCCTCCAAACCCAGGAAGAGTTTGAAATCTTATTAGGACGTGTTCCCACGGAGAAGCCTGTTCCTAGCTTCGTTGTGGTGTATTTCACGGCAGAATGGTGTAAAGCTTGTAAAAAATTAGATTTGGAGACTATTCTCTCAGTAGTCCCGAATGCGACCTGGTTAAAATGTGACATAGATAAAAACGATTATACGGCAGGATACTGTGGTATCCGATCTATTCCCACTTTCCTGGTTATTCGTGATATGAAAGTTGTATCACAATTAGGAGATTCTAGAACAGATAAAATAGTGGAGTGGTTAAAAAGGTTCGCTGATTAAGATCAGAAAGAGTAGATGAACGCGGATGTTATTATTATTGGTGCTGGCATAGCAGGTCTTCGCTGTGGTATTGAATTGCTACATAAAAGACCTTCTCAAAAAATAGTCATTCTTGAAAAATATAATTACAATGGTGGACGTGTAGTCACTTATCGCAAAACGATTGAAGATATGAAAGGAAAATGTGCCAAGGTGCAATGGGAAAATGGCGCAGGTCGCATTCATTCTTCCCATACCAAAGTCCTCTCCTTATTGAAACATTACAATCTCCACGTCTATCCCATTAATGATAAACTTCTCTATGAGGAAGACGGTATTCTTGTGAACAATATTTTTACCGATACGATGAAAGTGTTGACTTCAGCCATAGACAACTTACCTTCTAGCTATTTAGCTACGCATACCTTACGTGAAGTCTTAGAAAGTCTGATGGGAAAAGAAAAAACGGATACACTTCTACTCCAATTTCCCTACCGCGCAGAAGTGGATACGCTTCGGGCCGATTTGGGTATCCAATCGTTTCGCGACGAAATGGGCACGTATAAAGGCTATGTAGTGGTGAAGGAAGGATTATCTTCGTTGATTCAAGCGATGGTGAAAGACTTTGAATCCTTAGGGGGAACTCTTTTTCACGGTCAAGAACTCATCAATATTGAAAAAGATGGAGCTACTCTCTTAATTCAAACTAAAACGGAAGCAGGTCCGGTTGTGTGGGAGACCTTTACCTGTATCTGTGCTCTACATCGTGACGCCTTTGCGGAAATACCTTTCTTCAAGGGTTGGAAAACACTGGATCGTCTAAAGATGGAACCTTTAGTGCGCACCTATGCGGTATTTCCTACCGACAAAGGCGGTGCTTGGTTTGCGGATATTCCAAAGTTGGCCAGTTCTAGCTTTGTTCGTTTCTTTAT
>JACCDO010056339.1_pt1 | contig 22934 bp, 15 predicted proteins | sample 7446101 | NCBI WGS metagenome assembly JACCDO01 (sample SAMN15323440, study PRJNA562643) | freshwater metagenome | isolation source: river surface water | place: USA:Blue River Watershed | collected 2017-08-16
TATTCAAACAAAAATGAATAACATATTTATTTGAATACCTTATATTTAGCTCTTGGGAGTGTATTTCTATAATCTTTATCTGGTGGCTTTCTTTTTCGTTGTAATATTTCTCAGGCGGAATAATACACATTCCTAAGACCATATTCCTTCATACACTTCTCCAAATGACACTTGCACGCGTGACACGGCTCTGAATTTACAATCTCCTTCAACCCCCTTGAAATACGAATAACAAATAGAATTGCACCTTGTAGCTGTCTGACATCACCAATCTTCTTTAGTACTGCACGCTCTGCGTGAATTGTTCTCTCTGCATATCCGCAGCCACGCGACCTCGAACCAATCGAATTAGATGCCACCGCCAATACCTTATTCCTCTTCATTACAACAGCAATGTGTGCGTGCGTCCTATGCTTAGACATTACCTGCTCAATCGAAATCGACTCCTTCGTCATCTCATAAATCTGCTCCTTAGAAATGCCCATCTTACAAATAAACTTGGATGAAAATGCTATCTTGAATAAACTACGATAATCTACACAGTATACCCTTATTATTATATGCCTTGATTTTCAAATTTTTCTGCCAAGATTTATTCCTTTAAACTGCAATTTAATCCTTACTTATAATAATTATTTCATTTTTAGGTTCATTTGCATTCCCGCCTCTTGGAGTCCCATCCGATACCATTATTACCCCCTTTTTCCCTTGATTCTCCGTTTCAAGTGCATATATATGATCATTAATCAATGACTTTCTTCTCACAGATTTACCTTTTTGTGCTCTATTCATATTTAGGCGATTCTCAAATGCATTGCCTGCAAATTTATCTATTTGTGGCGCATTTGCGCCATCTCCTAAATCACCAGGCGCAGACTGCGTTAACTTCTTCTTTTCTAACTCAATTTCTTCCTGAATCTTCCGCTTACGCTCCTCTGCTAATTCCTTTAATGCATTCTCTTGATCAATTGCCTTCTGACGCTCAACACGCAGCTCCTCTTCTAATCTCTCTTTTTCTATCTCTAACTCTGCATTTAATTTTGTGCGTCTCTCTTCCATTAACTTGGCTTTTATCATTGCTTCTTCGCTCTCGTACTTACGACGCTCATCTAACTCAACTTCTAATCGTGCCTTTCTCTCTTCAATTGCAGCCTCAAGGCGTTCATTTACTTGTTTATTAATACGAGCCTCTATTTCGGGTGTTACCAACTCTTTCAGAGTTTCCTTCTTTCTTCTTAACATTAAAGCTGCCTCTGATGCAAGTTTCTTTAAACGCGTTTCAGAACTTTGATATACAGCAGTGTGCTCAATTGAACCACAAATATCAGGTTTCTTAATATCTTTAATGGATCCAAATTTACTCTCAAACTGTTTTATTACCGCACCAGGTATCGGAGGAGATTGTTCGATTAAACGATCCAATTCTGCACGACAGATCTTTAAAAAATCCATTGAATCCATACGATCATCTGGTTTTAACGCAAGCTCTACAGCAATTAGACGCTGAAATTTACCCCACGCAATTGATGCTACACGATTACCTTCCTCTAACTGTGACCATTTGAGTAAGTTATTCAATGTTGTTAACATACCCGCTAAAAGAGATACTCCACCAATTGCAAAACTGGCATACTTCAATGCTTCCTCATTATTTTCAAATAATGATTGTACACCAATATTAGCAAATCCAGCCACTGATGATATTACAATAACGGATGAGTTAATCAGGAGTGCTTTAGTTTTAAAAATCTTTTCTGCACGATCGTGCATATAACGATAACAAGAACTGATATCACTCCACTGGGCCAAAAGTTTTTCTTGTTCAGATGACCACCCATTTTGAAATTTTTTAGATGGCTGATTATCACTTCTACTCGGCGATGATGAGCGCGAATTGGGCGCAGAAGTTTGAATTAACCCACCCTCCATATTCTCCCCATTAATAACTGTTACTCCCTTTTCTCCAGACATTCTAATTAGTTAGGATTTTATTTTGCACGACTTTTACGCGGTTTCTTCTCTTTCTCTTCACTGTCGCTATCCGATTTTGCAGTCTTCCCTTTTGTTGCATTAGTATGTGCATACTTTTTCTTGTTTTCTAATCCATCCTTATACAACCGTTCTACCTCTTTTTCTAACATACCTTCAATATCTGTCCCTTTAGGGACTGAAACAAACTTTGCGATTTTAAGAGATGTCTTAATAATATATGGTCCATATTGACCTGTCCTAACCTCATATTCCTTAAACTTCTTCAATACATTTTTTGAACCCGATCCACCCTCCTGTTTAGCCTTAAAACGTTCAATAGTTTTCTCTAAGGCTTCTCCTGCCTGATATGGGATTGATAGGCTATCACATTGCAAATAATCACCAAACTTACCTGATTTCTTAATAATTTCTTTATCTTCATATTCACCTATTACTTCTCCACCACGCCTCTTTTCTTCTGATGCCTTAAACTCCAGCGCCTTTTCTTCAGTCATATCCTGAAAATCTACTCCCTTTGGCCATCCAATAAATTTAGTATCCTCCTTAGTTGCACCTTCTACCAATAGAAGTGGGCCTTTTTTTGATATAATTGCTTTAAGCCCATTAGAGAATTCTTTAATTCTTTCTGATTCTCCTCCTTTTGATTTTAATTGCTGTTTTTCCAATAAGGTTTCATAACGATCCTTATACGATTCCCACATATCCTTTAATGCATTTTTCCAGACTTCTGTTCCTTCAGCAATCTTATCGAGACGTTTCTCCATTTGTGATGTAAATCCATAATTAAACAGATCATCGAAATGATCCAACATAAACCTTAGAACTGATCGCCCTAAATCTGTTGGGGCTAACTTATTTTTCTCTGCACCTTGTTTCTTTTTAGATTCTTTCTCTGTCGCAGGCCAGACATTAGGCTTTAATGTATACTCCTTAATAGTTAGTTCTCTTGCTGGGATATCTTTTGTTTCTACATAGTTTTTCTCTTGAATAACCGCAAGAAGTGATGCAAATGTTGATGGGCGCCCAATACCGTGCTTTTCTAATTCTCTTACAAGTGTGGCCTCAGTATATCTTCCTTGTGCTTTTGTTTCGTGTGGTTCAGCCTTCATATCTGTCCACTCCAGTTTATCACCCACTTTTAGCCCCATTGCGGCCGTCCATTCATCTGCCCCTTCTTCATCATCTTCGCTCCCAGTATCATCTTTTACAGAATCATCAATCTTTGCGACTTTTCCTATGATTTTCCAGCCTTCAAATGTAGTCCGTTTCCACTGTGAATACCATACAAAGTCTTCGTCATCATCAATCTGTGTCTTAACTTTGCAGGTCTCACCCTTTGCTGCTGCCATAACAGATTGGATTGCTCGCTGCCAAATTAATGAATATACTTTTTTATCTTGTCCTGTCCAGTCTCCTGTAATTTCCCTTGCATCCATATGTGTTGGACGAATTGCTTCGTGTGCTTCCTGAGCTTGGGGCCCCTCCCCCTTCTTACCTCCTGATTTTGCTTTTTTCTTTTCTTCTACTTTCTTCTGCCCAGTCCCTACAAATTCCTGACCATAAGTTTCTGTAACCCATTTTTTAGCCTCTTCTTGTGCTTCTTCTGATATTACAGCCTTATCAGTTCTCATATACGTAATATGACCTGCTTCATACAATTTTTGTGCAATTCTCATTGTCTGCTTAGGATTAATACCAAATAGCGCAGATGCCTGTTGCTGAAGTGTACTTGTGATAAGTGGCTGTGGCGCATTTTCTTTCCAGTCTACAATATCTTTAGAGATAATGGATCCGCCTGGAGTTTGATGCACATTTTCCATATAATTAAGGGCGGATTCCTCATCATCCAATTCATCTTCAAGCCTCGCTGGGAACTTAAAGGATTTCTTTAAGCCCTTTGATTTCCAGTTCAATGAAAGCCGCCAACTTGATTGCGATTTAAATGATGTAATCTGCTCTTCTCTCTCCACTACCAATCGTAGCGCAGGCGTCTGACAACGACCTGCTGATAAACTTGGGCCCACATATCTCCACAATAGAGGGCTCATTGTAAATCCAATCATCATATCCAGCATCGCCCGCGCCTGTTGTGCATTTACACGATTCATATCCAATACTCGTGGATTATTAACCGCAGCCTTTACAGCCTTTGAAGTAATCTCGTGAAATACCGCACGCTTTGCAGTCTTAGGATTTAATTTTAATAGAATACACACTGAATATGCAATATTCTCACCTTCCCTATCGTCGTCTGCAGCTAAATATACTTCTGATGCAGTTGCTGCCGCCTCTTTTAGTTGCTTAATTGCTTTTGCTTTCTCCTTAATAAACTCATATTTTGGCTCAAAATTATTATTTAAACCAATTGCATCAAGTGACTGCTCTAATGCACGAATATGCCCCATACTCGCTATAACTTTCCATCCCGCTCCTAAAAACCCTTGGATTTTCTGACACTTTGCTGGCGACTCTACAATTACTAAGTTTGTCATTCTTGTTTACACACTTATTATTACGCGATGCACTGATTCAATTTTATATTTATGGTGACCCACATATTTATTTTCTCCACTCTTATTATAAAATGTCCTTCGAAAAAATATTATTTGAACTGCTCATTATGTGCGTCCTAAATGTTGCCGCAGTTTACATTGCCGCCTTTAACTACCGTCTATCCTGGGCTGGCGTTGTAGGTGTTATGTCCATTGCCTCATTAGCTACGGCAATGCTCACTGATAAACTATCCAATACCACTGTATTCTTTATGGGTGGACGTAAATCTATATCTGAAGCACTCGGTTCATTACTACTCGCCGCTGGATGCAGCATTGCTGTTCTTCTAATCCTAACCAAACGCTTCAACTTCCCTGAGGCACTCGGTATTTCACTATTAGCTGGCGGATTAACCAGCTTCTTACGCTTCCTCTTTAAAGAGATATAAACTCGCTTTAAGAATCTAAATCTTAATATGCATACATCTGAATAGGATGGCATCAATTAACCAATCATCTGGACAAGGTGCTCTTTTTGAACTCGTTGCCCGCGGTGTTAAAGATAATTACTTCGTTAAAGACTCCAAATCAAGTAATTTCCCATTTAATGGGCGATATGACTCCTCCTGCTACCATTTAGCTGAACGGAAAACTATCGTGCCTCTTAATCAACCCAAATTCGGCGGAACATTTGAAGTTGAAATTGAACCATACGCTGATGTACTTACCGAAGTTGCATTTGAAATTGATTTACCCACTTGGATCCCAACTATTACTACACAGGGTGAAACTCTAAGTGCACAACGTGCTAACACTCTTTTCTGGATTACTACTCCTCCTGATACGATTACACAGCAAAAATACTCCTATGGATATGTAAACTATATAGGTTATTTCCTATTTGAAAAAATACAATTATATCAAGATCAGTTCCTAATTCAGGAGTGGAGTGGAGAAGGACTTCTGACTAAATCCGTTTCTGAGGGTTCCTGGAATTCCTCATTCCTAAATCAGACTATTGGCGGACTCACAACTCCTGGCGGACGAGGAATCTCCTATAATGCAACTCCTGGACATCTCCGTATTAAACTCCCACTCCCAGGAATGCAGACTCCTAAAGATGGCGGATTACCACTAATCTCACTCCAAAATCAGACTTTCCGTATTAAAGCAACTCTGAGAAAATTAGAAGACTTAGTTGTCACTGATGCACCCATTACTATTAAACCCACTCCTTGGAATGTACCAGCCTATCAATTTACAAATGACTTACAGGAAACTGTAACTTTTAGCCCATTAGGATTTGACCAAATAGGACAACCTACTATTCTCCTATCCACTATACAACACTATGTGCCTCCAGTAGCCCAAGCAGAACTCCATAAAACTCCTATTTCAATTCCATTCAGAAAACAGTTTGAAAATATCTTTACATTTGGAGAATTAGATTACAAAGCACTCGATAATAACTCCAGTGCATTTGTTACCAGGCGCCTCGATGGACGTCATCCCACTGAAAAACTCTGTTTCTTTTTCCGCAATCAAAATGCAATTATTACTAATCGATTAGATGATTTTATTAATACACGACCTATTATACCTACTGCACCTGATATACTTTATAATTACTACAATTCAATGAAACTTGTTATTGCTGGGCGTGATAGAGAACATCTCCTTGAACCATTTGTATGGAATCAACTTAATACTTATTGTAAGGACGAAAAAGGCGCCGCACTAAATATTGGCGAAATGAAATGGTCATTGGGTGAGCAATATGGAACATTATATCCTGCTGAGAGACAGCCAGAAGGTACTGTTAACTTTACCACTGCTGATCGCCCCACGCTTTACATAGAATTAGCTAATATCTTACCAAATACTATGTTATTAAATAGAAGTTCTGAAATGCGTGTTTATACTGAAAGCTGGGCATCCTATGAAATTAAAGAAGGCCGTGGTCGACTTATGTTCAGCAATTAATTTGCTTTAAATCCTCCCTTAATCCACTGTGCAACAGCAAGTGTATCAGAGCTTGCAAATAATGGCTGAGGTTTACCATTAACCAATGCTAAAAATGCTGGAATTGATTTTACTCCACAGTACCCTGGCGTATAATCATTTTCATCTACATCACAATCATACCACACAATTTTATCACTTAGGCCAAGTAGCATTTCTTTATCTATCTTCCTGCAAGGGCCGCACCAAGTTGCACCGAATTTAATGATTACAATAGGTTTATGGGGTTGTGGTGGGTTCTTTGCTATCATCGCTTCGAATTGCTCCTGGGTTTGGAGGGACATCATCTTGTTTTGATTTTGCATCTGTGCCTTTATTCTGTCGGAATCTACGATATGATATTGCTATTCCAGACACGACTACAGTTGCAATCGTTATCATCAATACATAAGGTAATACTCCTAAATCATCCTGTAATTTACCTCCTGCCTGTCCTTGCACGCTATCATATGTCTTTTTGTATGCACAAGGTACTTCGCCGAACTTTGTTACTGCACCTGTCACATCACTAACTGATTCCGCTAATTTCCCTGCAACTTCTCCTGTTGTTGTAATTGCTTCTCCAGCAGTATTAACCACTTTACCCGCTAAATTAATTCCTGATTGCACAATTGATTCACCGTCTCTAATTGCATCTGCAATTGGCTCTGTAGCTAATGATATTGCACCTGTAATAGGTTCTACAGCGGTGCTTAATACGGCCTTAATAGGATCAATTGGATCTTCAATAAAACGTATAATGGATGATAGAATAGGTATCTTCATCAAGAATCTATATATAAAAGATTGCTCAACTTCTACTGGTTTTGGAGCACCAAAATATGCATAGTTTTCCTCAATTAATCCCTCCTTATTAAAAAAGAATTTGACTAAGTTCATTAAATACCATATTAATGCTATTGGGGCAAATATTACTGATATCAATAAAATAATTCTTACAAATCCCGTCTTTTTATGACCTGTTATAAATGAATCCAACCCAAATATTCCTCCAAAAAATAATGCCAACGCATAGATTATAAAACTGGTGTGATTCTTATCTGGCTTCTCTGCACCTAACAGACCTGCTCCAATTCCCGCTGGGCCATATCCTGGTATTGATAACCCAAATAGTTTAACAACATCCTTATTAAATGTAACTTGTAAGACATCATATAAATACCACAGGCCCATAAAACTTATATTAATAAGCAGTTTGGCCACGAATGTTAACGGTGATCGTAGATATAAATGATCCAGTGCAAAAAAACCACCTATTATTGTTAAGCCCCATAGCATTCCATATGACAAATTTGTCTGGCCTGCACCATAAGTATCATTTAACTTTGATGCGCCATCTGTACCAGGCTTTGAAGGGCCCCAAAATATATATTGAGTGCTATCAAACAGACCCATTACTGTTTATTATATAGCAAACTTTATAGAGCATATTTATCACTAAATTAGTATTTTATACAAAGACTTTTTAGTAATTTAATAAGATATTTATACTTAAATTGTGAACAATAGTCCACCGAAACCATTAATTACTCTGAAAACATTGTAATTTAATCCGTAAATTACTATATGGCAATTTCCTCGTTGTTTATCTAATGGGATTGTCGGTTGACTTAATATAGGATTCATATCAATCTTCCATACAATACTGTCAATTCGGCTTGCATTCATTGTCCCAGTTGGCTGCGCATCCTCTGGTCTTAATGCAAAACTATATGTGTATATATAGGATTTTACCGGAGTTGTGGTGTGATGATCATATGGTTGTTGCAGTCTAAAATAATCTGCTTTCCTCATTTGGAAACGATCATATCCATCCAATTGTAATACTGCAGATGATATCAAGTCTGTTCTTGTTTGACCCACATTTAGATAATTCTGCACTTGAGGAGGAACAGATTCTCCAATTGCTAAACTACTGTAATTAAACCATTCATTGCGATTTATCATTGCATCACGTTGTACTAAAATTATAAACTCCTTTAGAGGGTGATTGAATTCAACGGGGACTGTGGCTGTCATTTGATTATGCGTTAAAGAGTATGGTGGAGTAAATTGCACTTGCTCAATTAAATATTCATGAGAACTACTTACGAACTTTCTGCGCTCCTCCACATCTAAATACACATAGTCGCCCCATAGCATCATATTCACAATTGATTGCGTGCAAGTAATATCTGCTGTGCATAATGTGTCAATTCTATCTGGAATAAATACCAGAGAATTGAGTGGCGCTAATGTAATATTAATACGAATAGGATGATATTGTAAAGCCAGTAGAGGAAGATATAATCCAGGATTTCTGCAGAAATAGAATTGGAGCGGAATTAGGAGTCTGAGTCCTTCAGATGTTGGCCCTGGGATTAGGACTGGTGGTTGATATTGATCTAAACGTCCAACCATTTCATTTAATGCTTCACGCTGTGAAGTAGGAGTTGTCAATTGAGTCCAGACTTCCATCCATTCCCCTGTTTGACGATCAATCTCCTGTTCACCAACTTCAAATGTAATCTCCCTTATTAAGGCGTGACCTACTGCATTTGTATAGGAAATAGGAGTCCCATTAGGAGTTCCATCTGCAGTTATGCGTGGCAGAGTAACATCTAAATAGACTTTACCGAGTAAATCGCCGCGTCGTGGTATGAGACAAGTAATGCGTTGTCCGAAATTAGGAGTACCGTCAAAATACATAGGTTGACATTCGACTGCAAAGTTAGTATGTCTGCGATACACCATTTTAAAAAAACTTATTTGGGGGTTTCCTGTGAGAAAAACATCCTGTTTTCCAGTTGCTACTAATTGTAATAAACCACCTCCTGCTGGCATCCTGTTGAATGTTCCGGATATTTACTATTTCATTTGTATTCGCATATAGCTCTTATCGAATCTTATTACAACTCAATGATTTATGGTCATATTTAATTAATTATATTATGAAATCAACTAATTAACTAAATAATAGTGTATTGAGTGGCTAAAATAATTTTCCTATTTCTCCTCTGACTTTAGATGAGTTCTACTGGCGCTTTACCCACTAATACTGGACATCTGGTATTACGTGTTGACCCTGATAATCCCTTATCAGTTAACAATACATTTATACTTGATAAATATGGTAAACCTGTCCCTACTGGTACTATATTACTTACTGGGCCAAATGGTACTGTAAGAGCAGATACATCTATATCGAGTTTTAATGTATCATCATTGACAACACGTGAAATATTTACATCATCTATTCAGGCAAGTGGAGTTGATATTGTTAGTAATTCGCAGACATTAGTGTTTGATAGCACTACTACACTAAATACATATGTTATTCCTAATAATGTTATGTCAATAGATTTTCAGATTATTGGTGCAGCAGGTGCATCTATTACAGGAAATGACATTAATTCTGGTATTGGCGGCAATGGTGCATATATTAGCGGTTCAATTAATGTTAGTAATAGTTTAGCTGGAAAAACTCTAAATTTACAACCTGGTATTTGTTATAATGGAACTAAAAATAGTTCAACGGCATCATATATTTCTATAGTTGATGATGCATCTGAAAATGCTTTACTTGTAGTGGCTGGTTCTGGTGGTAATGGAGGGTACGCTTCATCTGCCCCAACATATCAAGCAGAAGGAGGTGCTGGTGGGGCTGAAGATTTTATTCCATTTGGAGAATTAAATGCTGGCGTAATTGCACCAGGCTTACCAGGTACAACTACACAAAATCAAACTGTAGTAACTGCTGGTCAGGGTGGTCAAATAGCACCTCCCCCTGTAGGTACTCCTCCTGCTACCCCTGTTGTACAAGATGCACCTGGTGGCACCGCTGGTGCTACTAATGCATCATCAACAGGTGCTACAAATGGACCTAAAGGTACTGCATATCAGTTATTATCTGTATTAGGTGGATCAGGAGGTATATTAGGATCGTATTATGGAGGATCAGGAGGCGGTGGTTATAGTGGAGGCGGCGGTGGTAATATTAGTTCTGATGGGACTATTGCATCTGGTGGTGGCGGTGGTTCATCATATTATGCTGCAGATTATATAGGAGATGTTGCATCTGCAAGTGGAAAAAATTTAAAACCTGGTATGCTACCTTCATATGGTAGGGCATCGCATATTGCAGGGAGTAGTTCTGTAAATGGCGCAATTGTATTGCGTATTAATAAATCTCCTGCATTATCAACAAGAGGTGATATAGATTGCTCTGGAAATATTCAATGTAATATTTTAAAATATAATATATTGGATCCCCCTTTATATGTTACACCCTCTGATGCTTGGTCTAATATACCCGCAGAAGGGCCAGTTGATATATCCAATTATAATCTAAATAATGTAAAAGTACTTAATGTAAGTACCGTATTTGCAAATAATGGGGTACAGCTGTCAGAATCTCAAGGGCCTAATGCAGAGAGACCTGCTTTAAGTGCTCAATTATTGGATTATGAGATTCGTGGTTTATCTGATAATGATAATGACGCACAAGGCAGCGTAGGATTTCTTCAGCTAACTGCTGGCAATCAACCAACTACTATGTCCTATATACAACTATCAGGAAACTCACAAAATACCGATATGAATCAAAATATTGTACTTGGTACAAGTGGCGGTGAGCAAGCGCGTATTAGTAGTATTGGCCTTATTGTTAAAAATGGATTAAGTGCTACAACAGGTACTTTCTCTGGTTTACTTACTGCAAATAATGGATTAACTGTTACTTCTGGTGGTGCTAATATTGTCGGTAATACTAATATTCAACCCAATGCGCCTACTGCAACTGATGCATTTAAAATTGAATTAGATGGTACTAACTTTTTAGTTTATAAAGATGGAACGACTAATACTGTTCTTAATAATACTGGAGGACCAACATGCAATTTAGTACTATCAAGTAGTAATACTGTTATTGTTAATAATAATACAGTTATAAATGGTTCTTTAAAATTAAATAATGGGAGTGGTGCATCACCTGGATTATATTTCAATGCTGATCAAAATACAGGTATATATGGTATAAGTGATGGGACAATGGGTATTTCAGCAGATGGGTTTGAACGAATTAAGGTTACCAGTGGAGATATTACTTTAACACCTAATAGTGGTAATAAAGTGAATATTAATGGTGCTGCTACTATTACTGGTGCGGCTACTGTTACTGGGACACTTAATGCTAATAATGGATTAACTATTACTTCTGGTACACTTAGTGCACCAAGTGCATCTATTAATGGGACACTTAATATGAATAATAATAAAATTACTAATCAATTATTAAATATTATACCATATGATACTATTACTATAGCTAATAATTATAATAATTATGTAATATTACCCTCTGGTACAACTAATATTTCTCTTACAACTACACCTTCTAATGGTACATTTATTTATTTTTATAATAACTCTGGTAATAATGTAACTATAGCTACGGTTGGTGATTCTATTTTAGTTGCTAATAAAGAAATACAGCAAGCGTTATATTATAATGGATGGATTTTACCTCGCTATAGTTTAGGAGGAATAATGGCACCTGTTGTTATTGGAAGATATATCCTATTTAATGGTGATACTCAGATGTATGTCGTAATGGATTTATATAGTGATAATTCAACCTCTATAATTGCATCAAATGGGTTTACTAATGGTACATCAGTATCAATAATACAAAGCTATTTTATTAATTATAGGTGTTTTGATTATATATTAATTGGTGGTGGTGGCGGCGGCAGTGGCAGCAACAATATTCTTGTTGGTGGTGTTGGCGGCGGTTCAGGATATTTAGTTCAATCTAATATACCATATATAATACCATCATCACCCTCCATATCAGTAAATGTTGGTGGTGCAAATACTAATACATCATTTGTAGTTAATGGTGCTAATGGTGCTACTACTATTACTGCAGCAGCAGGTGGTACACCTAATGGATACTATAATGGCGGTTTAGTAATCCAAGATCAAAATCAGATTAGTAGTACAACATATAATGGTGATGGCCCTGGTGGCGGCGCTAATGGTGGTGGTGGTATTAATAGTGGTGGTGGTGGTGGTGGAATAGGCCCTATACAGTTTAATACTATACAGTTAGTATCACGCGGTGGTACGGGTAATAATGGTATTAATGCTGGTACTGCAGGTATTTGTGGCGGCGGTGGTGGTGGCGGCGGCGGATATAATTCTGGAATTGCTGCGGGTACTGGTGGTGCAGGATATGTTGGCTTATATTTCCATAATTAAAATCGTATATTATAATCCTCATTGTATTTATTACAAATTAATTATAATATCTTTATTAACAGATATAATGACATCGCTTGATGTGGACTTCTTAACACTCCGAAATGTGACTGCATATAATCCAGATGGCACAGAAGTTGCAAATGGAAGTATCGCCATTATTGGGCTTGACGGGCAACTCACTTTTGGTAATTCTTTAAGTACTCTGGAGGTAAGTTCTATTATTGTTGGGACTGAAATTGCTTCCAGTATTTCGACAAATAATATCAGTGTTACCAGCTCTATTAATACAGGCTATGGTGGTATTACATTTAATACTGGTGCTGGTGGGACACCATATGTTCTAAGTACTTCTTATTCAAATGTATCTGGAGAAGTAGAACTTTTTTTTAATAATCATCAACTTGCTACAGGGGCTTCTACTGATCAGCATTGGGGAAAATCTGGAACTGCTATAATTAATAGTAATCAAGGTGCTGTATCTACTGCAAATAATCTTATTGTTGGTAATGGTCTTTCTGTTACTACTGGTGGAATTAATATAACCAGCGATAATAGTAATGCTCAAGCAATATTTAATGCAGCCCCTGGTGGTTATATGAATTTAAGATCTAATGGATATTTTTCACTATATAGCAATAATACTGGATTAAATGGTCAAGTAATTACTAATTTTTCATCTGATAATGGAAACAATTATATTAATAATGGTGGTAATGTTGGTATAGGGACTAATACTCCCAATGCAAAACTACACGTTATTGGTAATATGTCTACTGTTGGTAATGCTGATATTACTGGTTATCTAAGTACACATAATACACTAAATGTGTACTCAGGGGGTGCTACAATTAATGGTGACACTACTAATATAATTAATAATATTACAAGTGGCAGTAATGGCGGATTAAGAGTTGTACCTCTAACATCTAATTCAGCATCAGGTGTTACTTTAACTAACTATGAAGGGAATTCACAATGGAGTTTAATTAATAATGCTAATAATGATGGTGGAAACTTTTCGATATATCGCTATGTTAATGGGGCTAATGGTGTTAATTACTTACAACTATCTGCAACTAATGGTTTAACAGTTAATAATAATGCTGTAATTACAGGTAATACATCAATTAATGGAATCGTTACTGTAAATAATAATATTGTAATAACACCATCAAATCCATCCACATTTGGAACCGTTAAAGTACAATTAAATAATACAAATACTACTAATGATAGTGGTTCATCTAACTTAAATATATTTAGAATATCTACTACTGCTACTACTTGTGTTAATAATGGTGGTGGTGGCGATCTTGCATTAGGCACTGCTACAAACTTTTCTACCATTGTAGTTAAAAATAGTGGTGGGGCTACAATTAATGGTAATTTTTCTACTATTGGTACATCTGTATTTACTAATAGTTTATATGCTAATGCTGATATAAAATTATTTAATGCAGGTGCATCACGAATTGCAACTGATAGTTCTAATTATAATATATATTTAGAAGCTGCTAATAATGGTACTATTTATTTAACAAATCAGGCAGCCACTACAACATATGCATCGTTTGATAATAGTAACGCTAATATTAATGGTGTACTTAATGCAAATAGCAATATTCGTGTTACTTCAGCTTCTGAAAATCTTACTATAGCTATTAATGCCAGTAATGGGCCATTTGGATCTATTGAGGCATTTCAAACTAACAATGCTAATACAAATAAACAACCTCTTATATTAAATGGATATGGTGGTAATGTTGGTATAGGAACTACTACACCTAATGCTACTCTTAATGTAAATGGTACTATAGCTGCAACGGGTGTTATTACTGGGTTAGATGTAACTGCATCTTCAGATAAACGTTTAAAACGTGATATTAATACAATTGAAAATTCTTTGTCTACTGTTTTACAAATGCGCGGTGTATCATACTATCATAAAAATACTGATAATCCTTCCAAAAAAATAGGCCTTATTGCTCAAGAAGTTGAAGAAGTTCTTCCCGAAGTTATAATTACTGATAGTTCTCCTGATCAATTTAAATCAGTATCTTATGGTAATATAGTAGGGTTATTAATTGAAGCTATTAAAGAATTATCTGCAAAAGTTGATATATTAACATCAAATAAAAATTAATATTATATTAATAGTTATAAGATATGTCTGGTCAATTTTCTTCATCCAATTTATCTATAGGCACGATTGCCAATGATCTTGGTAAACCATCTACAATGTCAGCCTTTGTTGGATCAACACTATATGATGCTAATGGTATTGGCACACAAGTTCCATCAATAACTCCAACTAATCCTTTAAGTATATCATATTTTTTTGGAAAATATTACATTAATCCACGCCCACCTATAGACCCTGTAATATTAACCTATCCAAATTTTAGTTCAACACAAATATATCCTCCAAATTACGCACCTTATAATAGTCGCCCCCCTACTAATTTTACAATAGAATTATTTGGAGCAGGTGGTGGCGGTGGAGGAGGTGGTGGTGGTGCATATGCACCTTTTGAAACTAATGTATCTGGGGCAGGTGGTGGTGGAGGGGGGGCTGGCGGATATTATGTACAAACTAATATTACATATACTACTGATACTATAATAATAGGTCAGTGCGGGGAGCAGGGTACAATTGGTACAGGTGGCGCAGGTGGAGCTAATGATGAAGCTAATGGCTGTAATGGTGATGCTGGTGTCAAAGGTGGTGATACACAAATTACAATTAATTCTGTCAGTTATACTGCAAACGGTGGCGCAGGTGGTGGGGGAGGTGGTGGTGGTGTAACTTCATTAAGCCCTTCTAATCCTACTGGAGGTTATGGCGGTAATGGTGGTAGTACTATACCCTCTGGAGGTGGTATAATTGGTGATAGTGGTACACAAGGTGGTAATGGTAATATTGCAAATGGTGATGGTAATAGTGGTGGTAATGGTAATTCAGGTGGTAATGGTTATAGTACAAGTATTGGTAATGGATATGGGGGTGGTGGCAGTGGTGGTAATGGTGGAGGTACTTATACCAGTGGTGCTAATTCTGGTAATAATGGCAATGTAGGTGGAAATGGGCTTATTCAAATTACTTGGTATTATACTTAAACTTTAAGGGAGCTTCTCTAAAGGTATTTTATATCTATCTCCACCAATATGCAAAATTAATGATGAATGAAATGTTGCACCAGGTGCAACCTCTAATGATGTTACATATGAAAATAATGATGAAAACCATAAATCTTGTGTTATAATGGATGATGCAGCATTTATTGTTGATACTGCTAATGTTGAATTTACTGTTAACATATTTGTGATAGAATTCAAAGAATTAATTGTTGAAACCCCTAAAATATTATTCACTGTTAGATAATTTGTTCCCAGTGTTGATGTTACTAATGTTGAAAATATTCCCTCTGAACCTCTAATACTTGATCCATAAATTGTTGAATTGGCAATTAAATTATTTATAGTTATATCATTGAGAGTTAATGTACCATCTACTTTAAGATCACCTGTTGCTGTTATTCCTCCATATACTGTTAAGGTGCTTGCTGGGCCAAATGTTACAATGCTGCTTAGTTTAATTGAAAAACTTGACAAGTTAACTATACTTGATAGGTTTCCAATAATATTCTCTATTTCTTGGTTTATTTCATCTGTAATGGTCTTAGTTGCTAAATTTGCAGTATTTATAGGATTATAAGGTGATACTAAAAATGGATTCGCATTATTTGATATAAACAAGTTTGCATTAGTTTCATTGTATAACTTTTTCTTCTTCTGTGATTCATATTTTAATATTGATTTATCTCTTACACCGTCTGGATTATTCATATGATTAACTCTATATTATTACGATTTCTTTATATATGAATTTATACTCATATTTGTCAATATGTAAAATCTCGATATAAAGCCAAAAATATCACTTGTGGTTTAGATAGGAGAAGAATGTCAAGTGGAATGTCAAGTGTACCTCAATATTATAGACCGTATGAATCTGAAAATGACGATACGGATAATGAAACCGCATCAACTGATACTGATGATTACGATAGCGAAGATCTACCTGATTTTGAAGACCCACGCATTCGCAGAGAACAAGATCCGCGCTACGCTATTCTAAGGGCCGCTGGCCCCAGCTTCAATAGCATTAATGACCAATTAACATATCAATCTGGTAAAGATGGATCCAATTATCTTATTAGTACAAATGTATCACAGTTGAATAACTCATTAATATATAATCAACCCGCTACTACTACACAAACCAGTCTGTTTAGTCTAAAAACTGTTAATAGGGATCAATCAGTTTATCCCAGTGCATCCTATTTTACTATTAAAATGCCCCGTGTTTATAAAAATGTTACTAAATTCCAACTTGTACAATTGTCTTATCCTAATTTCTCAAATTCTATTGCAGATATATCTGGTTATATCAGTGCAATTGTACAAGTTATCGAACCATATGTAGGCTCAACCTGTGTTCAAAGTTGTTTAAATGTTCTTACTGGCACCTCTGCCTTTACTACTACTGCCGTTTATGAAGGTGGGCGTACCAATAGTAGCGGCTCTCCTATTTATACAACTATACAAGTACCACCTGGTGCATATACTGGTAAAAGTTTAGTTGCTGAACTAAATAAATATTCAAATAAAACTCCAATATTTAATATGCTTTCCTACACCGATTTTAAGAATAATTTTTTAATTACAAAAGATCATCTACAAATATTTAATGAACCTGGCGATTATCATTTTAGTCATATTACAGGGCAAGTATCTGGTAATCCCAGTAAAGAATTTATGGCATCACACTATTATAATAATAATGTTTTTGATAATATATATGAACCAAATGAAGGTCACGCTTTAACTACATATTATTACCCTGTGCTAAAAGAATATTTAACTTCTGGTATTGGTGGACATACTATAAATCGAATGGGATTATCTCACGAACGTTTCTATGATTCTACTGTGCATAATTTTCTTGGACTTGATAGCGCATTTTTACAATCCACTATTTCAACTAATATATATGCTTTAGATATATATCGTAAACATCATACATTTGAAAAACGACCTGTAAATAAATATAACTGGTCATATGATGATAAATTAAAACAATTTAGAACATTACACTCTGAATTACACCCATCTTTGCAGGCTGACATTAAAAACTCCTATTCTACTTTTTACATAAATCAACTTGCTGCCAATGGGCTAAATCATAAAGGGTTTAATTCACTTAGTAATACATATACACAACATAATATTGTTTTTAATACTTTGCATACTTATGTAAGTACTATATTAGGTAATGTCTATGGTATATCTAATTATAAATATAACCCTCTTACTCCATTTCAGTTAAATGCAGATTATAATGGGAATGGATCACACGATACACTGGCTGATATATATGTAAATGGTTCAAGCCAAACAATTCATCAACATAGTACAATAAATGGAAAATCAGTATTAACTTCAACTATTGGTGCTGGTTTTATACCATCATTTTCTGGTATTAATATTACATCTAATCATTTTAGCTCCATATATAGTTCTATGACTGGATATCATTCTTCTAAAAGTCTTGCCCTATCTACTATATCAACTGTCACAAATGGTACATCTGCAGCACATCATACTTATGTAACCACAAAATATGCATCTGTGCTACCACCATCTTATTTGACAACTAAGACCTATAATTCGGGTGCTGGGCTACCTGTTACTTTTATAACTAATAAATCCTTATATGTTTCAGGAGAAGCAGTAAATGATAGTGATCCTTCTGAGGATTGCACATCTATATGTAAGAGATTGATTGAATCATTTTTAACAAGTTATTATTCTTGTCTACCTACTAATAGTGTTATTAATACACTTGCTTATAAATTAGGTGTATATAATCCTACATCTATTTCTGGATTATCAATTACAAGTACACTTGGTAATTTTAATTCTTTTGGCAATTTTAATATTTTAATGCAAATCAATACTGATCAATCCTTTAATAATATGGATATTGCTATGAATGAAAACTATAATCGTAGTAATGAAACCACTGGGCAAACTAAATATATCGCCGCCAAGATTTTAACATCTGGTCTCAATTCAAATGATATTTCACAGACTGTTATACAAAATCCTATTATATTTGATGGTACACTTGGTAAATTAGATAAACTTACTATCCGTCTATTATTGGATGATGAAGCTCTAACACCATTAGACTTATTTTTTCCATTTAATTTACCCTTTACAAATTGGGATGCAACTTTTCAAATTGACGAAGAAGTTGGTATGGCAGATAAGTCCAATATATTTAATCAAACTCCTAATGTTAATATAACCAGTAGTTTGCGCCCTATATAGTATTCTATTGTTATATTACACATATATGTGAAGGAGGTATATAGTGAAAATAAGATAATATAAAAGTCTTGAAATAAATAATAAATTAGGATAGGTAAATGAGTCAGTTACAAACTCCTTCTCAACATGTTAGTGAATTCCCATTTCAATCTGTTGAAAAAGATTTATTCCCACCAGTATGTCTTAAAACACACTGGGATCCTACTGAGATGATACGACACATAGTTCCTCAACAAAAAGTTGCTTTACCTGAGGATTTCCGTCCTTGGGTAAAAGTCTGTAAAAACTATGTAACCAGTGCACCCGCTATCAAGGCCCCTATGCCTCCTAAAGATATGGTATTTCCTCCTGGTGGAGAGTTTTATCCGCCCGGTCGCTATTCTGCCGCTATAGACGATGAATCTGCACTAAAAACTCTCAATTGGAAACTCGATAAGTGGTGCTCTACTGGTCAATATGTACCTCCCTTTAAAGGTGATATGTACGTTTCTGGTATGACCGTCCCTGATAGACGTCCTCTAAGTGATGCATTTGTACAAGAATTAGCTATGCCACAGGCTCTTCTGAGAACTGATGTATATACTTGCCGTTCTGAAAATGATACTAAATACTTTGATCGCTCACCACGTTTCTTCAATAATCCTACCAAACAGGATCGCTATGGCGCTGGTCGATTTTCCGCTTTACCTGGTGGTGTTGTCCCTATGCCTCACGGCGGTGTAAATCACGTACCTCTAACTCATCAAGCACAGAAAGCATCATCTGTTCGTGCGCCTATGCCTGGTGGTAAACTCCCTCAGGGACAAATGAAAGGACAAGAACAAGTTGTTTCTATGAGATCTCTGGGTACAAGCTGTACTTCAATTGCAGGTGTTGCCACATGTGGCTCATTTGCTCCCGCATAGTCTCTGTCACTGTATATTGTATGGAAATACCTGTTGCCACATTTATAAAACCAATTGACTCGAGGCTTCTATCATATACTTCCTCATATGCAAATTGTTTTAGAAGTAGTAATATTTTATCTTCTGCAGACGGAACATATACTGGGTCAAAATATATATAATATGCACATTTATCCGTTAAAATATCAAATTGTATCGGTCTTATTCCTTCCGCTTCAAATGCAAAATTAAAATTAGGATTCTCTTGTGATGTTATCCACAATGGAATTGCATTCTCTATTGCTTTAATTATATTCTGCATTTCTATACTTTCATTACCACATAGATATTTTTCTATAGGCTGACATTGATATAATGGGATATTCCGACCTTCTATTACTGATTTTATCGATGCTATTCTCCACAAGTCTACTATAATATCGCGTGTCTTTTCTTTTTTATCTAATATTCTATGCCAGCTTTTTAGCACACAAGGTCGTAACTCTGTTGGGACTGAATTTCTTACACACCCAAATGAAAATTCATTTAGATCAAATCCTTCATATCTTAACGGGCGAAGTTGCCCTCTGATTTTTGCTATAATTACCAATGCGTGCGACATTTCCTGTGTAGACCACTCTAAATGTGGCATCTTAGCCTTAATATAATCCTGTAATTGATAATATTCTACTGCTGGCATCTGCGGAGTAAACTTCAAGAATTTATGCACTAAATGCTCCAATTCTGCCTCATATAATTCCCAGAATTCAATATCTTCTTTATAGATCCTTAGTGTAAGTAGAGATTCATTAACTTCTGGTGTAAGGAGTTGATCTAATTTATTTTGGTGGAGCGCACATTCTCTTAAAGTAGCCCATTTTAGGAGCTCATACCACGTTTCTCTAATATCATTTTGTTTTACCCATTCTGGTACTGCATACATTTCTCCAAAGTGATATATCGATTCTGTTTTTATAGTATTAATAAGTGGTACTGAATTCTTTTCTCTCAAATCACCCCAATCTGCGCCATCAAAGCCACGAATCATATCATCGATGCTCATCATCTGTGAAGCGGCTTCATTTGTGCTTAATTTAAATGATGCTACATTGTGGAACTTTAGAAATGGTCGTGGGATTTCTCTAACAAATCTGGATAATGATCGTTCGTGACGTGAATAAGTCATATATAAGCCTAACTTAGCACGCGTAATACCCACATAGAATAATCGGCGTTCACAGACAATTTCTTCATCCGATTTCCGTGATGGAAATACATCATCGTGTAAATTCATAAAAAATACTATATCCCATTCCAGACCTTTTGACGCGTGAATTGTTGCTAATGTAATTCTTTTAGTATGCTTCTTTGTATTAGATTCTCTCGGCGCATCATAATTTGTACACAGGTTGTAATCCATTTTCTTTAAGTGCATTCGCTCTTCTATTTTAAATAAATCGTGGTTGTATCTTGATATGACTGCTAATGTCAGATTAGGGAATTGAGTAGCTAATTTATCAACCGATGATACTATCCAGTCATATTCATCAGATGAACGGAAAAAGAAATGGACTTCTGGTTTTCTGCCACCGCGCATATTTGCAATCATTTTTTCTTTAAATGGTAGTGTTGGAATAAAGCGCATAACCGCATTTGCTATTGTTACAATCGCCTCTGTTGAACGATAATTTCTACATAACTGATAATCTCTTACATTATTAACCGATTTGTGGAAATCTAATATAAAATTAACAGATGAACCGCGCCAAGTATAGATGTTTTGGGCATCATCACCTACAATTGACATTGTGGCCCATTTATGATGGAATCCTCTTAAAAGTTCCCATTGTATATCATTAATATCTTGAAACTCATCTACGATGATTGTTCTAAAGCGTGAGACCCATTTTCTGGCGTGATCAGTATTTAACCATTTTACTAATCTGTATGGCAATTCATCTATAAAGGGCTGATCATAGAGTGATCCAGGGTTAACTTCTTTTAGGATTTGCATTGATAATGCGTGGAAAGTACCTGCATACATCTGAACTGGACCTATTAATTTATGGACTCTATGAATCATTTCTTGAGCCGCTGCACGACTAAATGTTACTAATAATATATTACGTGGATTAATATCGTAAAACTCTACTAAGTATGCAATACGTGCAGTAATAGTTGTTGTTTTTCCTGACCCTGCTGATGCTAAGATACGCTGATTTTCAGATAATGGACTTGTTACGACTCTATATTGCTCCTCATTTAATGTTGCTGAGCCGTGTGAAAACTCTAATATATGTGACATTATTGTATTAACTATGCGATTATTTATATATAATTTCTACAATTGTGTGTATTAGGAAATGGATTTAACAAGGATAAAATCCGTTATACTTAATCAAATAAATGGTGTAACTGGTTTATACTCCTTACAGCTGCAAAATCATATCTACGGATGCTTCGTTATTATGGAGGATATTGCACAGAGTTCAGCAGATGTTTCTGGATCTGTACTTATTTATCCTGAAAATGGCGGTACTACTGTAAACTCCTTTGATTATGATGCGCAATTTTCTACTATTGGGTTACGTTATGGCTTTATTAATTCTGAAAAGGTTACTTTAACCAAGTATGCAGACGAATATAAAGAAATATGGATGGAATGTTTTCGATTATTGGATTTAATGCAGGATATTTCTATTGTTGATGACATTGAAGATGCACTTATTGAACTTATTAAGACTACCATACCTGCCGCTGAGGGTTTTTTTGATAATGCACTTGAGACAGGTATGTTAAATGAACATTTCATAAAAGAAGTTATGTTACTATTGGAGCCACCCCCTCCTGTTACTACTGATGCGACTACTGATGCAACTACTCCTTCTTCTGTTACTACTGAAAA
>JACCDO011032412.1_pt1 | contig 22933 bp, 20 predicted proteins | sample 7446101 | NCBI WGS metagenome assembly JACCDO01 (sample SAMN15323440, study PRJNA562643) | freshwater metagenome | isolation source: river surface water | place: USA:Blue River Watershed | collected 2017-08-16
CCGACGATATTTCAATTTTTATTATATATTGAGGGCAAAATGCCCTCAATATATAATAAAGTTAATTAAACCATAGGTTTTGTCTCTGAAAAATAGAACCTTTGGTTTAATTTATCAGAGCTACGCATCAATTTTTATTAGGAAAAGATTAAATCTTTTCCTAATCAATATAGTAATAACCTATGGTTTCGTCGACGTCTATCTAAATAAATTAAACCTGTAGGTTTAATTTATCAGAGCTACGCTTTCAAAGGTTATTTAATAAAAATTGATTGGGTGCAATGTTTTTTACAAAATAAAAAACATGGCAATCCCAATTAACTTTATTAAATAATTATACTTTCATAGAAAGTATAATTATTTAATAAAAATTGATATATAAAACGATTTAAACTTTTTTTATATGATAAAGTAATATGGAACAATTAATATCTCCTTCAAAGAATATTATGCAATACGCAAGAATTCAAATAACACCTCATATGATGAATAGTGATATAGAAGATAATATGTATATAGTTCTTCAACAAAAAGTAGAAGGAAAATGTAATCGTTATGGATTTATTGAAAAAGTTCATAGTATAGAAGAATATGAAGAGGATATAATTTTACCAGAGAATTTTTCTGGTTGTGCAACATATAAAATAACATACCATTGTAATATTATAATACCAGTTGAAAATACAATAATTATTGGAAATATTAAAGCAATTAATCCAGAGCTTGTTATAGTAGTTAATGGGCCAATTATTGTATTTATACCAAAAGCTAACATTGATACTAATATTTGGGATGTAAGTAATGATTTTACTGAAAAAGAAACAAATATTATATTAAAACAAAATGATTGTGTGAAAGTTCATCTTGATAAAGTTAAAATTAATCAAGGTGATATTCAAATTAAATGCATTGGACGTTTAATGGAACGTGCGACAGATGATGAAATAAAAGATTATTTTGGTACTAAAACTGAATCTAATTTTATAATGTAAAAATTTAATTTGTTAAAATTTAATTTATTTTTTCTAAAATATTCTTTTCAATATTATTAATTATATCACTATTATAATTATTATTAATTATATCATCAATAGTAATATTATATTTATTTAAATATTCATCTCTAATTAATACAATCTTCATACTATAATTTCTTATAAGTTTTTTAAAACTCTTATTAGAAAATTTAATTTCTTTAATTAATTCTTCCACTAATATTTTTGATTCTACATCTGGATTTTTTATTTTCTGTTCAACCCACCATATACACCATACTGCGCAAAAGCCATTTGGGTCTCCTATTTTTTTACATCTTTCTTCTTCACTTGTTTCTAATATTTGAAATCCAATTGTTGGTAGGTATTCAATTGGTTTAAAATATGCATAATCATTCATATATTCTAATTCACTAAATTTTTTACTTAATAATAAATCTAATAATTCTGGATTATAATAGAATCCGCGTGGATTATTTTTACCATTTGGTTCAAATCTCTCAATTCTTTTTAATGTTTTATCTATTATTAATATATTCGCATGAGAACCAGTTGATACTTCTATACCTAATGGTATTATGATAAAACGTTCATCTGTTTTCATTCTATTTTGTAATATTGAATCAAAATTAGTTAAATATATTAATTTCATAAAGCTCCATACTATTTCTATATTACTAAATTCTAATTTAAAATCATAATTTATTCCCATTCTTGTATAATATTTTTCTAATTCCTTATTTTCAGTTAGAGGATATTCTAATACTAACCCAATATCATTTTTATAATTATTATATATATAAACTAAACCAAATAATATATCTAACGTTGAACCAGTATAATAACAACCTTTTATTATATCAGTATCTTCTATATCAATTATAAATGAATGCATTTTTTTATAGGTAGGCATTGAAGTAAAATTCTCTAATATCTGTTTTCTTATTTTTGATAAACAAAATTTCATATCATGTTCTTTATTACCACATTTTATTTCCCATGGTATATTTAAATTTCCCTTTTTATCATTTATTAATATATTATAAAAACTATCAACTGCTATATTTATCATTATATCTCTATTAGTTGTAGATGTTATAACATCTAATATATTTAACCCCTCTTTATTTTTAATAAATAAATTCATATGTGTTAATCCATTTGTTAATATATTTTTAATATCAGATAAAGTAAATAAATTCTTCATTGCTATATAATGTAATATAGTATAACCATTATTATTCATTATATTTATATCTGTCTTTTCAATCATTTTTAATAAACATTTATATAAATCAATTGAGTCTTTATTATCAACAAGTGATATATTAATTATATCCTCTTCCATTAATAAATGCAATGGTGTATTGCCTGTTAAATTTGTTTCAGAAAAGAATAATTCATTATCTCTATTTATTAAATATTTTAATATAGTATAATTTTTCTCGATAATCGAATAATGAAGAGGAGTGTTTCCTAAAAAATCGCTCATATTTATATTTGCTCCATTTTCTATTAATTTTATAACAATATCATTATGTCCTAATACTATACATTGATGAAGAGCAGTTAATCCAAATTCATTTTCTTTATTATTTATTATTTTATGTAATAAATGTTTATTATTAACTATATATGAAACAACTTTCATTTCATCATAATTAATAGCGCTTTGTAATATAGATTCTCCTTTATTATTTATAAAATTATAAACACTATTATTTTTTTTTAATTCAGTATCTAGTATATGTATTAATATATCTGGTCTTTTATATTGTAAACATACACTATAAATATTATTACCATTATTGTCAAATGTATTAGTTATATTATATAATAAATTTAGAGCAGCTATATTATTAAATATAATACAATAATGTAATCCATTATATCCATTATTATCTCTAACATCTAATAAAGACATACCTATATTTTTTTTATCAAATTCAATTAATAATTTAAGTATATCAATATAATTATATTTTATTGGTGTATATAATAAATTTCTGCCATCAATATCTAATATGTCTAATCTAACTGTCCCATTATTTAAAATATATTTTAATATATCAATTGCATTATATATAATAACATATTGAATAAAATAATTATAGCTTTCATCATAAACATCTAAATCTATAGTTTTAATATTTTTTTTAATATATTCAAGTAATTCATCAAATTTCTTATTTTTTATTAGATTTAATAAATCCATTATTATTAATATAATATAAATAAATTAACTAAAAACTTCTAATGAACCTGGGATTACCATACGATAATAAATACTGGTTCCACTATTAATATTAGGGCGGATGATTCTAAATACATCATTTAATTTTGCTCCATAATATCTGGCCATAATATCAGTATTATATAAACGACCCAATTCATTTAATCCAAATGATTCTAATAATTCTTTCTTTTCATCAGAATTTAATAAATAATGTTCTGGAATAAATTCTTTAGATGGAATATCTTCTAAGAATTCAAAAATAGTAAATATTTCTGCATTCTTATACTCCTTATTAACTTGAGTATATGTTTTTTTTGAAAAGTTTTTAACAATTAAAAATTTATGATATTCTGAGCTTTTTCCTAAATAATCATCTGCTGGCGAACCACCAGAAATATTTTTGATTTCTTGATTTAATATGTTAATACTAAATTTATTACCATCTAATTCAAAATTATGAACTTTATCGGTAATAATTGCATCAATTATTTTATCAGAGAATTTTAATGATTTCATATATCCTCTTCGATTAAACATTTTGCCAATGTTTTCAATTATAATATAATTCATTTCCTTTGTATTTAATTCAACATTTGATAATTCGGTCATTTTATTATATATAAGACTTGGGTTTTATTTATATAATTATCAGTTTTTTTTATATTATAATTATATATGAATAATATATTTATTTTGTCTATAATAGTTATTATTTTTATAATTTTATTTATTATATTATCTTTTAATAAATCTAATAATTGTTCTTTATGTGAAAATTTTAGTTATAATATGAATAATATAGATGCATATATATATATAAATCTTGAAAATCGAAAAGATAGAAAAGATTTATTATTAAATGAATTTAAAAAATTAAACATACCTGAAAATAAAATACATAAAATTTCAGGTATATATAAACCAAAGAATGGACATAAGGGATGTGTTATGTCTCATATATTAGCATTAGAATTAGCTAAATTAAATAAATGGAATATGGTTGCTATATTTGAAGATGATATGGAATTAAATGTATCTATAGATGAATATAATAGATTATTAAATAAAGCATTACAGCATGATAAATGGGATATGATATTATTACATGGTTCATATCAAGAAATGAAAAAACCAATAGATGATGATATATATTATTTAAAACATTCTACTCAATCAACTGGATATATTATAAAATCTGAGTATTATGATACATTATTAGATTTATTTAAAAATTGTAATAATAATATGGTAGATCATAAATGGGGTGATATGGAACATAGAATGGAACCATATGCATTAGACCAACAATGGAATAAATTAATTAAAAGAGATAATATAATTGGGTTTAAAACTAATTTAGTCAAGCAAAGAAACATATCAAGTAGTATAAATTAAATTAAATCAAATAAAATCTTTGATTTTATTTTATTTTATTATATTATAATTTATATGGGGCCAATCATATGGTGCTCCAATTTTTTTAGAATATTCATACCATATTTGAGCTCTCATATCATATGCTGTTATTTTATTTAATTCTCTTTTACCTCCTTTCACATCATCATATGGATTAATACAAGTAATACTATCAATTATTGCATATTTATTTTTTTCATCTTTACCATTTGCCCATATATATAAATAATCAATTCCCCATCCAATCAGGCTATCATCATAATATTTCATAAAATTAATCAATGCGTCTTTTGAAAATACTGGTGTATTAACTTCAACAAAATTTGTATATCTTAATATATTTCCTGGTTCAACTTTTGTAATAGGATGTGATATTTTAGATTCAGGTTTAAATGCAGGTTGACAAATTGATAAATTATATTTCTTTGATATATCAAATAATTTATTAATATCATTATAGTTCATTATTATATCATCATCTACTATAAAAAATCTTTCATAATTCATTAATTCATTATAATAATTTTTATAAAGATAATTAAAATTTTGAAACTTGCTACCCTTTCTTCTCCATATTCTATCTACTTTATTTTTATATTTTTCATATATCATATCGTTGTCCCCATAATAAACTACCCATATATCATAATTTTTATTCTTGTTAATCCATAGTTTATCAAAATTTGTATTATCTCCGGCAGATGTCATAACTAAATTATAATGAGGAGTATTATTAAATGGTTCTCTATATAAATTAAAAACCAATAATATAATTATGATTATTATACTTAATAATATTATAATATAATGATTCATTATAATATTATAGAATAAATTAATTAACGTGGGTCATTAAGATAATTTTGTAATATACTAACATCTGGTATTATATTTTTCTTTTTAAATACGACTATTCTACCGGCTATTTCAATTATATTATAATAATCATATATAATATTATAATAATCTCTGCCTACCATATCATCTATTATAACAATACAATTATCATCAATATAATTTAAACAATATAAAGCACATGCTACTCTAAATCTACCATCAATTAAAATTAAATCAATGTTTTTACTATTTTTTATAATATTAACATATTGAAATATATTATTATTACTTGCATTTATAGGATATCCATATGTATTAGGTAAAGCATTGAATTCTATATAATTATAAATAAATATTTTATTTTTATTTAATTCTTTTGTGTATATATCATTTATCATATTATACCAATCTTTATCACTTTCAACTGATGCAATATATTTAATATTATTTCTTGATAAAGCCTGTATAGTAGAACCGCCTGAACCATATTCTAAATAATTAGTAGCTTTATCTAAGTATTTATAAAATGTTTTCTTTTCTAAATCTGGCATTAATGGTTCCATTAATTGAACTTTTTGTTTAATATTACATGAATATATCAAATATATTATTATTAAAAATAAAATTATAATTATTGTTGATAATATTATTATATAATTCATATTACATAATAATAGAAAAATAGTTATCCAAAATAAAAATTGCTCGTCTAAAAATTAACAAAGTTAATTTTTAATAGACGGCAATCAGTTCTTTGTGAAAGAATTAAAAAACCTTTGGTTTTTTAATCTCACAAAGAAAAATTGATTATTATAGTTTAAAATTATATATCCATTATATATTAATGAGTTATAAACCTTTTATATACAAAATCCCTACATCAAATGTTAGTGATATTTATAAAAATAATAGTATTATAAGTAGTTCTAACATTGAACAGCCATTATTTAGTTTAGGTTTTCATAGTTTTATTCATAGAACAAAAAGTGCAATGGCAATTACTAATAAATTAGAAACAAAGAATAAATTCTATTATGTAGTTAATCCATTTGAGCATAATATAAATGATTATGATAAGGATATTGCACATGTATCTGAATCTTTTTTAAATAAAAATGATAATGTTCCTATATTATCAAGAGCATTTTATAAAATGTGGGAGATGTTATATTTATTTGATATTGCGAGTAAGGATAAAATGGTAATGGTAGGTTTAGCAGAAGGTCCCGGTAGTTTTATTCAATCATTTGTAGAATTTAGAGAACAATATTTTGACCCTGCAAATGATACTGTATATGGATTAACTATTAATTCTGATAATATGATGAATATAAATAAACCAATGATTGATAGTATTAATAGCCGATATGAAAATATGATTAATATTATTAAAACATCCAAAGATATGAAAGGCGGTGCTAAAACGGTTAAAGGTTCTAGAACACTAAAGAATGAATTAGTATCAAATGGAGATTTAACTCAAGTTAATACAATTAAATATTTAAAAGATAATGTTAAACAAAAGGCTGATTTAATTACAGCAGATGGTGGTTTTGAATGGAAAAATGAAAACTATCAAGAGCAAGAAGCATATACATTAATTTTAGGAGAAATTATAGCAGCTCTATCTATTCAAGCAAAAGGCGGTTCATTTGTGTTAAAAGTATTTGAAACATTTACAAATATTACAATTAAATTGATTACATTACTTACATCATTCTATGAAGATGTATATATTTATAAACCATTCTTTTCTAGAGCAACTAATAGTGAAAAATATATTATCTGTAAGAAATTTAAAGATATTGATATTAAACATATATCATTGTTAGAAGAAACATTGCAAAAATGCTATAAGGCAATGTATATAGATAAATTATTTATAAATGATATATTTCCTGATTATAATATAAGTCAAGAACACTTAAATATATTTAAATATATTAACATTAATATTGCAAACACACAACAAATAATGATAAATAATTTAGTTGTTTATATTAAATCAAATAACTATTTTGGTGATTCCTATCATAGTTATCGTGAACAACAAATTAAAGCTAATAAATGGTGGATTGATTATTTTTTAACAGATAAATTAAACTCCCAAGAATCATTAGTTAAAGAAACAACTAAATATAATGATTCTGAAATAAATTTATTTGTTAAGAAATTATTATAATAATTAATTAGGTAAATATTTATCAGATAAGATTTTACCTATAGCCTCATCTGCTTGATTTTGTGTAGTTTCGCCATTTTCTATTTCTTTTAATTTTTCTATCATCATATCTAATATTTTAGTATCACCTCCACTGCATAAATGTGATACTAAGAACGGGTACTTATTACAAGTATCCATATGATTTTTCCAAAAATAATTTTCTTTATCTTTTGGAGTTTTAATACCATTTCTTTCTACATTTTTGAGAATAGCTTTTATAATTTCAATTGTATTAATCATATCAGCTGATTTTTTCATTATATTATATTATAAAAAATTACTTTTTATACGACTTAGATAATATAATATACATAATTAATACTATATTAATTAATATAGATATAATAACTATATATTGAAGATTTTTTGAATCATTATTTTCAAATGATTCTACATCTTCTTTTTCTATATAACATGATTCTCTATTTGTTAATAATACTTGTAATCCTTCTTCAAATGTATATTCTTTTTTATTATTAATTTTATTTACATGATTATGCATTTTTATTCCCCATTCAATTAATTTCATTTTATTACTTAATGCATTATCATCTAATGGTGTTTTTTCTAAGTTTTCTTTAAAATGATTACCACAAATTGAACAAGGAATTACATATTTTAGAGCATGGAAAAAATCATAATATTTCTTTTTATCTTGTTCAGTTGGATTAACAGGATACCCTAAAGTTATATAATGAATAAATTTCCATCCATGTGGTCCCCAAACATCAGGCCCAGGCATATTATTATAATATGACATTTTAATATGATATTTTAATCTAAATAAATTAAATCAATTAAATCTTTCTTCGTTGGTTTTTTAATATTAATTATTTTATTCATTGTATTACATAATTCAATTAATTCTGCTTTCTTCATTTTATCTAATTTACTCTTTGGAGGTTTTTCATTAGTCATAAAACATTCATCTACTTCTTTACTGATTCCCTCTAACATAATAATTTCATGAAAATTATCATTTATACTAATTGGTTCATTTGTCTCATATTTATTTATATTTTGAATTAAAATATTATTTTTAAGTATAGATGATTTTGAAGATGAAAAACTAAATAGTTTACAATCTTTTGAAACAATAGGCTCCCACCAATCATCATAATTCGCTAAATATATTGTCGGTTTCCATGGATTAAAAAAGTCTCCATTATACTGACTAGTAATAATATTATTCTTAAAATCAAAAATAATAATATTTATATCTAATTCATTTACAATTTCTTTTATATTATTTGGAATATCATCATTCGTTTGGATATTCAAACAAAAAGAAATACTGTTTTTTAATGAAACATTAATATTGTTATTAGTTGTAATAACACCATATCGATAAAACGAATCATCAAATAATTTATTAAAATATTTAAAATCAGATACAGGCATTGTTAATTGAGATTTTAATGAAAAACAATTAGCCACTGGCATTAAATGTTTTAAAATTATTTCATAGGTCAACATTATTAATATTAAAGGCAACGTCTGTTTAAATAAATTATTCATTTTTTTTATATTAAGAATTAAATAATATAATTTATTTTAATGAATTCAAATAATGACAATAATGAAAATATATCATTAATAGTTGAAAAAGCATTAGAATATTATGATATGAAAAATATTAAATATAAAAAATATTTACAAACTAACACAACTTTAATTGATAGAGAAAAAAATACTATAAAATTTACAGATATAGATGATCTTGAATATAAATATGAAATATTAGGAGTATTTGATAATACTAACAATATATGGATGTGGTCATGGATGATTCCAGAATTTATGTATAATGAAACAAATATAACAAGACAATTATTAAATTATGGTTTAAAAATCACTCCTACAATTATATCATCTATCCCTGATGATAAATTATATTTAAAAACACAAATGGTTAATAGTAGATTTTTATTACAAAATGAATTTCAATTAGAATTACATTTGGCTATTTCAAGTTATTTAGCAAAAGATAATTTTAATTTTATTTATTATAAAAGAAAATATCTAAATAAAGATAAAACTAAATATATTACACTATATTATTTAATTATCTAATATTATATAATAATGACTGTTAATGATATAATTAACTATGATTTGATTAATATCATATTAACTCTTATATTAATTCATCAAACATTTATATATTTTAAACCAAAAAATGATGAACCAGTTGAAAATGTTGCAAATGCCGCAACAGTACCAGATGTACCAGGAGTTCCTAGTTTCGAAACATGTAAATATTGGTATTTAAAAGGCAGAGATTATAATGCATTATATGATCCATTGTCTCCACCTGAAAAAAGAATAGAAAGCAGACAATATCCTTATCCAAATACATTATTTGGAGAAAGAACTAGAGGAGAACCAGATGATTATCAATTAGTTGGTTTATTATATAATACTGATGCTAATAAAAATTATCAATTATTTGGTAGACAAACTTATCCAGGTTCATATGAATGGGAATATTATATAAGAGGAAAAGATGCAGGAGGATTAGATTTTAAATTTCCTTTAAAATCAAATAATAAACAAGAAATAATGGATGGAACTAAAATGAAAATACCAATTGATTCAAATGAATATAATGTAACAATATATGACTATGATCAATATAGATATAATCCATTTGTTTTATAAAATATATTTGGTTTAATTTTAAATAGCCATAAGAAAAATTGATATTTTGTTGAACGTCCTAAACTAATATTTTCTTTGAAAATATTAGTTTAGATAGACGTCAATTTAAATCTTTGATTTAAATTAATAAATTAAAAACATAGTTTTTAATTTGTCAACACTTTATCAAACATTATTCGTGCATTATAGAAAAAATAGTATTTTTTCTATAACACAAAGAAAAATTGATATTTGTTTATATTATGATATAAACAAATATATTAATCAAAATGAGTATAATGAATGATGTACGACATATTATTCAGCCTATTCCTCAAAATCTTCATACATATTTTGCAAAAAATATAGATAGTATATTAGAGAATTATATTATGAATAATAATATGATTTTTAACAGTTATAATTTTAATCATATTATTTACACAGATAAGAGTATTTTTGACAATATAGATATAATAAGTATTATTAATAAATATATATTACAAAATATTAAACAGAAAAGAATACAGTTTCGTAATATGAATAAAAAAAATAAATTAACTTTATCTGATATTAATTCATATTTTAATTCAATTAATAAAATAATATCTAAACTAACTGGTCTTTTTCAACATATTGACCCAGTTATTTATGATAATGTAAAGAAATGGGGAGATAATAGGATAATAAACTACACAATTACAACATTGTGTAGTTTATTATGCCATGATGAAATTATAAAATCTGTTATTGCAAAGAATATAGTACATTCATATGAAATAAAAGAGAAATATAATAATCAAATGGATAAATATGTCAAGTCTCTTATTCATTTTTCAGCATATATGAAAGAATCTGATGCATTTTTTAATATATTTGGAGAAATGTTTGACAAATTATTAAATAATACAATGCCAACAGTAGATGTTGATTTTATGGATAAGAATATAATATTAGTTAATACATTTAATAAAGTGTATAACTATTATATTGATTCTTATTATAAATATAACTATATTACAAATAAATATAAATTGAAAGAATGTTGTAATAGAATTTTTAATATATTAAAGGAAATTATTGCAAGCACCAATATTATGTTTATTAAAAGTTTCATTACAACTTATAAAAAACAAATTAAAATATTAATTAAACATATTGACATTAGTATAGTTATATTAAATCGTTCTACAAGTGATATATATTCATTCATTACATATTATTCAGCATTATTAGATATTTCAAATGATAATTATGAATACGAACAAATTATAACAGCTTGCATTGAATTAGATGTTAATAAATATTTTAATAATAGTTCTTCAATTAGTATAATTGCAAATATGATTAATAAAAATATTATTAAGAAAGAACCATTTAATCATTTATATTATCTTATTGGATATAATATGAACAATAAAGATGAGTTTATTGCACATATTAGTGTTAAATTAACTGAACGTATTTTTTATACACAGTTTGATATTAAAAATGAACAATATCATTATGAACAATTAAATAAAATTTTTAATAATAAAAAATTATTATATAAATATCATACTATCTTAAATGATTATTATACGTCTAAATTATTCACAGATAATTTAAATTTTAATTATTCTACACAAATATATATTACATCTCTAAATTCATGGGTAATTAATTATAAATCAGGTTATACTGATTCTATTATTAATTCTAATGAATTTAGCACAACCATGTGTAATATATTATATAAATATAAAAATAGTAATAGTTCTAAGAAACTACATATATATTCTCATATAGGTTATGTTGATATTACTATTTTTAATACAGAATTAACTGTTCTACCTGCTCATATGTTTATTATTGAATTATTTAATAAGAGTGATATTATATTATCATATGATTATATATTTAATATTACAAAAGTAAATATGAATAATTATTCAGATGATTTTATTAAGAAAATTATTCAATCTCTTATTTATGGAAATGTTATTAAGAAAATTGAAGATAATATTAGTTTGGCTATTACTGAAAAATCACCTAAAAATATTAATATGATTGAATTATTTCATAAATTAGCTAATTATAGTGAATTTATTGAAAAAGAAATTGCTATTAACTTAGCACATGACAGAATTGATATTATTAGCACAAATATTAATCATTATGTAAAACAAAAAGAATATAAAATAGATGAACTTTTCATTCTTGTTAAAAATAATATTAAGGTATTCTTAATAACAAAAGAATTATTTGATAAAACAATTGATAGAATGGTTAAATATGATTATATTAAAATATCCGAAAATAGTATTAGTAAATTTGAGTATTAATAAAAATTGATTTTTTTTTGAACGTCCTTAACTAATATTTATAACCTTTGGTTATAAATATTAGTTAAGATAGACGTCAACACTCTATCAAAAGTTATTTGTATATTATAGAAAAAATAGTATTTTTTCTATAACACAAATAAAAATTGATTTTTTTTTAATTTATATAATAACCATATTAATATAATAATGCAAAATCCATTGGTTAATAATACTAATATTGAGGTATTTGATGAAAAACTTAATGATATAATAAGTATTAATATGTATTCATTAAGTAAATATTTTAAAGCAGTATATTGTTTATGCCCATTTAGTAGTATAGATATTGATACTATAATGAAACCAATAATTACGCAAAATAAGTTAGAAGAAATTATAAATAAAATGATATTATATAAAGCGCCTATATATATGGCTAAAAATGTAGTTCATTATGGAAATCTAATTCATATTAATAAAGAAATTATAATTGAAGCAAATAAATTCAATTATGATTTAGAAGATAAAGTATTAATTTTACCTATTTTTAATATATCATTTTTAAATTTACAAAAATATATTGATAATATGAAAGGTATCAATACATTTGATAATTTGTATGATATTATTATTCTTAATAATTATTTTTGTGATTTATATAGCCCAAAAAATATATACAAAGATAAAATTATATCATTAATTAAAAATTTAGAAGAATCAAAATATTGGACTCTTAAAAAGAATTGTAATTTAAATTTAACAGATTTATTTGAAAAAAGAGAATTTAATATGTATATTATTAAAAATTCAACAGATGAAATTAAAAAAATTTTTGAAGCGATTAGCAACTCTCCTATTAATGGAAATTATTTAGACCTTATATTTAATTCAAAAAATTATACAGACCCGTCAGATATTATAAAAAATAAAGGAACTAAAGTATATTCTAAAGTAATCTCATGTAATTACACAAATGATGATATTAATAAAATGTTTGATATTTTAGATAGTAAAAAACAATATTTCTTATTTTGTAATTTATGTGTGTCTAAAGAATATTGTCATCTTGTTATTAATAATAAATATATTTTAGAAAAATTAAAACCAATGATTGAAAAATATATTTACTTGTTTCAATATATTATTGGTTATGCATGGATGCGATTTTATATTGAAGAAACTGTTAATAAATTCAATATTAAAACAACTGATATGTATATTTTTGATATTGAGACAGCCTCTAAATTACCTGTTTTCGATTTTATATATAAAGATCCTTATGATAATCCATATTTTACATTAATGGTTTCGCCAAATACACTTCATCCAATTAATAATATTATATCAGTTGACACAAATCTTAATGCTCAGGATATCCAGAAAAGAGGTATTTGTAATCTGGAAGGATTTCGCAAAAGATTAAATATATTTATTAGTAAATCAATTGATATAGATTTACTAAAAGATATTGATTTTAATAAACTTAATATGGCTATCACAGGAAGCACAATGACCGCATGTTGTCAAGAAAGTCATCCATTGTTATGTCTTTTTAAAAATGATGGAACAATGAGCGATTTATATAATCGTTATTTTGATGAATATTATTATGATTCAGATATTGATGTTATGTTTAAAGCTAATAATATTTTTGAATTTTTTGATAATTCAAAAGAATTTTATGAACAATTAAGTTCTAATATGAAAAAAATGTATTCAATTGAAGATATGGATATAAAATATAATATTGCAAAAGTATCATATCTGTTCATTACACCTAAATTTATTAAAGAAACTATTTGTAGTAGTAATAATGAATATAAGTATGAATATATTCTTGAAAATTTACATAAGATTGAGATTAAAGAACTATTTTTATCTTATGCAAAATTAATGCATGATAAATATTATGAGGATTTATTCAAAAATTATCCAGATATAGTAATTGATAAATATAAAAAGGATATCTCATTTACATTTGACCCAACTATTTTACAACTTAAAATTAAATCAAATGTAAATATGGGAGAAACTAATGAAAAATATGATATGAAAGAAAATTTATATTTTAATGATACATTTAAAATTAAAATTAGCTCTCCGCATTTAAATCATTCTTTTGAACTATTTCCAGTGTTCAAAGAAGATTTCATGATGACTGTTTCCACATTTCATCTGCCATGTGTTAGAGCATATTATGATGGTATGAATGTTTATATGACTCCATCATTTATTTCAGCTCATATGATTTATATGAATGTTGATTATAAATATTTTTCAAGTTCAACTGACCCAATTGCTATTATTAATAAATATAGAATGAGAGGTTTTGGTACATGGTTAAATAAAAAAGAAATAGATATTTATATTAAATATTGTCATGAAGTTCCATTTTGGCAGAATATATTTAATATTAAAGACGGTAGAACTATTAAAGAATGTCTAGGACCACTTCATATTACTCATAGATTATTTCAACCTCGGCAATTTTGTTCCAAATTTATTAAACCATCTATATATAATGATAAATACATAGACAATGTGTATAATTATAAAATAACTATTAAAATGAAATATAGTAAATGGTATCCTAATAGATTTAGTAATATTAGAAAAATCACAAAAAAATATAAATGTATTTCAAATAGTGGAAATATTAAAAAATTAGAAAATAATATTATTCAAAAAATGTATAATATTGGAACTAATAAAGTAGATAACGATAAAGATAAAGATGAAGATGAAAATGAATATAATGGACATAAATCTGTTTTAGAAGATTTATCAGATATAGAAGATACTGATGATATAATAAGCGATGATGAAAATACTGATGAATAAAAATTAATTGGCACAACACTGTTAGCGAATATTCAAAAAAGAACTTTTCTTTTTTGAATATCACATAACACAATTTATAAAAATTTGATTTTTATTTAATTTAAACTTATACTATTATATAATAACAATAAAATGACTACAATAGATGAAATAGTTTATACTGAAATGAAAAATAAATTATTTGAATTTTTTGAAGAGGAAACATTAGAAAGAGTAATGGAAGGTTTAGTAGAATTTACTATAAAATATATTGAAACAAATGATTGTAGTTTTTTAATTAATAATATTTTTAGTGATAAGGTAAATGAAATAATTGAGACAATGCAAACTTCAGAATATCTTGGTAATATGATAACTGGAGGTTATGTATTACCTGAAGAATTAGGATATATGAAACCGCATGAATTATGCCCAGAACGTTATAAAAATATTATTGAAAAGAAAGCATATGAACATAAACAACGTAAAAATAAAGGTTCTAATATTTTCTCATGTAAAAAATGTAAACAGAGTAATTGTGATGTTACACAAAAACAAACAAGGTCAGCAGATGAACCTGCTACTACATTTGTTAAATGCTTAGAATGCGGATTTTCCTTTAAGTTTTAACTATTTAAGTTTTAATTATTTGAAATATTTTTTTAGCACTCATTTTCGGACTTAATAATACTTTATACTTATCTTCTATATATTTAATAGTATTTGATTTATTAAAATTACCATTTGGAGTTTCAAATTCATTAATTTTATCAATTATACATGGTTTATTATGGATTAATGCATAATCAATAAATGCTTTAAAATCTTCATGTATAATATATAATTCAACCATACTAAATAATGATATTAAATCATTTTCAATATTAGGCATTTTAACATTAATTATATTATATAAATCTATTAATAGAAATACGCTATTAATATATTTACTATCTGATTTAATATCAAACTTACTATTATTCTTTGCAATTGTATTCCATCGTTTTATATTACTAATTAATATATTAATATGATAACCGGCATTATGTCTTAATAAATCAATTGCATATAATGACATATAATCTCTAATATTTGATTCTATTAACATATATTCTTTATTTTTTTGTAATTCATTTAATTTATTACTCCATAATATGATTGGTCTACTTAATATATTTATTTCATTATAGAAATTTAACATACTTTTTTTAAAAGAAATCCAAAATTCTTCAATCATATAATCTTCATTATTTTTATTCATATACTATAATATTAAAAATATATTTTAAATAATATAATAATGATTAGTATTAAAATACGCGATAATGTATTTAATAAATTTAATAAAATATTTGGTAAAGATATTGCTAAAAAAATAGAATTATCTATATATAATTTTAGTGTAGATTATTCTGAAAATAATAATACTCCTTTTTTATTACTTAATATATATGAAAGTAAGGCAGATGAGATTTATTGTATGTTAAGCGGAGATAATTTGCAAAATGCTACAAAAGCAATTAATAATGGTAATATTAACCCAAATAATATTGCTACTATGAAACCTAGTGATTTAAATTTAGCATTATCTAATAAAAAATATGTAGATATTGTTAAAAAAAGAGAATTAAATATGATGTTATCTGAAGTTAAATCTAGTATGGCGTTTGAATGTAAAAAATGTAAAAAAAGAAAATGTAATATTATTGAAAAACAAGTGAGAAGTGCTGATGAACCAGCTACTCAATTTATAACATGCTTAGAATGCGGACATGTTTTTACTATATAAAATAAAGTAATTTATAGTTTATTTTATATAATATATAATATATAATGGCCACAGGAGCAATATTACAATTAGAATCTAAAAATGAGTTTGATGATTTATTATTTACAAATAATATTGAAATGTCTGAATTTAAATCTACATATAATAAAATAACTAACTTTGCAGAAATGCCATATAGTTTTTATCCAACTAGTAATGTTAACTGGGGGGATAAAATTGTATTTAAAATAAATAAAGTTGGAGATTTAATGTCAAATATGTATTTGGCTTTAGAATTACCTGAAATTAAAGTATCTGATATTATTGATGGTAATCAAGATGATGTTACCTCTAATTATAGAGTTAAATGGTTAGATTATATTGGATATGTTATTATCGAACATGCTACATTAAGAATCGGCGGTAAAATCATTCAAGAAATGAGTGGTGAATATATGATGTGTTATAGTGATTTATATGATAATACTTGGTGTAATTTAAAATTATTTGGTCATGATGGAGATTTAATTTACCCACAACTCAAAATAAATAAACAATTTATTTATGTTCCATTAAGATTTTTTAATTGTGGTAATTATAATTCAGCATTACCTGTAAATGCACTAAGATATCATGAGATTGAAGTTGAAATAAAATTAAGAAAATGGGACCAAGTATATATGGTTTTATATCAATTATTAGATGTTAAAGATGAAGCAGGTCTGATAACAGATCCAGATTCATATAAATATGCACATACACATGAAAAACTACCAAAAATGCAATTTAATAATATTAGATTAGATTGTAATTTTATATTTTTAGAAAACAACGAGAGGGATTATTTTTTAAAAAATAAATTAGAAATGTTAATAACCCAAGTTCAATCAACTCATATGACCATCTCTAAAACTGATTCTATATATTTGAATTTCTATAATCCTATTAAAGAATTATATTTTCTTGTTTCTAAAAATGAAATTAGAGAACTAGGCGAATTATTCAATTATAGTGGAAAACCTGCATTTATACCATTTGATAGTAATGGTAATATGATAACACAATTTACAAAAGTATTATGGAATCAAATACCCGAAAAACATATTTTGCAAGATGCAAGTTTACAATTTAATAATGTTGATAGAGTTCCTACAAAAGATTATAAATATTGGTATTTAGTTCAAAATTATGAAACATTTAAAAGCCGTCCCGAACATTATATATATTTATATAGTTTTGGATTAAATAGTAAAAAAAATATGGGTAGCTGTAATTTTAGTACAATTGATAATGTTAAATTAAATGTACGTTTAGCAGGTTCAGATATTAGAAGATTTAGTTTACCAGATCCAGATTACACAATTGAATTAGGTCCAGAACAAAGCACTTTTATTTCTGTTTATGGTGTTAGCTATAATGTTTTCATTATAGAGGATGGTATAAGTGAATTAATGTATGGTATGTAATAATAATTAATAATAAATAATTAATAATTAAACATTTATTTATTATATAATATAATGAATTGGCAAACATTATTAGTTTTAAATAATGAAACATATTTTTTTACTAACATTAATTCTATTATTAATATATTTATAAATGGTAATAAAAGACGTAATTATGCAACCATATTAAATAATCTTGGTAAAACTGAATATATTTATGATATTAATATTATTAATATATTACATTATTATATTAAAACAAAGCATGATAGTAATAGATTAATTGATATAAAATATGATGATGATATATGTGCAAATATTATATTAGTAAATATGGATGTTGTATTTGATTATATTATGATGCCTATATTTAATTCATTATGCAATCTTATTATTAGAACTACTAAACTAACTGGAAAAAAATTATATAATATTTCAAATATTTTGGATAGTAATTGTATTCCAAATGTTGATATTAAATTAATATCAAATATTTTTACTGAAGAAAAAAATAATAATTTTAGTATTAATTTGTTTGAGTATCAAAAGAAGAATATTTTAAAAATGATTGAAATTGAAAATAGTACTATTGATTTTGATAGAAATATGGAGATTACTATTGGAGATAATAATATGATTGGTTTATTATGGGACCCTCATACTGAAACTATTACAGATAGACCATCTATAACTAAAATTAAAACAAAAGGTGGTATATTGGCAGATATGATGGGTTTAGGTAAGACAATAACAATGATTGGATTAATGCATTATAGTAATAATATAATGACCCCATCAGAAGATAGAATAAATAGTAAGGCTACATTAGTTATTGTGCCACCGCATTTAGCAAATCAATGGGTTGATGAATTTATGAAAGCATATAAGAATACAAAAAAAATAGTTGTTATTTTAACTAAAGTTCATCATGATAAAACATCATATAATGATATTATAAATGCGGATATTGTTATAGTGACTATATCATTTTTATTAAATATTAAAAATTATGGTCTTATAAACTGTAATACAACTTCTAGCCAACCAATTTATAGAAATCGTATAATTTATGAATATTATAATAAATTAATTCAAACAGATTATCTTAATGAAAAGAAGCCATTGTTTGAATATTTTAAATTTAATAGAATTATTCTAGATGAAGGACATGAAATAATGGATACAAATGTTCATTCATATAATAAATTAAATTTCATTCATACTTTTTTAGAAAATGTTCAATCGGATTATAAATGGTATGTATCTGGAACACCTTTTACATCATATCAAGGTCTTGTTAATATTATGAAATTTTTAAATGTAGAATTATCAATTAATGATGATATTATTAAATATGTTATTAATAGTTTACTTATTAATGATACTCAGATAGATGATTTATATATTTATTTATCAAGCAATCATATATTAGATAAAATAGTAAAATCCATTACTATTAGACATTTTAAAGAAGATGTTGAAGAACATATTAATTTACTAGGATATAAAGAACATATTGAATGGGTTGATTTGACACAATCAGAAAGAAAAATATATGAGAGTAAGTTAAATAAAGATAGAACTTTATTACAGCAAATTTGTTGTCATCCTCTTATATCACAATCATTTAAAAAAATAATTGGGTCCAACTATGATACATCATCATTGGAAGATATTGAGGATAAATTAATTTCACATCATAATAATATTATTGAAAAATATACAACAAGATTAGAGAATATGAATCCAAATAATCAGGCATATAGTATGTTAAGTAAAAAATATAATTCATTAATAAATGAATCTAAATTTGTATTGAAAACATTAGAGAAGATAAATGAAACAGATATTAATGAAGAAAATTGTGTAATTTGTTATGATACGATGAAAGACCCGACAATGACTGAATGTGGTCATATATATTGTCATACTTGTATCAATATGTGTATTAATGCTAAACCAGAATGCCCTATGTGTAAACATGTAATTTCAGTTGATAAATTGGTTAAACTTAAATCAACTGTTAAGAAAGATTTAAAAGAACCACATCTTAATCCACTTGTTGCTAAATATGGAGCAAAACTAGGTAAAATGATTCAAATGGTTAGACAATTGTTAATACAAGATGCAAGAATTATTATTTTTTCTCAATGGGATGACCTTTTATTGCTTATTAGAAAAAGCTTAATGGAAAATGAAATTGATTGTTCATTTATTAGCGGTAATGTATATAAAAGAAATAAAGCAATTAAAAGATTTAAATTAGGAGGAAAAGATAATGGGGTTATATTATTATCATTAGAACATTCAGCATCTGGAACTAACTTGACTGAAGCAAGTCATATATTTTTTATTGAACCAATTGATGATATGAAAGAAAAAATAAATCAAATTGAAAGTCAAGCAATTAGTAGAGCAGTTAGATTAGGCCAAAAACAAGTAGTAGAAGTAATTAGAATCTTATGCAGAGATACAATTGAAGAAGAGATTTATAATGATAAATATATTTAATCCTATTATAATTTATCCCATAATAATTAATTTTAATTATTATTAGAAAAAAACTAAAGGTTATAAACCACTTAAAATCGTAGATTATTATAATAATTTATCCCATAATAATTAAAATTAATTATTATTAGAAAAAAAACCAAAGGTTATAACCACTTACGTGATAATAATTTATCCCATAATAATTAAAATTAATTATTATTAGAAAAATTGAAAATTATTTAAATTAATTTGGTAAATATAAAATAGTTGATTATAAATATGGCTTTACCACCAGAGCTATGGTTATCTAAAATCCTACCTTATGTAATTGAACAACCTGTTGTATTTTTTGAACAGGTGAATATTAATATGTTATCAAGATTTTATGAAAATGCAGAAGAAAAAATAATTAAACTATTAATAAACATGCAAGTTAAAATAGACTGGGCAATGTTATCTACAAATCCACAAGCAGTTGATATTCTATTATCAAATGATTATGAACTAATTGAAATTGATTTGGAAATGTTTTCATTAAACACAAGCCCAAAAGCAATTGAATATTTGAGAGAAAATCCATCTTTAATTGAGTGGAATTTTATGACATTAAATGAATCAGACGAAGCGATAATATTATTGAGTGAAAATATTGAACTGGTTGACTGGGATTCAATTGGACGTAATAAAAATCCAAAAGCAATTCAATTGATGAAAGATAATCCTTCATATTTTAAAGGAGGTGGTTTGTCAATGAACACGCATGATGAAGCTCTTATTCTATTGAGAGACCATTATTTTGACAAAATAGATTGGGCTGAATTATCAGAAAATGTCAATCCTATTGCAATTGATATTTTAAGACAAAATCCAGAAAAAATATATTGGTCTATATTATCATCCAATCCATCTGGAATAGAATTGCTAAGAGAAAATGAGCATATGATTAGCTGGGCGCAGTTATCACTAAATTCTTCTCCAATTGCTATTCAAATGCTAAGAGATAACCCAGAAAGAATTCATTTCGATTTATTATCATTAAATTCAAGCGATGAGGCAATTGAATTATTAAAATCTAATTTTGATAGAATAGTATGGTTTGCATTCTCTTCTAATCAAAACCCACTCGCAATTGAAATATTAAAACAAAACAAAAATAAAATTCATTGGGGTGGGATATGCGACGCATCGCTTATATATAAAATAGATTATGTTGAATGGAGAAAGAGAATAGAACAATTTTATATTAACTTTCTTATAGAATAGACAAATTGAAACCTCTAATGCGATAAAAATTGATTATTTTATTTTAAAAAACATTAGATTATTAAATTAATGTCCTTTAGTGATATACCAACTGAAATAATATATGATTATATTTTACCTCATGTAGTTAGACCACCTATGAAACTATTAGATTGGATTGATATTAATAGATTAGATTGGGATATTTTATCAGAAAATCCAAATGCTATCGATTTATTAAAAGAAAATATGGAAAATATTAATTGGACTATTTTATCAAAAAATCCAAATGCTATAGATTTATTAGAAAAAGAAAGCAAAAATGAAATTAATAGAATTAACTGGTATTATTTATCAATGAATCCAAATGCTATAGATATATTAAAAAAACAACTTGACGTAGACCCAGATAAAATAAACTGGGAGACTTTATCATTTAATTCTAATCCAGATGCTATAGATATATTAACAAACCAAATGGTTATTAACCAAGATAAAATTGATTGGA
>JACCDO011389468.1_pt1 | contig 22928 bp, 12 predicted proteins | sample 7446101 | NCBI WGS metagenome assembly JACCDO01 (sample SAMN15323440, study PRJNA562643) | freshwater metagenome | isolation source: river surface water | place: USA:Blue River Watershed | collected 2017-08-16
TTAGTATTAAATATATTTGAAGCTGTTCGATCACACCCAGAAGCAGTACAGGCAATATCTGATACAGCGATTCCTTTAAGCGAAGAAGAACGACAACAAAGAATATTGATGGTTGCAAATGAGAAAAGTAATATGATAATTGAAGCATACAAGCATGCGTTGAATACAGTAGATAGGCTTGAAGGAATAAATCGAAGTCGAGAAGAACAAGAGAAAATATTGCAAGACTTGAGTAACCAATATGCATCTCATCGAGAGAATGTTCTAAATTTAGAGCAAACGTTGCTTCAATTAAGTAAGGATGTTGATGAAAAATTAGAAGAAGAACTTCAGAAAGCAAATATATAAAATTTGTAGCAATTGTAAATAACCGTACATAAATCTTTGAAGTTGGTGTATATTTTAATATTGATTTTATTTTATTATCAGCGATATCACATACTCTAATAGTTTGACACATCATACAACCTTTACGATTGTGTGTTTCCTATTTAGGTAGGTATAAAAAATCATCAAATCCCTAAACCGGAACCAAGCAAATGAAACGAACTTCGGCGAGAGGAGAGGAGAGAAGTTTGTTGAGAACTGGCCTTGTCTGTCGTTCTGGTTACATGTTTCCGATGATAAACCAACCCACAGGCTCAAAGCCAAATAGTGCAACTAATGCCGCACAAAGTCATCGTCATCATTCCGTATCTGAAGAGCATGTAAAGGATATAATCATTCATGCTGAAGTTTCTAGTGAATTCGATGCAGATAAGGATGCAGCTCAAGAAACACCTTTGAGAATGTGCACTGATGAACAGTTACTTGCTGAATTAGCAAGAAGAAAGATTGATGTTCATTCACATGTTACAGATGAAATGGTAAAAAAGACGTATATATTTGAGAAAGAGTTAGGTCATGGTGCATCTGGAAAGGTATATTTAGTAACTCATAAGGTAACAGGCGAGAAATTTGCATGTAAAGTTGTTCACAAAGATGGTGGTATGAATGATGCACAATCTATGGCTACAGAGATTGAAATTATGAAACGTTTAAGGCATCGACATGTTGTATCCATGTATGAACTGTATGAAAGTGCAAAATGTTTATGGATAATACTAGAATTAGTCACTGGCGGCGATTTATCTACTTTAATTACAAAAAAATCACATTACACAGAAAAACTAGCAGCTCATTACTTTAGACAAATTCTTTTAGGAGTACATTATTTACATTCTCGCGGTGTTGTTCATCGTGATTTAAAATTACCTAATATATTAATACTAGGAAACGGCGAAGAAGGCGACGTGAAAATCGCTGATTTTGGTTTAAGTGCATTAGTTTTGGTTGGCGAACATGGATATGATGTTGATCAAAGTAATAAAAGAAAACAATTCTCTGATTTAAAAGAGTGTTGGGGTACACCTACACATTATGCACCTGAATTAATAAGAGGGGCATATGGTCCACAAGCCGATATATGGTCTCTTGGTGTGATACTCTATGAGATGCTCACAGGTCGACTACCATTTGAATGTGGTCCAGATGATAGTGAAGAAAAATTATATCACGATATTAGTCATGGTTCTTATAATAAAGAGAGATTGCACAGAATATCACACGAAGCTGCGGATTTAATATCAAAACTATTGACTGTTAACCCTAGCAAAAGATTTAGTGCAACAGAGGCATTAACACATCCATGGGTTACAGGTTCAGCACACGGAGATCATCATGATCAACATCTAGAAGACGGACATGCAGGTCACAAGGAGAAAGCAGAAACAAAAGCTATTACACGAGAACGGTCCAGTGTAATGGAGTATTTCTTTGGCAAATAGAATAAATATGACATAAACTATTTTGTAATTTAATTATTGAATTATAATAAAACTAAACCTACTTCTGGTGGTTCAAGCTGAGGACATTTCCAATTGAATACATAGTAATGCAAGTTACCGTCACCAGCACCAAATAATAGTGGTTCCAACACTTGTTTGTTGTCACAAAGATCAAGGCAATTGTATACGTCAGCATTAGAATTCTTTGCTAGAATTAATGCATCATTCATAAGCTCGGTCAACGGAACTGAGGTAGCGACGTTGTAGTATGAGTATACCGCGTTCAACTTGTTGTACTCCGCGTGACCAATAACAGTGGATGGTAGGTGATAAAAGGAACAAAAATCAGTAATTTTACCATCAGTTTCGATCACATATGACTCGACGACGTTAGGGATAGTAGTGAACACGTGGACGACCTCCTCGACACTGAATTCTTGATGTAACTTTTTTCTATAGAAATAAAAAAAATGAGAATAAAGCAGTGAGTGATGTAGCAAGACAGCAAAGCGAAGTATAATATCAGTTGCAATGTAGCCTTTAAATCAATTCTAACGAGGTAAAGATTGTTCATCACGACTCTCTCAATATATGCGGATCACTACATATGTGGTAATTACGAGTTGATCACCATGTTAAACAAGTAGAACCCGCAATTCAATAATAAGTTCCTGAATCAAAGTGAGTGATTACTTACCCATTCAAATAATTTGTTAATAACGCGTGTACTCCGGGACCATCAGCAGCTACCATAGACCGCAATGGATACTTGGTCTGTTTTGGTAAATTATACTTTTTAATTTGTTCTGTCAATGTAACCCTAGGTGGTAATGAAGAAAATTTGATAGCAATTAACTTTTTAGGATTTAATGATCGATGATAGTATCGGCATCTACTTATTGGTTTAGGTAACAACACTCCTGCCGTGTACACAGCTTGCCATCGATTGGTTAAGTTCACTCGACGGGTAATTTCCTTGATTAATATTGGAGCCAACCTTTTGGTTCGAAGCTTCTTATGAACACATAAAAAGTTAATTTCGGCCATTTTTCTAACCGCATCATGTACTTTAATATCCGCTAGTGAGTGAGTGAGTGAGTAAATGAGTACTTGAATGAGTGAGTGAGTGAGTAAATGAAGTACCTGGTATACCAGTGATACAACCCATTAATTTACCAGTTTTCTCAGTTCTTACGCCAACGTGCCAATCAACATAATAGCCTGGAGGTGTTAAAGCCCATTGCAAGAACTCGACGGAATAATCAAAACGGAACTGTGCATCATCATCTTCTACATAATTTTCAGTTAATAATTTGTAAATTTCTTGTAATTGCACTGGATCTTTGACATCAAGGGAGCACCAAACAAATCCAGCAGGCATATTATAAGGCTCAGGTTTAACATCACCGACATTTTCATTCATTTCAATAGGACCAACTACATCCTCATCATCATTAAAAGTTTCTTTCATTTTTAGTACTATTTAAATAAATATAATTAAGTTATAAAGTAAACAATAAAGTATGTAAATAAGCAAATAATTAATATTAGTATTACCTGGTTGGGTATTCCAAAATTTATAATCATCTTCAGTTTTAACTTTCTTTAAATATTTTTCTTTTTGCTTCTGAATTTCAGCATCTCTAATATATTTTGTTAATGCTGATAAATCCATATGACTTAAATCGGATGTGTGATGTGCAGTGCTTTCTGTAGTAGCAGCGTCTAATGCACTGTTCCCACTGACAGGTGACTTGCTCTTCTTCTTCTTATTTTTCCCCTTTGAAGGACTGCCTCCTAAAGAGTAAATAAATGCATAAATAAATCAATGAGTGAATGTATGAGTGAATGTTATGAGTACCTGACGAGACTGCATCATCTACCACCTCATCCTGGCTCTCTGTGCTGAGTGAAAATTCAGACATTATAGGTTAGATTTTGTGTGTATTGGAGTTATTGCCACCGAGACCTCGACTCGCAGGGCCGCTACCATTCCCCTTCTTGATTGAGTATCAAGTGGCAACATTCAACTGCATTCGTAGCGAAGTATTATTAATTTAACTTGATTAAAATACAGATTTTACAGTTTATTTAGTATAAAAACAAATTATGAAATATTTCCACAACTACAATACACCTTTCGAAATAATAACGTTTGCATAAAGACTCTTATCATCCGTTTGAATCACAACAAAGCATTCTTTTGCCATTTTATAGAAATCAAATCTTTCAACATATGACACTTCATTAGTTTCTATTGCAGCAGCTTGTCTTAATGCTTCATAAGCTGGCACATGGAGACCTTTGTCTTTATCAGATTCTACACGATCCATTACAAAAATTTTATGTGGTAAATATTGATCAAGTGGTAACAGCTTCAAGATATCTTTCAAGATATCACTAGTACTTCCACTTACGCGAATTGGAGATTTAATTACACAAGAAGTTGCTACACTATCTGACGGAAAGTTCGCATCTGCAATAACGATTTTGTCTCCATGACCACATCTTGCAAGAGCATATAGTAATTCAGGCGTTACTGTAGCAGGCACACCGATAAGTGGCATAGTATCGTCCACTCAACAATAAATTTAAAGTGGAACAACTTGAGTCTCAACTTGATCTGAAGTTCTGATTCTGAACTTCTGAAGTCTTAAGAGTTCCGGTTATAGACCGGTGTAGTTTTTATACACATCAATATATAGTTATATACTCTTCATTTCCTCAGAAATTGCCTTCAACTCATGGCCCAAAACAGCCAAATCATTAGCTCCAATAATTCCAAAATGTTGTAGTTCACGACGATATTGACTCATTTGGGCTATCCATGAGTTAGAACCATTCTCTGCAAACCTTCCTAAATCCTTACATTGCTTGAGGCTATTGTATTCGTAGTAACTGGCTTCACTACCAACATTTCTGCTTTGTTTTATCCAATCTTTGATTACATAAACACCAGCCTTTAAGTAGTTCAATTTTTCAACTACGTTGTTGAGACCAGGAAATAAATGCTTGAATTTGTTCAAAAGCATAGCTTTATCTACCTGCAACGACAATAACAACTGAACCTAGGTAAGCAAGTGAAATTAGTGAGTGAATAGGTGGTCGAGGTAGTAATTGCATACCAAATTTTCAATTTTCCATATATCACCACGTGGTAAATACTCCATGAGTAGTTGAATGAGATTATTGATGATCAACATGCTACTAGCATGTCCAGGATCTAGTATCCGGTCCGCTAGATGACCATCAGGATCAATAAATTGTGTTGTTACTTTCTTTAAGGCAACCAACAGATTTTCCTTCAACCTATGTAGTAAAAAATATGTGAGTATGACTCAAAAATAAAAGAGATATGAATAGAATCTCAGCTAAGTATGCGTGTATAGAATACTTTTCAGTATCTATACAACTGAGTCATACAGATTGATTTATGCCACGTCAGGAATGTGCTACAGAGATGGGAAAGCTCTATGACGCCTAGTAATGATGGCAATATGGTCTCATGCTTATGTAATGATGACTCACCTTTCAACATTGTTATTCTCTGCTCTGTCAAATTCTGCTCTGATTATTTCACTTAAACTATGTTTAAAAAATTGTTCATCAAAATGAGAATCTAAAGTCGCCATGATATCCACAGGAATTATACTCATCAACCGCAAAACGAAGTCATGCTTGTTCGCCACTTGCATCCGCATCAACAAGCTTTCAAGTCCACTTTTGTTATTAAAAAGTTTAGTTAAATCTTCATCAGGAAAGCGAATATTGTCGTTAAGTAAGTTGGTAAAAAATTCTTCTTGTAACTTGCATAATTGAATGTTAAAATCAAGGGTATCTGCTAATTTCAGACGTTCATTTCTTGCACCACCTCGTGCTCCTCTACCCTGCGCAAAAATATTTTCGGATACGTTAGCAATAAATAAATCATAACTTTTCTTGGCTTTTTCAAGGTAGATAAGACGCTTATCGATGGTTATTGCACCAGCAACAGTAGCAACTTCGTACATAAGCGCTGCTGCCTCGTCGTAACGGTTGTTCTTCATGTAATGGTCATATAGTAAGTCCCATTTATATTTTTCTTTAAGGAAATTTTCAACAAAACTTGTGCTGTCTAGTGATATCAAGTCCTTATGCAACGACTTGTCTGTTTCACCATCTGCTAGTAAACGGGTGCATAAAAGGTTCAAGAAATCCGATTCTTGGTTACGTTTGGTGACATAAGTAAGTGCGTAAGTAAACAATTCTTCTTTTCTATCTTCATAACTAGATTGCATATCAAATACTCCTTCATCGAGAATATCTCGCTGTTTTTCAGTGAGTATGTTCTTATCTTTCTTAATATTCATAACTAAATCAATTAATACTTGGTAGCATTTTATCTTCATATTCTTGCGGTTCTCTTGTATGACATTGAAGTCTTGTAAGGTGTCGTTTACTGCTGAAAGGTCAGAGAAATCTTTCTCATGAAACTCATCCATCCAAGCTGGATCTCTGTAGACTGCGGAGGTGGCAACGGTTAAGCTGTTGGAAGTAACAGTTGGTCCACCAGAGAGTCTTTCATGCCCAAAATTTGCTGCTAATGCAAGACACACCTCGATAGCACCATCGTACCCTAGACGACCCAAGTTATCAATCAAAAAGTTACACTTTTCTTCAAGTTTAGTAATAGTTAAGTCGTTGCAATATGTCCAACTGCGGGACTTCATAGCAGCAAGCATATAGTTGGTGTATTCCTTGACCTTCTTATCAACTTTAGACGACATTGTGGAGTACGACTTACTCAGTAAAATCTTCAATTCTTGCAAGGACACATCGCTGTCATACTCATACATATCCGAGGATGTAAAGAATATATTTGCATGATCCTGGAAATACTTCACTAACTGATCACTGGCAGCCTTGTTAATTTGGAAATCATACGTGGCAGAATTAGCTAAATTAATACTAGAATTTGTTAGAATACTTCTGATAACCTCCTTGAGAACCTTTTGTATGTCGTAATATCCTTTGGATGACAAGGCAAAATCTTTAAACATCAAGTTATCAAAGAGTTCTAGCTTGATTGGGACGAGCTTTGCCTCCCGCAACTCAATTAACTTTCTTAGAATGTATAATGCTTGGATAGCCCGCTTCGTAAACCGCCATAATATCTTTAATTTCTCACTTTCTCGTTGACGAAGTCCCTCATTTGCCATCAGTTTATCTTGGTCGCTATTGCCGCGATTACCACCATTTGATGGCATTTTTCTATTAATAATTGCTGCAATAACACTATCTTCGGCAATGGTGCGATTATTATCAATGACTAACGCTGTTGTACCTGAGTAACCGCGCAGGATATCGATGCGCTTTTCTAACTCTATCAACGGCACCATGATATTATAGATGGTGTCGGGAGTCCAAATACAATTAAATTCTAAATTATTTGTAAATGGATTTTTTTCTGCAATAAATCGAAATAAAATTGGACGAAGTAACCTACCAGCAACAGTTCGCAAAGCTTCCGTTGAGAAAGAATAGTTAATATAGCCGTTACGATCATATTCTGCATTTAATAAACGTCCTCCTTCAAATTCTTTCAATATATACATAACAAATCTCTTGAGTCTCTCAACTTCTTCAGCTTGCAACCTAGCTATAACCGGGATGCCGCAGAGTATAGAGTGACACATAATACACACCTCCATTTCCGAGTACTTATGTATGAAACTCTTGATCTTTCGGAGTAACTCTGCATGATCTCCTTTCGATCTATGTTCCACTCTTCTTTTCGTGTATACAGGGCGGGAGTCCTCTTGCAGCAATCGTCTGAATTCCTCATCAGTTATCAACGGTAATGGTGGTCGCGCTCGAGTTAAGATATCAATGAACTCATCAATAGGTTTCATTTTAACTATCTTGTGTATGCCATTATTGGTTAACATCAAGAATGATGGATTCACTGCGGAATCAACCCAAGGAAGCTGTTGCATCAACAGATCTCTGTTGACAATTGAACCCGTCACATTTTCATACGTATAACGTAGATATGATAGGGACTTATCGTTTTCAACAATAGATGGACCAATATACCCTGGAATGCTTACAGATGGGTACATAGCACATGAACTCACACTGCTTTGCGGCCTATTTAACCATTGCAAATAGTTAAGACCAAAGTCAGGTCGTGGGGTAATAGGACGCTGATCCGTTGCTCTTGGATATCTAGACGTAAGGTAAAGCGCGTTGATCATGGCATAGCTATTTGCATATAGCAGTGACACATCTTCCTTAATATCGTATACCTTGCAAAAAAGTCCACCGACATAACAATGAGAAGCATCAGCAGCTTCTGTCCATAATTCACTGTCAGCGCGATATCCGTATCCATTAATACCCAATTTAAATGGTAAAATATCTCCTACAGCACCAATTGCTTCTTTTGTAACACAACTACTGGAACTATCCCCACTGTTAGATCCCTTCGTATGGGCAGGGGCAATAGATATAAGTTGATCGATTCCAGTTGTACTATCATAACTAACAGCAGCAAGAAACACTCCACTAGAATAAAGAGTAGTATAAAATTTTGCTGGCACTGGATTGAGATCTTGATTGTGACTAATTCTATTATTCGCAACGTTATTAACTAAAGTAGGTTCTAAATCAGTCTGCTCATCCCAATCGGTCACGTTGTATGCGTCTATTCTGTAATCTTTTCCACTATGATGCATCGCTCTTGGTGAAGGTGGAAATCGTACATATTGACATACTGCACCAACAGTATTGGTAATATCAGCAAAACCTCCACTATTGTCACTTTTCTCGGAAATACCGATTCCAACTCTAATATAAACGCGCACACCATTTTGTAATACAACAACACAACTCAACTTCTTGGACTCACTGTACGGGATGATAAATAGATTACTCACTAAAGCATCACGCGATTCCTTCAGTAGACGCTCTTCAATATCGGTAATTAAATAATTTTCTTTTAAATTTGATAAAATAGATTTTTTACTGACAACTAATGTGGTATGATCATAGTCATCGCCCAGGTGAAATATATCTAGCACACCTTTGACTGATATGATGTATATCAGCCTTCGAACATCGTCAACAACTATGTCGGCCAGCTTATCATCTGGATTGTTGTTCCAACGGTTAGAAATACGAAATAAATTGAAATTTCCATGTTTTATTTTGCGGCATTTACTTCTGTTATCCACTGCTTGATCACCGCCAGTTGGTTGGAAAAATGAAGACAGGATGAATGGGAAGTCAACCCTGTAGTTATCATTACTATACTCGATTTCTATTAGTTGCATATCTGTAGTACCCAGAAATATACGACCACACTGAGAACTAACAATTTTTAAGTATCTAGTATCAATATTTGACAAGACACAACGAAATGGAGTATCGATATATTCAATTTGTGAAAAATTATTATCACGATATACTACAGCGAATAATATTACTTCTTCCGTTGTAGCTACAACTAATACATACTTAACTACAGGGGCAAAAACAGTTTGTTTTGGATATGCTAATGCAACACTAACAATATCTACAAATCTGTTCGGATTAGCATCATCATTTTCACGGAAATCTATTGTAAAAGAAATATTCACATCTTTATAATGCCATAAATGCAATTTTGAGTTATGTGCTATCCATACAGTTTCAATTTCTGGTAGTATACCCATTGAAAACGGAGGGTCATTATTATCAGCTTCTTCAAACGCAGCTCTTATATCAGCTGGTAATGGATAGTAACCATTACGATCATACATAGTCAGCGAGGAATCATTATTTATGTGATAATGTCTACTATCAGTGGTGCTATCATTATTCATATTTGCATGACTATTTTGTGTTAATTTAGATAGTATACTATCTAAGTCAGCAAGTTCCTCATCAGACAACCAGTAAACAAGTTTTTGCACATCCTCTGTTTGATCAAACTCCTTATTCGACATTACACTCTTCTTGTTAATCACCACGTTCCAACAAGCAAGTGAGTGCAACTCAGTGATGAGTTTGACTTTTTGTGCAAGCGTCTCTGGCCTTTCAAAAATCGAGGTACCGGTTTGTTGATTCTGATTCTTTCACATTTTGAATAACCAATATGATAATATACATTAGATATAATCGACGAACAGATCATGCTTTATTACTCCTAATTTAATTATTAATTTTTACAACATGCTTGACATTTCTATGATATTTTCAGTAAGTTTCAAGCAGCAGCTGATTAAGGTCAAGGAATCAATATATAGTGACTTTCTTCTCTGGTTTGACATCTACCTTATATTACTATTTCATTAATGATAAATCGGATCTAGAATTTCATGACCCGCATGGATTTCGCATTTTAAAAATTTACCTCATATAATTGGAGTCTTAACAGCATGAAACCGAGTGCATCATTGGTTTCCTCCGTTAGGAACTTGGCAAATCGACTGGAGAATGCCACCGCAGTTGAGCGTATTGATGCTCTAACTGAATTACAATCACTTGCTAGAACAGAATCTAGTTTAGTTGGTGTTCATGCTTTGCAAAAGGTTTTATATATGTTGAGGGAACAAGGAAGTACTGAAGAGTACCAAGAGGCTTTAGATTTAATTAATAGATTAGTAACGACTAGAGATCATACAGCATCTATGGAAAATATAGCCATCATCATGCATGATACAAGTAATATTGAATTGTTTATTGATTTGCTAGAACATGAAGATATTACAGTTGGATTATTTACCTCACAAATTCTCAGTGAAATACATGCAAGAGACGGTTTAGCTCTAGAAAAATGTATTCATGATTGTAAAGCAGGTATGCATAAACTATTACAACGTTTACCTGATACAAATAGAGAAGAGGTTCGTAATCAAGCAATAATTTTAGTGCAACAATTAACAGCTAATAACGATGAAATGAAGAAAGTTGTAGTATTTGATGAAGGATTTGAGAAAATATTTGGTATAATTGCTAATGAAGGTGGTTGTTATGATGCAGGACTTGTTATACAAGATTGTTTACGAATATTAAATAATGTATTAACTGATAGTGAAGTTGTTCAAAGATATTTCTATAACACTAACTCAGAGTGGATAATTCATTTAAGTGAGTTTTTTTCTCCTGAAACATTAGAATCCTTTTCAAATACAATTAACAATGATGATGATAGTGATGAAACTATGAATAGCTGGTTTCATCAACAGGGACGAATTGAATGTGGTAAGTTAGCGCTGCATACTATCGCCAAGTCATTGATACCGGTGAATAAAAAGCATCAGAATATTATAGGTATTACCATCAGTGAGATAGTGCCATCAACATTCTTTTGGATAGGTAGGAAAGGTCCAAGTGAATTCATTGATTCTGCTTTACTTCTGTTGGATAATATTATATCTAACAATCGGGACGTTGCTAATCACGTAGCAAATCTTTTAATCAAATCTAACCCCGCTATTCAAGGTGTTAACATACCTATTGATGTTAAAGAAATAGCATTTCATTTTGGGTTTAAACCATTACCTAATGATGATCGACAGCTGATTACAGTCCCAGCGTTACTTGCCGAACGATATATATACTCAAGCACCGCGTGGGAAGGCGTGAAAGAGGGCACAAAACTTGTTATTGATGGATATAATACAGCAGAAATCGATGGCTTATCACAAGGCTGTTTGAATGTATTAGAGACGCTTTTACTATCTGATAAGAGCATCAATGACATGATAATACAACACATCATTGCACCTCCACCTCCCTCTTACGACCTCCTAGATTCCACTATCACTGAATTTGGACCACTAGAGAATAATAAACCGCTAGGGCAAGTAATATTAAGTGGTATCGTTGACGGCTGTAATAAGCTCATAGCAAGTAACAGCTCCGGTCATAATCATCTGCGTACGGAGGTAGAAGTGATCGAGAGATCTTGCAATGTAATGACTTTGCTGTTGTCAAATGGAAGCAATGTGGCTAGAGAGCTATTTGCAACTATTAATTCTAGCCATATCTCAACAGGAGATGTATCCCACGCATTTGTACTAGGCAATCTATCATTATTAGCTGGCCAAATAGCCAAGTCGCAAATCACTGGTGCATACACCGTAGTAACAGCACTCTTGAGATTACTAGCTAGTTCTTGCCAAGATAACGAGCGGGCTGTGCGTCACCTTTTCGAAGATCCGTTACTATTTTTTGTTTTAGATTTAACAACTTCTGGTAGCGAAAGTGCTGGTGTTCCACTTGGTGTTCAAGTGATGGCGTGTTTCTTCCTAGGTATTTCATTCCTTGCGCTTCCAACAGGTGCAGAAAGTAATTCAAGTGACAACTCATCATTCACCCACTCCCGCGCATCCTTCCTGAGTATGATTGATAACCGTGTGGGTCTCAATAGATTCATAGATATCTTACGTCGACCATTACAAGGTAATAGTCACGCCGTAAGTAATATTCTTTTTATTACGAAAGGATTTAAAGGTTATTTTGAGCAACAAGTGGAAACAATTCGAGTTAGTATGTACGAGATCTTTGCTGATTCTACTGCGGTAAGTAGTGGCAGTCATCCAGGTGATAATAGTGACAGTTTACTGCAAATTATTGAATTACAAAAGGTTCGCATAAGTGAGTTGGAGGAAATAATGAGAAATAGTGCAAGTAGTAGCTCATCCACCATCCCCGCAACGGATGCAATAGTAAGTGATCAGGTTGAGCGTAGCAATCACAATAAAGTGACCATGTTAGAAGCTGAAGTAAAACAATTAAAAGAAAAAATTGATATGTTGAATAGCATGATATCTAATCGCGAAGTCGACATGAACAAGGTAGTACAAGCGCATGAATGCTTGCAAGAGGAAAGTAGTAAGTTGAATGACGAAATTGTTTACTTGAAATCTTCCATCAATGAATTAAGTAAAACAAATGAGGAATTACAGAGTAGTAACGAGGCGATCAACAGGAAATATAAATTATTAGAAAGTGAGTTGACAGAAGACAAGGGTAACACGCAGCAAAGTATATTGCAACTAACCACCAAGATTAATGAGTTAGAGAGCAGGAATAGTGAGTTGAAGCAGGAGCTTTGGAATGCGCAAGATAAGAACAAAAACAACGAGTTACCTGTTAAACAAGCTGGTGGTAATAGTATAACAGATAGTAAGTTGCTAGAATCATTGCGATGCCTTTGTCTAACCATCGGAGTAACGGAAACAAATGGAACCGAGGTGAAAGACGTCATCCATTCAATTAATGATTGTATCGACAAAATATATGACAGCGCGGGGCAATGCAGTGACATGGCTAATTGGGCGGGTTTTACTAGATTTACTACAACGGAAGGATCGTTAGATCGGATGTCGGAGTGTTGCGGTGAGATAACGAAGCTATTACAAGGCAACTCCGGGGCTTATGAAGAGCTCGAGCTGATGAAAGCTAATTACTCCAACTTAACTGTTGATTACAATGGTTGCCGAGCTGAGAATGACGATTTATTAGTTACAAATGCTGATTTACAAGCTAATTTCACCTCTATTTCGACGCAAGCAACTGAGCTAACCTCTCGATGCCGTGATTTAGAGTCGCAAGTGGAGCAGTCGCAGCATATGGTAGAGTCACTACGTGCACATATCGCATTATTAGAAAGCCAGAAAGCGAGTGAACAAAGCAATGCAGACACTTCATTACTTCAAAGTGAGCTATATCAGGCACAGTTAACTATTCAGCAGTTACAAACACAACTTACGAACCAAAATGATGAATGGGCTAGTATTTTAGACACCCAAATAACCGAGCAATTGGTGGCAAGAGATAGTCAATGGCAGACTGTCGTTGACTCATTGAATGCACAATTACAAGCTAATACTACAATGATGCAGCAACGTATTGATGAATTGGAAGCAGTTCCAGTAAGCAGCGATGAGTCGCAATCTTTGCGGGATAATATTGCCTCACTCGAAGAGCAGCTTCGTAGCAAGAGCTCGGAAAACACTGAGTTAACTAGTAATATACGTGAAGTCGGGCAAAAACTAGAGCAAGAAACGGACAAAGTAAAGGAGCTTAATGAAACCGTTAGTTCATTACAGCAGCAGCTGCAAAGCCATTCGATGCATCTGAGTGAGCTATCCGCTGCATGTGACCAAAATGCTTCTACACTTCATAATAAAGACATTGAGTTGAAGAAATGCAACGATATTATCGCCTCTTTACGTGACGAATATGACAATGCTATTCGAGCTAACGACGTTATTCACAATGAAAATAATACCTTACAAACGTCTTGTACCCAGTTGAATCAAGCTATAAACGAAATGCAACAAGAGAAGTCTTCGTTACAACAAGAGCTACAAAAATTACAAATAGAATTAAATAACCATCAAAATGCAAGCATGACAACTCCTGTGAAGCAGCAGCCCAACGGAAGCCGCTACGACTCGTTCACTCCTACAACACCCTTTTTGTTGCCAAAAGACGAGCAAATGACTGATTTACTGTCATTATTAGCCCAACAAGAGGTAGAAATATCCGTATTTCGTCACTTTATTGCAACATTAGGTGGGCCGCAGCAGGTAGATCAGGCTGCGTTCGAGGCGCAGAAGCAAGCGACAGAGAGGTACGGCAGCTACACCGACTTCAGAAACGAGAGTATTGAAGCTATTTTTTAGTAATTTTTTTACTGTTTGAGAATAACTATTTTTCTAACTAAAGCAAAATTCTCTATTGAATTTATGGCCGTTGCAATCCATGCAACGTGGGCTGCAGCATCTCCTCAACCAGTGTGTCAACGAAAGACTGAAGTCTAGCGGTAACTTCTGCACGCTTTTCATTTAATTTTCCAGCCATTTCAGTGTAAAATTTTATTTTTGGTTCAGTTCCTGATGTTCTCAAAGTAACGGAGCATCCGTTGGCAAATTCATACATTATCATGTGACTATCTGGTGTTTGAGGTAAATCAGATTTCTTGTCAGCACTCGTGCTATCAAATCCCTTTGTAATATCCTTTATAGTGACAATATCCACACCAGCACAATAGGACCAGTAGCCAGGCGCACTACCGTCTTGTGTAGTTCTTAATCTTTCAAAAATACGATCAGTAAGTCGGGGATCATGGCAAATTACATAAGAATTGTAAGAAACATATTCACCATAGGTGTTATAAAGATATTGCAGTTGATCTCGAATGGTCATATTGTTTTCCATGAGCGATCCTATCATCTCAGTGAATACACTAGCAGCACTGATACCATCCTTGTCGAAAATAACATCACCAACACAAAATCCTAAAGCTTCCTCATACGATAGTAATATTTGCTTGTTACTGTCACTACTAGCTAGTTCAATGGACCGATTACCGAGCCACTTAAAACCGGTCAACGTGTCATAGTAAGTGATACCTTCCACACCAGCGATGGCCTTTAACATGCGGGATGATACCACTGAAGCAAGCACTACCCCTTCCTTATTACCAGAATTATTTGCTTTAAATCGTTGAATTTGCCAGTATCCTAGCAGAACTCCAATCTCATTTCCACTGAATACATACCATTTCTTGACACCATCAACGGTGTATTGCTCTGCAACTGCAAGACGGTCAGCATCGGGGTCGTTGGCAATAATAACAGTCCCATTAACAGCATCGGCATATTTCATTGCTTCATCTAATGCACCCTTTTCTTCTGGATTTGGAAATGAAACGGTGGGGAAATTAGGATTAGGATCAGCTTGAGAAGAAACAATTTGTGGCGGATTATGGTTAAACACTTGAAATGCTTTCACTAACCATTGACAACCCACACCATGCATAGCCGTGTACACAATTTTAACTGGATTATTGCTATTTTTGTCACTACGACTGCTTAGAGTTAGTATGGACTTGTAGTACTCATTCGTGATTTCAGCCGTTACATCAGTAACTAATGAGTGGTTCTTGATATATTCATCAGTCACATTGTATTTCTCTTGTGGTGCAAGATTATTTTCAATTGCTGATGCGATACCAGTATCATGAGGAGGAATAATTTGAGCACCATTACCCCAGTAAACTTTGTAGCCGTTATCTATTTTAGGATTATGACTTGCAGTAACCATGACACCAAGCGCACACTTGTAATAATTAACAGCGTATGGTACAAATGGTGTTGGAATTAAATTTTCTAATAAATATACTTTGAAACCATATTGAATAAATACAGAAGCAGTAATACGAGCAAAAGTTAATGAAGATAAAGATTTATAACTTCGGTGGTCATATCCAATAACAATACCTTTACTAAGTGCTACCTCTTTGCCATATTGTTCAATAACATAATTAGCAAGACCTTGAGAAGTTTGTAATATTACTAAATCATTCATCTTATTGAATCCGCCACCCATAGGACCACGCAAACCAGCTGTACCAAAAGCCAGACGACTACCCATAAGCTTTCTTAATTCACTCCATTTGTTATCATCATCACCTAAATTATTGTACAATGCTTGCACCTCCTCACGGCAATCATTATTCCACTCCCATTCCATATACCGATTGTATCCAGCATTAATAATCTCTTTCTCATCAGCAGAAATACTCATTTCTTGTAACTTCTTGTGATTTACAGCTTGATACGGTAGATATTTTTCTGGCAAAATCAAGTTGAATCAGTGAAATCATCGACCGGCTCCGTAGTTGACCCCTATTTAACCCGTTATTTCATCTAACTACCTCAAATCGAGAGTGGGTCGAATATAAGCCTCCTAACATGAATGCTTTTGCCTTTAATTTGTGCTTCTTCCACGATAAATCTCTCTCAAATGACCAAGCGGAACTAGCACCTTCAAAGTTTGGCGATCGATAAAAATCCCATCCCATCAACCTCGAATATCTTAGCCTTGTGGCTGACGCCTGTAAATACATCAACCTCAAGGCAATAGTTCGTCATGAAGACTGTTGCTTATGCATATTTCATGATTGAAATTATCGTTTCGACGCTCTTATCGTCGTTTCTCTGCACGCTTCGTGATACGTTAATTTTGGTTATACGTTTTATGTCCTTTGGATATTATAGTTATTTTTCACCAATTGTATCTGCCTTGTATGGGATGCCTGTAAGTATAAGTTGGTTTAACAAGAAGATGCCTCCTAATAAACCCATTCATAGTATGCAGATAAAACCATTTGACTCTAGTCGAGGTCGTTCAAGTGATTTAATATGTGAAGTAGGTATTACACACGAGAAGGACTCTATACCCTATAAAGTTATATTAAAATGCAGTCAAACTGGCTTATTGGGTCGCTTTAAAGCAAGCATACGGGGTGCATTTCGCGAAGGATTAGTTTACGATTCCAAGTTATTTAATCATTCAATATCACCCTTAAATACTCCAAAATTAATTTTTAGCGATTATTCTGCTATTTACAGCGAATCAGTAATTTTAATAGAAGATTTAAGGAGCAACAAGTATGGATTCAACGCTGTTGATGTGTTTGGAAGTTTGAAACATCCACCTAAATTCAGCAAAAATGAACGGAAATATTTATTAGACATGATAGTACAGCAACTAGCTGCGTTTCATACGAAATACTGGAATAGCAAAGAGCTATTACAACACTCATTTCTTAGTGGATGTGGATTTTATAAGGATATAACTGACGGTTTAGACTCTTCGAGTAGAAATGAATGCAAGTATAATTTCAGTATATTTTACACCAAAACAAAATGGGAAAAAGCCTTAAAAAGACTTGAAAAAAACAAAATTGAGTGGCTGAACAAGAGCTCAACGGATCTAAACTGCGAAAATTCAATGGAATTTCCACTGCAAATATCATCGAAAGTAATAGACTATATCAACGACGCACTAGAGGTGTCAACGTACAAACTCTACTTAGAATCAATAAGAAAACGACCTTTTTCACTTTGTCACGCAGATGTTCACGGGGACAATATTTTCATATCACCGAAAGCAAAATACAAGAATTTATTTGAAATTAAACCAAATGACTTATACTACTTTGATTTGCAAGAGACTGGAATTAATGATCCAGGTAATTCATTACTCACTCACTCACTCACTCACTCACTCACTCACTCACTCACTCACTCATCCTCCTTTTTAGTATCAGATGTTGCCAATCTGTTTGTTGTTAATTGCATTTGTCGGCATGATGATTCGATTGCGGATACTTTAAACTTGCTTCACGAAGTAATACGACTATATCACGACTCGGTAATTAAGCAAGGGATTTGCAACGACTACACGTATGAGCAGTGCTTGAAGTCATTCTATATTTCTGTATTAGAAAAATTTTCATGGATTTTTATTATATTTTGTGGTGAAGAAGAGGTGTATAAGCTACCTATCGTGCAGTATGTTCACAATATAGTAAGCTTTGTTATCGATTCTTGCGGTGCTAACCACGAACCCGCACCCCTAAGACCCATGATATTGACATAATACTGTAATTTAAACTGTTGTTTCCACATCCTTTTTCTGGTACCGGCAATGGAAGAGGAACCATTCAACCGGAATAGTCGTACCATTCGGCAAACTAATTTGGGACTCCGGTGCATCGGATAATCAGGATGTATGCTATTAGGAATTCAGACTATCAGCATAAGAGTAGTATTTAGATTAGCGATAGCATGATATACGTAATCTTTGGCTCAATAATTACTATCTTTTCGATATACGCCTATGCAATTGATATTTTGTTCGGGCATAAGACCTTTTGGCAAGATTGGAGCATTAATTCATCGTCACCACTTCAGCGCTCACCGTCGGATTCCAATATTACTTCATATGTCTTCAATGTTAGAAAAAAGATATCTAATGGTGATATTTTGTCATTGCATCATGATATTCTTATGAATATATTACAATTCTTGAATGCCAAGGAACTACTGCTGATGTCTAGTGTCAATAAATACTTCAAGCATGCTATAGCTCACGCTCATTTATGGAAAAAATTATTTGAAACTTTCATTCGGTCTAATCCAAGTATAACAAATGATGACTACATAGTATCAATATTTAATAAAGAATCAAAGACTTTGAATAAACTTTCATTTCACAAGATTATCAAAGCATTGCCCATGAATTACATAGCGTGTCATCAGAGTGACTCATTATTTTTAGTCATAATCAACAAGAAATTGTATAATGTTCGACGTTTTATTCACGAACATCCAGGAGGAAGTTCCGTTATAGAAATGCTGCGAAACAAGGATGCAACACTAGAGTTTGAGATAGCAAACCATTCAAATATAGCTTATGAGCGAGCATCAGCATACTTATTATTCGATACCACAAAAATTTTAGGAGAAAATTATTAATTTTATATTTACTGTAAACATTGTAAAAAAACTTATGCTTTTGGTCCAACTGGTGTGTCTGAATTATAAACTGATATACAATAGTATATGAATGCGCCTAACAAGAAGTATATCTGACAGCATAATAAAGTAACAAAACATTGAAATGCTATCATATTATTCTTCCCAATACACTTGCCAGACCAAGGACAATGATGATCTAATCCTTCGACACAAACACCACAATAGATACAATGTCGAGCTGTTACTGGTCGCTGTATGTCACAATTACCACATGGCATAGTAGCTGGTTTAGGAATAGACAAATTAGTAAGACTAGTTACTAGATTATCCGAAGGTGAAACTCTATCACCGCTACTACCACCACTACTGTTACTTCTACGTCCTTCTTCTAATTCATTTTCATTCGATACTAAACCAACATTGGCACCTTCATTTACATTATTTACATTTCTATTTGTTACATTCCCTAATTGCAATCCACTTTTTTCTTCCTCTAGTTCACAATCATCCTTGTATATAATACCCGGATCAGAGCATGCTGTAGCAGTATATGCACACAAAAGTAATGTACATCCAATACCTCCAATAACTAATACGGGATAACCAATAGAAGATACAAGGCGCAGAACTCCAGCATCGATACCAATAATTAATGCATAAACCAAAAGAACTGCAGGCCAATCAGGACCAACCAATAATTGAAATGGAAAATGACTTTTTCGTTTCCCACAAAACAATATACTTCCTCCAGACATTCCACCACCAACTCTTATTGGTGTCAATACAAATTTTCCATCATCAATTAGTTCTTTTCCCTTGGCTGCTGGACGAACGCAACAACAAAGACATTTCTCGAGACAGTTACGACACTCGGAGTCAATCATTCTTCTTGCAACCTAACACTATTCCTTGCAATGCAATCCTTGAAGAAGAATCCTTATAAACCACTCCACGAGTGTCTAATCAATTTTCCTTTTTTTCAGTTTGAAAAGCCGGTACGAAAGATTCAAAAATTATTTAATATACAACTTTCCTATGCGCTATTGCCCAGTAACGAGTCCTTCTCGCCGTCGTCAGCTGCGCCAGTTACATGCTGCACAGGTGGGGTGTGGGTTCTGTTTATTTTATCTATCAAGGGATTATATGCTTTTTCATAATCATATTTTTTACCAAATATAACTAATGAAATATAACCAATACCAAAGAACGAGTCCATTGTAATAAGCATCACTAGGGCGGTTATCAACACCGCGACTCCGCTTATAGGGAACGACATGGATCCTGTTGGCTTTGGAATATTCTGTTTGGTAACTTTCGCTGTGTTGAATAAACGTGGAAAGTGTAATGCAAAACCGTTTACAACCATTTGAGCAAGAACAGAATACACTTCGTCACTGTAATGCACTCCGTCAACCGAACCGGACTCACGATACTGTGTGGCTGCTTGCGGGTCAATATCAACTTGAAAGTAATTAGATGCTTTGGATTCAACGAAGGCACTGCGATACTGTTTTATTATTTCTTCAGTCATATACGTGTGTTTATCATTAGTATTGAGACGTCCGTTGATTATAGCTGTAGTTTGTAACCATATTCTTATCGTTTCATTGTTACTACTTCTTGCTTCTCCAAGTCTATTTAATTCATTTTTATATAATTGTATATTACGAGTATATAGGGCGTCCCAAGGTGCACATCCAGCAACAATCATGTGATATTTAGGTGGCGATACATCCGATGCTAGCAATATATCCGTTATATTCTTCATCATAGGCGCCCAATAGAATGTAACATTAATGTTATTCATGGGATCATGATGATATAAGTTTACATGCCTATCTACATTCGCATATACTTCTCGGTCATATGAGGACTGACTGATGAGGTAGTTGTATTGATGGTATGAGTTGCGCACAATGGAGTCACCGAGAAACAATATATTTTTATTTTTATATAATGAACCAACTTTTTCAGATGAATACTTGGTGAACGGGCAAATATTATCACGATTTTGCCACTGCCATTTCATGGTTTCACAGTACGCTAAGCCGCGCGTGGCACCATCACAATGCTGCAGTTCCCAACGACCTTGAGAAAGGGAATCAAGGCAATTATAAGGTGTACTTATGTATGATATTTCCTTGGTAACAGGGATGGAAGGGTTGTTGGTAATAGCAACACTTAACATGAGAAACACAACAAGGAGTCCACTTAACAGTTTGATAATGACACCACTAACTACTTCATATGATTTGTTCTCCGCTAATGAGCGGAAGAAACGATGAATAAGTAGTAGAGTGAATAGTACCAAGGTGATAACAGTCGACATAATCATAACAGATGATGCACGCAATGCAAAGAGGAGATGCGCAATGATATACAGAGCCGATAACACAATAAATGTAGCAAAGATATTAATTTTGGCTATCTTGGTATCATCAGGAAGTATCATTCCTCGCAACGACATGGTCAGCCTGTAAAGCTCCTTCGATACTACAAAGAATAGGATAGTAGCTAGAGCAAAATTAATCCAGGGATGCCCAGGAGTGATGGTTAGCAGTGTCTTGGCGTTTGATGTCAGCCAAATATGGTGTTGCAATAAGTACGTTTCTAGTGTTGTTTTACCTAAATCATGCAATGAACCAGAATATCCTGTGCGTAAAACTGGGATATTACGGAAAAATATGTAAGCAATTAATGGTATTATCGCGGTATATGAGTGCGATAAGTTGTACGACAGCTTCTCCAAGGTATAAAAATTGAAGAACCAGTAAATGCTGAGTATACCCATCAAAACACAAGCAATTTTCATTGATAAGGTGTTCTTAGCTAGGTCATAATACTGCTCGGCGAGAGGGAAATTCAAGGCAAATATCATACCAAAAAACGTAGAATAATGGTCTAAGGAGGTGCGGAAATACCACTCCCACACCGATCCATAGGATGCACCAACAACTGTGTCATTGCCCAACCAACGGAATATAACATCGAACATACCACCGTTTACATCCCAGATAACAAATATAATTAATCCTAGAATAAACAATTTTATGCGAATTCCCCACTTGGTGTAGTTATAACTTTGGCAAATATACATCGTGGTGTACACCATGATGAAGTAAAAGGTATGCATAGGACAGATATAGTATAAAATGTAAGTATTATTATGCGTAAGCATTAATAATATTACTGAAAAATTTAATCTCCATAACATTTGAGCCACTCTTAACCATCCATAATCCTTTTTCATATAAAAAAAGGAAAAATTACCAAATCCAGTCATCCATACATAGCAAGTGATCATAACACGAACGCTGTTATATACTTCCTCAGCATGAAAATAATGATATAGTAAGAATATAAATTGCATCCATCCTTTCCATTCCTCAGTTTGTTCCCGCCCTAAGAGCGTTAAATCATGCGATGGTTTAATAGTATATATACCATAAACAAAGAATATAATAAGAACAAATATGAATAAGTCTCTACTGTATGACTTGGATGAATGATCAAATATCCAATGATATTCACATACGTATGTGAGCAACATTATAAGACCCACCCGATTAAGCTCAGAGGTTAGATTAATCCAGCATTCTAATGTCCCTGTGAATGGCTTAGATAGACTCTTTTCATCTTTAGCTTTTTCAACTCTGTCTTCTTGATTATTATAATTTTTATGACGCAAAACAGCTTGAAATAATATATAAAAGATAAAATTCACACCAAACAACAATACAGAAACTATTGTTGAAGCATGAATCGTCTCTGCCATCACCTCAAACTCTAGGTAGAA
>JACCDO010021726.1_pt1 | contig 22918 bp, 12 predicted proteins | sample 7446101 | NCBI WGS metagenome assembly JACCDO01 (sample SAMN15323440, study PRJNA562643) | freshwater metagenome | isolation source: river surface water | place: USA:Blue River Watershed | collected 2017-08-16
GACCTGCTGAAGGTCACGAAGCTGGAGGGACAGCCTTGGCTGTCTCTCTACCACTTGGTAGCCAAGACTTGCTTTCGCGAGCGATATCACATCAATTCTTTTAGAAAAACTCAGCTGCTACGTGTCCGCAAGTATCTGAACGATGTGCTGCTGGACCAACTGCCCTTCCTGGCGGACATCATGCGTTACCTGGATGAACTAGCTCTCGCGGACGTGGGTGTGGACAATAGACAGAACATTTTTCAATTCCAGCAAGTGTCACGTAAAAGGGAATCGATGTTGAAAGGCCAGGATTGGAAAGCGGTAGCAGATGTGCAGATGGAGCGAGTGTTTACGATGACCGACCGTGACGACAAGGACGTTCGGCTCATGGCCAGCCTGTATGCCAGCGACGACGTCACAGATATGCTGGACCCGGAGAAAGAACCCATTGATTTGAATAATGTGGATTGGGCCAATGCGGATCTGGCGAGTCTGGGGGTCCGTGGAGGTAACTGAAGCCCCTAACCAAGATCTGCCTAGGACGAGAGATAGGGTACTCGGCCGAGTAGAATGTATATTTTCGGTTTCTATCGACCCTTTGTTATTGTATATATACTGAAAAATGAGCAGTCGAACAAGTGCACTAGATATATGATTTGGTAAAGACTGCAAGCACGCAAGAAGGTCTAGTCACGCCCCCGCCAGCCGCCGCTCATCCCTGAGTTGTGTGCTGCTTGGTCGGTGTAACCGTGAATCTTTTCTTTTGTATCTTGGGCAAGCTTGGTACCGTAACCTGACACAAACCCGCTACCTGCCAGTCCCCCTCCGCCGCCAAATGGATCTCGCGCCATAGGCTTTGACCACTCTAACTTCAAGATGAGGTGATCGTAGCCGTAGCCCTGCAAGGTATTGAACGCCTGCTCTGCGTCGTGACTGTTGAGGAACGTAATATAAGCGAACCCGCGTGGCTCTTTAACCATCTCTCCGTCTCGCATGACTTCTGTCTTGGGAAGAGCCACTCGTACCACGCGGCCAAATCGGCCGAATAGATCTCGCAAATCATCCTCGCAAACACTCTTCGTCAAGTTCGACACACGGATTGTAGTATCCTTTTCGCCACCGGATCCTCCGCCCATAGAAACACCTGTCGAGATACCTTGTGCTGCGGCCAGAGCACCAGGAGGTACATACTTTTTGACCTTGGGTTCCCCGCTTTCCTCTTTATTGTCAGCTGCGTCAGTTGGAACGCCGAAGATGTTGTCCCCCACGTCAGCCAGATTCACACCTGCGTCGTTAGCGATATCTCTATTGGCTTTGCGCTCGATAAACTCCTTGAGTGTTGCAGCTAATGCTGTGTCCTTGTCTTCGATTAATGCATCGTCTGGATGTTCCATTGCGATTGTTTCTTTTGATATCAACGTCACATTTTGTTCCCCCACTTTTGCCTCACCGAATCGCGGTAGATCTCTTCGAGTTTCGACACGCTTAGGTGTCTTCACCTTAAGTTCCGAGACACGGATTTTCATTACGATTTTAACCTTCTGTCCTTTGGCATTCTCTGTGATGCGTGTACGCTCCTTTATTCCATTCGAATCAATTTTTGACTACACAATGTAATTTAAGACATAATGAAGAAATTAAAGTGTTAGTTTACAAATGCTCATATCAATTAAAATATGGAGACTCAAACCGATGGCAGGCTAGCATCATATTGTTCACATAAAACAGATATGCAAAAATCTCTGTGCTCCAAATCGCATAACTAATACTCACCTCGTGATCGATTTCATCATCTTCTTCGTCGCCCCAGGATTTCCCATGAGGCATACCCTTCCCTACAGCTTTCTTGGGCGCAGACATGACCGAGAAGATTCAACTTAACCCGGCTAAGCACTCAGGGCGATCTCATTTTGTGGGAAGGGGAACCCAATTTGTGAGCTTTGACTTGCCTGCTGCCGGAGAAGGGAAGGGGAGGGAAAGGAGGTTTTTCATTTTCTTTCCCAAAGGAGTTTCATGAAACGCCTTATCCCTTTAAAATGCACTGTTTATCTTGCTTAATATGATATCTTTTGAAGAAAGTGCAATGCAAGGGCCAAGTCGGATACCGCTCGACTCTGAGAGAATGGAAATAGCTACCGCGCGAGCTGTTAGATTCGCTGAGCCTCCTCCAAAGCAGGTATTTAATACGGCATCTGTAAATAATTCCTCCGATGATGGTGAATTTAAGACTCACACGATTGCGACTCCTAAATTCGGGAGTCGCGATCTACAATACAAGAAACCTGAAGAGCGCGCCCCAGCTCTTTTTGCTTCACAAAAAGGCTCTATGGTGAAACCAAATTATGAGGATATGCTTCGTCGCGTAGGTATTGTTGTGCAGCAGCATATTAGTAAATGTGAGCAACGTCTGAATAATGCCAAGGCCGCCAAGACTGAACATTTAGAGCAAGGACTTTTTTACCTCAGTCAAGCCAACAAGTTCGCAGAAGAAAAGTTTTTAAGTCCACAGTACAGATATCACTTTGTGCGTGCGCCTCTTTGCCGACTAGGCTTCCTTTATGGTATTCGAGTTGTGGATTTCGTCTTCAGTATCCCTTCGGCCCTTGAAGTCAACGAATTCCTATCGGAACTTTTCATTAAAGCCTCGCTCAGCGCAGAGTGCAGTATTGTCTGCCTTATCTACATAGAACGGCTTATGGAACAGGCAAATGTACCTTTGCTGTCCAACACGTGGCGCCCCGTGGTGATGTCCGCGTTGCTGCTGGCCAGCAAGGTCTGGCAAGATCTGTCCAGCTGGAACATCGAATTTTCTGAAATTTATCCACAATACAGCCTGACTAGCATCAACCAATTAGAAAAGCTGTTCTGTCAGGAGATCAAGTGGGATCTGTTCATCCCCACCTCTGCTTACGCGAAATACTACTTTGCGCTTCGGAGTTTAACTGAGAAGAAGGATTTCCGACGCAACGCGATCGCGCAGGCCACGAGTGCCCCCGGGGCGAAGCAAGTGGAAGAGAGGTCGGGAGGGATGAAAGAGGAGCTGCTATCTACGGTGCTGTCGCGCTCGTTGTAGTGGGGCGACTCTGGTCTGCGCGCATCGGTGCCGGATGGCCGTGCAGTCGCTTGTAAATGAGATTGTAATCTTTATTTGTATATTTTATTGTACAGCTTGTAACGAGACCTCTGACCAGCACCTTATATTCCATCTACTTTTCTTCCTCGTCTGCGCTGGTAAACTCCTTCGCCATGCTGACGTGCGGCGCCGCCGTCAAACCTATGGACACCTTCATTTGTTCAGCTAAGCTCAGTTTGCGGTTGAACTTAGAGGCGTCGTCGCTTTGTGTGGAATGTCTGCTGTCACCGCTCTCCGATAAGCTGGAAAGGGAATCCATCATTCGCAGATTGCTGCCACCCGCGCTCGATGCTCCTACTCCACCGAACCTCGACGCGAAGGGAGACTCGCTCGCGTCGTCTATTTCGTCATCTTGCTCGCTCTCGCCAGCTTTGTCATCTTGTAGTAGTCCTATGGAAGCCAGTTTCGGCAGTGATTTCTTCGGTGCCAGGTTGTGAATCTCACTGGAAACGAGGGACGGCGCTTCCACAGGGATGTCGTCGATTGGCTCGACCTCCACGTACTCGATAGCAGACTCGAATACGGTGAGGTAATATCCACACTCGCCGTGCAGCTGGTCGGGGTGACTCATGGCCCATAGAAGCTCTTTGTACAGGTGTGGACTCTTCATGCCTGACCGACAAAACACGAACACAAAAATAGGCACAAGATTGTCCGCGCTCAGATAGGTGTCTTTCATGCCCTTCTTCTTCAGCTCCGGAAGAAGCACGTTCTTGAACTCTGCCATAATAGCCTTATTTGCTCGTGCAAGGGCCATGAGCTGCATGCTCGGCGTGGGAGCTCGCTCCAAACCAGCGAGTTCAAAGCTGGCGGTCTCCCAATTCAAAGGTGAGATGAACTCACTCGGCACACCCCACTGCGCTTGTGTGCGCTTCCGCAGGCGTTGCATCTTCGTTGCAAGGTCCACGTCACGACTGGTGTTGTAGGACGGCAGCATCTGTACGATCTGGTCACGCAGGGGCAGGAATACAGATTCCTCAATCACAGTGAAAGCGATAAACGACAATGTGGAGAGCTGCTCCTCGTCGAGAGATGTTAGCTCGTCCGCATGCTGAATGCCGCGTATAGATCCACGCATAGTATTTCCCGATATATTACGGAGGGCGGCAGAGCCCCGCCGGGATACCGACCCTCGCGTGGTGGCGGCACCACCACTCTTGCTTCCGCCCTCTCCGGCAGCAGACACGGGCGGCTGATGCTCATGCTCTTTGATCCATGCCAGCATAATGATGGTCATCTCCAGTCCCCGCGAGCTGAGATAGTACTCGTGCAGACCGTCGATAAAGTGACGTACATCCGTCAGCGACTTCTTGGGCTGTGGACGTACTTCAGAGGTGCTGCGCACTTTCGTCAAGCTCCTCTTCGGCATTACTCTCTTGCTTTCATCGAAAGACTCCAAGAAGACCCTCCTAGTGTTGCCCTCATCGGTCTTGTCGTCGAAGATAACGCGCTGTACCTCCTGATGAACTAAATTTTCCAAAGAGCCTTCACTGAATACAAATAGCTTTTTATTCTTAGCTCGCTCTGATTTGCTGGCACCTGCATTGGATCCCATGGAACTCTGTGGTCTGTTCTTAGACATTCTGTCCATCAAGCCGTGCGCGAAGTCATCCATAACAGTGTCCGCACCGATGTCCGCCTCGATAGCCTCGATCATCTGGACAGCTGCAGCCTTGGAAAACTCCGGTTTCACTAATAACGCATCTTCCAGTACATGAGTTGCAGTAAATGCTGTTTTTTCCAATGCCATGCGCACCTGCACTCGTGTCGTGATCTGTTGCACAATCGATGGCGCCATGGGAGAAATGTAGCAGATAGGGTGCTCCTGGTCCTTCATAACGAACATCAGCGTGTTGGAGTTCTCCAGCCAGATGCGACGTAGGTCGACGTAGCAGTAAAGCTTGCTGATTTGATTTCCAGTTTTGATATTGAGTATGTGATATTCGGTAAGTTTGATCAGACGTCGCTGCTTGCGTCCCATATTGTTCCATTTAATGACGTCAAACCATATGTCTTGCAAGAACTGGGGCCACTTCGGCTTGACCTTAACCATTCTGGACGACAAGCCACTTTCAGATCCATCCGGATTCGCTCCACTTATCCCGCCCTGGGTCATGTCTACCATGCCCAACCTGTCAGCCCAAGTGGCACTGAGATTATCCGCAATGGCATCGGCGATCATATTCGCTTTCAGAGTGCTGGACGCAGCATCCTTCGAAGATGTGCTGCCTCTGCTGCCTTCCAACACTGCTCTGGCGCTACCTACTTCGCTGGAGCGTCCGTCTTTAGACACACTTCTCTTCAATGAAGACTGTAACTTTCCGCTCTCACTAAATGCTTGCACACTGCGCAAGCTCCGATGTACTAGTGGGTCTGCACGAAGCATGCGTACCCTCTCCTCTAATGTTAGCTCACTAGCTCGCTCGCCTATCAATGCTGTCTTTCCTGCAGCTGATGATGAGGCAAACAAGGGATTTGTGGACGTAGATTCCTTGCTTCCTTTGACATCGTCCGCAACTCCGTCGTAGTCAGCATCATCTTCGGGATTCAAATTACTTTTTTCGCCAGCATGACGCATATCTCGAGGTAGACCTAGTTGTGTTTGCCAGTAATATATTTCGCACCTAAACTTAGCGAGCTTGCACACGTCCTCCTGGGCATGACCTTTATATTGCTCAGGAAAATCGCGTAGCTTTTCAATAACAGATAAAATAAATTCGGCATCCGTATTCGTTTCAATATTTGTCAATATAGAAGTTTCGCACACTCGATAGTCGTTAATGCATCGTTCCCATTTCTGTACACTAGCTTCTAAATTGGTATCAACCTCGACTGGTTTTTTCATAAGATCTTCAAATTCCGTCAATGATACACCTCTATCCGTAGGAACTTGTCTAGGTTTCGGTTTAGTGGCCGTTTTTTTCATAAAACAATCACATAGAAAGCGACTCATGATTGTCGCAAAGTTAATAATACGGGAAAGTAAACACTGGCTGCAACAAATATAGCGAGAAAACTGTATAAAATGCAACCTTACAGAGAATAATTAGGTCAGACGTATGTTATTAGCTGAATGGACTGAAGCCTATCGCAAGATATTCATGCGGAAAGAGCACCTCTTACTTTCCCGAAAATTCATTTTTGTAATGTTTGCTTGCCCATTTTGAGATCTTTTATTCTTATTCAATCCGAATCGAAACGAGGACATTGTGGAAGCGCTGTGAAACATAGCGTATAAGTAAACTTCTGTGTAAAATTTTGGGGATTTTTTCGAGAAATCGAGTGCAATATACGAAACAACTAATTTCAAAGACAATACGAATTTCGATTTACTTTCGCCGCATATAAACAAGCAAATCTTGAATCATGTCTATCAACAATAAAAGCCTTCTTAGTTTTGTACTTGATGTGAGCATTTCCATGGGTGCTCCTCTTGTATTGAATAACCATTTGCCTGACAGTTCAAGCCTTGATGTTTCGAAGCTCCAGTTTTGCAAGGACTTCCTTAACACGTACATGTGCATACGTTGTGCGGAATCAAAAACTATAGAGTTCTCTGTTACAACATACGGACAAGATCCCGTCGCAAATGAAAATCATTTACATCAATCAGGGGCAGCCGATGGATACGAGAATGTACATGAGCTCTTCAAAATGTGTCATCCAGGACAAGATATTTACGAGTTGGTTCAAGAGCAACAACCTGGACCTATTGAAGGATCTGCCGATCTTGTCCCAGCACTTATCGTGGCATTCGACGCCATTGTAAGCGCTCACAAGAAGCTCGCTTATAACCGCGTCCTCGTGATCATCACGGACGGTGAGAATCCAATTTGCCGCAGCGATGAAGACATCGAAGACCTGAACTCACTTGTCGGCAATGCTGCAGAGGCTGATCCTGATAAGAGCAGCAAGAGAGGTGTGGTGCCTATTCACGCCATCCTCCTAGGCAAAAGCCAAAAGAACCCACGCGAGGGTGATGTTGCCAACCTTAACAAAACTCGCAATGTGTCATTACTCAGAGGTACGACATGCATCCCAAACCCTTCAAGTATTATCATATTATCCTATTATCATGTGACCGCTGTTATCTCTGTATTTTGTGCTTTTTGCTAACCCTGAATACCCCCACTTGTTCACCGCACGTCGTCCGCGTAGGCATCGCACAGCGCACGGGCGGCACATTCATCGAAGCCGACAACGCTGCAGAGGTGCTCTGGGCGCTTTCACACGGCACTGGTCTTGGTCCGCGCCCCCAGCTTCAGAAAACCGTCCTCCGCTTCCCTGCGACAGGTGCGGCCGAAGGCTTGGACATTCCGTGCGCGCAATGGGCGCTGACCCAGGAGAAGTCGCCGCTGTATTTGCAAAAGAAATGGGACGAACGCGGTGCACGTGAGAGCAGGACTTGGCTGAGACAGCGAACAGCGGCGCTCTCTCAGGATACGAGCCCTGTGCCGAGCAGCAGTCAGATGCTGTCGGCCATTGCCAGTGATGCTGAAGCGGCGGACTCAGTTTACGAGCCCGGCATTCGCGATATCATCCGCGACATCACATATGTCCACCCAGACGACCCGCAAGCCGAGATCACCTTTGACAGCTTTGTGGAAGGTTTCAAATATGGCGAGTATTGCATTCCTGTGGACAGCGGTAGCAAGCGTGCCATGCAGGTGGAGAACTCAATGGGGCTGACGGTGCTGGGCTTTTTGCCTGCTGGTAGTGTAGCACGCCACCATTACATGGACGCGGCGTGGGTGGTGCAAGGTTCCGACATGGTGAGCGAAAGCCAGCTGGGTATCGCAGCGTTGGCTCGGGCAATGCGTCGTATGCAGCGAGTGCTGGTGGCCAAGCGAGTGACCAAAGAGAACGATGACCCCTACCTCGTCGTGTTGTCGCCCATGCCGTTAATGGGAGAGCCAGGACAGCAACAGGAGGAAAAAGATACGAATACAACATTGCTGATGCATCGCCTGCCATGCGCTGACGACAGTCGGCCGTACACCTTTCCCTCGCTGCCGGACATACAGTCCAAGGAATTCGAGCACTACTTGCCTGGCACAGTCGCGCTGTCCTCCTTCGTTGACAGGCTTACAACGGATGTCATCCCCGCCATGCATCTGACACCCAGCAATGCTGGAAACTATCGATTGTTCTCTACGCTTGTGGCGCGCATGATGGGGCACTTCATGCCGCACAACAGCTCTGACGTCTCTGCACCTAGAGCGGCGACAGACCACTTGCAGCTGCCTTGCGAAGCCTTGGCCCACAACGATATAGGCCTTCCAAGCAAAACGGTAGCTGGCCATAAACGTGCCGTGTGGGACGCTGCACAGCGGGTGGCCAGGGCGTTCCCACTGCGAAAGCCCAAACCCGTCAAGGTACGGAAAGAGAAGACCTATTTCTCGACCATGCAGCTGGAGGCAGAAGCACGTAGTGAGCTACTCAAGCGCAAAGCAGCAGAAAGCGCTGGCTTACCTGCCGCGCGGTCCATGCGGGCGAGTACGGATGGCTGCGGTGAAGCGGGCGACACGCAGCCATGGCCGACTGCGCCACTGAGCGCTGGATCAGCAGTGATGATTAAAGCAGAGCCATAGATGACGATGAAAGACATCTGCTCTCTCTGTAAACACAATCCGGTGTAAAGAAAAGTAATTTTGTACACGGTGGTTCATACTTAATCAGTGTAAAATATCCCTCCCTCGTTCCCTCGACCGCCGCGCGCTCAAGGTTAGACAGACAATTGCCCGAACCAGAGCTACCCCCGAGTTGCCCGGAATCCACTTAAATACGCTTATACCGCTCGAATGATCGTCGCCTGATGTTGTCTATTACGGGTCTGGTGCATAGCAGCCCATGCATGCAACAGTTTTCGGCAGCTTCATCGGAGCAATATCTCTCCGGCTGCAAGTACATGTCACTTGCAAGGGCTGAATAAAACGAAAGGCTCCGAGTTTCTCGTTTTGTCCGCTACTGCTGCTTGTTTAGCGTCCGTGCAAGGCTTTCTCGCATAGACTGAATGGATAACATAGGCGCTACCGCTGGTAAAGGCGCTTGGGGAGACTGCAGTGGCGGAGGAGGGGGCAAGGAATTCAACGCTCCGTAGTTAAAGCTTGACATCTGTGGTGCGCGTTGGTCGGGCTGTATTTGCTGCATGGAGGGGGGCGCATAAGGTCTCCCAGGCGGTGGGCGGGCATGAGACCCAACAGCCTGAGCATGGCTATATCCTGCAGGCCTCTGCGGCTGTTGTTGGCTCTGATAGTGATATGGCTGTCCACGAGTTGGCGGCGGCGGCTGACTGTAGGCATACGTGGCAGCAGGTGCAACTTCGCGCGAAAGACCCGCCATGCCTTGCGGCGGGGCCCATTGAGCCCTCTGCGGGGCGAACTGGCCGTACTGGGGACGGCCCGGTAGGTTATTATGTGGTACGTTACCTCTTGGGTCGTTGAATTGACGCACTTGTTGGTGTTGGTACTGCTGAAAAGCGTGCGCTTGCTCGGCTCCTCGATTGCGACCTTGGCCGCTCAGGTAGTACTGCTGCTGGGCATGGTGATCGGCTACTCTTTGTTCATGCTGCTGATTCTGTTGCGCATATAATGCACGCTGCGAGCCACCCTGTCCCTGTCCGGGGCCGTAACGGTCGCGTGCAAAGCTGCTGCCCTGATGGCCCCCACGTCCTGCTTCAACTTGCTCCCTCCTGCGGAACTTCTGTGCTAGGTCAACAATAGATGCCCCGCCACGATTCAGTCTGGGCACCCTGCGTGTGCTAAGATCAAACTGGGTGAGCTTGCGCTGTTCCTCGGTAGCACCCGGCAGGATCTGCGAACGATGCAAAGCTTGAGCAGGCAGGCAGAACGTGTAGACACAAACATTGTTATTCGAAACATCAGTAAATGCTCGTGACGGCATTTTGGGTGCAGTCACAGTCTGGTTGATGGGCGCATAGGCGTTTGGCGGTGGGCGGGACAACTGTCCACAAATGCCGCCACCATCCTCGCAATTGAAATCTATGGTGTTAGTGGTCTCTTGCGGGACAGTAACACCTTGCAGCAGTGTTCCATCTGCTGGAGCCAGTACTGCGTCGACTTCATCTCCATCGTTGTTATCCCAGTGGCTGTGTTGGCGCAACTTTTGAGCTTCGTCGGCCAAAGCCTGCAGTAACTCGGTGTCAGTCTCCCGGCCGGGAGCATATCGTAAGCTTCCTGTATCCGTTGTCCCTTCCGTTGGTTGCAATTTTATTGCCAGAGGGTGGCTGCGATGCAAGAAAATCAGTGATCCCCCCCAAGCGTTACGCCGCCGCTCATCTAATGTCAGCTGTTGGACGCACCCTCGGAACGCTGCTGTGATCCGCGTCTCATCGACAAAAGGGAGCAGCAACACCCACAGCCAGGGCAGCGTTTTGCCGTTAGGATCAAGCGGTACATCGCCATCGTAAACATCCAATATGGGACTCTCAGGAGATTGCATCAGCCACTGGCAACCTTTCGGCAGCGCGTGCACAGACTCCTTGGGCAACACAGCTAACAGTTGCTCAACAGGCCGAAATGGAGTAGATAGTTCAAGAGCAGGTGCTACAGGATAGGTCTCGATATTACGGAGGTCGGAAGCAAAAGGCGCGTAGTGGAAAGGGTAGTACCAGTTCCACGATGGGCAACCCGCATAGTAGTATTTCAGCACCCACACCAGACCTTGTACGTACGCATGGCACATTCGCTGCAGCCCGCCTCCTTTTGCAATGTCTGCTTTCTTGAACGGGTCGTCATAATATCGGGCTTTCCAGCCAAGCTCATGAAATTTGATATTGTCTGATACTACCTCTTCAAGCTGTCGGATCTTAGCGTTTTGCAGCTCTTCCAAACGCCTCGCAACCTCTACTTTGCGCTGTAGTTCGGCGGCTTTGGTGGCGTCCACCACGCGAGAAGCAATAGCGGCGCCAGCAGAGTTGCTGCCAGCTGCACTTGGGATAACCGCAAAGGCTCTTCCTTCGGCGATACTTGTGTCCAGCTGCTTAGCTAGTGCTGCGACGACGGCAGGCGCAACTCTGTCGCCAATGTCCTGATCTTCTTCCTCCTCCTCCTCGTCTTCTTCGAACTCATCAGGTCTACCACGCTTCGAAATTTCGTTCCCTTCGTCTGGCTGATTAATTTCTGCATCTTCTTCGTTGCCTCTCATCTCGGGGTTATCCACAGACGACGGGTGCAGCGGTTCGGCTACTTCAGTGGCGGGCGCGGGGGTTTTGCGCTTGCCCAACAGGCTGTCCCGCAACGTCGCGGCAGCACTTCTGTTTTCAGCAGCGCTGCTTTGTCGTGTTGCAGCTGTAGATGAACTCACTTCTGCAACAACGGATACAGTCGAGCTTGTGCCGCTTGTGCTCAACGCAGTGACCGAGATCTCCGTGGTAGTTCTGACCTTTGCCACGGCTGCGGTGGGCTCGGCGCCTTTCCGGGACAAAGGCACCATGTTCTGGAGTGTGGGTGCAAAGTTTAGCATCTTTTTGCCTTGCTCTGCAAACTTGGCAGCACCAGTGAGCTGCTTAGCGCCATTCCGTTGATTTGCCAGACGGGCTTTGCCGGCATCGCGGTAATCCTCCGCGAGCTTACGCCGCTGAAACACGTCGTCCTCCACCTCTCCCACGCGCGCCAAGAGCACATCCACTTGTGCAAGATTTAGCACGCCTCCACTGGAGGTCAAGTAATCGCCCAAAGAGGGCAGAATGTCGCGGTACACCTCGATCAAGTAGTCCAGAGCCCCGTCGCGGATGTCCAGCGACGGCAAATGCGGCAAAAAGTCGTTCCCGACAAAGAAACACATGAAGATGAAGTCGTCAATGATGCGCTCGAAGTCGTATTTGAACGGCAAAATTGGCTCCAAGTCTTTGAACTCATGGTAAATATATTCTCTAAGAACGCTAATCTGTAAGATCTCCAAGCTCTTGCCGTAGATCCATTCGTCTTGCGGGTTCATGCACGCGGCCAGAATTGCCCCTTTCTCTAAGGTTGCTTTGGTCTGTGCATCCAGCAGCTGCTGGGCTTCGGATATCTTGTTTTGTTTGCTCTCTTTATCCCTTTTGTTGAAAAAGACTTTTTCACGCAAGATGCTAAAATGCAACTCGTGAGTGGCCAAAGCAAGCATAATCAGGTCGGCGTCCAAGCCATGGATCACGTGCGATTGGTTCGGGTCATATCCTGCCTGTGCTCGCTCATCGCGTATAAACTTCATGATCTTGTGCTCTCCTTCTCCTGGCTCGCTGGCGTCAGAGAGGATGACCTTGATAGACCTCCAAGCCGCATCACGGTTCATGCGATCTAGAATATAGAACCAAAGGTATGTGCTAAGGCGGCTCATAAACTCTGTACCAGGCGTAATAACATTGCTATCCCATTCTCCTGCATGTCCACCAGGAGCATCCATTCCTTTCGCTTGCATTTCTTGAACTACCTCTTCCAAGACTTTAGCCCTTTCTTGTGCATCTTGAGCGGCGCGAAATCGACGTGATCTCTGTTGGTTCATTTTTGCTCGCGGTGCTACTCCATCAATTGCAAGAAAAAGCAGGCGGCGTGGGCGCACAGCGGCGAATAATCTGTCAACGTATTTTGTCACATTTACATACATTTCTGCTTCAGAAGATGGCGCTTCACGATCCTCAGGATGCGAACAAGGATGGATCAAGCCGTTCATGTCCACATAAAGATTGTCATATTCAACCCCATTTGGGTTTGGTGCAGTGAAGTCCACTGGAAATGCTTGACCATTGATCACGGCACACCTCTTTTCAAGGACTTCGCCGACTGCCTTTGGAAATTTCTCCGTTAACCAACGAAAAAAGGCAGCAACCCCCATTAAGAAATCGGTGCACTCTCGGTGTTAAAGCTAAATTCTTTAGTAACAACACCAAGGGCTGCAAAAAAGGGTCTTCAACCCATCTCAGCTGTAAAGCTTAGTGTGTCCAATGGTAGCCAAGAAGAGGATCGTCTTTTTCGTTTCAGCGAACACTGCTCATTAAATTACAGAACTCTATATCATTTATATTTGCATTATGAGCAATCAAGATAAAAATAAATCTCTACGAAAAGAAAGTTCTTCACAGATATCTTCCAAGAAACGTCGCTCAGAATCTAGTGCATCTGATGATAGTGATGAGAATGATAGCGTGTCTGATGCGTCCGTAGAGTCAGAAAATGAGAATGATGCTGCAGTTGAAAATGATGAATCTGAAAATACTACTTTCGCTAGTCTAGGTGTTGTGCCTACACTTTGTGAGGCGATCGCAGCTGTAGGCTGGAAGGCCCCAACCAAAGTGCAAGCAGCAGCTATTCCTGAGTGTCTTGCTGGTCGAGATGTTGTGGGTTTAGCAGAAACTGGTTCCGGAAAAACTGGCGCATTTGCTATTCCTATTCTGCAAGCACTGTTAGCGAATCCTAGCCGCTTATTTGCAGTCGTGTTAGCACCAACTCGTGAGTTGGCGTTTCAAATCAATGAAGTTTTTGAAGCTTTGGGAACATCTATATCTCTTTACAGTGTTTGTATTGTGGGTGGAATCGATCTGATGACTCAATCCATAGCCCTTGCCAAGAAGCCGCACGTGATCGTGGCGACCCCTGGTCGTCTAGTTGATCATCTCCAAAATACCAAGGGTTTTTCACTGCGCACTGTGAAATTCCTCGTCATGGATGAGGCTGATCGTATGCTTTCAATGGATTTCGAGGAGGAAATTAACAAGATCCTAGCAGTACTGCCTACGGAGCGTCGCACGCTGTTATTCAGCGCCACCATGACCAGCAAGGTGGCGAAACTACAGAAGGCCTCCCTCGTCAACCCCGTCAAGGTTGAAGTGTCAAATAAGTTCTCCACGCCTAAGAAACTTATTCAGCAATACTTGTTTATCCCTGCCAAGTGGAAGGACGTATACTTGGCCTACATACTGGACGAGTTCAAGGGCCAGACCGTTATCATCTTCGTAGCCACGTGCAACAACGCTCAACGTCTCACACTCATGCTCCGCAATTTAGGTTTTCAAGCTTCTTGTTTGCATGGACAACTCAGTCAGGCTAAGCGCCTTGGGGCACTCAACAAGTTTAAGGCCGGTCAGCGCAACATACTCGTGGCGACGGACGTGGCCAGCAGAGGTCTGGACATCCCCAACGTCGACTTAGTGTTGAACGTGGATATTCCTGGTAATGGGAAAGATTACATTCATCGCGTAGGCCGCACAGCGCGTGCTGGTAAAGCCGGAAGAAGCATTGCTTTCGTGTCTCAGTACGATGTTGAAGCTTATCAGCGACTGGAGGCACTTCTGCAGACTAAGTTGCCCGCCTACGAGGCGGACGAGGAGACTGTGCTAGTCTTATTGGAGCGCGTGAACGACGCGCAACGTCTTGCTGCTCGTGAAATGCGTGAGTTGCAAGCGTCTGATCCGAAAAACAAGAAGAAGCGTAGACTGGAGGAGGCAGAAGGGCAGACAGTGGAGGGTGCCATGCACAACCAGCGCGGCGCCGACAAGAGCAAGCCGCGCAAAAAGAAATCGCATTAAATAATGTGATTGAGGTTAACCTTTCAAATACCAAAACCATCTTTCGCAACGCAGGCTTTTGAGTCAAATGGAATGCCTGTTTTGATTGTTCCACTCTAAAGCAATGAGCAAGCCCCGAGTAAAGAGTAAAGAAATGTAAAAATATAGCATTCAGAATTGTATAAAAAATAAATAACTGGAAAATATGCATTTGTATGGTATACGCACATACATAACATCTAGACTCCGAGTGGAAGAACCTTCCACAATACATCCCTTCTTAGTCTGTGTCCAGCCTGAAAGCATATCTTCTCTTAAAAGATCCCATTGTGGGTTCGTCTTCCATACAAAAATACACATCTTTCCAGAAAGAAACATTTTTCCCGTTGTGAGACCGTATCTATTAGAATAATTTGATCGCAATCGAAAATGTTCTTCGGTGGCGATTTCCCATTCGAGCATATGCATGGCGGAGGGGGTGGAGGTCGTAGCCGCGGTCCTTCAGGCCCTGTTGATAATAAAGCTTTTTATGAGCTCATGGGTGTAGCTCAAGATGCCTCGGCTGAAGATATTAAGAAGGCTTACAAACGCGGAGCACTTAAGTTGCATCCAGACAAGGGTGGCGATCCTGAGAAGGTTCGTGAAATCAAACACAATAAGCAAATTTAAGAATGTGTTGTGGCTTCGCCGTATTGCTGTCCTGCATCTTTTTGCGCGATTTTCTTCATGCCTATCGTCTTTTTCTTACTAACGAACAAAAAAATTAACTTATTTTATCGTTTTTCCAAAATAAATGTTGTTGGTTTTCGCTTCTTTCCTGTTATGCTTGAAATGTGTAGTTTAAAGAGTTCCAGGGTGCAGCAGAAGTGTTGATGGATGCCGATAAGCGCGCTACTTACGATAAATATGGCAAGGAAGGTTTGGAAAACGGTGGAGGCGATGGTGGCGGTGATGCTGGAGATATATTCGCTCAGATGTTCGGTGGTCGGGGCGGTGGACAGCGCAGCCGAGGTCCTCAAAAAGGTGAAGATATCAAGCACCCAATGAAAGTTTCCCTTGAAGATTTATATAATGGTAAGACCTTTAAATTAGCCATTTCGCGCAATAAGCCTTGCAATGAGTGCAACGGGTTGGGTGGTAAAGCCGGTGCAGAAAAGACGTGTGACATGTGCAGCGGACGTGGTGTGCGAGTTCAGTTGCGCCAAATCGGTCCTGGTATGGTGCAACAGATGCAATCCACTTGCGGGAACTGCAAAGGCGCAGGTAAGTCAATTGATGAGCGCGACAAATGCAAAGGATGTAAAGGCCAGAAGGTCATGAAAGACCGCAAGGTGCTAGAGGTGCATGTCGAGAAGGGCATGAAAAATGGTCACAAGATTCGATTTGCTGGCGATGCTGATGAAATCCCTGGCACCATTCCTGGAGATGTGATCATTACTGTACAGGAGAAGGAGCATGAAGTGTTCAAGCGCAAAGGGGCTGACCTCGTACGCACAGTTGAACTCACCTTGACTGAGGCTCTCTGCGGTTTCTGCAAAACTTTCGAGCATTTGGACGGCCGAACCATCCGCATCGATAGCCCTGCAGGACAAGTGATCGAGCCAGAGAAAGTAAAGATGATCGAGCATGAGGGTATGCCCCATCATGGCAATCCGTTTGTCAAAGGAAGAATGTTCTTGCTGTTCAAAGTGCAGTTCCCGAAGACTTTGCCGCGGGAAGTAGTGTCGCAGTTGTCTGTGGCGCTGCCCAAACCACCTGCTGCCAAGTTGTCTGAAGACGATGAAGTTTGCCGCATGCAAGATGTAGACCTGTCGCAGTTCGGACAAGGCGAGGGTCACGGCAACCAGCGCGGCGCCACCGACGAAGACGACGAGGAGGAGGGTGGCGGACGCCCCCAACAAATGCAGTGCGCACAAGGTTAAAGCTGCATCTCAGATCATATGCTTCTTTAAAGTCTTTTTTTATTGGCAACAGGATTTTGATGTAGGCTGTGCCAGTGCTCCCACTGCCGCTCTCCGTCGGCGCAGCGCACCAGGTGCTACCCTAAGAACGACTGTAGCAAAGTCTATATATCTTATAATTAAATTCAACGCAATTTTATTATCATTCATATAGTTAATACTCGCAATATATTCTTCTCTTTGATGCGTCGGCTTTAGCTTTCTACCATTTCGTGAAGTCTATATCTATCTCTATTACAGTAGATACGTCATTGCACGTTAAGGTTCTTACCCTTCTTTTGCACTCTTGTAGTGAAGAAGGTGAAGAACGTGAGGAGTTAGTATGAGTCTATATCTATCTCTATTTCTCTATTAGAAGTAGAAGTATATATATTTAGAAAGTATACACAAAAGTACAATAAATGCTTCCTCCCTCGGCGGGCTGACCCGAAGGTCGTGTGCTCACAACAAGATACATAGGCGCTCTTTCGTTGCTATTAATGCTGTCCCCGTTTCAGCTCTAAGAACATATAGTAATCAAGAAAACCAGAGCGCGGTTCACGCGGAAGACGCGGAGTGGTGGACCGGGCTAGCAACCGGAGTCTTGATGGGTGTGACACGAGTGACGCTGACGTCGACATCAAAGTCATCGCTCTGATCAGGCTCGTCTTCTGCTTCTGCTCGAACTGCAATACCGCCAGAGCTGCCTTGACCTACAAAGCTTTGCAGCTCAATCGAGGTCCTAGGCGGCGGCGATGAAGGCACGTAGGTCGGCTGTGCGGCAGGCCGCCATGCGGACGACACGCCACTAGCTCTCTCCTCGCCGTCTTCATCATCTTCCCCCTCTTCCTCCCTGATGCTGCCTGACATCAAGCCACGTCGCTCGTCCCCTCTCAGCGCTGCTTCCATCACCAACGCGTCTGTGTCTCCACCGTGGCCTTGACCGTCTGTCTGCTTGGAGCCTCCTTTCTCATAGAAATTGGCGATCATCGAAGTGATCGCTAGCACAAGTCCTAGAGTCTGAAACGCGTTCATGACATGACCGTATAGCACAAAGGACAGTACTAATGACAGAATCTTGCGGACTAAGCCGATCAGGGCGCTATTCAAGGCACCAAATTTGGCGATGGTAACGAATACAAACACTTGCCCAAGCGCTCCTGTAAGACCAAGTAGGAAAAGCATCAAGCCACCACTATGCAGAGTTTCTATGAAAGTGCCTAAATTATTGGTAATCACCAAGGCGATAAAAGATATGAACGACTTGCCTAGCTGAATGTTGAACATGAGGTCGAAGGGCTCCACGTTGTTGACTGCCATGAGCTTGTCCTCATATGCCCCAGTGGCACCATCAAAACATAGAGAAAATGCAAGCAGCAGTCCTCCAATAATAGTTGTGCCTAGTCCTCCACCTCCCACATCGGCATTCTTTTTTGTAGCGCTTGTGCCTCCCCCCATGAACAGGGCCACTCCCAATGTGATCAGAATGACATTCACATACTTGCGAAGAGGGTATTTCTTCCCTAGCATCGCACCGAATAACATAACAGGTACTGGTTTGCAGCTTTTAAATAATACTTGCACTGGATAAATGACATAACGCAATGAGCGCACGGACGATACTGTGCTAAGTATGCTTGTTACGGACAGCGTCATCATTTGATATTTTGATATATCAGTGCGAGATTCATTGAAGAACTCTCTAGCTAGGAATGCAGTACAAGCATAAATTGTGGTAGTGACAAACACAAAACTAATCTCATGCAATTTGCGCCCGCCTGACGTTGCGTACTCTAGAGCTATACCATAAATAGTCAAAGAGGATACCATGCCCACAGTACAGAAAGCCAGCCATAAGTAATAGTTCTCAGGTCTTTTTTCCTCGTAATCATTTGTGTGATCATGTGAGCCAGAACCACCACCCCTGCCCATAATGCCTAGCGGTCCGAACTAATAAGTTTAAAGGGTGCACTTGTTTCGCACCAATGCTATATAAATTCGAGAACTTTACACGGGTTTGCACCAAAATGTTATAAATTCAAGTAGCACTTGATTTAGCATCATTCAGTATTCGACGAATTAAAAAGTTACTTATCAAAATCGGAACCCAAACCCCAGCCAAGTTCAGTGAAATGGAATTCTGCTATTAAATGTCATCTCTTTTTGGAAAAGGCTCATCATGGAAGCCTAAAGAATCGTATTCTGATGACGAAAGTGATGGAAGTGATGATGCGTTCAGTTCATCACAAACCAAAGCACTTCCAAAGCGAACTTCCGCTTCCACTTCAATAGCTAAGATAAAATCCGATAATGGTAATGCTAGCAGTGAAACTTCGCAGCCTAGCAATGCTATTTTTTGTACTAGCAATAAAAGTAGGAGCTCGAATTTTAAAAAGGATAGCAACGCAGGTACTCAAAACTTGCCTCTTGCGTTGGACAGTGATAGTGACGAAGAAAGTAATGGCCCAGGAGGCTCACCCGATGACTTGTTTACCCGAATGAAACGCAAAGCTGATGCGCTTATGGATGACCTCACAAAGAACGCTATAACAGAAGATGCACCACTTCCTAATGCCACTCCCGTTGTTGAAACAAGTAAAGCTCGTTCTGGGCGCGGAAAGACTAAAGTCGCCACTGCTAAAAACAAAGTGAGTAAGTCCGATGCCTTCATTATTCCTGATGACCAACCTGTGCAGGAGCCAGATCCTTTAGCGCATGCAAGACATCTGCTCAATACTCTGGCTTCGCGCAAAAATGCCAGTCAGAGTCAAAATCACGATGCCTCTCCACGCGCTTCTGATTCAATCGTTGAAATCGCCGATGACGATGAGGATTGTGTTACTATGTCAGACATTTTGCCCACGGTACTCACGGCAGCAGAGCGTGCGAAGCTTATGCAAGCTCCTACGTTCTCGTTGGACTTGTTGGCGAGTGAGCTAGGGGTCAGCAATTACGTCCCTAATCCTGGCCTGGCATCAGCTATGCCTATAGTAAACATATCCGCGCTCGGCACTTCAGCTGAAGGCTCAGCTTCATCCGCTGCGAATGTCGTGAAGCTCAAAACTCGTCTGAATGGCAAGCTGGAGTGGAGATGGTCCATAGTAACAACAGACCCGCTATCCAAGCTGAAGGCGAAGTTTTGCGAGAAGTATGGTGTGTCTATAGAAGAGGCCCGCTTTGAGCTCGATGGGGAGGAGCTGGAAGATGAGGACACGGCTGCTGCGCAGGACTTGGAGGACGATTGCCTGATCGACGTGTCCATCAGCGCTAGCCTGTTTCGCACAGTATTGGAACGCGATGAAAGAAATAAAGCACTGGAGGTAAATGCGCGAGCATCTAGCAACAGTGCTGTTGGAAGTGTCAAATCTGGCTCTTCGAATTACAAGGCTGCCGCTCTCTCCGAAGACAATCGCATCAAAGTGACGTTTCAGCTCACCGTGGAGGCATTGGTGGCGCAGTCAGGTGCCGAGCTCAAAACAGAACTCAAGGCCTACACGGACATGACTTTGAAGCATATCCATGACATGATTGTCAAGCGCCAGGTCATTCGACCTGGCTTGGCGGATGTTGTCTGTTATACCCTAATAGAGCGTGATTCGGGAAAGGTTATTGTCCTCAATCCCAGTGCAACACTATTGGATCTACGTATCAACGATGGCTCATCTATTATCGCTAGATTGCCTAATATCAAGGTGCTAGTGAAGCTATTGTGGCCGCAGGCCAGCGTGAAGGAATTCGAAGTCCGAGCCAATCCTGCCGTAGCGCTTGGGACTTTCTTGGCACAGCTGTCGTCGTGTGAATTCATTCAATTACCACACAAACAGCTGTTGATGTCAATGGTAGCGTCTGAAGAGGTTCTAGCTGCTCCGGCCAACGGCAGAGGTAAGGCCAAAGGCAAAACAAGAGCCTTGAAGGGAACGCCGAGAGAAGTGGATCTGATGCCAGAGGGGCAAGGGCTGCTGCGTTTGCATGATGTGGGCTTTGTAGAAGGATCAGTGGTACACATCCGATTGAAATGAAACCCTGTTCTAGTTTTTGTGTTGTTTATTTCGTTGTTGAGGAATCTGAAATAATGAAGATGTCTGTTCTCACACTACAATTTTTATTTCGACCGAATTTGACGGTTCTTCTCTTCTTCCTAAAATACGGATTGTGCACCCCATCCTCCTGTTTAAAAAGGCAATAAATTAGTATTGCATATCAATTTTGCCATTTTTCTGCCCCGTTTCTTTTTTTCTACTCAAATACTTTGCACGTTGCTGCTCTCCTACAGAGTCGACCCTCTGCAAGGATTAAGTGTATATCATGTCATCTCATGTATCCCGGCCTTCAAGTCGTGTGCTTTCTTCTACTCATTCTAGTACAAGCCTGCCACGGAGTGATAAAAAGGGGTCAGAAGAAGTAAAAGAACTCAGTGGCAAAAACAGACTTGGTCTAACACCTCCAAAGAGAATTAATGTAGCCAATAAAGCCGTTGCCGACGAGCTTCTTGTCAGTCAAAATCTTCTTTTTCTTCAGCAAGATGACTATTACAAAGCTCAGGAGCACATACAGCTTCTTAGCGGTGAAGTGGATGCTCTAAAAGAAGTGGTGAAGAAAAAGCAGAGTCTCATCAATAAGCTCCAGCAAGGTATAAGTGATCGAGACAATAGCATAGAAGAATTAAAAAAAGAAGTAGCACATACGCATGTCGAGCGCACAGCTTTCAAAGTGTTGGAAGAGCAGAACTCATCCTTAATGCTCAAGGTCACCAGCACTGGGCAAAAGTTGGAAGACCTGAACCGGGACTTGAGGGCCAAAACAGAAGAGCAAAAGGATATTCGTGAATACAGTGATGCGAAAGTGAAAGATGCTGTGAAGACAGAGGTCTTGCTGCAATCTACCATCCAGCAACTGGGCTTCAATCTTTCGCTTGCCGAGCAATCAAAGGACCAGGCAGTCATGACGCAAAAGAAACTTCACACACAGATGGAAGAGTTACAAAAGCACTTGCAGCTTGTAAGTGAGACCAGCAAAGAAGAGCTGTATAGAAGTAGGCAGACAGAATACCGCACGTTGCGTCGCCTCGATGAGATGACCACGAAGTTTGTCGCCGAGAGGGACGAGAAAGAACTGCTTCGAGACACGGTCAAGCTGGCATCCATGCGCGGAGATGTACTCGCGAACCGGCTTGGAGATGCTTTGGAGAAGACAGAAGGGCAGCAGTTAATGGTGCAAAGCATCGTCCGGCAAGTAGAAAACAGCAACGACGCGCTGCGCGCCCGTGAGCGAGTACTTGAGAAACAGAATATGCATCTGACAGCCCAGCTGAAGTTGAGTCAGCTGGCGGTGGCCGACATGCTGCGGCGTTACAAGATTGCTGAGCAGGCCATTGAGCAGGGCAGGATTGAGGTATATGAGCTGAAGCAAGCCGCAAAGCCTCGCAAGAAAGGCGAATCGAAAAACATCGTAGCAGGAACAGGTGTGGAAATCGGCGAAAAAACAAAGAAACGTCCCCCAGGCATGGCAGGAAGCACCACTGCAAATGCCAACAAGTTGTTCATGCAAAAACTGGCGTCTCTTACCTCTGATTCCGCAAAGCAGCTTTTCCCGGAGGAGACGACATTGCTCACCGCGATCACCCATTCTGTCTTAAGCGGCCGAAAGGATGAAGAGGCTGATGGAGCTATAGCCGGCATGGGACAGCATGCAAAGGGGAAACGCGGTTTAGATTCTGCAAGTGTATCTGCTAGAGAGGCTGCGGAGAGCGCAGAAGCCGCTGCCGCCATGGACGAGTACAATGCATTTATTTATGACGATAACAGTGTTGATAGCCGTGGCACGTTTCAATCGAGATTTAGCGATACTGGGGGTCTGGATGCAGGAAGAGCCGTATATGGCGATGATCAAAGTTTAGATCCATCACAAAATTTACCTGATGGCAGCGATCTGGTCAAACCATTCCCTGGATTTGAAGATGCAGGCTTCAATGACTTGTCGGTGGAGCGCCCGGGATCTGCAAACGACTTTGCAGGGGTATCCGTTGGGGACCTCTCAGCAGGCAAGGCAGTGTATGATGTGATGTCAGGTACTGGAAGCAGTGAAATGGGGACCATTCGCCCGGGTACCCACCAAGCGGCTGGTCTGACCCAGGGGGCTGCTGCTCCCCCGCCGCTGCCTCAGCTGCAGGCTGATCAGGCAGCACATGCTGAAGGCAAAGCGAACTTGTTGACCGCGTACATGCGAATGATTATTAGTGTGCAAAACCATCTAGCAAATATACCCCAGACGCAGGCTTCTGGACGCAACAGTGGAAATGCGAACACTCTGCCTCGTTTGCCCAATGCTATGTCGGATCCTGGCAGTGGCCTCAGCTCCGGA
>JACCDO011079221.1_pt1 | contig 22918 bp, 22 predicted proteins | sample 7446101 | NCBI WGS metagenome assembly JACCDO01 (sample SAMN15323440, study PRJNA562643) | freshwater metagenome | isolation source: river surface water | place: USA:Blue River Watershed | collected 2017-08-16
AAAAGGATTAGGGTAAACTACTTTCTTATTCTAAGTTACAGAGTCAGAACCATTAAATATTCCAAGGGATTAGAAGCTTCCAGGGTCTTATATGAACCGGATCTAATAAAAACACGTTTCACAATACTGGGATCGGGGAGTGGAAATACATACACACTCCACTCGGGAAAATTTTGAAAGAGAAAGCTGTTTCCAGTGTTTCCAGTGTTTCCAGTGTATGCTGGTCTACAATGATGATCGTGTCTTTTGATTTTTGGCTACTTTTACTACTATGGCTGCCTTCATGTTTTTATTCATTTAATAAAGTAGTTGTTCCTGCGCACTATCATGATTTTGATATACAATTTCCTGATTGGATAACCAACCAAACACTTCAACGGCACTATGGTTACTCTGTATTCCTGTATCAACGCGAGAATAGTAGTGCACCGAATTATATTGGATATAATCGTGCAGGAGAAAATGCGATTTATTACAAATTTATCGTTGATCATTACCATAACTTTCCAGATGTAGCAATCTTCGTTCATGCCAAGCCTCATGAGCATCAATTGAACTTTTTGAATCGGATTGGTTGCATCTCGCCTAATGCATCATACTCTTCAATAAATGATTATTTTCTTACTTGGAGAGGTACAAGTTATTGGAAAAAATATGATTTATGGATCGAACAATGTTGGCGCGATGTGCTGAAAATTGCTTGGAACGTAACTAGCGAAGAACTTGCGGTCAGACTACCGCCCAAAGAGGAGCTATCAGTCTCTACATACTGCTGTCAACAATTTCTTATAAGTCGTAAAATGGTTCATAAACGAAGTCTTGCGGACTGGAAACAGCTGCAATTAATTCTGGGGCAAAGGAATGTTTGTCATGCTGGGCTGCCGGAGTACAACTACCTGCATACGCAACCTAATGAATTAATACAGGGACCTGAACCCATTAACCCACCTGATACTTTTTGGTGGCATGACCAAGAAAAACCGCCGATTGCTGGTACTGGACGCATTATTCAAGGAACCACGTCTGAGCACTTAGCTCACGTGATATTCGGTCATCAACCGCTACACATGGAACCCATGTCTCAAGAAGATTATTGTAGTAACTTCCTTTCTTCCTCAGTATGCCCGGGATCGCCGTGTATCGACTACCATACTTACCAAGAGAACATGCTATTTAAGTGTGAGAGTAGGGCTCACGTGTATCGATATAACAACGGCATGAAACATTTGTTCCCTGATGTCAAGATCTTCATGTCTTACGGTTATGACTTTACTCAAGTAACAGTTATCCCGTGCTCAGTCGTTGATGCTATTCCCGAAGGAGAGAATATGCCCTATAAGAGTGGTAGGCGCAAGTAGTCGCGTGCCTCTATAACTACATTGTATTCTTGTTGTAATTGTGTAACTATAGATATTTCTCTTCCCATTTCATCCACACCCTTGTTCAAACTTGAAAAGGGGAACTTTTTTAGGAAGAAAGAATCAAGAGCAAGAAACAAGATGAATGCCAAGATAGAATCCAGTCAGTTGACCCGCCGACGCCCCATCCCGTCTTCTACTCCTACGCCTTCTGTGTCTAATCAAAGTCCTATACGTCTCCGCGATATGCTTCGTAATAAAACATCATTAGATACGAGTGCATTGAGCAGTGTTAGCAATACACATGGTTTATCCGCTGGTAGTTTTAGTTACTCGTCTCCCGTGAAACAAGCGAATGCGTCACCTTCGTCCTTGCGCCGAACAGATAGTCCACCTGTTGGTGTTCATGATGTAAATGATTCGACATCTGTCAAGCAATTATTGAAATTAGCAACTGAAATTGAAGTATTAAAGCGTGACATGAGTGAGTTAAGAGTTGAAAACCATCAACATCGCTTCAAGCATAATGTTTTAAATGATGAAATTACTCAATTAAAGCAGACAATATCCAAGTTAGAGTATGAAAAAACGAATTATGAAAATATTATCAAGAGTTTAGAGAATGAGCGTGATGAGTATCAAGAGTTGGTTATACAGTCATCCGACGCATTGAAGTTGTTGCAACATAAAAACATGCAACTAGTTGCAGCATATAACAATGCGGATGCATTGAAAGATAAAGAAATACAAAATTTAAGAAAGAGTAATCATGAGTTAGTTAAATGCATTGATGAGTACAAAACGGTTGTATTCAACATGCCTCACTCCGTGCGCAAGCGAGGATGCAAGAAGAAAGCAAACCAGAGTAGTAATGAAGTTGTTGCTCCAAGTGTAGCAGCTCAAGATGATAATGAGTCAACTGTCACACGCATACAACCCAGTAATGAAGAGCAACTGTTGGATCTGGACAACATCAACGAGTTGATATTGAAGGTTGAGACTCTTATCGACCTCAACGCCAAGGATTCCGAGCGCCAAAAGGGCGTGGAGCAGTCCATGCGAATGAATATTGATAATTTAATTGATCAAATAGAGTTGTCAGACAGCAACCGACGGCATATAGAGAGTTACCTAGGTACGACACTTAGTTATTACACACACACTCCTCCTTACTTGCTTACCTTAGAAAAATCCATGGATGTGTTGCCAGCAGCAGTGGATGACGCGGTAGGTGAGTACGTGACTGCGTCGCAACGGTACACTGTGGATGCAATCATGGAAGAAGATTTGTCGTCAGATGCGTAGTTAAGCGTCGCTTTGCATCAGCTTCTGCATCCTTTGTATCGCCGCACTACGTGCTGCATTGTCGCTTATCCAGTCGGTTCTTAAGACACTTTGAATGAGTTCCGTTGCTTTGATGTCGCGGATGATGTTGTTCCTTTTGAACTCCAGCGGTTGCAGTCGGTGATCCTCCTTCGTCATGCAATCCTTGATGTGCATCGCGCGGCTAGTGATGCTGTCTGGCATCCCCGCGCTTCGAGCGCATTTGATACCTTCACTTGATTTGGATATTCCTTTCTTGAGGGTGTACAACGGGGTAATATCGTACCTAACATCGTCGTCCATGTCATTGCTACCCACACTCTGCTCGCTTGTGGTGGTCTCCATCATCACCGGGAATATCGAGCTCATCGTGGTGAAGTTAGTCAGCTCTGGGTGGAAGATTTCAGTGAAGTGCAGCACAAATATCGCCTTAACTTTGCGTCCTGCAGCATGCGTGGATGCCATGTACTTGATGGTTGCGGCGAGGAGGGCAATACCGTCGTACGGCGTGGTTCCTTTGCCAAACTCGTCAATGAGACACAGCGAGTGAGACGTTATGTGTGCAAAGATAGTGCTCATCTGACTTAAGTCGAGAGTGAACGAGCTTTGACTTGTACTTACACTCTAAGATAGTGAGTGAGTGAGTGAGTGAGTGAGTGAGTGAGTGAGTTGAAACCTCCACACTGGATATCCGAGTTAGTATCTTGTCAGTCAAGCCTATCATTGCGCGCTCCGCTGGTATATACGACCCAATATGAGCTAGGTAGACCAGTAATCCCACCTGCTTTAAGTAAACCGACTTGCCACTGCTATTCGGCCCCGTAATAACCATGACATTCTGATTTTGTGTGAGTTGGGTGTCATTCGGTACAAATATAACGTCACAATTCATACTCGCGATGGGGTGGCGCCCTCCTTTGATGAATATCACCGGGTCACTCACTACCTCTGGACGGATGAAATTATTCTCCGACGCCACCATCCCCAGGCTGATAGTAGCATCCAGTGATCCGCAGCACTGGGATAGCGCGAATATCTGTCCTTCTTGTTCGATCAGCTCGTCTTCGATGCCAACGATGATAGCGCGCGTGCGGTCGCCGATCGCCAGCGGGATGTCACCGAGTTCACTGTCCAACTCATACACAAGGCGGTGTTTGTAGTAAGCAAGACCATTTTTACTAAATATATGCTTGAAGCAGTCATTTTCACCGCTTTCAGTAGAAGGAGGTAGATATTCGGCGTGCTCGACCTTGATCACAAAGAGGTATCCGATGTCAGTGAACAGTTCGGTGCGAACACCCGCAGAGTAGTCAACTAACGGACACAGCTCAAGCAACGCATCCGTTGTATCAGCTAGGATTCTAGGCAGCTTCTCCATGAGACTCATGAGTTGGTCCAGCATGTTATCGAAGCCATGATTGATTACTATTTGCTGTTGTTCTGCGCTTTCTTTGAAGTTTATAACTGCGCTTAAGCGGACATAGAAAGCTTGTAGTGCATCGTGGTTGATCCCGTGGGTCAACGTAGCGAGGTACTTGCGGTCGCTGTCCCGGTCCGTGCCGTGCATAAACAACAAAGTGTTAGAGAGAATGAGTAATGCAGATTCTAGCGATGAGTATAGCTTGCCTGAGTGAGTAAGTAAGTGAGTGAGTAAGTAAGTAAGTAAGTGAGTGAGTGAGTAAGAGTGAGTGTTATTACCCCATTCTAAATGCGACGACTCGGCTTTTTTTATCCGTAATACTAACTTCGGCATGTCATATATGTGTCGCAGCGCCTTGGTCACCTTGAGAATATAGTCTCTGTTCTGTACCGTAATGACCATCGCTATCCCGCTTTGCCTCTCCACTATTTTATCCAGTTGAAAGAACGGTCGCAACATCCACTGCTTGAGCCTTTCGCGACCAATTTTTGATTTTGTTCGATCAAATACAGAGAATAATGAATAACCTTCTTTGCTTTTACCACTTTTTATCGCACTTGGATGCAGTTCTTGTGCAAATATCTGTAGCGATTGGATTGTGTTCGCGTCCATAATCATGTAGCCTGGCAGCACCAAAGGCTTAAGAGATGAGACGACTATATTTCCATCATCTAAATGGAACACTGCTGCTTGCATGTGTGTCAGCAGAGCGCTCATTGCTTGAAGAATAAATAAGCAGGTAAGTTGGCTACTACTAGTGTGTACGATAGTGAATACCTTGACGCAACACTGCGGATTCAATATCTATCATAGATGCAATTTTCATATACATTAATTGTCTCTTATGACCATCCACAGCATGGTCGTCTCCTTTGCGAACTGTCAACTTGTTGAGTAGTATATCGTATGCATTATCTGCATTCCATGATACTGCAAGAGTGAAAATAAGTGGGGAATGAAGTAGAAAGTGAGTGAGTAATATATACCTGTTTTCATGGAAATATGTCTATAAGTATCATTATAACCCTCTGGTGTTGTTTTCTTAATAAGCTCGTCATAAATGTTTTGATTGTTCATGATTTTAGGGTGAATGATGAGCAGTGAAGGGCTGCAAGTCTGTTTTAACGAGTGAAATATTGCTTCAATTTCACATATCTCATAATTTATTGCAGCTGCTGAGATACTATTATCTATTTCAGAATACAACGCAACTCCCATCTCCTTGTCATTCAGCATTACCGCTAGAATGCTTTGCGTGTCACCTGCATCTCCATCTTCAGCATTGTCCGCCATTTATCTATCTATTTTTGAATTTTCCTTTTCAAATCCCCGACACCTAGTAGGTAGTAGGTAGGGCAGCAGTTGTTGCAAGCCGATAGCAACTGCTGCAATAGGAAAGAGAAGAGAGTAACGCGGTGTTTGAACACAAAAAAAGGATTATATTACAGCAAATACACACTATATGAAAAGAAAAACTACTTAGATTTCTCTGCCGATGATTCGATGATCCCGTTCTTCATGGACTCAAGCAACGACTCCATAAACTTGGATGTAACCCGCGTCAAGTTGATAATCTGCGTACGATCGCTTACTTCAACACTTTTTTCGGTTAATTCATGCAATAAATCAGTATTTTTTTCCAACATTTCTTGGTGATGTTCGAAGAGGTCCTTGTCACTTGTGAGGAAATATCCCAGCACGTAAGTATACTTGAGCACGCGACGACACTCCACCACCTGGTCGGTGGCCTGCTTGATGTACTGCACGTCAATCCAGCTGGACTTGTCTTGCTCTTGTTTTTCTACCATTTTACGCTCAGTTTGCGCGGCTCGCTTTAATGAGTGAGTAAGTGAGTAAGTAAGTAAGTGAGTAAGTAAGTAAGTAAGTGAGTTAGTAAGTGAGTAAGTAAGTGAGTGAGTGAGTAAGTAAGTAAGTAAGTGAGTAGGTGCAGTACCTGGGCTGCGAACTTCAATGATTGGTCATGGCCATGGTAACGTTGGTAATAATGTAAGTATCGATCTAACTCTCTTTTAGCTTTTTGTGCTTCCGTTTGTCCTTCGGCTGGTTTACCTGAGTCATAACGGTTACATTTGTAATAGCCACCAGTTACTTGGCCATGATCAGACCATTTACCCATGCAGATCCAACAAAATTCATGCTTACATTGCCCGCAATTCATGTGATTGCAACCTTGATTCTTCTCGATTCTGGTATTGCAGTTAGGACATTTCTTTGTGTTGGCAAGGATCCAGTTAGCCGTTTCACTTTCATTGCTGCATTTTGTCATCCATTCAGCTAACTGTGCGCAAGAACATGGTGAATGTGACTCTTCGCCACAACGGAAACAAAAAGGATAACCACATGAGCAATTGATGCAAGAGATACCAGATCCAACTGCCACTTTATCGCAACCGGCCGCGGGACAATAGCGCATGTTTTTACTTGTTTCAATGAAGTTTCTAGTGACATAAACCTCGTATTTATCGTGAATTTCATTGGTAACCAGCTCCTTGCACACTGCATGAGTGATGACTTGGTTACACTTATACTCTGGACACTTTAATGTTTTAATGCAACTAACGGGTGAGTAGGTGAGTAGGTGAGTAGGTGAGTAGGTGAGTAAGTGAAGAGAGAGTGAGTGGTGTTACCTAGGACCGTCTACCACCTTGATACGAATATATTCACCATAGCAATCGCGACAGAAAAAATGTTTGCAGCCCAATGAAAATGAGTTGGAGGTATTCAACTCTGCTGTGCAAATGCGACAATCTTGATTTAGGCTTTCAGCGGGTATCGGACTAGATGGTGATCGGAATAAACGTGAATCAGAGCTAATTTGGGACATAACTCTTTCATCGAATAAATCAACACCAGTATCCATCAATATTTTCTCACTATCACCATCAGAATAATACATTTCTAGTAGTTTTTCCTTGTTCCATTTATAGTTTTGTAGCAGTATTTGACATATGTCTTCATTTAATCGTAACAAAGCAGATACTTCTGTCACTAAACCGCGCATAATAGGCATTACTTGATTGATTTCAGTGATAGAGTATTTACCATCAACTATAGCTATATTACCAACAGCATTCTTATGACCTGAACCTGTTTTCACCGAACCTATTAGAATATAGAAGATTTAATAACATGGAATGATGTGTGAGTGAGCGAATAATGAATGAGTGTTTGACAGTCAATGAGTAAATAAGTAAATGAGCAAATGATTAAGAAGTTTAAATGAATAAATATCAAATGATTGATTAAGGCAGTTGAATGATTATGACAGAGTGGGTATAAGATTAAGGATTCAAAAATTAATCATACCTTTTTCCTCTGCCTTTGCACCTGCTGGTGTGGTTGCGCTCTCCATATGATGACTAACTGGTGAGTAATCGCCATCTGAATAGTCGTATGTATCCTCGTACTCATAGTCATCCTCATCTTCCTCCTCCAGGTACTCGTCTTTCTCGTCGTATTCCATTGGAAAAATGCTTCTATCTTCCTCTTTCTTCTTTCTTTTTTCTCGTTCAAATCGGGGAGGCCCTCGCCGTCATGCAGGAATCGGGCACAGCGTATAGCGCGCGCTCTATAATACTGATAGAAAGAGAGTAAAAGTCGAATTAGATTGGTCGGTATCGTTGAAATAGTTGCGTGAACGTTTAACGGCAATTTTTAATATGTATATGTAGGTGTGTTTAAATTACTGTCACGATGAATAAGTTTTGATTTATGGGTTATGCAGTCATGATAATATAATGGAGATGAATGAATTGATTTGATATAGTAGTAAGCAAGCTAGTGGCGACGATAGTATGTAATTAAAGAGAATGAATGATACTCAATTACTAATGGCAAAAAAAGCATATTTGGTGTCATTCAATGTAGAAGAATAAAGAAATATAAGAATATAAGTGATAATTATAGATAGTAAGTATTTAATTTACTAATTATAACGGGGAATATATACAATGGAAACCTAGTAATAATCAATATCAATACTACGATAACTAATAGCATCAACATATAATTATATATTCTATAATTTTAAGATCTTGGCTTTTCTTTCTTTCCCTTATATAAGGCAAGTAATGATACACCAGATACCTTAACTACTTTAAAACGACATCCGGGAATATCACCTTTACTCTTACCTCTCTTACCAAAACCAGCAATTAATACTTCATCGTTTTCATCTACAAAATTTAAGCAACCATCACGAGGTACGAAGCATGCAATTTTCTTACCGTTCTTGATTAATTGCACACGTACACCCTTACGAATGGCAGAGTTAGGTTGTTTTGCTTCAAGACCAATCTTTTCAACAACAATGCCTTTGGACATACATGAACCACCTAATGGATTTGCTTTCATGTGTGCAACTGAGTGACTTTTATTGTATGGTTTTGATGCCCATCGCTGGTTGCGACGATGAATCTTAAGCTTGCGACCTGCGCGTAAACCGGATGGCTTTCCTTTTCCCATTTCTTACTTCTTATGCTCTTTTTTTCTTGACTTCCCAGCCTCTCGACCATCGATTTTTAGGGCCGGCTACTTGCAAAAGTTAGGGTTTGTATTCGAAATTTAGAATTCGTCTTACCTATACTTGAATAACTTCTTGTGTACAAATTAATTAAATAAGAAATAGGTTTAAGATGACTAGAAATGTTTGAAACAACGAGACGATAAAATGTGATGAAATAATTCAAGTGCGAGTACATACGACTAAATAGTAGATGACTAAAGCGCACAGTTCATTGTAATGACTACACTGTAATATAAAATTTTGCAAAAGGAATTCGCGTTCCGGTCCACGCTAGACCAGCGGCGATTCGATTGCCATTCACTCGCCAGCGGATAATTAATAATAAAAAATGCCAGCATTTAAGAGCGTTGATGAGCTTAACAAGCACCTTGAGACCCGCACATATGTCACCGAGTATCAATTAACTGATGATGATATCACAGCATTTGCAACATTAAAAAGTTTACCAAATCCATCAACACAAAAACATGCATATCGTTGGGCTATTCATATTGCTGCATTAACTGGTAAGCACATTGGAGCTTCTACTGATGCTGCTCCAGCTGCTGCCCCAACACCAGCTAAAAAGGATGATGATATGAGTATATTTGATGATGATGAAGATGAGGATGAGGAAACTCGTGCTGCCACCAAGGCTAGACAAGAGCGTATGGCATTAGCCAAGAAATTGAAGGAAGAGAAGGATGCTGCATCCGGTAAAGTAAAGAAGGATAAAGAGAAGCCAGTTGAGAAATCATTGGTTGTGTTAGAAGTTAAACCATGGGAAGCTGATACCGATCTAAAGATGGTATGGGGTCTAATTAAAGAGTTCCAACAAGAAGGCTTAACTTGGGGTGAAACATATAAATTAGAACCTGTTGCATATGGTATTATGAAGCTAGTCATGACTGCTACTATTGTAGACTCCTTAGTATTAATGGATGATATTACTGATAAGATTGAATCACTAGAAGATTACGTTCAATCCGTTCAAGTTGCATCCATGAACAAGATTTAAATAGTTTTGTAAGTGAGTGAATAAATAAAAATATATCATTATAATTACAATTTTTAAATACCACCTCCTTGTGCAAATTCTTGTCCTCTTTTATTTAATTTTGACATAGCTGGTACAAGTATACTTGAACCAAGAAATAGTTGGGCTGGTGCATACATAAGTAACGGTGCAAGTATGTATGCGATATCTGGTCGTGATCCCAGAGCTGTTTTAATAAACGGTATTCCGAATGCTAAAGTTTTTTGTGATGAACAGAACAGTGCTGCCGACCTCGTTGGAGAGTCAAGACCAGGTAATAATTTCTTACTTAATTCCCAAAATATGCCAGATAACAGCATATATACCGCTGGCATGGTCAAAATCAACCGACCGAGTGAGCTGCCACTAACACCTATACCTTGACTAAACGTGTCAGAGAACACATTATACACTATTGCGAGTAGTAAACATGAACTTAATGTGCGTGAATAACCAGATATTTTTTGGGCAATTTTACCGAGTGGTGTCAGTCGGCAGATTTGTCCCATCGCTAATGGAAATATGACTACGTATCCTAATTTATTTAATGTTGATAACAATGAAACACCTATATAACAAGAAGGTCGTGAGTAAGTGAGTGAGTGAGTATGCAGTTATTATTTTGATCAATAGTTACCTTTGCCAGCTCCCAGGAGCCAAATAGATAATAATGGAGTTAAGAATACACCAACTACATTGGCAAATATCGCATTAAATATAGCGGTACCCATATTACCATTAGCTGCTAATGTCTGTGCAACACATATATTGATGGTACATGGTAAACATGATAATACCAACAAACCATCACGAAATGCTTTATCTGGGTATAACGGAGCGAATAATAATGCAAATAATGGGATAAATAAGAAATTATATAATTGAATAGTCAAGTTTGTTTTATACGCCGACTGCAACTCATCAGGTGAGCCCGTAATAGACAATGCAATACCATTAATAAAGAAAATTATAAACACTCCAATTTGAGAAATCCAAAACTCTGGTTTTAATGGTCCTCCCGTTGCACCGAATTTAGGATATTTCTGTGCCAAGAATATAACCAATACCTCACCCAAGATGAGCCAATTAGTTTTAAAAAATTTAAGTACTTTTGTTCTTTTCCTTTTATCAGTTTCCTCATGATCCACCGTAGTAATAGTGACTTGATTACCGATACTACTGCTACTACTAACGCTATTATTACTTTCTGTCTCCACTATATTACTTGCTCTTCTAGCAATATTATTGAAAATTCTAATATTTTGACTGCTAGAAGGTTTAGTGTGTAGCTGTGACAATGCAACTGGTCGCGCCGTTAACCTTGTGACATAACTATGTAGTCCCGGTAGCAGACTGCATAACAGGATACACAACACAAGCATCATTGCCTCCCACGTATCACGTCAATGCAATATTTGATATGTGACTAGGTGCTTTGGGGTGTGCATCAGTTCTCCTCAGTTCCGTGCCCGCCCAGGAATTCCGAAGCCCTAGGAAAAAGTTAAGAATTATTAAACCGCTTAGTTTTTTGAGCCATTATTGAACTAGTGCGTGTGAACTGGAAGTCGACGTAATATTCGGATCAACCATATAGTTATGCACTAATATATTTTACTTGCGAGGTAAATAATCAAGAAATACTATGGTGGAGGAGAATAAACTGTACATAATTACATTAAATTAATCATATTTTACATGATGCCGACGCCGCTGATCCTCGATTGCTGCATTTTTTACAACTGCATTACCAACGACATACACGGTGCCACCAATCGACGCACCAAATATGGCTATCCAAGATACTATAAATACTGCAGCAGTAGTTGTTGCCAATACAAAGAATACGACTCCCTCGATATAACCTGGGCGATAGCTTTGGATGAAGCTTATGACTGACCAACTAAATGTGATAAAGGCCATGAACATGCCGAGTAAAAAATTGAATACTATATTAAATATAACTCTTAAAATGTAAGAGCCAAGGTCTTCATCTCTGTACATGCGAACGAATATTAAATCCCAAAAACTTCTATTTAATGCAGCATCTTTACCTGAATTAAATTTATCGAAAAACAAAGACTTGAGGTTTTTTACTGAGTAAGTAGAAAATAAACCCAAATGAGAGATAGCTTGTGATTTAATGTTTTGTTCGATTGTTTTTACTTCAACTAATTGCTGTTTCAAGTCACTCAACGATGATTTCACGCTTTGGCATTCAGTATTACAACTAAACCAACCTTTTACTCTACCAAGATGATAATTTTTTTCTATTATTTCATTCTGTAATGATTCAACTTGTTTTTTGGCAAGTATGTACTCATTTGAATTAATCAATGTATCATGCTTTTCCCATTGAACATCCGTCACTTCAAATCCATTAAAGAACAAGCACAACAATCCAATGATATAAAAAGAGACTTTTATTGGATGACGTTTCACAACATGCTTTGTCACTCTAATCACCGATGATTCCTGTCGAGACACATCAACTGCTGACATTTTTATGCCAAACTAGATTCACAATACTGACGATATGCCAACCAGACTACCTTCTCCAGGTATCTTTCCTTTTTGGAATTTTTTTTTTTCGAAGAATTTTTGCCAGAAAATAGAAAAAGGAATAGAAACACCAAGTTACTTGGTAGAAGCACCAAATAGGTATAAATATTAGCGATTTGATTGCTGGGAAGTATAACGTCTCAGATTTTATAGCTATTAGTGTGTGCATGTGAGTGAATAGGTGAGACTAGATCGTAATAATTTATTTGTTCGCTAGAACGAGAAAATGAATCAATCTGTACTGTTCTATACTCCTGCTGATATTGTCACAAGTGGTAGAGTTATTGCTATAATGCGTCATGGTCAACGAGAAGATTATGTGAATACAAGGTGGGGGACAACTGCACCTCGTCCTCAAGATCCTTCTTTATCGGAGGAAGGAAAAGAAGAAATTAGATTAGTTGCGGAAGATATTCTTCAAGAGTTGGAACAAGAAGGCATTGATACTAATGAAGTGGTTATTTTGGCATCGCCACTCGTAAGGACAGTACAATCTGCTGAGATTGTTGCTGAAACACTAAATATACCTGGTTCGATATGTTTAGAACCATGTATCATCGAAGAATCAAGTTATATTGGTGTTGGTTATGGTCAGTTCTCTGCGAATAAAGTCCCATTTCCAATATTTTTATCACCCGAAGAACTGAGTCAAACCTATGGTAATATTAATCAATCCTACGTCCCATTTTACGTTCCCATATTCTACCAAGATGATTCTAACTTGAATGGTATTCAAGAGATGGATCCCCAAGGCAGTGATGAGAGGGACTCCGACGTATTAATCCAACGTCGTTGTCAGGATTTTATTGATAATTATGTTTTAAATCCTACTTCGGTGCTAGGAAAGTACCGTGCAATCATTATTATTGGTCACGGGTCATCGGTCTCAGCGTGCGCTCAACAGTTAACACAAGAGTCGCAATGGGTAGGCTGCCCTCCCACGGGGTCCTGGTCGCTGTTTCTGGAGAGACTTGGTTGGCGATCGAAGCAGAATGAGTGGCACAAACCCTACTAATGTCCTTGCCGAATAGTTCTGACCTAGAGTGAGTGCGAGTGTGTCCGAGAGGAGTAACGAGCACCGACAAGTCACTGAGTGAGTGCATGCATCTAGCCGATGTACTGTGTTTCGTCTTACTATTAGTGCCCCAGTTTTTCTTGATTGTAACATGTAAGATGAAGCGTTGAAGAAGGAGTTGAGTGAGAACAGGACGAGGCACCATGTGACGGTCATGCCAATAAGTCTCTATATTGCCATGGAAATGTAACGATATGCAACTGCGCAGCGAGTAAACACTCATTGAACTCTTCGCCTTCCTACTCACCTACTCATAGGTACATGGGTGCTAGTGATGGCAGACTCCATGTCTTGGAAGATACTCTTAAGGAACATCTGCACAGATCACCAGCCCTTCACGCTAACTATAGCAGACAAGGAATTTGTTTTTGTGCGAGCTGGTTATCTATGCAGTTATTCCTGCAGAATATCTCCTAAGACATGGAATCTGCCATCATCTACATCTATGTACCGATAGGTAATCCACACCTCGGAGACTCGGCCTAGAAATTTTGAAGAAAAAAGGAACTTCAAAGTGAACCCTTCCAAAGACCACCAAATCCTGATTACCCGCGTCATGTCGATCGTGTCTGATATATTGTTCACTCTACATCCGGCAGTAACTATCTGTTTCGCCAGTGTTTTGGGATTATTCTTGTATTCCTGGTTAAAATCATTGTTTAAAGCATCTGTTGATCCTCGTCGTAGTATTGTCGTGATCACGGGTTGTGACTCTGGATTTGGTCAGTTAACCGTGAATCTATTGCAACCATTGGGTTATATCGTAGTTGCCACGTGCTTGACAAAAGGGGGGATGAAACAATATAAAGACATGGATAATGTGTATCCAGTACAATTTGACATCACCAAAGATGTGAATATTGAAGCGTTAAAGAAAGTCGTTGAGAAGTTGATATCAAAGGGCTCAGGGCTCAAGCTGTGGGCGCTAGTTAACAACGCTGGAATAGCGCCAATTGGACATTTTGATATTCTAAAGTCAACAACTTATCGTCAAGTCATGGACATCAACTATTTTGGAATAATCAATTTAACAAAAGCTTTGCTACCTATGCTTAAACAGAATAAGTATTCGCGTATTATAAACGTGTCAAGCATGGCGGGATTAAGTGCTGGTAATGCTCACTCACTCACTCACTCACTCACTCACTCACACTTACTTTTTACTCGCTCAGGTGTATTCTTTAGTGCTTATAGCGCTAGTAAACACGCGTTGGAAGGGTTGACTAAGGCACTACGATTAGAGCTATTCCCTTGGAACATATACGTTTCCAACATCAATCCAGGATTTATGTCCACACCACTGTTGAATACCTCCGCAAAATTTGCACTTGAAGAGTTTCAAAGCGCACCAAAAGAAATTCAGGAGCAGTATAACGTCGATGCAATGATGAATACCGATGGAGCGGTGAGTGCTTTAGCCGAGGACCCGCAGATCGTCGCCTTCAGGATAGTATCCGTGATCCAGTCCCGTTACCCATCATTGAACAATTACTGCGGTTGGGGTGCCAATGCCTTCCGCTATATATTGATGCTTCCGCGTGACTTTTTAGAGCTGTTTATGATGCAATCCGAGCTGCCAATCGGGCCAAAAGCGAGTGTGAGAAGACAGTTGCAATTGTAAAAACTATTATATACTGTATAAAAAACTTTCTAAAATACTAGTGTGTCGTCTGTGTTGTTCTTGCGCACTGTCACGTACGGAGAGTCGCCGCTGGTGCTGAAGGACTGCGAGCTGGATCGCAACGCCAAGTGATACGAAGAGAATGAGTGCGACTCACTCTCTCCTATAGTTTTGACGACCTTCAACGCACTGAGCATTCTAGGTTCACCTTCGCATTGTATCTGCAGGATCCACAGGGGATTAGGGAAGGTCTGCTCAATCACCGTGAACGACTGGTGTTCCCACAGGAAGCAGTACCTATTCTGTCGCAGAATATGCCGGTCCTCACAAGCTTGTGTGTTGGCGAGGGCTTGGTACATACGGCGATCAATGATCTTCTTCAACTCCACCTTAGTACCATCGGAGTCCAGCTTCGCCACGCTAGTTAGGCCGTAAGAATGCAACTTGCCCTGGCTTCGCTTGCGCAAGAAAGAGTATTGATGAGTGCTTTTGGGACCTTGAGGCGAGGCGTGATCATAACGGAATGAATTTTTTAGAATTATTTTCTCAACAACAAACATTTCATACATGACACCCAATGCCTTCAACTGATCCAGATCTAACGGCTCTATTAGGAACTTCTTGCTGCGTTTTGTGAGCGAAGGAAGACCAACATAAGATGATAATGTTGATATTAATTGTTCTAATTTCTTTTCAAAACTCTTACCATTGCTGTTGTCGATGATGGCATGGTGTGGATGACCAGACCACGCTGCTTGCAGCTTGATGTCTAATGCCGCGGCTTCTTGCATCGTCTCTAATCTCGTTGAATTCGTCTCGTTACTATAGAAAGACTCGGCACCTATAGCAGCGGTGACCAAGTGAAGTACAGCATCATATCTATTATCACGTGCTTGAACTATATTAAGACCAGCATATCGTAATATTTCAGCAAACACTTCTCTGCTTACATACGCAGAGCCGTCCATTAAGCCTCTGTCACAGATAATTACAGAGGATTGACCTGTACTAACTGCGTATTTATATATTTCATCTTCTAATGTAATTTGAGTTGATATTACATATTCTTGGAATTTCCTGGCACAATCCGTATTAGGAATACCAAAATCATCGACCGAACAGCCTGATAACCATGCTAATGTAGCAGCTTCTGGAATAATGAAGCATCTAAATCCTCTTTCTCTTAAAAAGGTTTGTATTCTATCTAATGCAGTGGTCTTGCCACCACTAGGCCCTCCCGTTAAGACAATTTTATAGACTTTATTTGTTGCTGTTGATGCTTTAAGAATCTCTTCGTGGTCAACATAATTTGTATTTCTTCGTGCATAATAATACAAAATTGATGGTATCGATGTTGCACATGCTATCGCTAATATATTGTCCACAGAAAGAGACATTATGGACTATAACACTATGCTATATGGCTTGTCCGCTGTACCTGTTAAGCTAGACACCGATAACTGGTTCAGCCAGTGTTGAAAAATGCAGGTATCTAGACCTAAAAGGAAGAATTTTTTCCTTCCACGAAGAATTTTGCGTGGTGGGTGTGGATTCAACTGAGTACGTATGAGGAGAGCTTACCAGGGCGACAGAAGATACACACCTTGTGCATCGGTGCGATTGCCTCGCAAAATAAGTTTGACCAAGTTGTTAACCACTAAGCAGTCAGATTCTCGAACTAATGTAATGGGTGTGGTTTTTGCCTTTTTTTGGTCATTGGTCAAAGTAAAAAAATTTAGATCCATAATTTGCTTCAAAAGTTGGTTCCAATTGATTCCAAGAAGAGGAGGGATGTATAGTGTTGTAATAGCGCTGGTGCTGTTGCTGGCCTTCAACAGCGTTTGTTCTGTTATTGATGTAAGAATACTCAATAAAAATGCAATTTCTAGTCGCGAGTTTGAATCGCTTTTCCTGGCATTTGAGCACGACGACCTTCTTGCGAATACAAGTATGTGTATTGCCATCAATGGAGTCGATTGTTACTGCGATAAGCTGGTATCAGAGATTGTTTTGCCTGCACAATGTGCCCTAGATAACCCCGAGATATCATATTGGTTGGCATTAAAGATCATTGGAGAGGATGGTGTTACTTCTATCGTTGATCCTACCTTTATTCCAAATGTAGGAGATAAATCGTGGAAAACACAGTGTTTAACAAATACTAATTGTTTGATGAGTAAACCGGGTGAAGCATCGCGTGTTGTTAGTCACGATGGTTTGACGATACTCTTAACACTAGCAATCACAGATATAAGTCGTAGTTCAGTGTTATTCACGTCATTATATGCAAATGATTACGAAAGAAACAACATTGAAGAGTTTATCATTGTGGTTCCTGACAAAGACTACGACGACATCACAGATGCCTTGCTCCCTCTTTTATACACTTCATTGATACGTGAGTTATCATATAACGTGATCATTATGAAGGAGTCACTCCTATTTCACCGCGACACGTACTACCAGATAAGACGGGGCGAGGTGTTTCCTTATGCCATTCAGATGGCTGTGAAGCTATTGGCTGCAAAAATAGTTCAAACCAAGAATTACCTAGTCCTCGACTCGGATTTAATCTTGCTTCGACCATTGCTGGTGCATGAGCTAGTAGTCAGTGGTGCGCATGCCATCTACCACCATGAAGACAGGAGCATGCATGCGGACTGGTGGGTCCAATCAGAAACATTTCTGTCTTTGACGAATGACTCCGTGTATAACTCGCGTCACGTGAAGGAGCAGCAAGGCTTTGGGGTAACACCCGCACTGCTGAACACCTTCGGAGCCACGCTAGTCTTGAGTGAAATCAGCCAGAGATATGGCGGCGTAGACGCGGAGAAGAGTTGGTTGACATGCTTCGGCAAGGACTGTGTGTGGAGTGAGTACACGTTGTACCGAGTAGTGCTAGATAAATACAACTTGTTTCACCAGTTTCACACACGCGATGACTCGTTGCCGCTCTATTGCAACTGCGTGTGGGACTCATCGGACTTGCCTTTCAACGCGAGTGCTGCCATGGAAAGTGGTTGCCTGTTCTCGGTGGTGCAATCGACGAGTAGTGTGAATGTTGCGGATTTGTACCAAGATTATATTAGAGCGTTGAGTAGAAGGCGAGTGAGTAGCTAGTAGTTTTTAATCACAATATACTGTATATTTACTTCCATCACCTAATGTAACCGTTGATTTCCCTGCCACGTAGTTCTGCACGCACCAGTACCAGTCGACCGTAAAACGCTCAGAGTACTTGGAACCGATCTCACCTGCACGGAACTCGGCTAAATCCGCAGTACTTGGATCCGCGGAGCTTGTATCCATCAATTCGAATGGCACGTCCCAGCCGCCAGATGTGAAAGCGTCGGATTCGGGGTTGTACACTTGTGACAAGAACTTGGCTTTAGCCCTCGAGAACATCGCTGGAGCGGATCCGATGAAGTTACCAGCCACCAGCGCCGCGAGTTTGTTGGGGGAGTTGACAGGTATTATCACGTAGTTAGTGTTAGCAATGGTGCCAATGTCGTCTTTAAATACGAATCCTTGTGCTGATGCGGGGTACGTGGTACCGATGTTGTCACTGGCTGCGGTTGGGTTATAGCTCAGCGTCATGTATATAGTCATGGCATCGAACAGCGCGTCTTGCACGTCGAGGGAGATAGGGTAGATGTCATTTACCAAGTTGTTGTTGGTTGCGTCGGAATAAAGGGAAGCTTCTAAGTCCCTCAATTTTTTGAATAATTTTGGAGCCCATTTCGCGTATAGACTTTCGTCAACAGAAACACTGTTAAAGACGGAGTAATCGGCACCATTGTCATCCAAAACGTGGTACAACACATGTCGAATGAACACGGCGCCTGTATGATCACCGTCCTCACACGAACCGTCTGGGTCCAAGTTGTAACATGGCGCAGGATAGGTGAACTTTTGCTTCCCATTTCCTTGTAACCACGTTATAAAATTTTTATACGTACTAACATCGTCTGTCACGTGACTAGTGCATTTAACAAATACTACTTGTGCGCCTGTGTAAGGCATCTCATATCCATCAACAGCGTATCCAAAATCATACGAGATTGACTTATCACTCCAGTCATACAAGTCTGCAGACGGCACAATATCAGACCAAGGCCCATACGCATAACCTCCAGACTTCATCAAGTAAAAGTTGTTACCATTAATCCATATCAAATCTATTGAACCATCAGTTATATTTCCAGCTTTTACTTCTGAAATAACTGTATCTACTGCATCATATGTGTCTTTAAGTGGAACTAGAGTTAATGTAATATCAAATTCAGCTAATTGAGGCGCTAACCAATCATTAATCCAACTATTTATACTTTCCGAGCCATTCCATGTATTAAATCTAACCTCTCCCCCCGCTGCACCACTCAGCACATCATCCCAGTTATATCCTTCATAACCAGGTAATCCTAGCGATCCATAAGACGAAATAGGCGCAGGTTGTGCTAGATCTGCTACTACATCGTATGTTGCAGATGCAACTCCCATAATGATTATAAGTGAAACAAAGAATAAAACAACCAAGCAAAGAGTTGTTTTTTGTACTGTATTTGATTTTTTCTCTTCATACGTACGTACCTCCATTTTATTAGTCGTCAAGGCAACTGCAGATGCATCTGCCATCTCTAAGTCTAAGCTACTCTTCGTCATCGTACACTCCTTTATGCCAGTCTGTCGCTCTTCACGAGCTCCCCAGACAATCTGTGCAGTCTCATTGGGACTCGCCTTCAGACTCACAACCCGGCCCCAAACATCTCCTATTAATTTAGAGGTAAATCGACGTGAAAAGAAGGATTTTCACCCGAATATGCCAGGTAGAAGCGCCATCTTCCGCTCTTCCTTCATTCTACTCTTCTTTTTAATATAATATACCCACTTCTGGTCTGGGACCGCAAGGCCATTGGAGATCAGACCTCCTCATACCAAAGGTAAGAAAGGAGGTGCCTAACTAGGTGCATCTTACAAATGGCAATTGAGAATGGGGGGTTAGCTGGTATGGAGAACCGTCGCTATGATGAGGTGCAGAAGGTCAACTTGGTGCAGAAGGTTACATTATTCATGGTATGTTTGTTCTTTGGTCTTATTATCATCATTATCGCGGTTGCTTCGGCGACATTCGATAAAGTTGATGAAATCGCTTATTCTAAATCATATGATAACTATGGATCGCTGGGATTACCGCGATATGAAGGGTATAACTGGGATGATGTGTTGAGTGCGGCAGAAAATACTCAAGTGACTTTTGCTGCTTATTACGGAATACCTGTGCATGATGCTTGGATTGAAGATTGGTTAGCTCCAGAGTTATTAGAAAAATATAAGATTACATTGAAGTATAAACACTTAGATGATACGTCGGATGCGGTAGATATTGTTATGAACGAAGCAAATACATGGAAAAATGGATCTGGCACAATAGATATGATATGGATTAACGGAGCTAATTTTTACAATTTAAAGTCTGGAGGCTATGCATATGGCCCTTGGTCTACAAAGGTTCCTTCCGCAGACTTGTACAATTGGGAAGATACTTCAATAAAATATGATTTTGGATATTTAGTGAACGGATTTGAAATGCCTTACACTGGCGCTCAGGTTATATTTATCACCAACGAAGATCACGTCTCCAAGTACAACATCACGACCATGAACGAGCTTTATAGTTGGATCGGGGGCTCGGGCTCGGGCAACTTTACCTACGCCGCACCCTGCTATGAAACAGTTGTTGGAAGCACAAGTATATCTTGCAAAAGCAAAAAAGGTGATTACACAGGCTCGGTGTTCATCCGCCAGGTGCTCAGTTCGGTGGTTGGCGATGCATACAGTGAATTCAACGGCCAAACGGTTGACGAGACGTTGTATAGTAAGTGGGCTCCCAAGCTGTTCAAGAAGTTACGTGCATTAGAACCTGATTTATATACAGATAATACGAACCCAGCGCTGGTCAATAGCATGTACCCGATGAACCAAACCATCGCAGACCAATTATTCGCGGAAGAGCGTATTTTTTTAACTCATTCATATAATTCATTCCACACCTCGTCGCAAATAACCGCAGGTGAATGGGGTAACTGGGCATATGGCACCGTGTTCACTGACAACACCATCGCGAACACCAACTACATCGCAATCCCAAATAATGCACCAAACCTTATGGGCGCCATCGTCGCGGGCAACTTCATTGGCTCTGCGGCCGCCATGTACGCAAGAGCAGAGGTGCAGTTCTTGCAACAAGTGTACGACCCAACATGCGACACCTTTGCCGTTGATGGATGGCAAGCTCCGTTTGACTTGCTCAACATCACACATGGCTCGCACGACCCAACCACCAGTGAGCTCTCGTCGTATCGCATTGGCGAGATAAGCAATGCCTACGCGTCGCGGTTTGAAGTGGACTGGTACTACTGCGTCCTCAACTACAATCCTTCGGTCACTTCCGTTTCCTTAACGGGTGGTGGTTCATACGATTTACACTGCTAGGTTGTCTCCATTGTAACATAAAGAGTCTTCTCATTGCACGCTTTTATCTCTTCGCAACTTGTTTGATGTGATGAACAACCTTCTGAAGAATATGGTGATAACTCTCGCCGCGTGGTCCCTCTCATTCGCGTCCTCCGACTCACGTCTTGCGCGGCGGCTGTTGATAAGTTCATTCTTTAACTTCACTGTCTTGTATCTGTTCCAGGCTCGAATTATCAGCGTCGCCGCGGCATCTGGGTTCTCACCACCCTGATACTTATGCAGTGCCACCTCCAGCTTGATCTCTTCCACTACCGCCGCAGCTGTGGCTTGTAAGATCATATTATTCTCCATGTTTGCACCTGCAGCACTCATCCGTCTCTTCTCCGAGTTAAAAATTGTTTTCAGCGCATTCGATTTCATTCCAAAGTTAAGAAAGGAGTCGTTACCATCTGTACCGAAGCTATCCACACTTTTTTCTTGCACCGCACTACGCTTGTAACTGTCCTCGGCTTTCGAAGACAAAAAGGTGCCCTTGTCGGTGATCAACTTCAAGTAGATAGACGTCAAGATCCCGAGTGCGCTGGACTTCTTGGGTGCGTGATTGACGTCGTCGTCATGTGCATGCTCAGATCCTTTATTGGCGCGGAGGGATTCGCTCAGCCATTTCTTGATATCTATCTCGTGGTTATGCAAACGGATATATATCCAATCGTGAAGAAACAAGAAAATTAAGAACTCGATCGTGAATAGGATGCTGTTCAGGGTGATATAGCCGTTGCAGTAACTAATATTTGTGTCACTCCAGAAAGTAACGGCTGCTGTTGCAAACACAGTCATCGCTTGCAATATAAAGCAGCATTCAACGTACACGTCAACCAAGGTTCTGTAGTCAACTTTGGGCAACTGATCGCTCACCACATACTTGTTACCGATAGACGCCAACAGGGTCGCCATGGAGATGTCGTTGCGGTCGCTCCTGCTCGTGACCGAGTACAGAAACGTGAGCCAAGATATCATCAACAGAAGGAAAGTTGGAATGAATATGTTGCTTATAAACCACCCACTTTTTCTCTTTACTAAGACAATAATATTAGCTGAAGAGTACGACTTGTTGGTCGAAGACGCGGCGGGATCGGTGAGGGAGATGATGCAGCAATGGTTCAGCACGTTCCATTCATGAGTAATACTTCGTTCCATTGCACTGTCTACTGCAGGGAGTGATACGAGTTGTAAATCGGTTGAACTTAGTTTATGTGGTCTAAATGTTAATTGTAAATTTTGGCAATCAAATGGAAATAATTGCAATGACATTGCTGTTATAAAGAATGTTCCCTTATAGCACACTGTAAATATATAAGTAAGTAAATAAGTAAGGAAGTAAGTAAGATATTTCGTGTGTGACCTGTTAATTTAACTTCCCCAGTGCTGCTATCTACCAGCTTGGCAGTGCTAGACGTCTCGGTGATTTCAAATGCATTTTGTAGAGTTACATCTGGATTAAATACTCCTTTTTCTTTAAAATCAATG
>JACCDO012001829.1_pt1 | contig 22917 bp, 9 predicted proteins | sample 7446101 | NCBI WGS metagenome assembly JACCDO01 (sample SAMN15323440, study PRJNA562643) | freshwater metagenome | isolation source: river surface water | place: USA:Blue River Watershed | collected 2017-08-16
AAACGAAAGTGCAGCAGTCGCAAACGAAAGTGCAGCAGTCGCAAACGAAAGTGCAGCAGTCGCAAACGAAAGTGCAGCAGTCGCAAACGAAAGTGCAAAGTCTGACTTATGCCCGAATTGCAAAAGACCACATGACACTAAGTTTGACAAATTCATGCTTTGTCAAAAAAATAAAAAAGAAGAAATACAACTGGATTTTATTCAAAAATGCAATTATAGTATCGAACGTGGTCATAATACAATTTTGGCCAACTGTTGTCATAAACTAACCGGGGCATTAATCGACGATCTTAAGAACGGGTCTAAATGTATTCCATCGGGACGCGATGTCTTTGCGAGTTATCCGGCTCATCGAATTGAGCATATTATCGATTCATCTATTACTGGTTACACATTTGTCGAGGCAACTTTAGTTACATCTACTTTGAAAAAGTCAATTTACCGAATTGACTTTATCAGAATAATTCCGGTAACCGACAATGAGAGAACGAAAATTTCAGCAGAATACACAGCACTTTTGAGTTTCAAATACAGTCCTTTGGAAACTAACACTGATACCGACTTGTCATATTTGAATGAAAAAGTGTCAATACGCAACACCGAAGTTCGTGCAAAGAATTATTTGATGATCAAAGAGTCGTCATTAATGTGCGCTTATAACGAAATTATCAAAAGATTATTTACTTTTGATAATTTAATTGTTGATGCTAATGAAGTTGTGACCAAAGAAAGTTTAGAATCGGTCATTAAACCAGATGAAATTATGACCAATGTTGATTACGAACTTGGTGGCTATTTTGACGTCAGACTGATCTACGATAAAAAATGCCACAGAGAAAATCTGACTAACATTGAATCACTGGACAGACCGTCTAAAATCATTGTTAATTTTATTGCGACATCTATTCGCATAATAGAATCGCCGTGTTATTTTCCCTGTATGTGTGCAGACGAAGAGGGGCATTTCCGATCTTGCGAAGTTCAACACAGTGTCGTGAATATTAGAAATGCGCTCTATTACCGCGTTATGCGGAATCTAATGAAACCGATCAAAGAAAGTCATGACTTGTATTTTCCTGGTGCGAAAATTTATGAATCATTAGAACAACACGCTTTGAGAAAGAATTGTGTGGTACCTTATGACCTAAGTGATTCTGGTATAACATATTCCGCGATGATCACTATGCTGACCCAAAACAAATAATTGTGGCTCAATTTAGTTGAATTTATTTTTTATGCAAATTGCTATCATAAATTAAAATTGAATCTGTAAATATTAAAACAAATCACGATGGCTGACGATCAAAGAATAATCAATGCGACCAGTCAAAATTATGATTCATTTAATAGAGGTACTTGCCCGACAACGTCGAATTGTGCCAGTTTGACAACGTCGAATTGCGCCTTGTCCGGAAATATCGATCAAGAAGTGCCCCCTATTGCTACAAGTACAGCCACATTAATTGGCCCGAAAATTACAAACTTACCCAAAATGAATACAAAGTATTTTGTGGCGCCCGAAATGTTATTACCACATGACCCAGATGCCGATTTTGTAGCTTACAATGTTAGATGGGACTATGAAATTCTTGAATATGAATACCAAATTAGCGGATTCCCTTTCAAAGACAACAAATGGGTCACAGCCAATGCATTGGGTGTCCCTAACATTTGTTATTTTTCCGGACCAGTACCAGATGAAATTATTCGTCGCGGCACTACTATTTCATACGATAAGGACCTTTATCAAAAAGTGTCAAATAGTTTCAGTCATGGATACAGAAGCAAAGAAGTGGCGACTGGCCTACTATTATTATTTCTGGTTCTTTTCTTGGCATTGATTATTACTCTTATTATCAGATTTGCTGATAATTAGCGGTCGTTATTAGACTTGCAGATAATTAACGGTCATGATCGTAAATTAATTTTTTGCATTTAGTCCAAAAAAATAATTCTAATAATGACACACCTAAATTAACAAATTAGCCAATTCTTCTTTTGTTATTTCTGATTCATCATCGGGTCCATTGTCGTAGTCGCAGTCATCATAGTCATATTCGTCGTAGTCTAAGTCATTATCGATGTCGCTGTCAAAACCAAATTCGCTATTAATATCAGATTCATCATTTTGACTGTCATTTAGGTCACAAAATGATAAGTTATTTATTTTGTACTTCAAAATTTCATTATTACAGTTTTCGATAAATTGGTTGTCGGCAATTTCAATTTCTCTTTTGTCGTCGTTTAAAAACAAGAGTTCCATAATGCGGTCCATCTTTGCTAAACATTCCGGGTCTTGCCTTTGTTGCGCACTTAATACCCATCGCTCACCACTGCGAATATTGAGTAATTTAAAATCAAAATCCACAAAAGACGATTTACGACGTCGCTCCATATTTGACGATGAATGACCGACATTAGGTATCTTAGTGCAAATCCAAGCGTAAATTATTATTTGTAATTTATGTTCGAGCGACAACTCTGATACACATTTATTTTCCCAAACAATTTTTTTTTCGTAATCAACAATGTCCATTCTCGCATTTATTTTTAGTTTTCTGGTATCGTCTGGAAATAATTTATTGTAAAAACGGCTGGCATCGTTGTCATCTTCGCATTTAATCAAAAATTCAAATAATAAATTGTGACTCAAAAGCGGCTTAATAATTTTATGACATTCTAAAATTTCTTTCTTATTTAACCAGTTATATTTGTCAATTTGACTAACAGTGTTGTAAGTATTATCAAGTACAGCAGTACATAAATTAGTTATAAATAATGCTTCGGCCACAGTCTTTGGGCTTTCTAAATTTTCTGGCCACCACTTTTTATATTTTTTTGCAGTAGTAAATTTATTAAATAATTTGTGACTTTCGGAAGGAATATGGCATTTTCCGTACTTTAATATTTTCGAAAATTCAAATTCACCCGTTGAATTAAACGACCAATATTCCAGTAATGCTGGTATAACTTGACCGTTTAAAGCGCTCACATCTTCATATATAATTTTTCCACTATATCTGCATTTAATTTCATTAGTTATGTTAATTCTGCAAGTTTCTTCTGACTCTTTTTGTAGGGTACTATTTACTAACACAATTAGTTCATTAACAAATTCTGCTGATATATATTTGATTATTTCAGTCGGTATTAAATTTTTTGGCTTTGCTATTTCGGGTTTGGCTTTTGGTTTATTTTGTTGATAACGGCCCTTAAATTTCACCATTTTTGACATTGACAGTCTATCAAATTTTAGAAATGGTAAAGTACCCTCTATTTTATGTTCGACCACTATTAGTTTGTCAATAGCGCGAGTTGCCGCGACATATAACAAATTAGGGCAACCAGAACCGGGTTCATATTTATTATGATAATAAAAACCACAATCGAATCCTAAAATAATTACAACTTTACGCTCGCGACCTTTCGCTGCATGTATTGTGGAAAACACAACTTTATTTTCATTTAGTTTAGGGCTATTATTTTTTTCTTCTTCATTTTTCTGAACAGAACATGCTATCCCTTTTTGACAAAGTTTATTAATTAATAATTTCCATGGTGGACATGTTAAATAAGTTCTCATTATTTTACTCAAAACAAATATATCTTCGGGCTTGTATCCTTTTTTATTTATAAGGTTACTAATTCCATTAGCAATATACTTTATTGTATTAATAAGTTTGCCGTCAATTTCAATGGTGCCAAAAATATTACCAGAAATATAAATGACTGGACATCGTGGGCTTTTACGTGTTACATGAATCAGTTCGCGGCCAAGCATAACGTTATTGACAAACCAAGCGATTTCTTTTGATACTCTCCATGATTGCGATAAATTTAACTTTGTAAATGTCCAAAAATTATTAACTAAGGTTAGATACCTATAATCGGCGCCCATAAATTTGTAAATAGCTTGACGCGAATCGCCTAAAATAAGTAATTTTGGTAAATAACCTATATCGGCAAAAAATTTGCACAACAGTTTAAAAAATAAATGGCGCATATCTTGGGTTTCATCTAAAACCAGTATATTAATATTAATTTGACGTATCATTTTTTTGTCTTTACTAATTATGGTTTCCATTTGGGCATCGTCTTTGCATTCTCCGTATAAGTACCTTGCAAAACCATGGTAAGTAAATACGCTTAAATTAGAATACGGTTCCGCTTTTTGTTTTACTTCATCTTTAAGAGTTCTATTATAAGTTAATTGAACGATTTTAATATTAGCAATTTTCTTTGCCAAACCCAGTACTGTTGTTGTTTTGCCTGATCCGGCGACCGCTTCGCAAATAACATTATTGCCGTTAATTATGTTATTCACAATTAGTTCTTGTTCCGCGGTTAGATTGACCATATTTAAATTAATTGTTAGACACTTTTAAAATAAAAAGTATTACGCATATGGTCCGCGATTAACGACGTTCCGGTGGAATCCATTTCATGTCAATAAATTTAAATATTTCGGCTTCGGTTTGCGCAACTAACACTGGTTTTGAATCGCGATAAAGTCCATGTTGGTTTAATAATAGACCTCGACTTTTTGCATGCGCGCGCATTCTAATATTAAACTCTTTGCTGCCAGTCAAGTACAACAACATAAATGGCAATTCTTTTTGGTCGCAATAAAAAAGATCTACTTTGTAATAGTGCGCGCCAGATTTAAACAAGAAAGAGCATTTATCTGGTCCATCAGAAATAACTAATTGTGGTCTAATTTTGACATGTTCGCCTTTGGCCTTTTGGTCATTTACTATTATTATATCGATGTCTTTGCTGAATTCTGCATGGCGACGCACGCTACCTGCTAATACTGCGCCATATTTCTTGCATATTTTTTTTGCCAATTCGCGCGCCGATTCGCCGGGAATTTCGGTTACAGGTCTAAATTTGAGGAATAATTGCGATTCGCGCGGTACTTTATCGAGATGCATTGATACATTATCAAATGTAATACCAGCTGCGGCTAATTGACGTGCCTTAGTTTCGCCAATACCAGAAATAGTCATTAGTTTTTTATATTCTGGCAAATGTGGAGGACTCCCTTTTTTAGTTTTTGCAATTTGTTCGGCGTCTTTTAATAAATGTGCGCGCGTAACTGTGTCCGGTTCAAGCGCCGCGGTTAATTTTAAGTATTCTAACCAAGACAATGACATTTTATTATATTATTTAACAAAAATAAAATAACTAATTTAGTTTTAAAAAATTGAAATCAATATATTTATAACCATACAACTTCATCCAAAAAATCAAATGGCAACCACAAGAAGATCATCTGCAACAAAATTATCTGCAAATTTTATTCTCGCGTCTTTTGATGAATTCAAAGAAGATGCCCTTATCATTGATTTTAGCAAAAAAAACAAATCAAAAGATGGCAACGTCGAATACTGTTCCATTTCAATTAAGACACCGACCAGTTTTGCGGGATCTTATCCCGATGCCAGTTATCCAATCTTAATTAATTTTGCTGGTCTGAATACATTTTCATGCAAACCTTACAAAGTTCGTCAAGAAAAGAAAATGGCAGCTTCATTTTCATTTAAAGCAAATTCAGTTGATAGTAGAAATGAACCTATTGGTGAAGCATGTTTGAAAATTATTGATGCATGGAAAGAGAAATTAATGAAAAATATGGACGAAAGGAAAAAGCATGCAAAGATTAATGACCCAATCCAAAGAGGACTTGGGAAACCAGAAGAAGAATCATTCAAGCCCTTTGAAAAAGGTAACGAATTGATTCGAATTAAGTTCAAGACTGTGAATCAGAAAACGGACGAAATTAAGGGCCTCATTGGTTATGTTACTGACAAACTTGATAATGAAGGGCGACCAAAAGTCGCATACACTTCGCCGAAAGGTAAAAAAATTACAGTAATGAATATTCATGAAGTTGTAACAAGCGGAGTTTCATCAGGTGTTATCGACTTAGCGTCATTCAATTATACAGCTTATGGATATTCCTTATCAAGTAGCTGTTCGGCATTTGTCATTCGTCAAATGCAAGGTGGTCAATTCTCACAAGAAGACATTGATTATGGTTGTTTAGGAGTTGCGACATCTTCGGATGTCAAACAAAATGACAACGATAATTCCGATTTAGATGACCTTGCTGAAATGACATTGGAAAATTCTAAGTCAAAGAAGAAGTCAAAGAAGAGAGTAGAAACTTCCGAATCAGAATCAGAAGAAGAACGAAAGCCAAAAAAGAAGTCGTCAAAGTCAAAATCGAAGAAACGAGTTGATTCTTCTGAATCAGAATCAGAAGAAGAAACCAGACCGAAAAAGAAGTCATCAAAGTCAAAAGCAAAATCAAAGAAACAAGTAGAGTCTTCCGAATCAGAATCGGAAGAAGAACAAAAGCCAAAAAAGAAATCGTCAAAGGCAAAAGAACGTCAGCTGTCGGATTCCGATGGCGATAGCAATGCCAGCAATCTCGATGCTTTTGATTAAGATTAATTTACAATTGTCGAATTTATTCGGCGATTAAAATTATTTTTTGTCAAGTCGAAGGTCGCGCATTAAAATTATTTTTTGTCAAGTCGAAGGTCGCGCATTAAATAAGTGACATTTTTTTTATAAACTAACGTTAGTCAATCATCAAAATGAATGAAAAAATAATGCGAATTCTAACCGGCATTAAAATAATTTTTGTTTATTTATTTACGTTTGTTGGTCTAATTATGACTTTGTTAATTATTGTAGTTTTATGGCCAGTTGTGAAAGTACTAAGTATGGTCAAAACTAAAAGTGAGCAAATTCACGTTATTGAAAATTATATTTTGTCATCGCAGTACAAAAAAGGCGCGTCTGAAAAAGAAGACCGTCATAAGATAAAAAGAGTTATTCGACATTACTCTGGTCATACATATAATTCATATTCTATCAATAACAACAAGACCAGATATATCTTATTAATTCACGGTAATGCGACAACTGCTATGGCGACTTGGTTTAATATTATGCCATATTTAGACAAAAGTACCAATTCTGATTTTAATATTCACGCAATCGACATGCCTGGTTTTGGTGGTGAAAGTTCGGAATTTTATGAATTTTGTAAGTTCGCAAACGATGACATGATAGTGAATTACTGTCGCGATTACATTATCAATTATATTCGGCATTTAAAAAATATGTGTGATTACAAAGGTCAGTTTGAAATAATTTTAATTGGGCACAGCTTTGGATCTTATTTAGTGTCGCATGTCGCGAATATTTATAATGTCAATCGCGTAGTTTTGATCGCGCCTGTTGGTATATTTGGCGACGTTGCGCGCAAGTTTGATATTTTATCACCATTAATGCGAGTTCGAAGGTTAGTAGCATTTATAATGGGCTTTTATTACGAAACTAAATTTGTATTTTCTTTCGGGTTGTCGTCTGTCTGGAATAAATATTATGCGGTACTAATGAGGTCACCAATGAGCCTGGTTGTCAGTTATTTTATGTGTCAAAAAATAATGGACCCACAATGGTCGCGGCCTTGCATTGACATTATCACAAATTTAAAGTGCAGACTTAGTATTGTACTTTGCGACAATGACATATTTGTTGGCCATAAGCGGGTAATTCATTTAGCATTGGAATATAAAATGACGCATAATTTAGTTAAAGGTAACCATAGTGCGGTTTTAGAAGAACCAGCAATGATCGCCGAAGTTTTAAAGTCCGCCATTTCGCATGCTGTTGTTCCTAAAAATAACCAAGTTTATGTTGAATGAAAATGCGAACAATGAGTCCATTATTTTTTTATAAAAGTTAAACTTGCTAAAAAATGAATACCATATAATATATTAAAATGCTGGAACTTGTACAATGTTATTGTGGTAATCGAATCGGTAAAATTTATAAAGTTTATGCTTTGGCAAAGGCTTATCGAACAAAAGAAATTTGCGAAAAAGAAGGAATCGATTTAGATAATGTTCCACTAATTGATGCTAATCAAATTGATATGACCGATATATTTGAAGACTTGCGAGTTCATCGCACTTGTTGTCGAATGGCGCTAATTAGTACAATGTCGATTTTTAATATTCCGGATGCTTATTCGAGGAATAGTGATACCCGCGACTCGCGCGACTCGCGCGACGTTCGAAACGACCAAGTTACCGAATTTGTGTCGCCAAATAAAAGTTCATCTGGCAAAAAAAGAAACGAAACTTAATTAATTTCATTTTGCAAATTAATTATGGCTTATGAATCGTGACCTATGAACGTGGCCCATTAATTATTTTTTTCCGCGCAAATCGAAAATTACAAATTGGCACCAATGCTGGTCAAATGACGCCGCTGAAATGATTACAATTTAGTTTCAGAATTATAAAAATCTTCTTTGGAATTCCCAGTGCCAGTGTTGCGCATTTTTATAATTTTTGATTTGCGCGCAAGTATTCAATTATCATAATTCGATTTTGCGGCAATTCGACGAGCGAGTTCAATTAGTTCGGGTGGTAAATTATTACTAGTATGAAGTTCCTCGAAATGTTTTGTAATATCATAATTGCTTTGTTTAGGTTTATATCTGCAAGATACCGTATCAATAAGATCGCTTTCTGGCGATGCGTATCTGATGGTCGCCTTACGACCTCCGAATTCGGATTCCTTACTTGGTGCCAAGTATAAGAAATTTGTAGTATTTACAAAAGTACCCAAGTTGGCCAAAAATTGCGGCTTCGACATTCCATTCAAAGTACTAATGTCATCGAAGAAAGGCAACAACTTTAGTTTTTTATAAATTTGCAAAATAATCGATTTAGGCGAATCACCAGAATCGACCAGGAAATCGTAAATCATTCTTAGTTCGTCTTGCATTAATTTTAAATTATAATGTTTGCTTGTTGCAAGAATGTACTGAAATGCGTTTTTAGGCAAAACATCCTTGACATGTCCAATTCGGTTTTCGTTAATTAAATCCGAATAAACAGAATCGATACTACTAATTGCATCTTGTGGAATTGTAGCGACTAAAACAGAATCACGACATTCATTGATCGCTTCTGTCAGGTTAGGGTACTTTAGTCTGCGCATAGTTGCATTAACGTAATCGTTGATAACTTGACCGGATTCGCGAGAATACCAATCGTTAAGAACTTTTTCATCAATAAAAAAGTATTGGCCCTTACCTGGTTCGAACAAAATAAACAAATTCACAATTGGCGAATGGTCTAAGAATGGCGCAATTGCTTCGAGCATTCCTGGACTTTCCCTTGACAAATATGCTACAAACGAATTGACAAATTCGTGACATTTTTGTTCCGGTTCTGATGAACTAACGACAGCAGAGTAAATTTCACCGCGAACATCTACTCTGGTTTTTCTTTGAACTGGTTCTTGAGTCTTTTTTTTCGTGGTTTGTTTCTTTCCAGTGGGGGGCAATTCGCGACTGGTAATATCATAAATTGCCGCATATTGACCTCCGCGGAATTTGCGGTTCAGTGTAATTTCGCAATTGTTTGAAAACAGAATTTTGCTTCTATCGGTTTTCGAAATTTCAATTTGTCGATTAAGAAAATTAACGATGCGGTCACAATTAGTCCAATCATAAGTAGAAGAAAATTGACCATGTATGAACAAAGTTAAAACTTGTGCTAAAGCGCGCTCATCGTCGTTTTTTGACAAATTGATTATTTCATTAATTTTAGATGCGTTGGGCATCAGAAATGTCACAGGGCCATCTTTGTTAATTATTAAGTCGTTGTCAACATCGAGTTCATTTAACAATTCATAAAAATTAGGACTCGTGTCCTCGATGTATCGCAGAATGTTGTCCATTTAAATAACACGAATTGAATTATTCTTCAATAGGTATTTAATTATTTATTTTTTTAAAATTTGTGTTTTTTGGTATACAACCGTATCACTGTACAATCAAAAACAACAACGAGTGATAAATACAATATGAGCGACGGTGACACTCATTCGGATTATGAAGGGCCTGGCGGTGAAAACCGAAGTGTGGCCGATGTTGTCAATGAACCACTGTATACTCCCGAAATTCAGAATGCATTACCAGAATCAGATATGTCTGGCAGTGATCAAGAAGAGTCATTCTTTGGTGGAGGTAAGCGTAGAAAGGTCTCAGCTTCTAAATCTAAGAAGAGGCGAATGACCCGATCTGGTCGTAAAGTTGGTCGTGGAATGGTTGGTGGAGTTTCCGATCTTAAGGACTACCAAAAATCAATCTATTCAAAAAATAAAGAGCTCATTATTCGCAAGTTGGCTAAGAATATTGGACCATGTTTGGGTATTCCAGGTTTGGAAAATAAGTCAATCGATGAAATTCATAAAGCTATTAAGTCGAAGTTGCCATCAGATCCCAGTAAGGACTACATTGTGGATAAGAAGCATAAAGCTTTGACAGATTGCATGATGAACGCAATTAACGAAATTTACGGTTGGCAAGTGGTGCGACCAAAGGATAAACCAGAGGACCGTGCGCAATTGTCGGTTGACATTATCCGGTCCCTATTCACTGGTCTCAATAGTGAATTCTTGGTCATCTCCGAAGACGTTCGTGAGCGTATCGATGCTCTTGAAACTTTGCTTGGTATCCTTGAGCAGTCACAACGCAAAACAGCTGCGGCTTTGACTAAATTGCCGCTAAATGTGCGCATGGAAAGCGAAAATGTTTCGACAATTATGGACTCAACTATTCACGAATTGCGGACGCAATTGTCTTTCTTGAAGAATATGTTGAATGTTGCGATTGAACCAGCGTCTAAAGACATTCTTAAGAATACTGAGCGCCAAAGAGTTCTTGATGGTTACCTGCGCAAGTTTCAGGAATCCACATTCGGTACTAAGAAATACGGTCAGAAGTTGTTGGCAGTTTTGAATTCTGCCGAGTCTTTGATGCACCTGACCACAGTTGTTCAACGCGCATTGAAGGACGTCGGTATGTCGGTTGATGAATACAAGAAAGTCAAGGGCCTCAATGATCTTCAGGAACGCTTGTTTAAGTTGATGCAGAAAACCAGCAAGAGTCACCCAACCTGGAATGAACTCAATAAGTTCCTTGAGGCCGCCGAACTTCTTAAACGCGAGGAATTCCGTCGCGATAAGATTTTGAAGGTCATGGGTGGCACAGAACTTGGTAATACTTATGAAAATATGCTCGGCGGCGACCCAGATAATTACGAAATGGGTCAAGAATATTTTAATGGCGGCGACCCCGATGATGACGATGTTCAAAATGACCAAAATGACCAAAATGACCAAATGGACCAAGAAGAGAATCAAGAATATCATAGCCAAAATGACGACCAAGTTGAGACTTTTGGCGGAGCTCGCACTAAGTCACGTCGCGGCAAGTCGAGTCGCAGCAAGTCGAGTCGCAGCAAGTCGAGTCGTGGTAAGTCAGGTAAGCGCGGTCGCGGTGAATACAGCGATGACGATCTATTGAACCCCGAAAATACTGATAGAGTTGATACCAGAATCGCAATTCAAAAGAGAAACCGCAATTTGGTCGCCAAAACATTCACATTTAAGTTGAATACTTTGTACAAGCAAATGTTTTCATATATTGATTCTATGGTTGCCGATGTTGGTACCAAGATTTATCTGGACGATAAGCTTGATCATTTTGAGCAGAAACTTTTTGAACTTGAAGGACTTTTCAATGCCAAAAACGACGAATTGATTCTCTCGTTGTTAGGTGATCGCAATGATTCAGCCGCCAGGAGCAAAAAGCTGCAATTCATCGGCGCTCTTGAAGATGTTAAGCTGTCTGCTGCTAAACTTAACGGCACAAAGGACCTTGTCGAATGTATTTCTAATATTATCGCGATGATTAATGACGTTAGCGATGTTTTTGCGGATACACGAACTGTCAATTTAGTTGACGAATCGAGTGGCATTAAAGGCGGTGCTGTATGTAGTTTGAACAGCATTGGTTTGGGTGGTTGCCTTAAGGAAATTACGCAATCCAGCGTTAATATTTCAAATGTTATTTCGAAGTTCCGCTATATGAAGCGTAGTCTGGCTGTTCGCGCGAACATTGCGGTTACTAATTATTCGAGTTTTAATGAAAAATACGAAGAAGTCCTCGGTCAAGCTGTTGGTAATAAGATTAATTTGATCAAAAAAGAAATGAAAGACCTTCTTGAAACAGTTAAGAAAGGTATTAATAATGAGTCAGCTCCCGGATCTCCTGGAGTAACTGCTGAAAATCCAAAATATAGATATCCACACCATACGGATGTTGTAGTCGATTTAGGTGCTCAGCCTCATTTTTATTGCGTTTCTAAAAAGGAAGAAAAATATGCCGAAAAGACAGTTGATTCGGTAACTAAGTTTTACAAAACTGTAACAGATGTTCGTGTTAAGTTGTACCGGACTCTCGAGGCTCTTGATTTGTACTTGAGCGCATTTGCTGATGGAATTGCTAAAAATCCCGAAGATGTTGGTGATATTATGAAACTTGTCGAAAGTGTGCAACTCAATGCGCAGTGGTACACTGACAAAGTTGGTACTCAATACGCTGCTTTGTTTGATCTATTTCCACAACACTTTCAAGCTAAGAAATCACATATTACTGATTATAATAAAGCACTAATATCGGCTGCCGGTAACAACCATTATTGGAAAGCTATTAATGATACTGTTGATACTGGTTTTGGCACCAAAGCCAGTGCTACGGTATGCCTGGGAACACATCCTGCTCAATATTTTGTCGAACCAACTTGGGGAATTGAAATTCTTAAAGACTTTAATAGAGTTCTTTGTAATATTACTGTTCTCAAAAATATTGTGTCTCTATTTTTGCAAGTTGGTAAGAAGTTTGGTAATCAATCAGTGATTGCTAAATGCCCAATGACCCCAGCGCAAATTCACAAGAATTTGGTCGAGTACTTAGTAGTTTCATCTTTTACAGATGCTATTTATGTATGCGATGCCAATGCAAATGCTAATACAGTTAATACTCCAGAAGCAATTTTGTCTAAGCATCAAAATGGTTTTATTGTAGCGAGTGACGCCGCGACGCCTGTTTATGGAATTACTTTACGATTTAATAACCTTATGCACGGCCCTGCTGCAGGACCGACTTCCGGGGTAACGCCTAAAATTGGACCCAAATTTGACGGAGATGACCATTTCTTTACAGATGCTCTCCGAGCTATGGTCGGTAAAGTCTTGACCGCTGCGGGTGTTTGCGAAATGCTTTTTGCACCATCTACAAAAATTTCAAAAGTTTTACCTACAAACCCAATTCGCCGAATTTTGGGAGGCGACGAGCTTACTATTTTTGAAGATGCTATTGAGTTGTACATCAGAGTCCCGTTGATGCTTGAATTTTATCGCGGTCTTCACGAACTTAGATCTGGATCTGGACATAATATGTGGTCTAAAGCCGGCTCTGAGGACAGAATTATCACTATGTTGCCCGATTTTGACAATACATGGTCAACGTTGATCGATGTTGTCTATAATCGCGCGGTTGGAATTAAAAGCGGAGGATATAATACCGCTCAAATTCAAACCATGATTAGTGAAATTAATAAAATTTACAAGGCTTACAAGGACAAAACAGATGTTGTTCGTCAAGTTATGTTGGCATTGGTCAACGAGATGAACATGCGTTATGGACTTTATTGTAAAGACGAAATTGAAAAATATCTCGAACAACATCGTGTTAGTAAGTATGACGATGAAAAATTCGATAAAGAAGAACTTACAAACTTTGACATCCTTGAAGATGAAGACGCTGAATATGATTATCATCGATCAAATCCGAGTGATAAATATGTCAGGGCGGACCTAAATGCTGTCAAAGTGGATGAGAGAGACAGATTGGCACCTGCTATTCGAAATGCGGTCAAGGCATTCCACGATCGCGTTGAGAGAGCATTAGATTTGGGAGAGCAAACTAAATTGGCGAACTATTCTTTCCGCGACACAATTGACCAAGCTAAATTCGATTTTAAGAAAGCCGGGTCGGCTGAAGAAAAGTTTGGTGTTGTACTGCGCGCCGTGCAACTTAGTAATAATATTAGTGCTTCAGGAGTAGATAAAATGGTATTCTTAAGAGAAACTGTTCTGAATACTTTGGAATCAATGGAATTTATTCTCAAAGACTCAATTAAACCCGAAGTTGAACGTATTAACAATAATGATTCACATGCTCTTATTGCTTCTTTGATGTACGACATCGACGGTATTGCAGGTCATGGTGAGCTTATGAGACACTATGGTGGAGGTCGTTCTCGTGGTAAACATGGAGGTGGTCTTATGAATAATGGTGTTTTACCACCAGAAGTAGGTAATCGATTTGCAACTGGATCTAACATTAACGGTCTTCGTGGACTTTTTAATTTTATCGCAAATGATGACTTGAACGATTTTAATAATTTGGGATATGATTTAAGTGGCGGCGTCGCTTTTAATTATTGGGAAACTTTAAACTATAATTTGTATAGTACTATTGGTATGATTCTTTCGGGTATTCCAATGAAAGGTTCTACAAGTTCATTTGCATTCAATACTCCACTTGTTTTAAAATTAATTGATTTGAGCGGAGCAGCGAAGGATTTTCCAGATACTAAAGAAAATCAACAATTATACGAATATATTCAGGAAATTTTTAAAAATGGTACGAAATATAGTGAACCAACTAATGAGATTAATAAACGTGAAATGTTAGAAGTTATATATTTATTAACAAAAGGCCTAATTTTTCAAAGTGTTAAGAATACAAAGGATTTTCAAGGTAAAGAATTTAAGACAAACCCTACTTGGTTGAAAAATAATGCAACACCTATATCTCAAGATGAGCTTAACGATTTTGATATTGATAATACAGGTCTATTGTACGGTAGCAGTGGAATTCAAAATACAGACTATCAGTCTAAATTGCGAGCCCTGAATATTTTGAAAACTATTAATGATGTTAGTATAAATGGGAATACTGTTAAAGTTCTTAGTAAAAGTTTAGATTTTACGACTTCTGATTCTGCGGAAAAAAGTTTTAAAACTTTATCAGGTGACGAGAAAATAAAAGTTGTTAGGCGATTATTAATTTTAGGATCTGCGTTTTCAACGGAAAGAATTACAGGTACTGCTGGTAAACCAGCATTAAAAAATAGGGTTGTAGGCAATACGGGTTTATTTGATTTAAAGGCAGGGGGTCATGTTGGAGCTAATGCTAACGTCGATGTCGATAACTATTATTCAGATGCGCAAATTAGTGTCATCTTTACCAAAAATCCTCATTACGAATTTACGCAAGCTTACCAAAAAATAATGTATATGTATTTTAGCGAAATATACAAAAACATATATGACAACCACAAAAAAATTGAAGAACAGACCCAAAAAATAGAGAAAGCTAAAATTGAATTAGAAAATTTATTTAGGGATATCGTAGATTTAGATAGTCAAAGTATCATAAATATTGCTAAATTAAAAGAAAATCCAAATATTATTACAAAAGCAAAAACTCAAATTAGTATCCTTGACAACGCATTTAAATTTTATGAAAATTTAAGGCCAACTTTTTTATATGGGCATAATGGAAGTGAACCTTTTGATGATAATTTTATTTCTAATCAAGATGTTCAAGCTTATGGCATATGCCATCCGGACAACTTAAAAGGTGCTTCTATGTTTAAAAAAGGTGTTAATGTAGCATCACAGGCTTTGTTTCAAAAAAATGAGTATGAAAATATAGGATCAGTCGCACCTAAACCAAATGTGGGTTCAATGGTTTCAGTAGGTAACGAATCTCAACTCAAAGAATTAGGTTCTAAAATGGTAGAAGATATTGAAACTCTTTATAAAAATGCTAATAAAACTATTGAAACCCTAGAAAAATATTTTGATGAAGCGGAAGATAAAGATATTTCTAGTAATGACGTAGTAAAACCGACGGGAACTAAAACTAACGCAGTTAAAACAGAAATTAAAACAGAAATTGCAAACTTTTTTATGCCCATATATAATGATAATAAATCTTTAGCAGAAACTACTTGTAAAAAATTAAATCAATATTTCTTTCACAAAGACAATGAATTTTATCAGTATGACTCTAATATTATTGATGAAATAGCAAATAGAGATGCAAACGCAAATAAAAAAGTTATTAAATTACCTTGGGTCAACTTTTTAGTTGAAGGACTTTTTAACGCGCAATTTTCTAAAAATTTTGTAGATACCGCTTATAAACCAATCGGGGATAATGACTATGTCAAAGCATCAATTAGTATAGATATCAGTAATTTATTAAAAAAACCTGATATTTTTGTAAACGTAAAATATTATGTTAATGATGCTAATAAATATTCTTATTCTATTATAGGGGCTTTAAATAACATTGGTCTTGATGGTGCGGGAAAATCATTAGCGTCAGTAGCAAAAGGACTTGACAGCAAAGCGAAGATAACAACTATTCTCTCTAAATATAGTGGTGCCGCCAAGATTACTGCCAATTCAATTGGTTCTTTGTTATTAACTTTCGATATTACCGAAGCAAAACACATAGAAATGTATTCAAATATGAATTACTATTTAAATTATATTAAACCTGATTTATTGACTCCAGGTACTATATACCCACTAATTAACAATTATATAAATACACCATTTTATGACAATCAAAAAGTGAACAATCAAATTCCTGGTAAAGTTTGGTTTATGTTACAGAATTTATTTTCGTTGTTACCCCCTACTGCAGACAAAAGCTCCACGGCGAGAATTATTAAAGTTTTATTTGGTGGTGACCTTGTAAACAAAGACTACTCAAAGGCAAATCCTTTAGACGCTGATGACAACACATCAACACCTGGTGCTGATCTCATAAATTATGTATGGGGATCAAACTTAGGTGGGGTGACCCAAAATACTTTCCAGAGATTTAATTTATTATTGACAGATAAAATGCTTAGTTACAATGCTGGGGATGGTCTCAAAACTATAGATGATTCACTTGCATTACGATTGCATAATTCTATTTATTTTTCTGGACCTACATTTAATAATCAAAGAGGACCAATTTATGGCGTTAACTCTTATTCGGATTCATATCCTATGAGTTATGAAAAAGCATTACAAATTGTTACAGCTAAAACTGTGAATGAAAATGAAAACCATCCAAGATTATGGCAAGATAAAATTGCTTTTAATTTTCATGATTATATTAGTAAAATGGTAGATGAATTTATTTTATTTAAACCTTACCAAATATCAATTGGTGCAAGTACACTTAAAACTTATGATTACTCCAAAAATAATAATTTTCATGATATCTTCGATATGATTACATCAACTCCATTAAATAATCATCAACCAGGTTCGTTTTATATATCGAATTTATTAGTATTGTCTAATATTTTAACACTTATTGCGTTATTACCTGCTTATTATAGAGAAGTTAATAAAAACATAAAAACTTTTTTAGAAAATGATGCAGAAAAAGTTTACAGTTTTTATATTCCAACATTACATAATTCAACAGAGTCATACAATACTAAATATGAACCAAGTGTTATAAACACAAACCCAGATAACGTGAACGGATATACAATTCTCTTTGACAAAGTTACTCTTAATAAAGTGATTTTTAGCAATAGTAATATTAAAGACCTAATGTTTAGAGGTGAGAATGCTCCAACAAATGAATCTGATCAGGTAACCGATTTTTCTATCGGTAGTATTTATAACATTGGTAATAATAACCCTATTGGCGGATATGACTTATCAGGATTAAATTTTAAAAATAGCGATGATTTGACAGTATTTAAAAAATTAGATGCTTTAATGAGCGAAGATTCAGCTTTGCTTTACGAACATAAAATTACTATTCCTGCGTTCAATCAAGATCTTGCAATAAATTATCATGATAAAAAAATAATTAATAAATTGACAAAAAATTCAAGTATGGATACATCATTCAAACTCATAACTGAGAAATTTCCCAATTTCTTGAATTCTGATATGTTACGAATTGTATCAGGAGAACCATTTGTAAATAAACTAAATAAATTTAACGCCGATTTATTTAATTATTTGGCGGTTCAAGATGAAGATGTTGATCGCTTGAATGATGTTTTGAATATCACAAATATAGTTACAGTAAGTGGAGCAGCTACTAATTTTAAGTTTCTGATTGCAGACAATAATTTAATGAATAACAATACAATCAATGAAATTAAATTCATCCTCAAACAAGATAATGGCACTCCTTATGATTTCGCTAGTTTAGGAAATAACTTTAAAACTATTATTAAAGGTCTAAAGAACCATTTTAATATTACTAATAAAAATAGATTAGTTGATGAATTTAAAAAATTAAAAGGTCAAAGTAATTTGAGCCCAAGTGGATTTCAAAAACTTAATGATTTAGTTAATATTAATAATACATCTGGACAAACATCATTAAAGAGTTTGCTTAATGACAATATTATTGATTCATATACAAAATTATTAAATACTGTAACCAAAATTGATACAGATCTTCTTAATCTTTTGACTGAAAATTTTAATAAAGATTATTATACTGATAATGTGGGTGTCTTGGATGAAGATTTACAAGATCCAAATTATTTAGAATTCAGTAAAAGATTACTTGAATTTATGGTTCTAAGATCTGAAATTATTGCAGGTCAAGCTTTAAATATTGATAATTTACCATTAGCAGTACTTGATAATCATGATAATTTAGGAACTCTTAAGAAAGTTTTCATTAAACCAGAAACTTTAAATTTCACAAGTGCTACGTCAATTATACCTCTAAGAGAAGAGCTTAAATTCACCCAACTTGGTTTGGAAAGAAATCAAAAGTCAGTAAAGCCGAACTCTGTTAAATTTACACCGCCAGTTGCAAATAAAGATCAAACTGAGCCAAGATTTGTGTGGGATACTTCTAGTAAAGACGAATATAAAAGAAAATGGATAGGTGATAATAATGGGGGTCCTTCTTATAATACATTTAATACTAGTAAACCATTAGGTATTCCAACAATAACAGGTAAAGATGACATTCCATTTTACGAAGCACTAACAGTTTGTCGCGGATATGACTTTAAAAATCTCGATAAATTGCATCCACTTTTGGACTTTATCGAACCAGTATTGCGCCTTCAATCTAACAAGATGGTCGATTACTCTATTGATGAAGGTAACTTCGTTTTGGATTTCACCAAATTAATTAATAACCTTGAGACTTCACTCAAGAATAGCAAGAATATGTTCCAACTTCTAAGATCACATGTTACCGACAAAAAGTTTATCGAAACGATCGAAAAAAAAGTTCAAGATGTCGAAGAACTAATGGATCGGATTATTCGTGGTAGATATACGTTTGAGAATTCGGGTCAACCTAGTATGTCAATTATGGACTTAACCGAATATAAGAGTGCGGAGTTCCGCGCTTTGACTTCCTTGTCGAAAAAGCGAACGCCGCTCGATGTCGATTTTGCAATTTCATTGCAATCATTGGTCGAAACTGACGATACAGATCTAAATGTTCCGTTCTTTAGTAATGTCGTGACTCTGATGCATACCGACAAAATCAGTCCACCAAGTACCGGACTTCTTTCGGCGAGAGGTAAATCATCATTACCAGTTGCTGATTCTCTGACCAAGTATCCTAAGTCATTGCTGCATTCTAAGATCCTGAAGAGGTCACTAATGACTAAAAATGTTCATGCTGGGTCCCTGATGCAATCATTCAATAACTTGTTGGCCCATTATGTTGAATCAGTTTTTGATATTGGTTCAGGTGTTGTCTATAATAAGACATTGGAACCATTTATTAATGATGCTTATCCGGCAGTTATGAATGGTATGGGCTTCTTAGATTCTTCACCTTTCTTGGTTGCCCATGCTGAACTGTTGAATTATACCAAGCGTGAACCAGTTAGCGCTTCACTTGGTTATACCATTCGTCGTATGTTCACCGAAAAAGTCGAAAAAGGTGAGTCACTTAAATGGGTTCGCACTGAAGTTACAGCTTTGCCGGAATTTTACAAAGAAAAACTGCGTCGCGATTTGGTCCTTTTCATTAATCTATTTAAGGTCTTCTTGGAACGCGCGGAAACTTTGCGTGAAATTGCATCACTTACTTCTATGAAAGTCTTATTGCGTTCATGCCCTTTGCAAGAAGTTCTTCAACTCGATGATGCCAAATTGAATGACCCAGAAAAGCCAGTTGAATTTTCTACCACTTCTAATGATATCATTCGCGAATTGAAAGAGCCAGGTAGCAAGAATAATAAAACAACATTATTGGCGCGTCTTAGTGCATTTGAAAATAATGAAGAACTTCCTGCAAAATTAACAAGAAAAGAGCTCATAAATAATGATAAGCTGGGATTCAAATACTGTCTGAATACCGTTAAAACTGCGGATCGTGATAAATTTACGAACATTTTCAAAAACGGTACCACATTAAAAGATAATACAACAGCGGTCTTTATGTTCCAAAGCCTTAACAAAATCATTGCTGAATATAAATTGCCGTTGCCAAAATTCGAAAAAGATAGCGGCGCATTTGAGGATCTATTATTGGGCTCAATCAAAGATGTTTTGCCAATCAATTACATTAATCCATACAAGGGCTCCGAATCCGATGAATTGACTCTTCGTAGTACCGAAGAGTACCGTAACTATTATTTAGCCGTTGTTGATAAATTCGTTAAATACACAAACGCTTTGATGAAAGGTGCCGAAATGACACTTCGCGATCTCGAAAGTGCCAATACCATTGGTGACGTTTCTAAGAATTTCTTGACCGAGTACAAATCGCGTAACCGCGTGCCGGCAATCATTGCGCCTTCTTATTTCAATAAGTTGTCCATGACCAGATTTGTTTCTGATCGCGTAGCATTTGATGAACTTGATGGACCCGGTTCAAACGAATTCAAATTGTCTTATGCATTCCGTAATTTGGTCGATGAAGACGTTAAAAAAGAAAAGTCGTCATTCGAATACTTGTTGTCCCGCCTTAATGCCACAATGCAACAGCAAGTTAATCCTGGCCTGTTCAATAATTTGTTAGAACAAGAATTGGACCTTATGTCGTATATGTATAATCTGGTTAATGATAAAAACGCATTCTCATTCACTGACGTTGATTTTAGTGTATCATCTAATTATGATGTCGATGCTAATCAAATAGTTTATCAAATCGAAAGCTCTAACCAAAAATCAGTCATGCGACAATTGGCTGCAGAAATGAGCAATGTCAAAGTGATTACTGACCGCAACATGGCAGTTAAAGTCAACATTTTGGACCTCAATATTGCGCCTGTCAATTACAAAGCATTGACCAGAAGTGTTGCAATGGCAAACTTGTACAATTATTCATTTACATGTGACGCAGTAATGCGATCAGAAGGAAAACACTTCGAACACTTGTTGAATATTTTGGACGGCGGAGTCGAAAACGGCACACCTGTCAATCAAATTCTTTCGCAAGGTGACACACTATTAATTAATTTCTTGTTGAGTCATGAAAACGGATATGGTCGTCCCAAATTCTTAGTTGATCAGATTTTCCACAAAGCCTCTTTCGGTCAAATTGATCATATCAGTAATAATTATCGCAGAGAAATTGGTCAGTTGAGACCACTTACTACTGACACTTTTAACCCTGCTACATCGTATCTTGATAAAAATAATGTTTTAACACCCGCGAATTGGGGAAACATCGCTGCATTGGCTCAGGATCCTACAGCTGGTGTAACTAATACTATGGCGCTCACCGCCCCTGGTGCTGGTAGCAATAGAAATGCAGTTGTTCTCGCTGGATACCTGCGTCTTAATACTAAACTAAGTATGAACATGACCAGAATTATCATTTACCACATGTTCTTGCGTAATTACTTGTTGCGCGGAATCGAACGCACCACTGCGCCGGTTCTCAAGAACTTGCGAGCATTGGCTCCGGACATTGCCGAATTGCGTCAAAACGACGACATTAATCGCCAAGTCCAACGTTTCAACGAAAATGACTAAATAAAATTAAAGATTCATTTAAAAATGATTAAATTAAATATTTTTTTGAATGTAAATATACAAATGACTTTAGTTCTTAAAGGAGTCGCAGACTTTATCGACAAATATGACCGCATGAAAATAACTTATTTCGAAGACAGCACAAAAAAAATATTAATGGCGCTCAATAATAAAGAGTGTCCTTTGTCATTGACAAAAGATGGATTCTTCATGTCTTGTAAAAAATTAAAATGTCCAAAGTCACTTTTGGGTCAATACTTAGAAATAACATGTACTTTATATGAATGGAGCCAACCAAATAAAAGAGGGACTGCCATTATTGCAACGGATATCCGCGTAATTGGACCTGTCGCCGACCAGTAATTGACCCGAGTCTTTTTAGTCGTCGACCAGTAATCGATCAGTATTCAACTGGTCATCGACCCTGTCTTTGTGGCACCACTTATTTTTTTTATAATTTGATTTGGTCAAAAAAATTAACACTTTGATCATTTCGACTAATGAATCGCGAATGAATTTACAATACCAAGTAACTCTTTGAAGGCAAGTTATCTTGGTAACTACTTGGTTGTGTTCTGGAGTGCGCACTAATCGGGACTGAATAATCCGGACGACGGAGTCCTACGAATTGAATGTCATCAACTGGTTCCATTACTGTCAAATTAGCGGCATTTGGCAACATATTTTGCGCATTAACGAAATCACGGTGCGACTTTTCGACTCCGCTATCGACAACCATACTTTTAGCAGTGTCCATCCATGATTTATCTTGTAAATTTTCATACGATCCTACGAATCTTTCAAACTTCGGTGGTGATTCCATATAACCACTTTTGCCTGCGGATGCAACGAAGTAAATTACTAAAACAATAGCAGCAACAATAACGGCAACTTTACCAACTTTACCCCAATCCAATTTTCCTTCAGTATTGAAGAAATCGAGAAGTCCCATTTTATCAAATATAT
>JACCDO010687919.1_pt1 | contig 22892 bp, 12 predicted proteins | sample 7446101 | NCBI WGS metagenome assembly JACCDO01 (sample SAMN15323440, study PRJNA562643) | freshwater metagenome | isolation source: river surface water | place: USA:Blue River Watershed | collected 2017-08-16
AAGAAATACTTACTGATTTATTTATTCTTGTCTTTAAATAATAGTCGCTAAATATTGTTTTTAGCTATCATTAACGTGTTTCTAATCGGTGCCTTCCTTTAGCTCAAATAAAGTCACTGCTTATGCTGTGAAGTGAAAAGAACTTTCATATGCTTAATTCCCTTTGGTAAAATTTATAAAGTTCATTTTTTCCCTTCTAAGTCTTTTAGGTATTGAGTAGGTGTTCTGCCGAATTCTTGTTTAAATGCTTTTGAAAAATAAGATTGGGTTTGAATCCCCACGCTATACATAATATCCATTAGCGATAGGTCACCTTGAATCATTAATGCAGCTGCTTTTCGTAAACGAATGGTACGAATAAAATCTCCAATCGGTTGACCGGTGATGCTTTTGATTTTATTATAGAGCTTAGTTCTACTCATGCCAATTTCTTTACACACAAAATCTATATCAAGATCAACTTTTGACATGTTTTTTTCAATAACTGCAAGTAAATCGTCTAAAAATATTTTATCGATGGAAGAATGGGCTAAAGCCTTGATTTCAGCATTTTTTTTATTTAAGTAGAATTGTTTTAGTTTTTCTTTTTGTGTAAGAATATTTTGTATTGTTAGTTTCAATAAATCAATGCTAATTGGTTTTGAAAAATAATAGTCTGCGCCTGTTTCTGTTCCTTCTATACGTGATTCTAAACCATCTTTAGCGGTTAATAAAATAAATGGAATATGCGCAGATTCAATACTGGTTTTTACAATACGACAAAAGTCGATACCATCCATAACAGGCATCATAATATCACTTATTATAAGATCTGGGAAATGTTCTAGAGTTTTTTCTATCGCTTCTTTTCCATCGCCTGCTTCTATTATCCTGTATTGTTGTCCTAGTGATTCCTTTAAGAAAGAACGTAATTCTTCATGATCATCTGCAATTAAAATAAGATTTTCTTTAGGTCTTTTACTTTCTTTATCTATTGACATATCTGTTTCAAGATCAATAGGTAATGCTTGCAGCGTAGCTAAGCTTTCTATTCTTTCAATCGATTCTGTGTTCTTTATCCATTGTTCTTTTTTACTGTATTCAGATCTAATAATCGGTATTGAAACTATAATTTCAGTGCCTTTATTACGTTCGCTATAAACAGCAATATTTCCTTTATGTAAATGAGTAAGTGTCTTAATAAACGCAAGTCCTATTCCGGATCCAAGATGCATGTCTGATACACGATAGTAGCGTTCGAATAAATGAGGCATTGATGCTTTTGATATACCTGTTCCGTTATCTACAATTCTGAAATGAATAAATTTTTCTGAAGAATGATTATTTTTTATTACTAGTTCATTTTCAAACTGTGGTTGAAAATTCTCTAAAGTATCAAGTATTTGTAATTCAATTTTCCCATAGTCTTGCGTATACTTAAATGAATTACTTAGTAGATTGATTATGATTTTTTCTAATACCTGTCTGTCGAACCATACTTCAGTAAATTTGGTATTACCACTAGTTGTAAATGAAATGTTTTTTTGCAGTGCCATTTCACTGAATTCTTCTGCAATTTCATCAATGAAAAGAGATATACTTCCAGGCATTACTTGTAATTTCAGAAATCCTGATTCTGCTTTTCTGAAATCCATTAATTCGTTGATTAATTGCAACAAACGGCTTGCATTGCGTTGAATCACCTGATAGACATGATTGTGTTTTGAGTTTGCATCTTCTTTTAATAGTTTTTCAACAGGACCAGTTATTAAAGATAATGGTGTTCTGAATTCATGGGAAATGTTTGTGAAGAACTGCAATTGCATCTGATGAATTTCTTCCTTCTTTTTGTCTTCGTAACGCTGTAATTGAATATTTCTACGAATCCGATAAAGATAAAAACCTATTGCGGATAAAGCAGTTAAGGCAAGTAAACGAAACCACCAAGTTGACCAAAAGGGTGGAGTTATTATTACAATAATGCTATATCCCTTTTCATTCCAAACACCATCGTTATTAGATGCTTTAACTGTAAAAGTATATCTGCCTGGACTGACATTAGTATAAGAGGCTCGTTGTTCAACGCCAGCAGAGATCCAGTCTTTATCCCAATTCTCTAGTTTATAGATAAAGCGATTATTTTCAGAAGCATTATAATTCAATGCTGCAAATCCAAAAGAAAACGTAGCTTGTTTATAACTTAGTATTAACTCATTGCTAAAGCTTATATCTTGGGGTAGTAATTCGTTTATTCCTCCCGTTATTGTTTTACTCTGAATCTGTAAATCTGTTAATAAAACAGGCGGTATAAAATTATTGACTGTAATATCATTTGGATAAAAACTATTAAAGCCGTTAATTCCTCCAAAATACATTTGTCCATCTCTTGTTTTTAAATAAGCATTGGCTTCAAATTCCATATCTTGTAAGCCGTCTATTGTGTTATATGATCTTACTTTTTTTGTCTTTGGGTTAAGCTGCTTTAATCCATTAGAGGTAGATATCCACAAATTACCATTGTTGTCTTCTTCAATTCCCTTTATAAATAATGATGACAATCCATCTTCAGTCGTAAATATGGAAAAAAGATTTTTACTTTTTTCATATATATATAAACCAGTTTGACCTACCCAGACATTGCCTCTGCTATCAGTAAACAGCACACGTATATCAGGCTTCTTTTCGTCTTGATGAAAATAATGTTCAAACTCGCCTGTTTTTGAGTTTCTTTTGTTTAGTCCTCCATCATCAGTGCCAATCCAGGTATTTCCCTCTTTATCTGAGGTGATAGAAATTATATTTTTACCAGTTATAGTTGTTTTTCCTGAAATACTTTTCTTAACTGCGATAAAGCGATTATTTTTTCTATCAAATTCATGTAAACCGCCATAATACGTACCGATGAGCAGTTTACCAAATTTGTCTTCATGAATACATTGAATATAGTCTGATGTTATAGTGCCATTATTTTCAGGCTTACTTTTATAACGGATGAAATTGTTTTCCTTACTATTATATAGACAGAGTCCACCTCCCCATGTGCCTACCCATAAGTTACCTTCGCTATCTTCTTTAATGTCAATAACTTCATTTGAGCCTATACTTTTTGGGTTAAAAGGGTCGTTTTTATAATATGTAAAACTGTTCAGTTTTCTATTAAATAGATTTAATCCACCACCGTCGGTTCCAATCCATATATTTCCTTTCTTGTCTTCGCAAAATGCTTTTACATCGTTATAGCTTAAACTGTTTTTGTAAGGTTTCTGCCGATAGAGATAAAATTTTTCTGATCCTGGGGTATATAAATTGACTCCACCACGATGGGTTCCAATCCATAGATTCTCTTGTCTATCTTCATACAAAACGGAAACGGTTCGTTGGCTTAAACTATTAGGATTGTCGGGCTGGTATTGATAATTTTTAAAATTGCCATTTTCTATATCAAATTTGTCAAGTCCGCCATTAACAGTGCCTATCCATGTTTCACCTTTCTTAGTTACATAGATTGAACGTACTAGATTACTGCTTATGGAGGATTCATCAGTCGCTTGATGAAGAAATTGTTGTACAGTTCTATATGAAGGGTTAAAAACTATCAATCCATTATCTTCCATTCCAAGTAGAAGCGTTCCGTTTTTATTTTCTGCAATAGAACGTATGGATAGTTTACCTTTAGTTAAAGGTTGTGGATCAATACTAATAAATTCATCTGTATTATTATTATACATATATAAGCCACTTTCTGTTCCCGCCCATAGATTACCCCGACTATCTTCAAAAAAGGTATAGATATTTCGTTCGTTTTCGTTTTTTTTCTTTTTGCAGGCTATCTGTTTAAATGTGTTTTTTTCCTCTGAATAAAGATTGATACCCCCACCTGAAGTTCCTATCCAAATTCTGCCTTTTGAATCCCCGAAAACAGCATGAATATGGTTGCTGCTGATACTTTGTTTGTTTGATGGTTGATGTCTAATCCTTACAAAACGGTTAAGCCTTGGTTCAAAGCGGTTAAGTCCGTTCAATGTGCCAACCCAAATGGTATGACGCTTGTCTTCGTGCAAACTTGTGATATAGTTATCGCTGATACTGAATGTGTCGTTGCTGTTTTTTCGGTAATTAATTATTTGTGACCCATCGTATCGGTTCAATCCATCCCTAGTTCCAAACCAGAGAAAGCCTCTATGGTCTTGCAGAATTGTTTCAATTGTACTATTTGATAGTCCGTTTTCACTTTTTATATGGCGGAAATGAATTGTTGGGGACTGGGAATAGCCTAAAAGGAAGAAAAAAGAGGTGAAAATCGACCAATATATACGTATAGAAAAGGACGAAATAAGCATTGTGAATGAAGAAAACAGCTGCAAAATATTTTTTTATGGTCAAGATAGCACAAATGATTGTTTCAAAAATACCGGCTTTAAAAGAATGATAAATAGAAACAAATTTCTGAATTCTGGGATAAATGACTGAGCAGCGGTCGAATTAGATTTGGACTCTTTAGCAAGACACAGATTTTTAAAATTAAACCCTGAAAAGATGAATTTGAAAAAACGATTGTGGCAAAACGCCCTTGTCATTGTCCTCATTTTAATCAACCATGTCATTTTTGCACAGACCCGAACAATTATAGGTAAGGTCACCGATGCAAGTGGAAGTCCAATTGCTGGAGTTACAGTTGCTGTAAAAGGTAAACAACTAGCCGCTATAACAACCAAAGAGGGAGAATTCAGATTATCAAACATCAATTCAGGGGATGTGCTTTTATTCAGTTCGGAGGGTTTTAACAATTTTGAACAAATAGTTGGGGCGGCTCAAAACATCACGGTTACTCTAACTACTTCTATCTCAAATCTAAACGAAGTTGTTGTGGTAGGATATGGAACATCCCGTAAGCGAGATCTTACAGGGGCTGTTGCAACCGTTTCGTCCAAAGACTTTCAAAAGGGACAGATTTCTACACCCGAGCAAATGATTGCAGGAAAGCTTCCTGGTGTTTCAATTATTTCAAATGGAGGTCAACCAGGTTCGGGTAGTACTATCCGTATAAGGGGTGGGTCATCCATACGTGCTAGTAATGACCCTTTAATTGTTATTGATGGAATTCCTCTTGCAGCGGGGGGTATTTCCGGAGCTGGTAGTCCATTGAGTTTTCTTAACTCAAATGATATTGAATCCTTCACTGTGTTGAAAGATGCTTCGGCTGCTGCGATATACGGAACTAGAGCAGCAAATGGGGTTATTTTAATTACAACCAAAAAAGGGACGGGTGGAAAAATGCGTGTTAATTTCAGTACTTCCTTATCTGCATCAACCATTACTAAGAAAGTTGACGTTTTAAGTGCAGATGAGTTTCGCAGTATTGTTAATGCAAAAGGAACGGCTGCACAAAAGGCTATGTTAGGCACTGCAAATACTGATTGGCAAGATGAAATCTATCAAACCGCGTTGGCTACAGATAATAATATAACATTTAGTGGCGGGATTAAAAATCTTCCTTATCGTTTATCATTGGGATATATTAACCAAAATGGTGTGCTTTTGACCGATAACCTGCAACGTAAATCTGTATCATTAGTGTTAAATCCTACTTTTTTTGACAATCATTTAAAAGTTGATCTCAATTTGAAAGGAAGTTCTCAAGAGACTCGTTTTGCAAATACTGGTGCTATAGGAGGGGCAGTTAGCTTTGATCCTACACAGCCAGTTTATTCCAATAAAAATGATAAGAGATTTGGAGGTTATTACGAATGGCGAGATGCTTCTACTTCCACTGGTTTGGTAAATCTGGTTGGACGAAATCCTCTAGGGCTGCTTAATCAGACACTAAATAAGAGCAATCCTTATAGGAGTATTGGTAACCTTCAACTTGATTATAAATTTCATTTTTTACCCGATTTGAGGGCAAATATGAATATTGGATATGATATATCAGAGGGAAAAGGAACAACATTTGTTTCCGATAGTGCAGCATCTGCTTATGCTGCAGGTGGTGTTGGCGGTCAGAATAATAAGTATAGACAACAGAATTCTAATACTGTATTTGATTTTTATCTGAATTACAATAAATATTTTGATAAAATAAAAAGTAGGGTAGATGCAACTGCAGGTTATTCTTATAATAATTTTCTAACCACCAATTATTTTTATCCTAGCTACAATGCTCGTGGCGTAAAATACCCAAACTCAGATCCTGCTTTTCCTTTTGATAAACCTGAAAATACCTTGGTTTCATTTTTTGGTCGATTGAACTACACATTGAATGACAAGTATCTATTAACTGCCACTTTGCGCAGAGATGGTTCCAGCCGTTTTGCCGGAGAAAATAAGTGGGGTATGTTCCCATCTGTTGCATTTGCATGGAAAATAGCAGATGAAAAAATGCTTGCTTCATCCAAAGTTGTTTCTGACTTGAAATTAAGAATTGGGTATGGTGTAACAGGGCAGCAAGATGGGATTAATAACTATGACTTTCTTTCATTCTATAGTTTAAGTTCTCCAAATGCCAGCTACCAGTTTGGTAATACTTACTATCAGATGTATCGACCAGGAGCATACAATCCAAACATTAAATGGGAAGAAACCACTACAGCTAATATTGGACTTGATTTTGGATTTTTCAATAATCGTATAAATGGTAGCATTGATGTTTATCATAAAAACACAACAGATTTACTCAACAGTATACCTCAACCTGCTGGTACAAATTTCTCTGCTTTTTTTATTGCCAACGTTGGGAGTATGGAGAATAAAGGTGTCGAGTTTAACATCAATGCCGAACCAGTCAAATCAAGTACATGGAATTGGGAAGCAGGATTTAATATAACATACAACAAAAATAAAATAACTAATTTAACCGTAGTACCCAAAGATGCAACATACAGAGGTATACAAACAGGCGGAATAGCCGGGGGTATCGGTGGTGGTTTTTCACAAATACAACAGGTAGGATATAGTAGAAATACATTTAACCTTTACCAGCAAGTTTATGATTCTAAAGGCAATCCAGTTGAAAATGTTTTTGTAGATGTAAATGGAGATGGCATTATAAATCAAGATGATCTTACTAAATCAAAAAGTGCTGTCCCTGACCTATTCATGGGATTCAGTTCTAATTTAAGCTATAAGCGATTTTCTGCAGGGTTTGTGTTAAGGAGTAGTATTGGCAACTATCTTTATAATAACGTACATAGTAATAACGGTAATGGTTTACAGATATTTGGTAATTATGTACTATACAATGCGTCTTCAAATTATCTCGCTACTAAATTTAATGGTAATAGTAATAATCTATTGAGTGATTATTATATTCAAAACGCCTCCTTCTTGCGTATGGATAACCTTACGTTTGGCTATGATGCTGGAACAATATTTAATAAAAAGGCTACACTTCGTTTAAATGCATCTGTACAAAACGTATTTGTGTTGACAAAATATGAAGGTCTTGATCCAGAAATAAGTTGGGGTGTTGATAATACTATATATCCACGCCCTCGCATTTTTACTATGGGTCTTAATCTAAACTTTTAAACTCATTTATTAGAAAACTGAAAAAAAAGTATATGAAACAAAATCTTCTTAAATCAACAGTGATGGTTCTTGCAGCATTAGCTGTATTATCAAGCTGTGTCAAAAAACTTGATCTTGTTCCGATAAACGATGTTACAGTTGATGCAGTTTATAAATCACCACTTGGTTATAAGCAGGCATTATCTAAAGCTTATGGTGCATTTGCATTAACAGGAAATTCAGGAGGTGGGGGTAGTCCTGATGTATCACCTCAGATCATTGCAGATGAAGGAAACTCAGATTTTCTTCGTCTTTATTGGAACTTGCAGGAATTAACAACAGACGAAGCTGCTTGGACCTGGCAAAATGATGCAGGTGTGCGTGGATTGAAAGAAATGAGCTGGTCATCATCTAATCCAATTGTTGCAGGACTTTATTATCGTTCTTTTTTTCAAATAACTGTATGTAATGATTTTATAAAACAGTCCAGTGATGAAAAGATTAGGGAACGTGGTTTTACTGGGAATGATGCAGCTGCAATAAAGCGTTATAAAGCCGAAGCAAGATTCCTGCGCGCTTATCAATATTGGGTATTAATGGATTTGTTTGGTAAGCCGCCATTTGTGGATGAGAATACACCAATTGCAACTGGTTTGCCTAAACAAATAAGCCGCGCAGAACTATATAATTATATTGAATCTGAATTAAAGGCTATCGAACCTGAGCTTGCAGATGCAAAAACAAATGAGTATGGCAGGGTAGACAAAGCCGCCGCATGGGCATTGCTTGCACGATTGTATATCAATGCAAAAGTATATACTGGTAAGGAAAAAAATACTGAGGCTATTACAAGTTGTCAAAAGATAATACAAGCAGGTTATTCTTTGCATCCAAATTATCGCAATCTCACTACTGCAGACAATCATCTAAATACAGATGAAAATATTTTAACTATCAATTACGACGCACGATATACCCAAAATTGGGGAGGCACAACTTATTTAACTCATGGCCCTGCGGGAGTTCCTGGAAGTATTTCAGGCACAAATGGTAATTGGGGTGGATTGCGACATACAGAACAGTTTGTAGACCTCTTTTCTGATGCTTCAGGAAACACAGATACTCGAGCGCAATTTTATACATCAGGTCAAAATAAAGTTATGTCTGATCTTTATGTAGGTTCTGATGGTTACTCGTCATCTAAATTCAGAAATAAAACAAGAACAGGTGCACCAGCACCAAATGCCGATCCGAATGGGAATTGGACTGATATTGATTTTCCATTATTCCGTCTAGGTGAGATATATCTTATTTATGCAGAGGCTGTTTTGAGAGGTGGAACTGGCGGAAGTAGTAGTCAAGCATTAAGTTATATCAATCAATTACGCAGTCGTGCATATAATGGAAGCAATATAGGTAATATTTCTGCAGGTGACCTTACACTTGATTTTATTTTAAAGGAACGTGGACGAGAGCTTTATTATGAAGCACATAGAAGAACTGATCTTATTCGTTTCGACAAATTTACCTCATCATCATATTTGTGGGCATGGAAAGGCGGTGTGGTAGCTGGAAGAGCAGTAGATGCTAAATATAATATTTTCCCTTTACCAGCCACAGATTTGTCATCTAATCCTAATTTGAATCAGAACACTGGTTATTAAGATTAATTCAAACAAAAACGTAACAAATGAAAAATATTATAAACAGTTTATTGGTAATTGTAATACTTAGTATGACTTTACTTGCATGCAAAAAAGATATTACTCAAACTATTAAGTCCGATGGTATAGCTCCTGTTGTTAAATTGGGGTCAACAACAGTTGAGCTAACATCGGCAACTGCTACAGATACAGTTTCAGTAATTAACTGGTCAAGAGCTGACTTTGGTTACAAAGCAGCTGTTAGCTATACAGTTGAATTGGTAAAAGCTGGAACTTCTTTCAACGCTGGTAAAAAGGTAAATGTTGGTAATGCTGCACAACTCAAATATACCGGGGCTGTTTTGAATGAAGCCGCAATTGGTCTAGGTATTGCTGCGGGTACAACTGGTGTAATTGATATACGTATCAAATCTTCATTGAGCGATTCAACTTATATTTATTCTGCTGTTGCAAAACTTACTGTAACAACATATCAGGTAGATTTTCCGGCATTAATTGTGCGTGGGGGTAATAGTTGGATAACGCCTTCAGCAAGGTCTAAAGGATTTGTATTGACATCACCCAATTACGATGGTAAATATGAGGGATATATTTATTTGCCTAATGCAGATGGTTGGGGGGGTGATGCTTTAAAATTGGAAGTACAAAGTACAGGGGTTCAATATGGCTGGGGTGGAAGTAGTACAACCATGGCTGCAGGATCATCTGGTAATTTATGGTTTACTCCTGCCCCTAATTATATGAAAGTTAATGCAGATGTAAATACAGGAACTGTAAACTTTACACCTGTAAAATTCTATTTATCTGGCGACCATAACGGATGGAGTACTTCGGCAACCCCTATGACGTTTAATGCAGTAACCAATCAGTGGGTTGCAACAAACGTAAGTTTTACAGCGGGAAATAAATTTGTATTTACGAGTAATGGTGGTTATGATATTAGTTATAAAGTAAATTCAGAGGGGAAAGTAGTATATGCTGGTCCGCCAAGTTGGGCAGGGTCAGATATAAATGCACCTGGAACAGGTACTTATACTGTTATATTAGATATGAGTGCTGGTGACGGTAGGTATACCTATAAAATCCAATAATCTGTATGCGGAACATTTGTATCCTTTCACTTTTTCTACTTTTCTCAATTTTTAATACAATTGGTTGTAGCAAGAAAAAGAATGTAATAGAACCAGCTACTGAACCACCTATTGTTGAATCTAATTTTGCAAAAGGTGCTGATATAAGTTGGATTACTGAAATGGAAGCATCTGGTAAAAAGTTCTATAATGCAGCAGGTGTGGAAACTGAATGTTTTGCCTTGATGAAATCTCTAGGGATGAATACTATACGTTTAAGGGTATGGGTCAATCCTAGTCCTGCTTGGAATAATGCAGCAGACGTAGTATCTAAGGCAGTTAGAGCAAAAAATTTGGGTATGAGAGTAATGATTAATTTTCATTACAGTGATACATGGGCGGATCCCGGACAACAAACAAAGCCAGCTGCATGGGTATCAATGAGTTTTACAGAAATAAAAAGTGCATTAGCTATTCATACAGTTGATGTCTTAAATCAATTAAAGGCAGCCGGAGTAACACCTGAGTGGGTTCAGGTGGGTAACGAAACAAATAATGGATTGTTATGGCCAGATGGAAAAGCTTCGACAAGCATGAGTAACTATGCTCAACTCATAAATGCTGGATATGATGCTATTAAGTCAGTTTTTGTCAATGCAAAAGTTATAGTTCATGTGTCCAATGGATGGGATAATGAATTATTTAAATGGAATATAGGTGGTCTGATAAGTAACGGAGCAAAATTTGATGTAATTGGTATGTCTTTGTATCCTTCATTTGGTGGCGCGGGTTACACAAGTTATAACCAACAGTGTCTTTCCAACATGAATGATATGATTACACGCTTTAATAAAGAAGTGATGGTGGTAGAAGTTGGGATGCCATGGGATAGTGCCCCTGAATGTAAATTATTTCTTACTGATCTTATAGCAAAAGTAAAATCTATCAGTAATAATAAAGGGTTAGGCGTACTATATTGGGAACCACAAACTTATGGCGGATGGAATGGGTACTCACTTGGTGCTTTTGATAAAAGTGGTAAGCCAACAATTGCAATGGATGCATTTAAAGATTAATCTATTGTGAAATCTTATCAAAAAATTAGAAATAAAAATATGATTCATAAGAGTCATTATAGCAATTTATGGATCTCTTTAATGCAAGAAACATTTAAAAGTATTTGTCTATTCATTAATTGGTGATAATTAATAAGGAAAACATAAATACATGCTAGTTATCTGAATGAAAAGCACCTCTTAATATTATTTAAGTAAACTAAAAAATGAAAAGAATACAACTTGTTTTTCAAGTAATAGCTTTGGTTTTTTGCCTTAGTGGTTTTGCGCAGCGCAAACAAGTGAATTTAGATGATAATTGGAAATTTATGTTTGGTCATGCTGCTAATCCTGAAAAAGATTTTAATTATAGTATTAAAACTATATTTTCTAAATCTGGAGGTGCATCTGGTACGGCTATTGATCCAAATTTTAATGACAGCAACTGGCGTACACTTGATTTGCCACATGATTGGGCAGTGGAATTACCTTTTGTAAAAGTTGATAATTCAGATGTAGAAAGTCACGGATTTAAACCTGTTGGTGGTTTGTTCCCAGCAACAAGTATCGGATGGTATCGTAAACAATTTAAAGTTGCGAAAGCTGATTCAGGACGAAGATTTCAAATACAATTTGATGGAATATTTCGTGATGCAAATGTTTGGATCAATGGCTTTTATTTGGGAAATAACAAGAGTGGTTATATAGGTGTGAATTATGATGTGACTGATTTTCTCAACTTCGACCACGAAAATGTTATTGTAGTACGTGTAGATGCCACGCAATATGAAGGGTGGTTTTACGAAGGAGCCGGTATTTATCGTCATGTATGGCTGAATAGTTATCCTTCATCACACATAGCTACTGATGGTGTATTTGCTTATTCCAATTTCAATGGTACAAAAGCCACATTAAATATTGATGTTAGTTTAATAAATGAATACAGTAATCAATTTGATTATTCAGTTTCAAGTTATCTTACTGATAGGGTAGGTAATAAAATTGTTACATCAAAAGAATACCAGATTACCTTAAAGGAGCTCGAAGAAAAAACTATTAAGCATTCACTAAATGTCAATAATCCAATTTTATGGTCAATAGATAATCCTTATCTGTATAGAATAGTAGTAGAGTTAAAGCAGAACGGGAAAGTAATTGATCAGCAGAAACTGCGTTTTGGATTTCGAACAATCGAAATTAAGTCTAATGGAGTTTTTCTCAATGGTAAGCGTATAAAAATATATGGAGCAAATAACCACCAAGACCATGCTGGAGTCGGTAGTGCTTTGCCAGATTATTTGCATTATTACCGTATAGGTTTATTGAAAGAAATGGGGATTAATGCATATCGGACTAGTCATGGTGCACCTACTCCTGAGTTGTTAGATGCCTGTGATAGTTTGGGTATGTTGGTAATGAATGAACAGCGTTTACTTAATAGTGGTGCTGAGTATATTGATCAATTTGATAGATTGATTAAACGAGATCGAAGCAGAACTTCTGTTTTTATGTGGAGTATTGGAAATGAAGAGGGATGGATTCATACAAATTCATTTGGTAAGCGTATTGCTGAAACACTTATAGCTAAACAAAAAAAATTAGATCCTACTAGAACATGTACTTATGCTGCTGATTTAGAGAATGTTTATAAGGGTATAAATGAAGTAATTCCTGTTCGTAGTTTTAACTACAGACATTTTGCAGTAGAAGATTATCATAAAGATCATCCTAATCAACCGATAATTGGAACAGAAATGGGAAGTACAGTTACTACTCGTGGTGTACTAGAAAAAGATTCGTTACGTGCTTATTTGCCCGATCAGGATATCACAGCTCCATGGTGGGCAAGTCGCGCTGAAGAGTGGTGGAAGCTAGCAGCAATCAATGATTATTGGTTAGGGGGCTTTATATGGACTGGATTCGATTACCGTGGAGAACCAACCCCATATAAATGGCCCAATGTTAATTCACACTTTGGAGTGATGGATATGTGTGGGTTTCCCAAAAATATTTATTACTACTATCAAAGCTGGTGGACTGATAAAGATGTTTTACATATTTCTCCGCATTGGAATCATCATAACGAATGGGGACAACCAAAAAAACAAATTGATGTATGGGTAAACAGTAATGCAGATAATGTAGAGTTATTTCTAAACGGGAAAAGTTTAGGAAAAAAAGATATGCCAATAAACGGTCACTTAGAGTGGAAAGTTGAATATGAACCTGGTATTTTAGAGGCAGTTGCAAATAAAAAAGGGAGACAGTTAAAATCTAAAATTGAAACTACTGGTGTGCCAAATGAAGTAATACTAACACCTTATAAGACTACTTTATTGGCGGATGGTAAAGATGTAACAATTGTAAATGTATCTGTAATAGATAAAGAAGGCCGTGAAGTACCTAATGCTGATAACCTCATAAGATTTAATTTAAAAGGAGATGCAAAAATTATTGGTGTGGGTAATGGAGATCCTAGTAGTCATGAACCAGATATTTGTCAAGGTGGTTTATGGCAAAGAAGCTTATTTAATGGAAAATGTCAATTAATAATTAAATCTGGCACAAAAGAAGGTGGTTTTAAAATTGAAGCTACCTCCCCTAATTTATCTACAGGTTATACTGATATTATTATGGTGTCACCAGAAAAGGTAAATACAATTGTAATTGATAATAAGTACATTTTAAAAGATGAAATAGCTAAGCCATTAATTGTTGATAAAATGCTTGGTGCTGATATTTCATTTTTACCTGAATTAGAAGATGGGGGTATTAAATTTTCAGATAATAATATTTCAGGTGATGCTATAGCTATTCTTAAAAAACATGGTTTTAATTATATCAGACTACGTGTATTTAATAATCCCCAAAGTCCTGATGGTTACTCACCTAATAAAGGATTTTGCAACTTAGATTATACTAAGAAGATGGCAAAACGTATAAAAGATGCAGGAATGAATCTTTTACTTGATTTTCATTATAGTGATAATTGGGCAGATCCTGGAAAACAGATAAAACCTGCTGCATGGAAGAATCTATCTTTTGATGATCTAAAGGCATCATTATACGAATATACTAAGTTAGTAATAATGGAGTTGGAACAACAAGGTACTCCACCCGATATGGTTCAAATTGGTAATGAAATCAATCATGGTATTCTTTGGCCTGATGCTGATGTGAGAAACATCAACAATTTAGCACAAATATTAAGTGCTGGAATTTTAGCAGTAAAAACTGTCAATCCCAAAATCCAAATAATGTTACATGTAGCATTAGGTGGGCAAAATCATGAATCAGAATTCTTCATTGATAATATGCTTTCTAGAGGCGTGAAATTCGATGTAATAGGCCAGTCATATTATCCAAAATGGCATGGCACTTTAAGTGATCTTCAAAATAATTTAAATAGATTGATTCAAAAGTATGATAAGGATATAATTGTCGTTGAATATTCAGAAAAAAAAGAAGAGGTAAATGCAATAGTTTTTGGTTTACCTAATGGTAAAGGAAAGGGTACATGTATTTGGGAGCCATTGAATACATGGGAAAAACTTTTTGATAATAATGGGTATTCAAATAATTTATTGAATTTATATGATTTGTTTTCCATCAAATACCTTAATAACAAATGAAGCTTAAAGAAAGAGTCAATAAAATATTTGTAAAACATTATCAAGAAAATCCACAAATCATAATTTTTTCACCAGGTAGGATTAATTTAATTGGAGAACATATTGACTATAATAACGGTTTTGTACTACCAGGTGCAATAACAAAAGGAGCCTATTTTGCTGTTTCCTTAAGAGATGATGATATTGTAAATATTTATGCTCATGATTTAAATAGCACATTTACTACAGAGATTAATCAATTGCGGCCAAGTCAAAATCAAAAATGGGCAAATTATATTTTGGGCTCCCTTGTGCAAATTTTAAAAAGAGGGGTTTTTTTAAAGGGATTTAATGCTGTCTTATTAAGTGAAGTTCCAATCGGTGCTGGTTTGTCGTCTTCTGCTGCAATTGAATGTGCCACAATCTATGCTTTTAATGAATTGTACGATACTAAATTCGAAAAGTTAGAGATGGTTAAAATGGCTCAACTTGCTGAACATGAATATGCTGGTGTTGAATGTGGCATCATGGATCAATTCTCGAGTATGATGGGCAAAAAAGATCATTTAATAAAAATTGATTGTAGAAGCTTAGATTACTCATATATCCCATTAAATTTAAAAAATTTAAAAATTGTTTTATTAGATACTGGTGTCAAACATTCCCTTGCTTCATCGTCATATAATGATAGAAAAAGAAAATGTGAACAAGCTATTGATTTATTAAATGAAAATGATATTACTAGTTTAAGAGACGTTTCTATAGAAATGCTTCAAAAAATTAAAGATAAATATCCGAATATCTATCAGCCATGTTCATACGTTATTGAAGAAATTGATCGAGTAAATCAAGCATGTGATTATTTACAAAAAGGTGATTTATCTAGCTGTGGGAATTTATTATATCAATCACATTTTGGACTTCGTGATTTATATGAAGTGAGTAGCACTGAACTTGATTTCTTAGTTGAAGCAGTAAAAAATAAAGCTGGAGTTTTTGGTGCTAGAATGATGGGAGGGGGATTTGGTGGTTGTACAATTAATATTATCGAGGAACATTTTATTGATAATCTATATTCGACTATAGCATTAGAATATGAAAAAAAGTTTAATGTTCCGCTAAAAATGTATATAACTGAATTATCTGATGGCACAACTATTTTAAATTAGTACCAATGAGTAATTTATTTTCTTTAAATGATCATCCTCATAAACGACTAAATATTTTAACTGGTGAATGGGTTTTGGTGTCACCACATCGATCAAAACGTCCTTGGTTAGGTAAAACAGAAAAAAATGAAAATTTAGATCTACCTGCGTATGATCCTACTTGTTATTTGTGTCCGGGTAATAAACGTTCAAGTGATGAAATTAATCCAGCATATACAGGGCCTTATGTTTTCCAAAATGATTTTCCAGCGTTATTATCAGAAACCCCTGAAGGAGCTACAAATGATTCATTGTTACAAGCCTTTTCTCAAAAAGGAATATGTAAGGTTATCTGTTTTTCAGAAAGTCATAATAGGCCGCTTTCAATGATGGATATAAATGAAATAAAAATAGTTGTTGATACATGGCAAAATGAATATCATGAAATTTCAAAATTACCTTGGGTTAGGTATATTCAAATATTTGAAAATAAGGGGGAGATTATGGGGTGTAGTAACCCTCATCCACATGGACAAATTTGGGCTCTTAATGATATTCCACAAGAAATAGTAAAAGAAACAAAATCACAGAAAGACTATTTTTTAAAATATTCTCGAAGCCTGTTATTAGATTATTTAGATCTAGAGTTAGAAAAAGAAGAACGAGTCGTTTTTTCAAATCAAAGCTTTAGTGTTATCGTTCCATTTTGGGCTGTTTGGCCATTTGAGACTATTATTATAAGTAAAAAGCATGTTCATAGTATTTTGGAATTTAATGAAGAAGAAAAATTCCATTTATCAATGGTTGTTAAAAGACTTACACAGGTTTATGATAAATTATTTAATTGCTCATTTCCATATTCCGCAGGAATGCATCAGGCACCAGTTAACGGTGAGGTGAATGTTGAATGGCATTGGCATATGCATTTTTATCCACCTCTTTTAAGGAATTCACAGATAAAAAAATTTATGGTAGGTTATGAAATGTTAGCAAATCCACAACGTGATATTACTCCTGAGTTTGCTGCTTCTCAACTAAGAGATTTATACAATACATTTTTTAAGAATAACTAGCAATGATGAAAAAGCCCAGAATACTTGTAACTGGTGGATTAGGATATATTGGGTCTCATACAGTTGTAGAACTTCAAGACGAAGGCTATGAAGTAATAATAATCGATAATTTGAGTAATTCAAATTTAAAGACATTAGACAATATTTTTAAAATATCAGGAATTATTCCTGTGTTTTATAATATTGATATGCTAAATCATGATGCATTAAGAAGTGTATTTATTCAAGAAGCAAAATTTGATGCTGTAATTCATTTTGCAGCATATAAAGCTGTCGCAGAGTCGGTAAAATATCCATTAAAGTATTATAAAAATAATATTGGATGTTTATTGAACTTACTCGATTGCATGATTGAATTTAATACCAATAACATAGTGTTTTCATCATCAGCAACTGTTTATGGTGATGTGGATGAACTTCCTGCATTAGAAACCTCTCCTTTAAAACCATCATTATCTTCTTATGGTAGTACAAAACAATTTGGTGAAGATATTTTACAAAAAACAACTTCAGTTTCAAGTATTAATGCAATTTCTTTGAGATATTTTAATCCGGTTGGTGCACATCAATCTTCATTTTTAGGGGAGTATCCCAATGGTATTCCTAATAATTTGATGCCATATATTACGAGAGTTGCTTTGGGTGAATTAGACAAACTGATTGTATATGGGAATAATTATAATACACTTGACGGCACTTGCATTAGGGACTATATTCATATTACTGATTTAGCACATGCACATATTAAAAGCTGTAAAAGACTTATTGGTCAAAGTAACATGAGTAAATATGAAAACTTTAATATAGGAACTGGTCAAGGATATTCAGTATTGCAAGTTATTAAGGCTTACGAAGATTATAATAACATAAAAATAAATTACGAAATAGGACCAAGAAGAGAAGGTGATACGCCAATTTTATTTGCTAATACCAATTTGGCAAAGACTAAGCTTGGTTGGGAGTCAAAATTAAGTCTTAAGGATATTGTTACCTCAGAATGGAAATGGAGCATGTATTTATCAAAAAATATCTAAAATAATGGAACTAAAATTTATCGACTATCTCATAATTCTAATTTATTTTTTATTTGTAATCATCATTGGGGCTGTACTTAAAAGAAAGATTAAGACGTCTAATGATTTTTTAATGAGTAATAAGACAATACCACTTTGGATTACTTCATTGGCTTTTGTTTCAGCAAACTTAGGTGCACAGGAAGTATTAGGAATGGCAGCAAATGGTGCTAAATATGGTTTATATACAATGCATTTTTATTGGCTAGGCGCATCTTTAGCAATGATATTTTTAGGTGTATTCATGATGCCTTTTTATTATGGTAGTAAAGCTAGATCTGTTCCAGAATATCTTGTTTTAAGATATGATGAAAAAACAAGAGGGTTTAATGCTCTAACATTTGCAATAATGACAATATTTTCATCTGGAGTTTCTTTGTATGCTCTGGCAATGTTATTAAATGTAATTCTCGGATGGGATTTTGATTTATCAATTTTGATGGCTGCTGGAGTTGTTTTAATATATACTTTTCTAGGTGGACTTACAAGTGCTGTGTACAATGAAGTTTTACAATTTTTTTTAATTGTTTTGGGTGTCGCACCATTAATTTATTTTGGACTTGAAAAATGTGGCGGAATTGAGGGGATAATTAATAATGTCGATAATGCAAAATTGCATGTATGGAAAGGTATGAGTAGCGTTTCTACCAATCCAATGGGTGTTGATACATTTAGTCTTGTATTTGGGCTTGGATTTGTTTTAGCATTTGGTTATTGGTGTACTGATTTTTTGGTAGTTCAGCGGGCAATGATTTCAAAAAATTTGAATGATGCACAACGAACACCAATTATAGCAAGTATTCCAAAAATATTTATGCCAATTATTGTAATACTTCCTGGTATTATTATACTTGCTCTTCAAAAACTTTTTACTGGTTATGAGTTGCCAACTAATTCAAGTGGACAGACCGATTACAATATGGTTTTGCCTACCTTACTTGGACAATTATACCCTAATGGGATTTTGGGAGTAGGTATTACTGCTTTGATTGCATCATTTATGTCTGGTATGGCGGGTAATGTTACAGCATTTAATACTGTATTTACATTTGATATCTATCAAGCATACATAAAGAAAAATGCATCGGAAAAGCACTATTTGAATGTTGGAAAAATTACAACGGTAATTGGAGTTATTTTATCAATTGCTACTGCATATATTGCAAGAGGGTACAATAGTATTATGGATTTATTACAACTTGTTTTTAGTTTTGTAAATGCTCCACTATTTGCAACTTTCTTCCTTGGCATGTTTTGGAAACGAACAACATCAAATGGGGCTTTCTGGGGTTTAATAATTGGTACTATATCTGCAGCGCTAACTCATGGTTTAACAGTTGCAGAGGGAAAAGGGGGTTGGTTATTTAATATGCATACTTTTTATTCAGGTACTAGCCAGGCATTCAACATTGCATGGATTGCATTTCTTGTTTGTTTTATATCTACATTAGTTATTAGTCTCTTTACTAAACCTAGAGAAGAGGATAGTTTAATTGGATTGGTTTATTCTCTTACACCTCGACAAAATGATAAAGAGAAGATATGGTATAAAAATCCTTTAATTATGGGTTTGCTGGTACTAGTTTTAACAATCATTTTGAATATAATCTTTTATTAAATGCTTAATTAATGAATAAATTTTTAGACCTAAGATTTGTTATCGGATTGTTTTTTTTAATAATTGGAACGTTATTGTTAATATATCATTTTCTCTTTACAAAAAGTAAAGATGTAGAAAATCTATATTGTGGATATCTATTTGTAATATTTGGATCTATATTCTTAATAATCAGTAATAAATCCAATGAAAATAATTAACTAAGGTTTTCATACTTTCTATTTGCAATATCAATTGGTATAAATAAACAATAATACTTATCAGATAAAAAATAACACTTCCATATTTCATTTAAGTATGCTAAAGAAATGTTTTTCAATTCTTATAATGATATTGATAAGTCACTTGTTAACAGTTGCACAACAGTTCAAACCTGACGATTTTACTATAATAAGAAAAATTCGAAGGGCACAAATCAATGATCCAATTCGTCCCACTTGGCATCTTTCGATTGCTGAAGGATTTGGAATGCCTTTTGATCCCAATGGTGCCATTTTTAAAGATGAAGTATATCATTTATGGTATTTGTATCAGGCAGAGCAAGGACATCATTGGCAGCATCTTTCCAGTATCGATCTTTTTCACTGGCGTTGGCATGCAAATGATCTGAAGCACAATGACGGTGATCCGGATGAAGGTATTTTTAGTGGTAATGCATTTCTTGCAAATGATGGGAATGTGGTAATGGCTTATCACGGTCTTGGCACTGGAGGGAATTGTGTAGCATACAGCAGTGATGCAAATCTTAATGTTTGGCAGAAGCCGAAAACAAATCCAGTTGCCAAGCCTGGGTGGGACCCACATATGTGGGTTGAAGACAATAAGTATTTTCAGATCTCAGGTGGTGAACCTGTTTCTTCCGGTAAACCTAATCCACCAGTACTTTATTCTGGTGCTGATTACAAACAATCATTAAATTGTATTGGGAATTTCATGACCCATGACATGCCTGACGTTGATTGGTTTGAAGATGTTTCTTGTCCTGATTTTTTTAAACTCGATGACAAGTGGGTATTGCTTTGCATAAGTCATTCAAGAGGTGCTCGCTACTATATCGGCACGTGGGATGGTAAACAGTTCAAACCAGAATCTCATCATCGGATGAATTGGCCTGGTGGTACTATGTTTGCGCCTGAAACACTGCTTGATAATAAAGGGAGAAGAATCATGTGGGCATGGGTACTAGATAGAATGTCTGGAGTTTCAAGTGGCAATATGTCAATGCCACGTGTGCTCACTCTATCAAAAGATAAAAATTCATTGAATATTGAACCGCCAAAAGAAATCGAATTACTGCGATATGATCAGAAGGAGGAGAAAGGATTTCGGGTGAATGCAGGTGAGCAAGTGACTTTGAACAACATTTGCGGAAATGTAATGGAAATGGAAATCGTCATCGATCCGGGAAATGCCAAAATATTCGGAGTAAAGGTACTAGCATCAGCAGATGGACTGGAGCAGACCCCTGTTATAATTGATCGAAATAAAAATATACTTCAAGTTGATATTCGAAAATCAAGTCTTAGTAAACCACAATACAACGAGTTTGCCATGGCATTTGCTTCACCTGATCCCAATAATAATCCTGTTGTTGAAACACAGGATGCACCTTTTGAGTTGAAAAAAGGTGAGATGGTCAACCTAAAAATATTTCTTGACAAATCAATATTGGAAGTATTCGCTAATGGTCGACAATGTGTCACACAAGTACTTTATCCAACTAAAAATGATGCTTTGCATATTCAGATATTTAGTGATGATGCGCCAATAAGAGTTAACTCAATAAAATCCTGGAAGCTATTTCCTACAATGCAGTGGTAATATTAAAAAGAGTAAAAAATCAACAATTCGTGGCAGTTATTAACTATTCTAAATTAGATTTCTTCTTTAATTAAATTATGTCAATTCATTTATCAATGATTGAATACTATTGCCTAGAAACCAATTCAAAAAATTAAATGGTACATTATCGCAATATAATAACTCTTGTTTTTAGTTTAATTCTATTTAGCCTAAATGCGATTTCACAAATAAACTATGTTAAAAGAAATTATGAAATCTGGGATAATTGTCCAGCCCAAAATAGGGGCAAGGATTTTACAATCATAAAAGCAGATGGTTATCCTTTTGATAAGGATTGGGAATCTGAATCTTACCCTATTGGTAATGGGTATATGGGTGCCAATATATTTGGAAGAACTGATATTGAGCGTATTCAAATCACTGATAAAACACTAGCAAATGAAGGTTTATATGGTTTTGGAGGTTTGACAAGTTTTTCTGAAACATACTTGGAATTTAATCACAAGAATGTAAAAAACTATAAGCGTTCTTTATCATTAAATGAAGCAATATTATATGTTAGTTACGAAAGTAATGGTGTGCAATATACTAGAGAGTATTTAGCAAACTACCCTGACAATATTATTGCTATAAAATTAAGTGCAAATCAAAAAGGGAAAATATCGTTTAAATTAAAGTCTGAAATTCCCTATTTAAAGGGGCAAGAAGAAAAAAATGTCAAGACTGGAAAAACTTTGGCCGAAAAAGATATAATAACCCTATCAGGAAATATTTCGCATTTTAATGTCAATTATGAAAGTCAAATAAAATTAATAAATCAGGGGGGGATTTTAATAGCAAGAAATGCTGAGGGAATATCTGAAATTGAGGTTTTGAATTCAAACGCTGTTGTGTTGTTTATTGCCACGGGCACAAACTATAAATTAAGTGATAAGATATTCTTAGAGGAAATAAATAACAAAAAATTAGACGTTACTATTTTCCCACATGAACATGTATCGAAATTGATTAAAAGTGCTGCTGAGAAAGGATTTGATGTAATTAAAGAAAATCATCTAAAAGATTATCAAAAACTTTTTTCTAGAGTCAATCTGATTCTGTCGCCAGAGAAACCAAGAGAACCAACCAAGACAATTCTTCAGCAATATAAAAGCGGCAGTAGCAATGTTTATTTAGAAGAGTTGTTATTTCATTACGGTAGGTATTTATTGATTTCATGTTCAAGACCAGGTACATTACCTTCTGGACTTCAGGGTGTGTGGAGTCAGTATGCTGTGACTCCATGGACGGGT
>JACCDO010561888.1_pt1 | contig 22891 bp, 14 predicted proteins | sample 7446101 | NCBI WGS metagenome assembly JACCDO01 (sample SAMN15323440, study PRJNA562643) | freshwater metagenome | isolation source: river surface water | place: USA:Blue River Watershed | collected 2017-08-16
CTGTTGTTGTTGAATGATTCAATCTCGAGATTAATTATGATGAATTATTCGGCGTGTGCAAGTGCAAGTGCAACATAACCCTAACCTAACCCTAACCCTAACCTAACCTAACCCTAACCTAAACCTAACCTAACCCTAACCCTAACCTAAACCTATAGCCGTTATGTATACAAAAAAGATCAGAAAATTACATACGATATCAATCATATCATCATTCAACATCATACTTACATACATTACAAATCATTTCACTTTACAAATCAACTATACTGAAGCATTTTTGTACTATTTACTTTCATACTTATCATTTCAACAACCATGTGAATAGGGCATATCATGGAGACTATTCTATTCAGTTACGTAAAACATGAATCGTATCATCGTTCTAGATAATTCTTTCATATGTGATACATTATTTCACTTTATTAATCAACAATACTGAATCAATCATGTTCGTACGATTCAATTGCATACTAATTATTTCGGATACCATTTGACACATCAATATATAATCAATAGATAATATAATATTTAACTATTACTAAAACGATTAATATATTAACAGTTATTTTGAATTAATTTTAAGTACTCAATTTCAGTCTTAAAGTGGAAAATCATATAATAAGTAAATATTTATTTATTGATTAGTAAACAAATATATTTCTAATCTTTAATAATAATTTAATAATAATTTAATAAGTTTTTCATTTAAAGATCATACATGGGATTTTTATCATCCTTTTTATCTTTTCCTGAATAATGTGAATATATTAACGATGGTCTTATATTCTCGGATGGTCTAACAGAAATATTAGTTGGATGAGGTTGATTATCATTAAATCCTGAATTATTTCCAGTTTCTGGTATATAATATAAAGATTTTTTTCGATTTGCTTTCGTTTTTGGTTTCTGTTGTAATGGATTATTTGTAGTACCACTACTAGAAGTAGCAGCAGCAGCAATCATTTCACCTTGTTCATGATGTGATTTATTTGAACCAAATTGTGAAACACTTTGACTAAAATTTCGAATTGAACCACTAAAATTAGTATATGTTTCATTCCATCGAGCATATGCACCAGTAGCTTTTCTACCTTTTCGTCGAATGTAACGAATATATCCACCATAAAAACAACCAATCATTATAACAGCAGTACAAACTGATGCAATAATAATATATGTTGTAAAATTACTTACTTTAGTTGCAGGTCCAAAAGTTGATGGTGCAGATGGTGCAATAGATAAACTTAATGGAGTAGCCTCGGTAATAATTGTAAAACCAACAACTGAAACATTTTTTAATGGTTGACAAGCTAAGGAATGAGCAAAATACTGTAAAATATCAGTAAAATTATCACTATATGGATAAATACTTTGTTCCAATGTATAAATATAATAATCATATTGAGAATAAAATAATCTTCTTCCACTACCAACATATGAATTAAAAAAATATATATTTGTCTCAATATCAGTACTAATATATGGTGGTCGCGCAATTATTGGTAAATATGAATAATCATGATTAGCCTCTGATTTTATTTCAACATTATTAGAATTTATTCCATCTAAAATTGATGATATACTTTGTTTCAATGTATCAATTGTAGATGCTGATTTATAAAAATCTGAACTATTTAAATAAGCAACTTCGAATTGAACTGTAAAGTATGAAAAAGATCCTTGTAACATTTCAGTGGGTTGGGATGTTGGTATACGTGTTGGAGAACCTGATGGTAAAAATGTTGGAACAGATTCTGATGGAAAAAAGGTTGGATTAAAAGTTGGTTCGATTGTTGGAGTTATGGTAGGTATTTCACTTGGAATTGCAGTTGAAGGAACTGAAGTTGGTATATTAGTTGGATTATAAGATGGTGAAAAAGTTGGTTCAATTGTTGGTATTGTAGTTGGTTCGATTGTTGGCAATGCTGTAGATGGAATAACAGTAGGTAAATTTGTTGGTATACTTGTTGGTGTATTAGTTGGGTTATTTGTTGGTAAAACAGTAGGATCACTTGTAGGGATATTTGTTGGTTCAACTGTTGGTTCAAATGTTGGTTCAACTGTTGGAAAGCCTGTTGAAGGATTAAATGTAGGATAACCAGGAATAAAAGTTGGTGCAAAAGTAGGAATACTTGTTGGTTCAACTGTTGGTGAAATAGTAGGAGTATAAGTTGGTGAATTTGTAGGTATTATACTAGGTACACTGCTTGGTGCAAAACTTGGTGATTCGGTTGGAAAAAATGAAGGATTTGTTGTGCTTGGCATTGATGTTGGTGTAAAAGTTGGTTCAAAAGTTGGTAGTTCAGTTGGAATTGAACTTGGATTAAAACTTGGAATACTTGATGGTACTGCACTTGGGTTAAAACTAGGGATATAAGTTGGTTTTATTGTACTAGGTATATAAGTTGGAATTGGTGTAGGAATTTTCGTTGGCTTATCTGTTGGACTATAACTTGGTGCATTAATAAGCTTTAAAACACGATTATAACTAGTATCTGCAATAAGTAAACCTTGATATTCACTTCTACTATCAAAAGAAATTCCACAAGGATAAGACAAATATGTTGAAGTTCCAAATCCTCCATTTCTAGAACCTGATGTACTTGATGTACCCGCAATTGTTGATATAGAATTACCATAATTTACTGAAACTTTACGAATTCGGTTATTTATTGTATCAGCAATGTAAACATTTTTAAATTTATCAGTTGTCACACCTGATGGACCATTAAGATGTGCACTTGTGCCAGTGATACCATCTTTAATAGTACTACTTGTAACACCACCAACTCCAGCAATATTATATATATAATTACTTTGACATATAATAGTTGGTGTAGAAGTGGGCATAACAGTAGTTGGTGCTGTTGGTACACTATCTGTTAAACTAGGTGCATATGTTGGTGCTGATGAAGGGAAAATGCAGTTTCCAGTCATTATTTTACGAACAACGTGATTCCCATAATCTGCAATATATAAATTATTATCAGTATCAACATTTAAACCTTTTGGAAAATTTAATTTTGCATTTGTGGCTGGACCTATATCTCCTGAATATCCCGCAATTGATGTGCCAGCAATTGTTGAAATAATTTTGGTAGTTAAATCAATTTTTCTGATAATATGACTATTGCTATCAGATATATATAAAAATGTATAATCAACATTTATTGCAATTCCGGCAGGTCTATTTAATGTAGCTGAAGTAGCAGTTTTACCATCACCATTACTTGTAAATGTACTTGTAGATCCAGTACCAGCAAATGTATAAATAGTAGAACCGGAAACATAGCGAATTCTATTATTGTATGTATCAGCTATATAATAATTGTTTTGAATATCAACTGAAACGGCGCATGGATAATAAAGCATAGCACTTGTTGCAATACCCCCATCACCCCCAAAACCAGCAACACCAGTACCAGCAATAGTCGAAATAATTCCAAATTTAGAAATAAAACGAATTTTATTATTTTGTGTATCGGAAATGTAAATGTTACCAATACCTTTTTTATCTTGAGATATACTATTTGGAGCATATAAATATGCGCTAGTAGCTTGGCCATTATCTCCACTTGAACCAGAGCTTTGATCAGAACTACCTGCAACATATGATACAGTTAATAGTGGATTTGTGCTTGAATCTTGCGCAACAGTATAAAAAATTAATATAGCTATGATGAATGAAAATAATCTCATTCTTCAAAAGTACTAGATAATTGACTGGATAATATTTAGAGCAAATAGATCAAACAAATATCGTACAATTCAATTGTATATTCCCTTTAAGTTGTGTAAACAACGAGGAACTGCTTAACAAAATTTTCCTGTATTGAACCAATTTGTTTCAAGGCAAGGGCCGTCTGTCCTGTTCGGAGTCTTGACTGATTAAACAAAAGTCCAAGACTAAGTTAGGACTAAGTTATAGTATAGTAGATATTCTTTATAATTAAAATTTATTAGAGACAAAGAGAAAAAAAATTAACTAGCTTCACCTTCACTAGGGCCTCGGTTCGCATAATTTTTACGTATCAATACTTCAGGTGAACCTAAACTATCTCTAACAATTAATAAATCATCATCAATATAAGTGATAAGGATTTCTCTCATAACTAATGGATCAGTTAGAGAGGATGATGGTAATGATGTAAAAGGTATATCTAATGAATTAGCAATTTTTCCACCAACATATTTTTCACTCATTCTGGTACCACTTATAGCAACTAAATCTGTTGATATTGAGTAATCTAATGGAATATTTCCGATTTTAATATTACCAGATGCAATAACTCTTGGTGCCATCGATGATATTGTGATAGTTAAATCAGATGTTGTTATTAAAGGAATTGATTTTAATATTTGGAAACCAATTAAACCTGGTGATCCAAAACCACTAATAGCTAATTCCCAAACACCATTAATTAATGGTGAATATGCTGGATTATTAGTAGGATTAGATTTTTCTAATAAACATATGTTCTCATTTATTTCTGATTTACTCATGTAAGATTTACCTGAAATCAAATCACTTCGCATTAATATTTCTTTGGCTGATAAGTGATTATTTGTATTTTCCGAAGAGGATGATATTGGTGGAGTAGAAACCATTGAGTTACCTTGTTCAATATCTGATGGCCCATCATCATTTGCTAAAGATGTGAATTTATTCTTCATATTTGATTTATGTAGAAATGAATTAAAGGGTACAAATCCTGCACAATATGAAAGTGATAAAAGGATAAATATAACTGCTAACATCATTCTTGATTATGCTTATTTTCGATATCTTTCCTTTGGTCTAATGCTTCTATTATTTCTTATACTTGATATAGCACAGACTTGATTTATGAATCAGAAGTTCTTTCGAGAAGGCCGCTCTCAGCTCTGTTGTATCTTACCAACAATATTTTATTTATAATACAGTAGTAATGTTTTTTCAACGTTGACATCATCTTGATTATTATATTCTTCTTCTTATTATTATTATTATCAATGTCTAACTTGATAATAATTCATGATTCATGCATAGTGCATAATATTGGCATATTATTAATTTTTATGATGCATAGAAAAAATTAATCCAACAAATTTTCTAAAATTTATGACAATAAGATAATAAAATACAAACATATGTCTAATTATTTACAATAATTACTAAGCATATTGGACAATCAACATCAGGTTCATCATCATGTACTTGTTGTAATCTGAATAGAAATAGTTTCAATATATTACTCATATAATTAGAATTATCTTAGGCTTTTAATGACATATAATAAACAAATCATGTTCTGTCATCATCATCATCTACATTCAGTAAATCATAGTTATATATAGATTTAACACCATGTTGACAATTTTCCCTTGTCTTTTCAGGAAAATTAATTATGATTTGAAGACCAATATTCAAGTAATGATTCGCGTATAGTAACCACTGTACCTAGAAAAGATTCATGTACTTTAAATACTACTTCAATTTAAATATTGTCAATTGGTTCCATAAGAATTTTAAATTCGTCGTCCATTCAATTATCTAATTTTTTATTAATTTCTTCAGTATTCTCAAAAGATATAATTCCTTCCACTAATAGCAAATTACGCTCATAATTTTATATTTCTTTGTCCACGTTACTTTCTTTTTCTCCTAATTTCCATAATGCTGTTTCACTTGATTCAACAATAATCGATATTGGTAATAATGGTGATGTTATCAATGAACAAGTGATATTAGATTTATTGTTTAAAATTACACTAGGTGATGGTGACGATTAAGTTTGACGAACAATTGAACAAGTGTCACTAGTTATGTCGATATTTGCGTCAAATTCTTTCAACATTTCATTATGTGATTCATTATTTGGTATTTCTAGACTTTTTAAGAATATTGATGCATATTAGTATAATGATATTAAAATTGATGTATTGCTTAATAATGCTGCCTTTTCTAATCTAGAGTATGAGTTTATTGCTAATCTTTAGCTCTTCTACTGCTATTAATACCTTTCTTATTGTGTCATGGTATTTATATTTGTCGATTATTTTTAGGTTTAAAATATGAGAAGGATTTAGTGATGATTTAACAGCTGGATTGTACAATCTTTCATTTGTTCCATTTTGTTGTCTAAAATTTTATTTCAAGGAACAGTCTGGAAACGTCCCTGGGATGATTGGAATTCCCTCATCAATTGAATTCTGGGATCTGGAATTCAGGTAATAAAAATTTGGAATTCGTTCCGGATTCCTGATTCGTGGCAGTGCCGAATTCGGAATTGTGGCAAATGTTATACCTCATTGTAGTACTATTTTACTAGTATGGTTGATAAGAATATGATATATTACTTTTGTGGGAATTAAATTCGAAGAATTGTATTGTATCACGAAATATAAATATTCAATTCTTTACTATAGAAATAATTAATACTTCTTGATTAAAACACTTAGTTTTATGGACAATATTACTTTCAATTTCATTAATTATCATTTGACCTACGACTTTTTGTGGTATTCCAATGGATTTATCACGACTCTCGATAAAATCGGCTCAATCCTAACTTACTAAGGGAAACTTAAGTCAACAATTCCATCATTAATTACAAACTTTACTGGGTATATTTCGCTGTAATTGGGGAAATTTGCATCGTTTACGACTTAATCTACCTTCTTATATCAAAATATCGAACGATTTTTGCTTAATATTATAGTAGGTAAGTTTCTATTAAAAATTATCCACTGTTAGCAACATATCGTTACTTACAATATAATTGTATCAAAAAATCAAATATAATCTATCGCATTTATTACATATGCGTGTCATTGCAATCATTATATCACTTATTATTAATAATTTTATTTTATTAGAAGTTGTTATAACAATATAATTTCAGTGAAGACATTTTTGATCAAATTGTTAATGTATATACATGTCTAAACATAAATCAAGTGTTGTAAACTTAGAAGATGAAAGTAGCGGACCAGAAATGTTGATGCAACTTAAAAACGATTCTCAAACTAATGATTCAGATGACTCTACAGAGTTTGATGATAATATAACTAAATCAAAGAATAAATTAATATATGAAAATAAAGAAATGAAGGGGAAAGTTTCGTCTAACTTAGATGATACTATAAACAATAAATTGTTAGACTCGAATAGTGACATTTTATCGTTAAAATCTAGTAAAAAACGAAAATTATTATATAATAATATTGAATATGCCAAGAAAAAAGTTCCAAAAATTGGTAAATTTAATGTTTTAAATAATAGTAATGAAATTACATCTAGTGAGTACCATAGCAATAGTTATAATAATGAAAGTAGTATAAAATCAATAAGAAATCGAAGACTTAAGGTACTTTATTTAAAAATACCTAAACATGAAAATGGGAAATATATAAAGCCAAAAGGTAATTCTTTTAGTTAATATAATATTGTTTAATTTCTTACTTAACTTTAAAATCAACTTTAATCTGCAGGTATTTCTGCAACGAAAACTATTAAAGGTGGATTCCGAATACAACTAACACTGTATACAGGTGCGGTAATATTATCATTATCATTTATTATATAATTCATTCTAACTTCATATTTTTAGGTAAATCAGAGAAGTATTCAAAAAACACGGAAAATTTTCTTGATGCATTATGGTTGTTTGAATGTGCTATAATATTGAAAGATCGACCAACAATGTTATCAATATTATTAAATAGGTAAGTATAAATTTCAATTTTATTATATATATCTATTCCATTTTTATGCATTAAATATATTTAAATTATATAGTGGCAATTTTGCTGCATTGCTATCATATGGTATTATTTCAAACGAGATAGATTATTATGAGGAATTAGGTAGGTGGGTGTGTAAATTTTCCAAAACCTCACAAATGAGTGATGAAGATATGAAGGCAATAATATATATATATGATAATTTAGTGTGTTGCTTTCAGGTAAATCGTATATTTAATATATTTTTACACCTTATTGATTTTTTAATAATATTCTAGGATGAAGAAAATGGAAACTTTGTTACTTTCCCCTCTCTAGCACAGAATGGTATTATCAAATTTATTTCTTCCAATAATGCTTGTCCTAATAATTTTAATCATTTATATAGGTAAAACTGTTACTTCTATATTAGAACCCACCAGAACGAATCAAATTATTGAATTGATTCAATCTAATCCAGATAGTTTAAGTATATAATCGTATATAAACTGGTATATGGCACGTTTGCCCTTAAGAGGAAAGACATTAGAATTTACAGATATGCGTATAAAAGATAATTATTAAGTGGCGTTATTTATATTCTTCTTATTTTGATTTTTTCACAACGAGTGTTACGTTATCGAGAGTCTTCAAGTTTTGCTTTACCTTAAAACGGCCCTTCCATTTTTAAAAAGGGAAGTATAAGTCTGTTCCTTCTTCCGTAAGCTAATGCTTACTTGGGAAAACAACATTTCTGAAGTGAAAGTAGTGTCTTTTATTCTAGGGTGCAGTTGACTTGGACTTTGCCGTTGAGTTCGCTTTTCTTTGGTACCGGTTTCCTAATTTTTACGTTCCATCTTAAAAAATTGGACTTGTCTTCCAAGGAACAATCCCACTGAATTTTTGAGAAATTGTGTGTACTTTAGTGTATGGATTATGTGGTCTTAAAATGTTGAACAATTTTTATTTCTTGTTGCTGTGCACTATTCCTTATTTAAGGCAAATAATATGTTCTAATTGGGCTCAAGCGAGCGGTGAAATTCAACAAAATACTGTATTTCCAAGTATTCCAGCACCAGACAATTCACATTGGCAAGCTCGAGCTGGTCATGCCACCGTTATTGTCCCTAGCTCAAATACTGATGGTGTAAATTCTATAGGAACAGTTTATTTATTAGGTGGTGATACATACTCTAATGATTTCACACAAAAAGATATTGAACCTGGTAAATTAGATTATAATTTTGCCAATGGTTACAAAAATGATGTCTGGACAATGGCTGGAACTGAATGGTTTGTCAAAGGAGATATTAGATTAGAAAATTCATACGAGATATTTAAACAAAAAATACCAACTGTTACAAGTAAATTAGATTGGAAAATTTTAGGTACTGGTGGTGCTCAACCGCCAAGAGGAGTCAGTTATGATGATTGGATTATATGTGAAGATTATTTTAATGTTCCCAAGTATAAAGATAAAAGAGCTTTGTTGTGTAGCGGTAATCAAGCCCAAGTACAATGGTCCCCCAGAAGAAATCATGCTGCAGTTTATTTTAATGGATACATTTATGTTATGGGTGGAAGATGTAGAGAATTTGAAGAATTAAGAGAAGATCGCAGTGTTGGTGGTGTTGTTGGTCCACGAGTTAAAGATGTTCCAGATACACTTGATAATAAAGCTTTAAAATTTACCGCTGTTAGAGAAGCATCAACTGTCAGAAATGATGTTTGGAGATCGCAAGATGGAATAACATGGAATTTAGTTACACCTGGATGTAAAGCACCACAATCAGAATTATTAGTATTTGGTAATCCATCTGCTGGAAAAGTTGGTTTGGATAGTCAACAATGTACTAGTGATAATGATTGTTATGGTGCTGAAAAGTGTACACAAAATGGTGTTTGTGCATGTCCTATGTGGACATCAAGAGAACAACATGCTGCTGTTGTATATGATAAATATATGTATGTAAGTGGTGGTTATTCATCAACTTTATATTCTCAGCGATCTAATTGTGGAGATTATGCATGTGGTAATGTTGATGCCTCAGGTTACAGACGGTATTTATCAGATATTTGGCGATCATCTGATGGTGAAATATGGACACAATTAACATTTGAAGCATTTCCACCTCGTGGGGGGCATCAAATGTTAGTAATTCCTCAATATTTAGGAAATAATGTATTCGGTAATCCTTACATTTGGGTATTCGGTGGACGAGGTGGAGACAATACAGGTGTAACTGGTAATCTCATATACTATAATGATATTTGGACAAGTGAGTTAACGTCTTCGGGATCTTTAGTTTTGCCTTGGATATCAAATACTAATCCTTTGTCCCCTGCTTTTTATCCTGAACAAATGCCATGGGAACCTCGCACTGGGCATACTGTAATTCTTGAACCAGCGTCACCAGCTAATGGGGATATAAGATCAATTTATATCATTGGTGGTGCTGGATTTGATATAGAAAAAAAACGACCATTGCCATTTTACTTCGATGATGTTTGGGTTTGGCGCCCAGAATTATATGAAAATGGTAATAAATTACCACTTGACAAATGGAAAAAAGACTATACAGATCTTGCATTGTATTCGAAAGGTGTCGGCGAATTTTTTGGTTATTACAATGATACTCCCGCTAGATTCTATGTCACACCTGATAGTGATGTTAGTTATTTAAGGCGATTTTGGTTACCCAGTAGATTTCGTGGAGACATTGAAGTTAAAAATGGAATGCGTAGTGAAATTAGACCATATATAACATTAGAAAAGTTAAAAATGTTAAATGACGCAGGAATCCATACTATACGAGATTTAGCCATAGCTAACAAATATCAGATATTAAAATTAAGGGGGTTTGATTTCCCTCAGGTTCCTCTTACCGATAGAATGGACTTTTATGATATATGTGACGCACGACAATTAGCTATCGCCATTGTTGATAAATGTTCCGTAAAAACTCCTATTACTTTATACGATGGTTATAAAAATCAACCATGGATGATAAAAAATGAATTTGGTGGTCCGCCACCTCCAGTTCAACCTGTTAAGTGGCATGATGTTGAGACATATGTGACTCCTGAAATTACTGATCCTGTTATATTGACTGATTTATGGGATGGTTGCACATATAATCCAAATATTCAAGGATTTTATGGACCTAACGTAAATGGACTCGGTTATGTTTCGCAGATTTCAACTATTCGAGATCCATTACCAGAATTGCAAGAGTTATTTTGTCAGCAAAATCCTGGACCACGTGCTTATCATTCGGCTTTATATTATGAAGAAAGAGTATATATTTTTGGTGGTAAACAAGGTCCAACTACATTTAAAGGGGATACATGGTATAGAGATGCGCAATTGCCCACTGCAAAATTTGTATCTAAACCATTAAGTAATACTTATGCTGATGTATTTGAATTTGGCACTGATGAACCTGGATGTATATTTGAATATAGAGTTTGGGATCCATATAACTATATTGAGCTAAGACCTTGGACACCCGTTGTTAAAAAAACGATTGTAGGATGGCTGGATTGGCGTGTTGGTGGTCCTGGTAATGGTATGTATCAGTTATATGTTCGAGCAGTAGATCCAGCCGGAAATAGGGATGAACGTTATGTACCTGGAAGAAATGTATATGAATGGTATTATTTATCCCCAATACCTAGTGATATAATAGCTATAGCTGTTATGACATTTCTTGGGTTATGCTTTTTTGGTTATTTAGAATATCGAAGACGAGTTAAAAAAGCAGCTATGGAACGCTATGCGATGAAAAGAATGAGAAGAAAATTTAAAGCTATGCAGCGTGATATTGATGGTAGAGCTGTTGATTGGCGTTCGTTGTATATGGAAAGTAAAGAACAAGAAATTGTCGGACAAGAGAAGAAAAAGGATAAAGATAAGAAGAAACGTGATAAGAAAGCTGAAAAACGTGAAAAAGAAAAACAAAAACGTGAAAAAGAACGTGAAAAGATTAAGAAAAAACTTAAAGGTGATAAAGAGAAAGAAAAGAAAGAAAAGGTTTCTGCTGCAGATGGTAAGGAGAAAGAAAGCTCTAAAGAAAAAGAAAGTTCTAAAGGAAAAAGTAAAGATGAAATTTCCGAGGTGACGGAAAATGTTAAATCTAAAGATAAATCTAAAAGTAGTAAAGGTAAAGAAACATCTGAAGCGCCAAAATATAAAGATTACGAATCCGGTGAGGGTGGAATCGCACCCACAGAAGGTGATGAAACTGGAACGAAACAAAGGAAAAGTAATAAACGTTATAAAGAGTATGAAATTCAAGAGCAGAAGAAGGATATGTAGTAAAGTGTATTTTTTGTTTCAATAATGTTTGTTTAAACAAGTTACATATAATCCGCATCATCGCCTATAACAATAGATGTTTTTTGCAATGCCGCTTTCATTTCTTTAGCCCTTTCTAACTGTGCAGAGACATCTGCTGGTGCATGTCCTTTAATTGTTTCCAAAGCATCCCTAGTATTTGTTGAATATTGGATTTTATCTTGACCTAATGAATAATGACAACTTCTAGTATCTTCAATGATCGCCCGCATTTTTGAGCTATTTTCCATTCTTTCCCGATAAGCAGCTAAAGGTACTGATCCATATCCTCGCATATTGTCTGTTTCATATTTTATTTTTTCTTCACCAAACGAAAAGTTGTGCTTTCTTAATGTAGCAGTCATATCGGCTACTTCTTGCTTTAATTTGGCAAAATTATTTTCATTTCCTTTATACTTCATACCTTCATGTGCAACAGATTCATAATGAACTGTTTCGTTGCCAAAATGTAACGAGGATTTTTTTACTGCCTCTTTAAGTTCGGAATTCATTTGAACCCGACCACAACCTTTAAAATTATCAGCAGCAGCCATTGCTTCTCTATTTATGGATGCATAAACGGGTGTTTCATTGCCTAGACAAAAGTTTGTTGTAGTTAAATCAGCTTTCATTTTACGTATTCTTTCAGTAGTTGCATCACGATCCTCTTTAGATGCTATAGCACCACCCTTACGTTGATTTTCCATAGCATCAGATATATAGACGATCGATTCGTTACCAAAGCAAATACTTGTTTTTGTGTTCGCTAATTTTCTTGATGTTAAATCTTTTTGCATTTGAGATATAGATGGAGGATTCTTTGTTATAGCATCATTAACTTCCTCCATTGCTGAGTGACAAGTAGTAGTCCATCTTTTAGATGGTGATGTGTTAACATCCTTCTTACGGTAACGCCAACTCATGGTTCTAGATTTAAAGATTACTATTGATGCGCGAAAAAATAACGATCCAATTGACCGGTACTATGACCGGTACTTTGACCGGCGGTTTCAGTTGGTTATGTTTTTACCAGAAGCATAAATCGAGCTTGTTTTAAACAAAGAACTTTTTATCCTAGTTTTTTATCTTTATTTTTGGGTGCGGAAATCTTCCCTAATAGGGTTTACCCTCATAGGTGGAAGGATATAGTTGTTGATTAGATACAATAATACAATTAATACTAACTATTTAAGTTCAATAGAATATGATTGATTTGATCTTGAAGGATATACATCTTTATTGGGATAAATTCCAATTGTCGATAGTATATTTTGCTGCTAATATTTGTGGAGTGATTTCTGGATAAATGATTTACTTGTGAAATTAATTCTTTGATAAATGCTCCTAAAGACGATAAATAATAATAGATATAATAACTGAAAATATATTGTATTTGTATAAATATGAAATACCTCCATTGCATAACAAACAAACGGATGAGTTACATTTTTTTGTGTATTGTGCTTTTGATGTAACTAGTAATAATTGATCACATTCGGGGCAATTATAGCTTTTACACATTAATGATATTATTTTATAAGAATTTGTAATAATAATATTAGCAACTTGATCATTATTTACCGTATTACTTATGTTTGTAGTCACGACCGAACTAAGTAGCGTAATGATTGATTTCATTATATTACTAGTTAATTCTGTAATATCGGTATTATGTAAAAGCCTTAAATTAGTGCAGTCTGTTATAGCTGATAATAATATAACATTGACATTAATTATGTCAACTAAGTTGTTAGTCGTGGAATCAATATGTATAGGTAATTCACCTAATAAAACTCTCATTATCTTAATACTTGCAATAGTGGAGCAGCATAGTAATGTAATAATTTCATCTTCACATATATTATAATTTTGTATTGAAGGATTCAAATTATTCAAAATTACTCTAATAGAATTAATATAAGTATTTAAAAATATTCGACCGTTTAATATAGCCGCTGGTATCGTGCCAACAATATTATTATCCTTATTGTTATTCATTTTTTGTATTTGATTAGGTCGATTATTTAATGTGTTATTGTTCAATATTATTTCGCAATCATTCCATGGTTTATCATATAGTAACAAGTATCGGCATAATTGTTTTAATCGATCGTCAAACGTATCAGTATAATTATTTTTATTAGATTCCCTAGAAATATTCGAGATAAAATCGTATTCTATAAAAACTTTAAGTAGTGGTAATATTGTCATTATCAACTTTTTTAAATTATTGCTATATTTTGTTGAATTCTTAACTAACTCGAGTCTATTAATTAAGTCCAATATATCTTCGGTATTTGATAGAACTAATGAAATACACCAAATTAAAATCAATTTAATTTCAATAGGGGCATATTGATTGAAATTGCAAACACTGTAGAAATCCAATAGTTCTATATCGTTTTTATCCGTTGCGGCGTTGTAATGTTGAGCGCATTTGTTGCAAGCGACGATATATACATGTAACAAAGCTTCCCATTCCAATTGTCGTGTCGAAAATGCTAATACGGGGATGCATCGAATATACAGAGGCAATGATAGCAGATATAATGACGTCTCCTGTTGATTTATGGCAATATTTTGTGCTGTAACAATTGTCCGAATACAATTAAGAATCCCACCGATTGCAAAATCATTAATTAATATTGAGTTAATGCATTCGATAATATCTCTTCTAGTAAAAACAGTGCAAGCACTTGCAATTGACATAGCTTGTACTAATGATGTAAATAAGGATCGGATATAATGGCCATGTTTTAGCAAATTAAATCGATCATGATCATATGCTTTAAAAGCACAAAGTAATACATGTCTTGAACAACGAATGAAAACATTTCCTAACGATATCGAATAATGAGTATCATTATTGCCACTTGTGATGAGACTAAGCACAAGTGACATCGATGGAGTATTGTCATCAAGATCAATTAACTTAATCAAATTGCCTAGTGATGCATACACAGATTGCAGTAACAATTTATACTGTGTTGTTAACATCGGATCAGTTATCACAGGAACAAATTGAAACACTTCAACGATTCTTGAATCCAATAAATTGGAATGTAACCGAGTGCTTGATTCCTTGGATAAGTATTGGCATATAACACTTAAACTATTGTGAAAGCTTGGGAAAGAAATAACATTGCTAATTAGTGGCTGTGAAAAATTTGTTGCCACTACACATGTCCATGTATCAAAAATTAACCTAATAAATAAGTTCCCAGTCGCTTTGGAGCATATCATATCATAGCAGTACTTAATATTTACTAAATAGTACTTTGATTCGTTTTCTAAAGGTATACCTTGTATATATGTAATATGATTTGCAATCAATTCTAACAGCGGTTGCCATAGAATACAGTGTAACCAAGATGGAATAATACTTAAATTAATATCTTGGTAGCGTAAACTCCCACTTAATATACTTTCAATTAAATTAATTAATTCCAATGGTGTGTACACCTTATTTTCTTTGGATGTAAATGTGAGTCGATTTTCAGTATTATTACAACTTTTCTGCCAACATAATGATAACACTAATTGAGATAATGATTTTACGAGAATATATGGTAAAAACGATGAAACATCTTCGTAATTGTCCACGGCGAAGCAAAAATTATTCGACGATTCAATGCCAAAATTAAGTAAAGAGGTTATAGGTGCCCTCATAAGAGGTACTATGAGTAATACTGACGCATTTATTATGTTGTCTATATGCTGTAAAACACTATTTACGATTAACTTATCATTATCTGGTAGTATTTGGAATATTTGAGTCGCAATAACTCGTGTAATGGATTGTAAGCTACTAAATGCAACTGAAATACTTAGTAATGATACAACGGAGTGAGTGCTGTTACGTGGACCAAATATGGACAAATTACATATCATCGACGAACCCATTAGAAGTCTTAAAGGCAAAAAATCTTGAATGGTAACTTGTTGATTACTGTTTTGACCTATTATATCATTAATTATGGAAATAGTTAACGTTAATGAAGATATTACAATTATCAATATCAAATTTTTCATGACGACTGACGGATTACTAAATAATAAAATATTTGAACTGGTATTACTGACAAAAAAAGGTATATCCTCGCCAGAATGCACGTTAATATCATGACAAATTCGATAAAATTCAGTTCTAGTAAGGTCTAATAATGGTGATTGCAAGTAGTTAGAGCTATTAATTCTTATAAACGGAGAAAATGAGACTCCGCAAAATAGCCAAAGTAAACAAGATAATTGTGTTTCTTGTAATGTATTCATGCTCAGAAGTTTTTTTAGCAATTGGTTATTATTAATTGAACTCCCCATCGGTGTATTAAACTTATTACCGTCGTGACTTACTTCTTCAAAAATATTGCAACCAAATAAACTTGTCAATTCGGCAACGAGCAGACCTAATATACTCCATTGATAGAAAGAAGTATCATTTAAATCTTTCTGCAACAACCTAAGAAGTCCATCTTGGCGTATACATGCAATTTTTAACCGTTTGCCAACCAATGAATCCACTCCTTTGATTGAATTGCAATTTGCGCTAGTATTAATACAAGCCAATAAATATTTTCTAAATCCTTCACGAAATAATATTGCATATGACCATGTCGAGTTGCATAATGGACAGCAATATGAGTTACCAGTAAAGTCGCCATAATTGCATTGTTCAAATAACATTGTTACCATATAGAATATTGTATTATTCAAATTTTCAATTTGGATAAGAGAATTAGAGTAACATTTGTCCACTATTTTTCGTACCGTGGTGATCAAATATTGATCAAACTTACCATCACGTATTTTATCAGAAGAATTACTTGTATTAAAATAATTGGTTGACTGTGCAGAACCGTGAAAGCAACACGACTTTTGCACACTCGACATATATAATGTGTGCTCTGATATAAGCTGTAGTAAACATTCAAGGCCATCACCAGGCGAATCCCACAGATTTGCGAGTACTAATACACGAGTGAAATACTCTTTCATGTAATTTAATGATTCATCATGGGATTTCATGATAAAAATATCTAGTGTTGAACAAAATCTGCGTATAATAGCCCAGTTACTGCCTATTTTATTGGATTCAGTCAAGGCAAACGAATGAATAGCTGTTATTAACCACACACTTTCACTATTAATCGAAAATTTTCCAAGAGTTTCAAAATCGACAATTGAAACTACCGAATTTAGTTTTAAATCGGCGATGTTTGTACTTATTTCATTGTAGTTACCAGTTGCACTGTAGTTAATCATAATATTATTCACAAACTGCCATGGTTTATGGACGAACGATTCGCCAATTATATTTGTACCATTGGTGTCTAGTTTTAGTAAAGAATTTACAACAATATACCAGACAAATATAAACATTTTAGATACCTATTATAAATCAAATATTAATCAGTTGTGATGTATTATTAAGTAATACGAATATAACTCTTTACATTCTGAAATACTGGTGAGTAAAATTTAGAGTTCGCTCTATAAGTATGAGTTTTACTCGCAATAATAGAATCTAACATCATTGTGATAACCTATATATAATAAAAGAATAGAATTAATGCAATAGTAGCTAATATAATGTGTAATGCTTACCATTTGATTCTTCAAAGCAGATAATATGAACTGCTTTAATACACGATACAATTCTGTTCTGATCAAATCTTGTATCTTCGGTATAGAATCATAACAACTTAATATTGAATTAAACTTTAAAATTTTACACCTAATATACTCCAAAGCGCGAATTACTACACCACAAGTAGCTAATTTGCCATCAATACATGCAGAAATTAATGATCCTAAACTAGGGACACATGTAGTATCATCAACTATGCTATAGTTAAACAACACAGTTGATTCAAAATGTTCTTGCATTTGTATATACGAATGAAGGATCTCTAATTGATGACTTTTGAGTGATAAATGGTCAAATATACTACAGTTATTACAGTATAGTATCGCTAATAATTTATCGTAATCATACATAAGAGATAATTGGTTTGTATTAGGATATACCCTTTCGTGCCTATGAAAATTTAAATAACATTATTGGATTTTCCGTAAAGGATACGATATATACTCACCATTGTGAAAAAAGACGATAAATATCTTCGATAAGTATCAGTCCTACATCAGCACCTCGTATCTCATTCAAAGTGTCTAAAATTCGATCATTCGAGTACTCGCATAAGTTGTTATATTTGTCGAGTGTTGATATGCTAGGTGAAAGTAGATCGCAGTCAATAAAATTGTCATTATTTGAAATCCTATTTCTGGGTATCAATTCTAAGAAGGTTGTTATAATTGCCTCGCCTTTTAATAACGATTTAATTTGGGTATTCCCTACTTCAGCCGTAGTTAAAAAAATGTCCTCATCTGAAGAAAAGTACATGTCTAAGTCATCATCGGTAAAATTATTCAATTTTCCTATGATATCATCGTTGCCAATATCATTTCTATCGTGTATTGAATAATTTAGAGCTAAGTTATTAATATAATTATTGTCATACGTTGTTGCATCTGATGCTTCATTTTCAATCCAAGAATTATCAATTAGTTGACCAGAAGTGTGTATTTTTTTTTTTAGTAGATTATTGTTACTTGAATTAATATCATTTCTTTGATAATTTCGTGTTAGTTGAGCCAATGTTTTATGTACACGTCTTCTTTCAGGATCTTGGTTACTATTGGATAAAAACACATTCTCATACGGACTAGATAACGCATGAATAGTAGCAGTATTCTTCTTATCATTATTAATATCATTATTAATATCATTATTATTATTATTGAAATCCGATACAAATTTACGATTAATAGTATTTTTTGCACTTTTTTTAATTTTATTTCGAATACTTGTACCTATTTTCTTTTTTGATGTGTAATCATTAGACAAATGTGATGCATAATTTAGACCCTCTGCTGTTGAATCGAAATCTTCGTCATCATTCTCTTCAAGAGCCTCTTCAGCTGTCATATTGTTATCGTATTCAAAGCGTGAGTGTAATGCTTTGATAGAATCATTGGTACTGCATCGTTCATCTCTCCATTCTTCAACAACATTATTGTAACATCGATACTTAATACTCCAATCTTTTTTAATCTTTTTGCTGGCATCACTAAAATATAAAAGTAAGAATAATTAATCCAACAAAACGGAGATTAAGTGATAACCTTGATAAAACTTTCAAAGTGTTATGTGCGTGTCTGTGCATAATATGAAATATATCAAACACTGTTCGTTCTAACTGCATATTTAGAAGATAAAATTCATCAGTTATTGCCAAAATTTGAACAGCACGAGACATTATATCAGCAGAAATTTCTGAAATAAAAGTACTATTCACTTTGGATATTTTATCTCTTAGTCGCACTGCTTTCTGCTTTAAATGAATACATCGTTCAATGCCTAAATTTAAAAGAAATAATTGTAAAAATAATATATATATATAGTTTATGCTTTACTTTCTTTATTTACCTGATTTCAGTTGATTCATGCATATTTCGGATAATTGAAACAATTCCTCAAAGGATAATTTTACTAAATATTTGTTAAATATTTGTTTGATTATAGATTGCTTTGGATTATAGTTATCATCCATAAATGTTACGTCAACATCCGTTTCCATTTCATTCGCATGTAACGTAAGAATTTCTTGGTAAATGGTAGTAATATGAATATCATTTGAGATATCTGCCGCATTTAAAATCGTAGGTGTAGAATTTACTGATTTATTATCAATAACAGTTTTGATATTTGGATTTTGTAAACTTTGTAGACTATCCTCGCTCAAAAAATTTGTTTCCAATAACATTTCTTTGTTTGTTCTGGATACGTCAATTTTATCTCGAGCAAGTACTCTAGCAGCATGTTTCTTCGGATTATGTTTTTTTGATTTCCTTACATTATTATTATTATTATTATTATTATTATTGAATTTATTACTCGAATACATTTCTGATTCAATATTGAAATTTGATCGTTGTTTCGTATTTAATTTATCGCGAACAAGAGATATAACTTTTCCACCAGTTCCAGATCGTATTTTTACATGACTGAATAGATTATTATTATTTTGTTGTTCCTCATAACCAGGATCACCAGGTTGTATATGATTACAATCTTTAATAAAGCACGGACAATGCTCTACTTTACATCTCCCTAGCATGATACTTCTTCTTTCTTCTAAACCTTTACTTAGACAATGTGTGATATGCAAATTCTGGCGAATATATTTCTCCTCGACATTTTTTTCACTACCACCTACAACAGTATATCGGACATTATACAAAAATCCTCCAACTTCATTCATGTTAATACAAATAATTCGTGCAGTACCACCTTCTTTATTTGAACCAGGCCACATTCGTGGTGCTACATCTACAATATCTCCGACTAGTTAAATTGTAAGTTATGAGTGAGATTGAATTTTGAAAGCAATTATATTTATCTAGTATACCTTCAAATAAAGCATTTTTACTTTGAATAATCATATCTTCTGCAATAATTGCATTTCCAACTGGCATATCATTAATTAGATCAATATTAACAGCAATTTTATTTACATTTTTAAATAGTTTTTTGTTGCGTTTACTATTTTTATTATGTTTATTATCACTATTATTCAATCGATTTAATATTATATACATTTTTTTTTTCATTGGTCTTAAAAATTTATAGTGATTGAATTCTTCTAATATATCTAATTGATTAAATAATAAATTGGAATTATCTTTCGGCAATACACTTAAATTAGAGGGGATATTACTAGTATCAAATGATGACAATTTAATGTCGTCAATTGCCAAGTTATTATTCATTTTGTCGTTCAAGTTGATTCAAATATTATTCTTATTACTAGTACCATATTTCTTTTAAAAATTCAAATTAGGAATTGAGATAGAGATGGTGATGGGATGGGTGCTACACTTTTGGTCACAAACTTTGGATTTGATTACAACTTTTCGACCTTTTCAAGGCAAAATTTCGACTCTTTACTTTCAGCTTTTTGGTGTGGAATTCAACCTTTGAAATTTGAATGAAAATTTTATTTATTCTGGAAATCCATCATCAAGCTTCAAGTCTGGTTTTGTCTGCGTGCTCTTGGTGAAATACACTCGTCGACTGTGAATATTAATTCTCAAATTAGTCAGAACGATTATCGTTTAACTAAAGCAACTCGACTAGACACTTTTAAAAGAACTTTTTATCATTTTCTATAATGTCAAAATTTATTATTATTATTATTGGATTACTCTTTGTATTATTTTCAATAATTGCAGCAGTGGATTTAATAGAGGAAAAACAAAATTCATTGCCAATTAATAAAGAATTTGAAACAGATCCTAAATTAAATCATGAGGAAAAAAAAAATCCTTTATCATTTGGTGGAGCATTGGATGTTACATATAATTTAGTTAGTAATACTTTTGATTATTTAGGTTCATATATAGGCATTAGCGAAACCTGCCCATATGTTAGTGATATAATGCTTGGCATAAAAAATAATCTTCCAATTCATATAAAAGCTCAAAAAGAAGGAATCGAATTTATTGTTAATGCATTTAGTTCATGGGAATTCCAAAAAAGATCTGGATTATCCGAACCTCTTATATTAGCATTTACTGGTTCTACTGGTGTTGGCAAAACAGAAACAGCATTTAGAGTAGCTGATATAATTTTAGCAAAAAAGACCCGTATAAATACTAGCAAAAAGTATATACCTAATGGTTTATTAGTATTAAGAGGAGAAGATTATACTAATGTAAGTGGATTAACGGTAGGTGAAATGCACACAGATATTAGAAATAAAATAGTTAATCATTTAACATTATGCCAAGGAAATGCCGTAGTTATATTTGATGAAATTCAAAAAGTTTTACCAGGTACATTAGATGTTCTCGTATCAGCCATAGGCGAACAAGGATACATAGGTACAATTGATAATACGAGTCAAAATAAAACTTCAGTAAAATATAATAAAGTACAAAGTACAAGTGATGTAGTATTTATATTTATTTCTGATATTGGTGCTGATAGAATGATAAAATTATTATTAGCGTATGGTGAAAAAGATTTAATACCTAAAGCAAAATTAAGATCAGAGGTAAAAAGTGCATTAGATGATCAATGGAATAGATTACAGTTTGGAAAATTGATAAAAGAAGTTATTCCATTTTTACCTTTAGAACCACACGATATTAGTGAAATATTTTTAGTAAAATTAAAACAGATGAAGGAAGAACATAAACATAATTATTGGATGGATTTATCTATTGATCTTGATTTAATAAATATATTAATAAGTAGTAAATATATCAAATATTCTAACCATACTGTAAAAGTTCCAGTAAATAATAATAGTGAAACCATGATAAATAATAATGGTGATTTAAGTGATACAATTCCACATCATATCCGTAGTAAAGTTTTTGCTACTTGGGGTGCCAGAGCATTAGAGAATGCTGGACCATTACAAGATTTAAGATCAATAGTATTTAGATATATGCAACCTTGGCGCGCAACTGAGATCTTACATATTGGTGTTACTAATTCATCTACATCAGAAGCACAAAAGAAATATTGGGGTATTAGTACAAAATCAGATAATAATTTTGATTCTAATAACAATATTATATATTTACAATGGTGTAGAGTAAGCGATAAAGTTTTTAAAAATAATAAAAATGAATGGTTTCAAATCGATTCTACCATAGCTTTTTCAAATCAATGTGAAACTATTTGGTTTGGATCATTGGATAAAATTTGAATATGTATATTTATTTCATGTATTTAATTGTTAAAAATAATTCTAGATATATAGATTACTATTTATA